>Ga0210383_10006273_pt1 | contig 10384 bp, 4 predicted proteins | sample IncBWC14OmetaG_FD_160072 | JGI IMG/M metagenome (GOLD analysis project Ga0210383, IMG submission 160072) | Forest soil microbial communities from Barre Woods Harvard Forest LTER site, Petersham, Massachusetts, United States - Inc-BW-C-14-O ...
GATCATCGCCAACGCCGTCATTAGCACCGGACGAAAACGCGTGAATCCAGCCGCCAGCGCAGCCTCTGTCGCAGTCTTCTTCTCCTCCATCTGCTCCTTGGCGAAGCTCACAACGAGAATACTGTTCGCCGTCGCTACGCCCATGCACATAATCGATCCGGTCAACGCTGGGACGCTCAACGTCGTGTGGGTAAGAAAGAGGAACCATACAATTCCCGCTAAAGCAGCAGGTAGAGCGGCAATAATCACGAACGGATCCATCCAGGATTGAAAGTTGATGACGATCAGGAGATAGACCAGGACAATCGAAAAGACCAACCCTCCCAACAAGCCCACGAAGGATGCCTTCATCGTTTGTACCTGGCCGCGGACAATCACTCTCGTTCCTCGCGGAAGGTCTTTCTTGGTCTCTGCCAGTATCCGGTCGATCTCCCTCGACACACCGCCAAGATCTCGTCCTTGCACTGATCCATAAATATCCAGCACCGGCTGCACGTTGAAGTGCGATACCGTGGCCTGTTCCTGACCGGGGCTGATCGACGCCAGGTTTTTCAGAATTTGCGGTGGCGTGCCAACCGAATTGGTGATCGGTATGTTACCAAGACCCTGCAGTGAATCGGTTTTAAACTGCGGCGTCTGTGCTGAGACGTTGTAGCTCACCCCATTATCCGGATTCAGCCAAAATGTTGGTGCTGTCTGAAAGCTGCCGCTTAATGCAACCAGTAGGTTGCTCGCTACATCACGTGCCGTATAACCAGCCCCTTGCGATTTGATTCGGTCGATATCGATCTGGAGCTTCGGCGAGTTGAACGGTTGCTGGATCCTCAGATCAGTCATGCCCGGCACATATTTAACCTGATTGAACAGCTTGTTGGCGTACTGGCGGTTCGCTTCGACGTTCTGTCCAACAATCTGAATATCGATTGGCGCTGGCAGACCGAAATTCAGAATCTGGCTGACAATATCGGCCGGAAGAAAGTAGAAGGTCAGCCCGGGAAATTCGCTCGCCAGCCTGCCGCGCAGCGCATGAACATATTCGTCCGTGGGCCTGTGCTTCTCTGCCAAAGACACCTGGATATCCGCATCGGCGGGTCCTATGGCGGCTGAGTTGCTATAGGAGGTATTGATGCCTGAGTAGGGCAGGCCGATATTGTCCAGAATGTTGGACAACTCGCTGGCAGGAATTTCCCTGCGAATGCTGTTTTCTATCAGGTCGCATAAACGGGCCGTTTCCTCGATTCTGGTTCCGGTCTGCGCGCGTACGTGTAACTTGAACTGTCCACCATCGACCGCTGGAAAGAAGTCCTGGCCAAGCCACGGGAACAGCGCAAACGATGCAAGACAGGCCGCAAAGAAGCAGATCGTGAACAGAATAGGATGCGCTACCGTACTTTTCAGCAGATTGTGATACCCACCTCTCAGCTTTTCAAAGCCATGTTCGAAGGCGAGTTGGAAACGCACAAGCGGATTGCGGCTCTCCTTCTTCTTCTCTACCTCTTGTTCGTCGTGCACCTGCAGCAGATACTTCGCCATAGTCGGCACGATTGTTCGTGAGAGCAGGTACGACGCAAGCATAGCGAAGACTACTGCCTCTGCTAGGGGAACAAAGAGATATTTGGCCACCCCACTTAAGAAAAACATCGGCACAAACACAATGCAGATGCTCAGCGTTGAGACAAAGGCCGGCACTGCAATCTGGGCTGCCCCATCCAGAATAGCTTGCTCGGTCTCCTTTCCCATTTCCAGATTGCGATTGATGTTCTCGATCTCAACCGTGGCGTCATCGACCAGAATTCCAACGGCAAGCGCGAGACCGCCAAGCGTCATGATGTTAATCGTCTCGCCCAGCGCGCTCAGCGTGATGATCGAACACAGAATCGACAGCGGGATAGACACCGCAATAATGATCGTGCTACGCCAGCTTCCCAGGAAGATCAGGATCATGATCGCGGTCAGGCAGGCGGCAATGATGGCCTCTCTTACCACGCCATTGATTGAGGCTCGTACAAAAATCGATTGATCGGCGATAGGAGTGATCTTCAGCGCCTCAGGCAGCGTCGCAGCCACTTGCGGCAGCAGCCCGCGGATCCCCTTCACTATGTCGAGCGTCGACGTATTTCCGTTCTTCAAAACCGTCATCAGCGATCCGCGTTGCCCATCCGAGCGGACTATGTTGGTCTGGGGCGGAAATCCATCGCGCACATGGGCGACATCGCGAACGAAGATTGTCGCACCGTTGGCCACCTTGATTGGAATGTCGTTCAGGTCGTCGACATCCACGGGGCTGCCATTCGTCTCGACATTGAACTCGAACAGCCCCATCTTGGTCGTGCCCGAAGGCAGAATCAGGTTCTGGTTGCCGATCGCGGTCGTCACATCGGACGGCCCAAGCCCTTTAGCCTGCAACGCCTGCGTATTCAGGTCCACTTGCACCTGACGCTGCTTACCGCCATAAGAGTACGGAATAGCCGCACCTTCGACCGTGATCAACTGCGGCCGAAGAAAATTTTGTCCCCAGTCGTTGAGTTCCTGCTCGGACATCCCCTTTCCCGACAAAGCCAGTTGAAGAATCGGCACGCTGGATGCGTTGTACACAATGATCAAAGGCGGAGTTGTCCCTGCCGGCAGTTGTCTCAATTGCGTCTGAGAGACTGCCGTAACCTGGGCGATTGCCGTGCTGATGTCCACATGTGGCTGAAAGAAAATCTTCACGACGGCGATGCCGGTCATAGACTGCGACTCGACATGCTCGATATTGTTGACCGTGGTGCTTAATACACGTTCTGTCAGAATCACAATACGAGACGACATTTGTTCAGCCGACAGGCCGGAGTACTGCCATATAACGCTCACCACCGGAATATCGATGTTGGGAAAGATATCCGTCGGGGTCCGCAGGATCGTCACGGGCCCCATGATCAGCAACAATATGGACAGAACAACGAAGGTATAGGGGCGTCGTAGAGCTAAACGAACAATCCACATAAGACTTCCTTGTAATTGTTGCGAGTGGGTCTAATGGCTCGTAACCGCGTTGCGAACCAGCGAGTTATAGAAACCAAAGGGTAACAATCATGTTGCGTTTCTATCGATAACTGGATGTTCAGAATTATCGATAATGCGAATTTTAGACGTGGCAGCTCATTTTAAAGATTCAGAATTGGCATAAATTATCTCGAAATGTCTGATGCCGCACATAAGTTTGTCGAGGAGCTTCTTGCTATGGTGTCTCAATAGGTTGATGACATCGAGGCCGAGTGGGTGACGGTTAGCGACTGATTGAGGCTTGCATGGGGCAATGCCAGTTGTACGCGCGTGGGTCAAGGGCTGAAAAATGCGAGAGGCGCTGGTCTCAGGTCAAAGAACTCTTGCGCAAGCGTCTCGTACAATCGCTTAGAAACCACGCCGTCTTCTCAAGTTAGGCTTTTGATCAGCGGACCTCGCGACCTGGCTTCGGATTCATTGGAGCTCGCAGCAATGAATTCTGTAAGTGCTAGACGGCTACAGTTTTGTAGCCATCCATCACGTCCCTCCTCCGCTTTACTGCGAGGAAGCTGTCAGGTCGACAGGGCCTCCGAAATGGAAAGCCAAAAGTGTGATGTCGTCCTCCGCCTCTCGGCCGGAAGCGAGATTGGACCATCGCGACAACTCTTCAAGGAGCGCATCAACGAATTGCGTCGTTGATAAACCATGATTGTCCTGGAGAAACCGCTTAAAGCGATCTAGCCCAAATTGCTCGTCTGAAGGGTCGGTCATTTCCAGGATTCCGTCGGTGTAAAGCACGCCCCAGTCACCCACTTTGAAAGGTATCTCCACCGCAGTGTATGTGGCCTCTGGGAAGAAACCAAGGAACAAACCGTTCTCGACGAAGTCGCGGGCTTCTCCTGCCGAGCGGTCCATGAAAATGAGTGGCGGGTGTCCCGCACCCGCATAGAGGAGGCTTTGTCTTTCCGTATCCACCACCACATACGCAGCGGTGACGAAGTGTCCCTGGAATTTTCCACACAACGCCTGATTCAGACCCGCCAATACGCGAGCAGGCTCCAAGGCACATTTAGTTTGACCATCCAGTGCAATCTTCAGCATCGAGGATATGAGCGCTGCGGGCATGCCATGACCGGATACGTCCGCAACCAGAATGCCGATTCGCTTCTCGTCGATCAGAATGAAATCGTAGAAATCTCCCGCCACCGACGTCATGGGAAGATAACGGGCAGAAATGTCCAATCCCCTGATTGTTGGGATCTCGCGCGGCAAGATAGACAATTGAATTTGTCGTGCGGTGTCCATTTCACACTGGATGGCGTGCAATTGGCGTGCTAGTTGTTCGCGTATACCGCGAAGCACAAGGTGTGTGCGTACCCTGGCTTGTACGACTGCCGGCGAGAATGGCTTATGGATGTAGTCGACCGCTCCAACCTCGAAACCCTTCGTTTCATCGTCAATCTCGGTTTGACCAGTGAGGAAGATCACGGGGATGTCCCGCGTATGGTCGGCTGACTTAAGACGGGAGCAGACTTCGTACCCGTCCATCTCCGGCATCATGACATCCAAGAGGATCAAATCGGGAGCCGGGACTTGATTGGCAAGTTCCAAAGCCTTCGCACCATTCGTCGCAATGCGAGTCTTGTAGATGTCTTTGAGAATCGAGTTCACAATCTGGATGTTCGCGGGTTCATCGTCGACGAGTAATACGGTTTTCACTTCGGCGTTCATCCCTTTACCTCCTCCCGATTCAAGTTATGCTCTTTAGCCATGTCGTCGAGCTTCGATAGAGCTCCGGCGAAATCGAAATCGCTTATGTCTGCACCCAGTGCATCCAATCGTGTCTTTTCGACTTGGCCAGTAAGAACGCTTTGTAGAGCACGAAACGTCTCCTCCGCAGCGCCATCGCTGGCCTTGAGTTGACTCCGGAGTCGTGTGATTTCATGGGTAGCCGCGATGGGATCGAAGCTTTTTCTCGATTCGATTTCGAGCGCGAGTGTTTCCATTGGCAAAGCCTGCTCAATGGCATCGATCTGAGTGCGTAGGGCTGAGGTGAAATTTTGAAGCATCGTTGGGGCTGCCGAATCACTCTCGCGAATTGCCTTCTCCAACTTCTCGGCAGCGAACTGGACTGGCTTGATACCGATGTTGCCTGCGACTCCCTTTACTGTGTGAGAGATTCGCTCAGCCGTATTGCGGTCACCGATATGCAGAGCGTCTGTGATCTGCAGGCCCGCGTCACTGTATTTCGCCGCGAACTTCATAAGCAGGTCCCGGTACAGGCGGCTGTTTCCCCCAACTCGCTTGAGGCCATCCTTGATGTCGACACCGTCAATTTCGGGGATGTCGGAGATATTTTGTGGGGACGCGGCCTCGACCTTCTGAGCCGGAGGTTCGGAGAACCGAGCGTGACGCGGCTTTATCCACTTCATCACTGTCGCAAACATCGCATCCGGATCAATGGGCTTGCTCACATGGTCGTTCATCCCCGCCTGTCGGCACATTTCGCGGTCCGCGTCCATGGCGTTGGCGGTCATCGCGATAATGGGTAGTTCGCGGAAACGTGAATTAGACCTGATCGCCTTGGTCGCCGCGATTCCATCCATTACCGGCATCTGCATGTCCATTAGCACGAGGTCGTAATGATGCGCGCCCACCATCCGGACTGCAACCTCGCCATTCTCAGCCAGGTCGATGAACATATGCGCGGGTTCGAGTAGCCCCATCGCAACCTCTTGATTGAGTTCGTTGTCCTCTACGAGCAACACCCGCGCCCCGCGTAGTTGGTCGAGGTTGAGAGTTGGACTGGCCTCGATTTCGCGCACCGGCTCACGATCACCACCCAGCGCTTGGACGGCAGAGTCAAAGAGCATCGAAGGAGTTACAGGCTTGATGAGTACGTTGTCGAAGGCGGCGTCCTCGGCCTGCTTCAACACCTCTTCACGACCATAGGCTGTCACCATAACCAGGTGCGGGGGGCGTCCTAACCCCGGCAGTGCACGAATCCGTTTGCCGGTTTCAATGCCATCGAGGCCAGGCATCTGCCAATCGATAAAGACGATGTCGTATGGCTCGTTACGGTGGGCGGCTTGCTGGACCATCTCGATACCCTCCAGTCCGGATGGCGCTTCATGCACCAGGAATGTCATGCTTGTCAGCATGCTCGACTCAATTTCACGGGCCTGCGCATTGTCGTCTATGATCAGGGCGCGTCGATTACGTAGGTCGGGCCGGGCGAGACGCCTCGCTGTGGCGCCGCCCTTGGCGAGATAGGCGGTAAACCAAAATGTGCTTCCTTTTCCCATCTCGCTGGTGACTCCGACATCGCCACCCATTAACTGTGCCAATTTTTTGGAGATCGCGAGTCCCAGCCCAGTTCCGCCGTGCTGTCGTGTGGTTGAGGCATCCGCCTGTTCGAACGCCTGGAAGAGACGCCCCATTTGCTCTTCGGTCAGGCCGATGCCAGTATCGCTGACGGAGAAGTAAACCAGTTGGCCTTTTTCGTCCTCTTCCTTGACACGAGTTTTGATGACGATCTCGCCACGCTCTGTGAATTTGACAGCATTGTTGCAGTAGTTGATAAGGATTTGCCCGAGGCGAAGTGGGTCGCCTTTCGGGTGGGTAGAAACTCCAGGGTCGATGTCGAAGATCAGCTCCAAGCCTTTGGCTGAGGCCTTCTCGGAGATCAGGTTGCCGACGTTTTCAAGCACTTTTTCAATGTCGAAGTCGATATTTTCGATGGATAATTTGCCCGCCTCGATCTTCGAAAAATCCAATATGTCGTTAATTATGCCCAGCAGGTGCTGGCCGGACTGTTGAATCTTTCGGATGTAACCACTCTGACGAGGATTGAGTTCGGTCTTCAGGGCCAGATGCGCCATGCCGATGATTGCATTCATCGGTGTTCGGATCTCGTGGCTCATGTTGGCCAGGAAGTCTGATTTGATCCTTGTGGCTTCTTCTGCCACTTCCTTGGCACGACGCAACTCCACCTCAGATGCCTCCAAGGCTCGGTTGCCGGCCTCCAGCTCTTCCTTGCGCGCGATGATCTGGCGTTCGGAGATGGCAAGCTTTTCAGCCTGGGCTTGGGTCTGTTCGAGAAGCTTTCTGGTCCGGATATTGGAGGCCAACATCTCCGAGTTCACGGCCAAGGCGGGCAGCAGTACATCGAGCAGGGCTTGCTGGCGCTCCGATAGCGGTGAAACGGGTGCTAGTTCCAGCACCGCTACGACAACATCTTGGTTGACTACCGGCATAAACAGAAGAGTATGGGGCTTAAGAGTTCCCATGCCCGTCGAAACGCGGACGTGATCGCCCTCGTTTGCAGGAATCACCAAAGGCCGCCGTTCGACCGCAGCCTGCCCAACGAGTCCCTCGCCTATAGCAAACTCCAAGGCATGGTCTAGACCATCGAGCGCAAAGCCACCGACGCGAACGTAGCGAGTGGGACTTTCGTGGACGACATAAAGTGCTCCATACAACAGAGGGATAGCCTTCGAGAGGCGCGAAAATAAACATCTCGCAACACCTGCGAAATTTTCGCAGGATTGCAGATCCTCAGTGATAGCCGAAACCTCGACCTTCACCCAGTGCTGGATCTCGCGCTCATGAGCATAATCCTGTAGTGTTTTCAGTGCGCGGCTGATCGCACCAATTTCGTTCTTCTGGTTGAGATAAGGGATGGATTCATCCAGCCGTCCATCGGTGAGGGCCTGCACGCTGGCTCGCACGGCCAATAACTCGCCAATAACCTGGGTCTGGACGACATAAAGGGTGAAGGCTAAAGTCGCGGCAAGGCCGAGGCAGACAACCAGCCATGTGATCAGAATGGCGCGGTGAGTTTTTCTGGTGAGATCATCAGATCGCTGGTCGACGGAGGCTCGCAGTTCGTCCACCGAGTCAATGGCAGCCAGCCGCGCCTGTTGCAATTCGGTGCCCGCATCGCCATGCATCAGACTTAAGGCCTTTTCATTGTTGTTCGCCAAGACCGCGGCACGAATGGGACGTGCATCCAACATCGCTTTATCGAAAAGAGCCGACGTGGCCTTGATTTTGTTGGCGTGATCGGGGCTTTGGATCAGTGCTTCCGCAATACGTGCTTGAAAATCAGCATAGATCTTATCTAACTCTCCATCGATCCGCACCTTTTTATCGGGATCGGGCTCGGCGATCTCCTCGTAGAGGAATAGCCCTATTCGATTTGTATGTGCTCGTGCTACTGAGAGGTTCTGGAGCGCCTTAACGTCATGGTCGATCATGTCGCTATACTGCGTGTCGATTCTCCGACTCGTGAACGATGAATAAAGCGTCGCGAGGACCACCATCAGCGCCAGGGGAAGTCCGGCAAGAAGCAGCTTGGTCCTAATTTTCAGATTCGCGACTAGAGCCATCGTTTTCTCCTCGGAAGCACCTTCAAGACTTGCCGGCAGGATTTGCAGAGAAATACCGGCTGAGCCCGGAGGCAACTTCTTTCAGTCCGCGATCTAGATTTGTATCCAGCGCTGTTACGACCGCAGAAATCTCCTTGCCCTGCGCGGGTTCGGATTGAGAGTAGAAATGTGTCCAGACGACCTTGCCCGACTTTCGGTCATAGAGTTCGAACTCCATGGACACAAGTCCGGCGATATTTGCACCATCGACTTCTGCAAAGTCATAGAGTCTGCCTCGGAGCACGAACTGTCCTTCTGTATTGCTCCCAAGACTGGCAACAGACTGATAGCCACCTGAAGTATTCAGCATGCGTATCAATTTTCGTTTGATCAATTCGACCGGAGGCTCAGCCCAACGACTGTGCTGATACACGCCAATCTGGTTGGTGCCGATGTGATACACAATCGGCGTATCCCTATACATTTCTGCTCCCCCAATGCTTCCAACCAGTAACGATACTAGGTGTTCGCTTGTTGTGAGTGTGGGCGCCACGGGGAGTTGTACTGTGTAATAGTGGATCGGCTTGCCCCCGCCGCATCCACATAGGCTCAAGGCAAGTGGCGATATTAAAACGAGTCGTGCCATTCGATGCATAGAGAACCCCTTCCGTAAGCACTCGATATCGATTTAAGGGCGTTGCACTTTATCAACTGCTGCTCTCACCGATCTGTCTCACTTATCGCCTGGTTTTCGATCCTTCCCATTGTTTCCGCGAATAAGCACTGCAGGGTTGGTCTTCAACGAATCCGTCAGCACTTTCATGTTTTCAGTCGTAACGCGGATATTCTCGAAGATCTGGTCGATGTTGTCCGTGTTGTTGTCCGTCGTATTTTTAAGCTGCTCGATAAGAGCCTGTGCATTGAGCATCGTCCCTTTTAGCTCGACGACTATCGTTCGGATGTCCTGGCGGTTCTCAACCACTAGAGAATCAACGTGCGACAAGGTATCGTTCGCCTGATTCATAGTTGCTTTAAGGTCGTCGAGCAAGGGTACAAGCCTGGCACTCGCCGCTTGCACGTTTGTTAAGCTTCCTGAGATCTTCGGACGGTCTTCAGCGAGCATGCCGTTCAAGTTGCCCAAACTGTTACCTATATTTTGACGGTTCTTGTCGTTCAGAAGATCGTTGACACGGGCAATCGTCACTTGCATTTCCGTGAGGCGCTGGTTCAGGGTCTGCATAACCTGATTGGCGACGGGGGTTAGGCTGCCAATCATATCGCCAAGGTCACCGATTCCCAATGTCTCGACGGACTTTAGTTCGCTTCCGGACGCCGCGAGTTGACCGCCTTTTGTTCCGGTTCCAATCTCGAGATAGTTGTCGGAAAGAGCCCCTAAACTGGAAATCTTTGCGATGCTGTCGGCCTTTACTGGAATACCACGCTGCACACTAAAGTCAATCTCAATGCGGGTCGAGTCTTTGGGATCCACGCGTACGGCCTCGATCTTACCGGCCTTCATTCCTCCGTAGCGAACCGCAGCACCGGGCACGAGACCGCCAGCAGATTTGAAGTAGGTGTGGTGTGCAACTCCACCCGAACTGAAGGTGCCGGATACCATCAAGATCGTCCCTATCAGCAGTGCAGCTGCGACCAACACAAAGAAACCCACCGCGGTCTGCTCGCGTTTACTGTTCATACCGTCCTCATCTTTAGCGGCTCCATATTCTCAACCCTTCGTCGTCTTGCGGTCCCCTGTGAGCATCTGTAGATAGTTGAGTTCATCAATAACCTCGGGCTCCGGCACTCGATCCAGGAACTGGCGTACCCGGGGATGAGTGCTTGCCCTGAACTCCTCTTTGGTTCCCATCGCTACGATATGACCTCGGTCAACATAGACCATACGGTCAGCGATCAGAAAAGCACTGGCCAATTCGTGGGTCACCACAACCATCGTTATGGCATAGGCCTTCTTTAGATTCAGGATGAGCTCGTCAAGTCCCGCAGCGATGATCGGGTCCAGCCCTGCGGAC
>Ga0210383_10006274_pt1 | contig 10384 bp, 6 predicted proteins | sample IncBWC14OmetaG_FD_160072 | JGI IMG/M metagenome (GOLD analysis project Ga0210383, IMG submission 160072) | Forest soil microbial communities from Barre Woods Harvard Forest LTER site, Petersham, Massachusetts, United States - Inc-BW-C-14-O ...
GAAGAATTGTTGCGATGCATCCAGCAACGCGTGGGTGTCTACTTTGAGCGGCTGAATGCCGTTGCCGGTGTTGAGAAACTGGACGACATCTATCAGAGAGCGCACTGGGAAGACGTCAACGCCCTCGACGACCGCGGCTTCACGGGCATTGACTTCCGGAAGTATGAGCTTGCGAATTTTGTTGGCGCGCGCCGAGATGGCGATGGGCAGCGCGCCACGCACGCCTCGTAGTCCGCCGTCGAGTGAAAGCTCGCCGACGAAGAGCGCATCCTCGGGTGGGTCGTTCCTTAGCCCGCCGTAGGCTCCCAGTATGCCAAGTGCCATCGGCAGGTCAAAGCCAGAGCCTTCTTTACGCAGGTCGGCGGGAGCCAGATTGATGGTGGTCACGGAAGGGGGAACGTCGTAGCCGCTGTTTTTCAGCGCCGAGCGAACCCGCTCGCGGCTCTCGCGCACCGCTGCGTCGGGCAATCCGACGGTCATGAAGTGGGTGTTGTCATCCCCCTTGACGGGCGAGACGTCGACTTCGACCTCGATGAGGTTGGCGTCGATACCATAAACGGCGGCGCTGATTGTCTTGTAAAGCACAGGAGGAATTTGCCTTCCCTATTTACCTACCAGAGGGTAACCAAAAATGATGTGACTCTACTCACGGGACTACGTGACGGCCGAGTAAGAGTGGGCTAGATGCTAGATGGATGAATTCAAGAGAGAAGGGATGGGCCTTGCGGAGGGCTAATATTCAGCCAGCTTAGAAACGGTAAAGGCGGAATCCTGAACGGCGGTGCAGCGCCCAGTTGCACCACTGAAACTCAAGAATTCCGCCAACCGACGAAGCTACTGCTCGTACCTAACTGCACACACTGCTTGCCGCTGCTGTAGCAGCAAACATCCCATTGCTAGAAAGTCTGCCACGGGACGCAGCTAAGGAATATCCCTCTTCCATCGTAGTCGCCTACAACTTAGGTTGTAGGTAAGTCGCGATGTTTCGCAACTGATGTCGACCACGCAAGTTCGAAGGGACTTCAGCTCACCTCCACTACTGGACGTGCGTACTGCACTCTGGTCGGCGCCGAAGACTCCTGTGCGTCGACCACGGCGATGGTAGCGATGTTGACCACATCTTCTACTTCAACGCCCCGCTGCAGCAAATGAACGGGCTTCGCCATGCCGGAAAGGATTGGGCCCAACGCTTCGGCCCCACCCAATCGTGGCAACAAGCGGGCGGCGATGTTGCAGGACTGAAGATCGGGGAAGATCAGCACATTCGCTCCGCCTTTCAACGTTGAGAACGGGAAGGACTCTTCCAGTTTCTTGGCGTTGACTGCGAAGTCGGCCTGCACCTCTCCGTCGATGATCAGGGTGGGATCGGCGTAACGCACCAGTTCCACCGCACGTCGCACCTTCTCGCACAGTGGATGCCGAGTGCTTCCGAAGTTCGAGAACGACAACATAGCCACACGGGGTTCAAGGTTGAACCGCCGGGCCTCCTGTGCCGTACAGATGGCGATTTCCGCCAAATCCTCGGCTGTCGGTTCGATGTTGACGGTCGCATCGGCCAGGAAGAACAGGTCGCCTTTGTGCGTGATGAGCAGATAGATTCCACACACTTTGTGGATGCCTTCGCGCACACCAATGATTTGCAAAGCGGGCCGAAGCGTCTCGGGATAGTTCTTGGTGAGACCCGAAACCAGCGCGTCGGCATCGCCCATCCGCACCATCATTGAGCCGAAGATGCTGCGATGGTTCATTTGCTCGGTGGCAGCGGCCAGCGTGACTCCTTTGCGTTGCCGCAACCGGTAGAACTCCTTCACATACTCGTTCAGCCGGGGATGATTCTCGGGTTGAATAACAACAGCTCCCTCCAGCGAGATGCCAAGCTCGGCGGCTGCCTTCTGTACTGCATCGCCGTGACCCAGCAGTACTGGGACAGCGATCTTTTCTTCCAGCAATACGTGACAGGCGCGCAGAATCTTTTCATGCTCGCCCTCGGTGAAGACGACTCGCTTGGGGTTCGCTTGCGCCTTGTGGATCATGATGCGCATTAGTTCGTGGGCCTTGCCCAGCCGCTTCTCCAGTTGCTCGCGGTATTCTGTGAGGTCCACCGGGTTCTGTGCCACACCGGTTTCCATCGCCGCCTTCGCCACCGCTACCGCTTCCCACACCAGTACGCGGGGATCGAAGGGCTTGGGAATGATGTAGTCGGTACCGTACTTGAGGCGTTCCACGCTGTAAGCGCGGCATACCGAGTCAGGCACGTCTTCCTTGGCCAGCGCCGCCAGCGCATAGGTGGCGGCCAGTTTCATTTCTTCGTTGATGGTCGTCGCATGAACGTCGAGCGCACCGCGGAAGATGAACGGGAAGCCCAGCACGTTGTTCACCTGGTTGGGAAAATCAGAACGCCCGGTAGCCATGATGATGTCATCACGTACTGCTCTGGCTTCGTCATAGTTGATTTCCGGATCGGGGTTCGCCATCGCGAATACAACCGGGTTCGGCGCCAGCGATGCGATGATCTCTGGCGTGAACGCTCCCTTAGCTGACAGCCCTAACAGGACGTCTGCGCCGCGTGCGGCGTCGGCTAGCGTGCGGTTTGCGGTCTCGTGCGCGAAACGCTCCTTGTAGGCGTTCATTCCCTCTTTGCGGCCTTTGTACACCACGCCCTTGGTATCGACCATGGTGATGTTTTCGCGCTTCGCACCCAGGCAAATGTAATGCTCCGCGCAAGCCACGCCAGAGGCTCCGGCGCCGTTCACCACGATCTTCACGTCTTCAAATCTCTTGCCCACTAGTTCCAGTGCATTGACCAATGCTGCGCCGGAGATGATCGCGGTGCCGTGCTGATCGTCGTGGAAGACCGGAATCTTCATCGTCTTCTTCAGGGTTTCTTCAATGTAGAAGCATTCCGGTGCCTTGATGTCTTCGAGATTGATCCCGCCAAAGGTGGGCTCGAGCAACTGGCAGGTCTTGATGATTTCGTCGGCATTTTTGGTGTTCAGCTCGATATCGAAAACGTCGATGTCAGCAAACCGTTTGAACAGGACACCTTTCCCTTCCATCACAGGCTTGCCTGCCAGAGCGCCGATGTCGCCCAATCCAAGCACCGCCGTACCGTTGGTGACCACCGCGACCAGGTTGCCCTTCGCCGTGTAACGGTATGCGTCGAGAGGGTTCTTTTCGATTTCGAGACAGGGTATGGCAACGCCCGGAGTATAGGCCAGACTTAGGTCGCGCTGGGTGCGGCATGGCTTGCTGGAGATGACCTCGACCTTACCGGGGCGATTTCCCTGATGGTAGTCGAGTGCTTCCTGCTTAGAAATGGACATGACAGCCTCCAAATGAACTCGTAACGAGAAATTGTGCGGCGCGCACCGCGGATCCTGGTTCCACGCAAGTGGCATTGGGACAACAAGACACCGGGTCAGCGGGAATGCAGGTCGGAGTTGGGCGAGACCGTTTTTGAGATGCGCGCACAATAACCTTCCAGGAACCGCACGGGTTCCTGCTGCTTTCATCATGTGCTGCTTAGGTGGTGGGAAATAGTGCAGATATCACAAACAAGTGTGAGCGAACGCATAGAGAGCGGAATATTCGTCACAAGACAGTGGTTAGGAAAAGCGCAGGTCTATGCCCGGAGCAGGATTCCAACGATGCTGGCTGACATCAGGTTCGCCATGGTGCCGGCGAGCATGGCACGAAATCCAAGCCTCGCCAGGTCGTGGCGGCGGTTGGGTGCCAGCGCACTCAATCCGCCAATTTGGATACCGATTGAGCTGAAATTGGCGAAGCCGCACAGTGCAAACGTCGCGATGGTTACGGACCGTGGATCAAGCGCCGTCTTTTCCGCGCCGAGCATAGTGAACGCCACTAGTTCGTTGAGCACCATTCGTGTGCCGAGCAAGTTTCCGACGGAGAGGCAGTCATGCCAGGGAACGCCAATTAACCACGCGATGGGGGCGAAGACCACCCCGAAAATCGTCTCCAGCTTGCCGGGAAACCACGGCATGCCGTGCGCTGCGAGGAAGTTGTGAACGCCGCCGAGAATGCCATCGAGTAGAGCGATGAGCGCCAGAAACGAAATCAGCATGGCGGCCACGTTGAGTGCCAGCCGCAAACCGTCCGTCGTCCCCTTCGTGGCCGCGTCGAGCACGTTGCTCTCTTTGCTCTCGAACTGAATATCATCGAGCTTCGTGGTCCCGGCCGTGAGTGGCATCTCGGTCTCTGGCACCAGCATCTTGGCGATCAGGATCGTTCCCGGAGCGGTCATAATCACTGCCGCCAAAAGATGCCGCGCTTCGATGCCATAAGCGATGTAGGCACCCATCACTGCGCCGGAGATGTGCGCCATTCCCGCCGTCATGATTACCATCAACTCCGACTGAGTCACAGTCGCAAGGTACGGACGTATGGTCAGCGGCGCCTCGGTCTGTCCCATGAAGATGCTGGCTGCAACGTCCATCGACTCTACGCCGCTAGCTCCCATGAAGCGCATCATGACCTTCGCCAGTTGGCGGATGATGAACTGCATCACGCCATAGTGATAGAGAATGGCAAAAAATGCCGCAATGAAGATGATGATGGGCAATACCTGAAAGGCAAAAAAGAAACCGTACTTCGACACTTTGCTGCCCAGCGGACCAAAAACAAATTCCGATCCCACGAACGAATAACCGAGCAGGCGTGTGACCGCGTCGCCCGCCACCGCGATGACCCGTTCTCCCCAACCAACGCGCAAAACGAGCACGGCAAAGACGAATTGCATCACAAGCCCAATGATTACGGTCTTGAGTCGGATGGCTTTGCGGTTGGTCGAGAACAGATAGGCGAAGAGGAGAATAGCCAGAATACCGAGGACGCCGGTTAGACGGCCCATGAAGTCTCCCCCAGAGACTGCCACCCGACCCCAAGCGTTTTCACAGTTCGTCCGCCGGAGCGCTCAATTCGCGAACGATTGCGACGCTGGCGCTGGCGCCGATACGATTGGCTCCGGCTTCGACCATCTCGCACAGTTGGGCGGCTGTGCGGATGCCACCGGCCGCCTTAACCCCGATGTCGTGTCCCACCACGCCCCGCATCAGCGCAACGTCGGCCGCCGTCGCGCCCGAAGCGGCAAAGCCAGTCGAAGTCTTGACGAAGTCGACACCGGCATCGGCCGCCAGTGCGCATGCCAGGATTTTTTCTTCCTGGCTCAGGAGCGCCGTCTCGATGATGGCTTTCAGGATCGCACCATGCGCGTGCGCCAGCTTCACCAAACTGCGAATCTCGGTCTGCACCAGCACGCGGTCTCCCGATTTCAGTGCGCCGAGGTTGATCACCATGTCGAGTTCCTGCGCGCCGTTCTGGGCTGCAGCCTCGGCTTCGGCGAGCTTGGTCACCGTGAGGTTCGCTCCCAGCGGAAATCCGATTACGGTGCCGACCTTCACTGGCGATCCGTGAACTTGTGCGGCGGCCAACGTCACCCATGCGGGATTCACCATCACGGAATAAAACGCATAACGCTTGGCCTCTGCGCATAGGCTGATGATGTCGCGACTGGTTGCGGCCGGGCTGAGCAGTGTGTGATCGATCAGGCTGGCCACCGAACGCCAATTCTGCAGAAGGGACGCTACATCGCGACCCATTACTAAAGAGTTAACCGACATAGGCACCCGAGATTTTACGCCGACCCGTCGTCTGTTTCCAAAATGCAGATGTCCGGCAAGTTACGAAAGCGTTCTGCGAAGTCCAGACCGTAGCCGACCACAAACTCATCGGGAATCTCAAAGCCCACGTAATCGGCGTGAATCGGCTGGATGCGCCGCGAGACCTTGTCGAGCAAGGCGGCAATCTTCAGCGACTTAGGCTTGCGCCCCCACAGTTGGTGCTGGAGATACGTCAAGGTGAGGCCGGTATCGAGAATGTCTTCCACTAGGATGACGTTCTTGCCTTCCATCGAGTGGTCAACGTCTTTCATCAGCTTCACTTCCCCGCTCTGCTCGCGCGAGTTACCGTAGCTCGATACGGCGATGAAGTCGAAAGTTGCATCGAGTTTGATTTGGCGCGCCAAGTCGGCAAGAAAGATCGTGGCACCCTTCAACACTCCGATCAGCACTACGGACTGACCTTCGAAGTCGCGGCTGATCTGGGCCCCCAGTTCGGCGACCTTCTTCGCGATTTGCTCGTGCGTCAGCAGGACTTTAAGCCGGTCCAAAGGTGTCCCCAACTCCGATGGTTGCGAATCTTGGATGGTAGAGAATCGCGGCCGGAAACTCAACTGGACGCTTTCCGACAAAATCGGCTTGGAAAGGTCACAGTTTCAGCCGTGCCGCTAGCGCCCCCAAGGGACAATGGGCCTTACAGCATGCTGAAGCGCTCCACACATTTCAAGCCTTTTGGGAATTCTGCGAGTGACCCAAAAGCTCTAGTATCCGTCACAGAGAATGGGAGCGGTTCAAAAGGGTTAAACGTCGTATAATCTCGTGCGCGCAACCGGGGTGCAGAACATATGAACGTACAAGAACAAATCGAGAAGTATATTACCAGCCAACCCGAGCCAAAGCGCAGTGACATGCGAGAGTTGCATCGGATCACACTTCAAGTGTCACCAGAATGCAAATTATCGTTCTTCGATGGTAAAGACAGCAAAAATCATACTGTTTCCAACCCTACGATTGGATATGGATTTCACACAATCAAATATGCCAATGGAAAAAGTAGAGAGTCTTTTCAAATTGGTGTGAGTGGAAACAAGACCGGAATCTCTGTCTATATTCTTGGTCTCAAAGATAAGAAGTACTTAGCTAAAACGTATGGGAAAAAACTCGGCAAGGCGACCACGACCGGATATTGCATTCGGTTTAAAGCTCTAAAGGATATAAACATCGATACGCTTGAGGCGGCAATACGATATGGGCTTGCAGCTCAGAATGAAAAAGCAAGCTGATGAAATAATTCCACTGTTAATGGGATCCGACACTGTGCGTCCTGTTCCTGCTTCTATCCACTAGCCACGACTCACTTCCCCTTGTCACACTGCCACGTGACCTACGTCCTATCGCTCCACTGAAATTCCCCTTACGATCTGCGAGTAGAGGACGGGGAGATTTTGTCTCTCCTTGCCTGCGAGACCGCATGCAGACACGAAAGCTACGGCCGCTCTTGCCAACCAGCCCTCCTGCAACATATCTTCAACCTGCCATGAAACCCACTAAGTCTTTATTCCGGAATATTTTCCGTGTAACTCCTTCGCGCTCTATATTTTGCACAACATTCCATGCGTATCTCATTGATTCCAAAGATTTGAGGGGGGAGGGGGGTGGGTACCCCGCTCCGCCTTCTCTTACCCGGGCGGGGCTTTTGTTGTCCCTGCTCGTCCTCGCTCTGCTCCCCACGGCGGCTCCCGCTGTTCTCGCCGAGCGCCCAGCCGTCTCCTCCGAGTCCCAGACCGAACGCTACTTTGAGAACATCCGCAAAGATCCCAATCTGCTGGTGGCTTTTCTCCTCGAGATGCCTAAGGGCGGCGACCTGCACAACCACTTGTCGGGTGCGATTTACGGGGAGACTCTGATTCGGTGGGCGAAAGACCAGCGGGAGTGCGTCGATCCCAAGACCTTTTATTTGACCCCCTCGCTGAAGCTTTCTACTGGCGACCCTTATTGCCCTGCGCCAACGGTATTGGCTGAAACGGCTCTCGCGAACCCGATTCTTTATCGAAGCATGATCGACGCCTACTCGATGCGGAACTGGGAATTATCTGGACAGTCAGGACACGACCACTTCTTCGACACTTTCGACAAGTTCGGCGCCGCAACCCACGGGAATACCGGTCTGATGCTGGCCGAAACTGGCGCGCGGGCGGCCTCGCAACGCGAGATTTATCAGGAGTTAATGTTTACTCCGACGGGTAAGCCCTTCGGCGATATGCTGAACGCGGACGCCGTCAAAGCCATCAAGCTTAGCGACGACGCCACGCCTGAAACGCTCGCCGCGATACGCAAGGCGCTGACCGAAAACGGACTGTCGAGCGCCATACAGGACGCTATCCAACAGACCAACGACGCGGAGAAGATTCGCGACTCTGAGCTGAAGTGCGGCACTTCTGCCGCGAGTCCCGGATGCCAAGTCACACAGCGCTATCTCTTCCAGGTGCTTCGCGGATTGCCCAAAGAAATTGTCTATGCTCAGATGCTGTTGGGGTTCGAACTCGCCCAAGCCGACAAACGCTTCGTCGGCCTCAACATGGTCATGCCCGAGGACTATTACGTCCCTCTGCACGATTTCACGCTGCACATGCGGATGATGCATTACCTGCACAGCCAGTATCCGGGTGTTCATGTCGCTCTCCACGCCGGCGAGTTGGTAGAGGGGCTGGTTCCACCCGAGGACTTGCGCTTCCATGTTCGTGATTCCGTCGAGTTGGCCGGCGCCGCGCGCATCGGTCACGGCGTGGATGCACTCAACGAGACGAACTCGCTCGAGTTGCTTGACGAGATGGCCAAGAAGAACGTGATGGTGGAGATCTGCCTGACTAGCAACGACGTCATTCTGGGAGTTCACGGCCGCAATCATCCTCTGCATGATTTCATGCGCGCCGGTGTGCCAGTCGCCCTAGCCACTGACGATGAAGGCGTCTCACGCTCCGACATGACGCACGAGTATCTGCGCGGCGTGGAAGACCAGGGTCTCTCTTACAGCGAATTGAAGCACATGGCGCGCACCGGCCTGGACCATGCCTTCGTTTCTGGCGGCAGCTTGTGGAGCGACGGCAAGGCATTCACGCCGGTCAAAGACTGTGTGGCTGCATTGTCGAGCGCATCGCCCTCCGTCGCTTGCCAGAAACTGTTGGATTCCAGCGAGAAGGCGCGGTTACAGCTCAAACTCGAGCAGCAATTCCGCGAATTTGAAGGTCGCAAGTGGCCGGCGACTACAGTTGGAAGCTCTCCGGCAGCAGAGCGCTGACCTTCGTCATACTATCTGCCGGGCTGAGGCGGCGGTTCCCCAAACTTCGGCGCTGTCTTCATGTTGGGCGGCGGCGAACTCGCGGGCTTCACGGGTACATACGGCGGCGGATCAACCGCGCTGTCGACCCATGCGGTGTACCAGAGATCGCGCAGCATCTCAGCGCCATACGCCATGCGCTGCTCGATGAACTGTCTCGACTCCGGCGAACCGGCCGCGTCGAAACCACCGGCTTTCTCCAACTGATATACCTGCTCGACGTACCTGTGTGACTTCCGCAGATAAGCAACATAGTCCTGGAACGGGTTCTCCAGCTTGCGCGCTTTGTCTGGCACGAGCGCTGCGAACATGAGCTGCTTCTGGTTGGCAGCGACAAACACGCCTTCCATCTTCCAGTGAATCGTCTTCTCCGTCGTATACCCGTGAGGATTCGCTGTCGTCCAGCCGTTGTAATTGACCGTAGTGTGCAGCGGATTGGAGCCATCCGCGACGTAATGCCCCAGCCATCCCGCGTAAAAGACGGCATTCCGCTCTGCGAACTCCGGATTCGCTTGATCGCGGACTGCATGCCGATACTCGCGAAATGCCACCACCAGCCGGCCAAACACTTCCATCGTGATGTACGGTTGTAGCCCCACCTTGTCCGGTTGCAGACTGTCGGCCTGGCTCGGGTTCTGTTGACGCCTGGCTTCGAGCGCGCGATAGAAGCTGTAACGATCGGGAGGCAAGGTCATTCCCTCGATTAGCTCCAGATCGATGAAGTGGTCCGGCTCCTGTGACAGCTTCAGCGCCAGTTCCGACTTCTCCCGCCAGCGGTCGGGCTCGGGGCCCAGATAGGCCAACTGTTCCTCTGCGTTTCTTAAGAACGCCGGGACATCAGGCGGCAGCTTCTCTGCCGCCACGCGATTGATCATCATGTGGCCTTCGTTGCCCCAGGGCCACGCGGAGTTCGCCAGCAGAAACACTGCGAGCAGACCCGAGACGATTCGCGAAAGAATAGTGGACATGGCAGTCTGAGCCGAATCCAGATTCTCGGTCGTGGAAACGCAAACGTCAATTGTAGGGAAATATAAGTCGGGAGAAGTTCATGGAACGGGGCATCTACACCCTTGCCAGATGCACTCCAAACCAATTCTGCCGGTCGTGCCAGGTTTGCTCCAAGCTAAATCCGGCCTTCCGCAAGATGTCCTCGATCATCCCCATCGTGTACTTGTAGCTATTTTCTGTGTGGATGCGTTGGCCCGCTGAAAAGCGGATGTCCAAATTGATCGCCGGCAAGAACACTCGTTGCTCGCGCAAACTCTCGAGGTAGATTTCCATTCGCGAGCAGCGCTTGTTCCACTCCGCAATGTGGGTGAAGGCGTCGAGATCGAAGTCCGCATCCAGCTCGCGGTTCAAGCGGGCGAGGATGTTTTTGTTGAACGCTGCGGTCACCCCTTGCGAGTCGTCG
>Ga0210383_10006277_pt1 | contig 10381 bp, 10 predicted proteins | sample IncBWC14OmetaG_FD_160072 | JGI IMG/M metagenome (GOLD analysis project Ga0210383, IMG submission 160072) | Forest soil microbial communities from Barre Woods Harvard Forest LTER site, Petersham, Massachusetts, United States - Inc-BW-C-14-O ...
CCGTCGGTCGCCTCTCCTGGCTCGCGCGGCGCGGTGACTGGCAGCAACCCGCTGGCCTACGCGGTGCCCGCCGGGAGGCACCAGCCGCTGATGCTGGACATGTCGATCGCAACGGTCGCGGGCGGCAAGGTGTACGCGGCGCGCGAGCGCGGCGAGCCGATTCCGGCGACGTGGCTGGTAGACGATCAGGGCCAGCCGACCGACGACCCGCAGGCCTACCCAGAGCACAGTACGCTGACCCCGGCCGCGGGCCACAAGGGATTCGGCCTCGCACTGTTGATCGAGACCCTGGCCGGAGCCCTGAGCGGAGCAGCCATGACGACCAAGGTCGGGAGCTGGCTGGCGGGCGATCCGTCGACCGCGACTCACCATGGTGCCGCGTTCCTGGCCCTAGACGTCGCAGCCATCGGCCCTGACCTGCCGGCACGAATCGAGAGCCTCATCGACGAGATCCACGCGGCACCCCGAGCCGTCGGAGTCGACCGGCTCTACGTTCCCGGTGAGAAAGAGTGGGAGAACCTCGAGCAGTCGCTCAAGAACGGCATCGCGCTGCCGCCCGACGTCGTTGCGAGTTTGCGCGAAGCCGCTGCCATCAGCGACATGGACCTGGAAAGGTATCTCACCACTCAATGAAGGTCACCGGCCTGGAGACTGTGCGCCTGGACGAGCACCCGCAGATGCTGTGGCTACAGGTGCACACCGACGAAGGACTCGTGGGCCTCGGCGAGACGTGCATCGGGCCTGCCACGGTGGAGGCGCACATCCACGAGACGATCGCCCCGTACCTGGTGGGCAAGGACCCCCTCCTCGTCAGCCGGCATTGGCACGAGCTTTCCGGAGCCTTTCTCGGCTATCAGGGAACGGGCGCCGAGACTCGCGGCCTGTCGGCCGTAGACATAGCTCTGTGGGATATTCGCGGCCAGGCTCTCGGTCGCCCCATCGCAGATCTTCTCGGTGGCCCCAGCAGGGAATCGATACGCATCTATAACACCTGCGCTGGATATACCTACGGCCGGGGAACGCGAGGCGCACTCCGAGCCGCTGATCGCGGGACGCTCGCCCAGGACGGCATTCCTGCGGCTGCCGGTGCGGCCGGACCCTACGAAGACCTGCAGATGGCCATCGACAGGCCAGCGGAGCTAGCTCGGCAGCTGCTCGACCAGGGAATCAGCGCGATGAAGATCTGGCCGTTCGATCCCTACGCGGCGGCGTCTGGAGGCTATGACATCAGGCCCGAGGACCTCAGCGCCGGAGTGCGGGTGATCTCGCAGATCCGTGACGCCATCGGAGATGCAATGGACGTCATGCTCGAGATGCATGCGGTCTGGCACCTCGGCGCCGCAGTGAAGATCGCGAGGGCGGTTGAGCCCCTTGGCGTCTACTGGTTCGAGGACCCGGTCAAGGCCGACAACCTGGCGGCAGCAGCCACCTTCGCGGCGAGCACCGGTGTCCCGGTCGCCATGGGCGAGACGCTGGCTGGTCTCGCCTCCTTCAAGACCTTGCTCGAGCTGGGCGCGGCACAGGTCATCATGTTCGACCTCGGATGGGTCGGAGGCCTCTCGGAGGCGTGCAGGATAGCCTCCCTCGCCCAGGCGTACGACCTCCCCATCGCGCCCCACGACTGCACCGGGCCGGTCGTGCTGACCGCATCCACGCACCTGGTCACTAACGCTCCCAACGCCCTGATGCAGGAAACCGTGCGCGCCTATTACACCGGGTGGTACCGGGATGTCGTGACCGAGATGCCAGCGATTCGCGGCGGTCAGATCTCGCCGCCCCCAGGACCCGGACTGGGCACCCGGCTGCGTCCCGGCCTGGCCGCTGGCGATGGTGCCCGCACGATGTTCACGGGCATTGACGACCTCTAGCGCCTTGTTTCGCTAGGTTTCCATGGCGCTGATGACAGCCGTGCAACCGCTCGCGTCGAGCGCAAGCTGTGCGTAGTCGCGTACCGCCGACGGGTCGCAGCGGGCAGCCTCCGGGGGCCAGAGCGAGCGACCGACACACGCTGCCCATGCGCCGGCCGCGAAATAGGCCGGCGCCTCCGGCAGCGTGACTTCGCCGGAAACGACAATCCGCGCATCCGGGAGAGGCTCAAGCAGCGCCTTCACCGTGGCATGTCCGCCGATGGCCGAGACCGGAAAGAGCTTGACGGCTGCTGCGCCGAGTTCCATTGCCCGCACGATCTCGCTGGGGGTCATGGTCCCAGGGACCACTGGCACGCCCAGGTGGACGCAGTGCTTCACCAGGACCGGATCCAGGTGCGGCGACACGATGAACGATGCACCGGCTTGGACGCAGGCGTCCACCTCGGCGAGTGTTCGGACTGTTCCGGCGCCTACTCGCCGCACGCCCTCCGCGACCAATGTCGAGATGACCTTGACTGCGTCCGGGACAGTCATCGTGACCTCGATTCCCGCCAGAGTGGTCAGGGCGAAGCCCCGGCCGAGGGTCAGCGCCGTCTGCGGACTATCGGTGCGCAGGACGGCGATCACACCTCGCCCTGTCGCCGGCTGCCGATCAGAGGTTCCTGGCTGAAGTGGCGAGGACACGGGTCGCTCCTATTTCTGAGGATGCAGGTCAGGGGTCAGATGCTGACGGGCAGTGAACGCAGCACCCTGGAGTTGGCCTTCGCGGTATCCCAGTCGGCGACGTGCTCGACCAGGCGTATCTGCGGCAGGCGCTCGAGCACGCTCTGGAAGACGATCTCGCCCTCGGCTCGAGCCAGAGTCGCGCCAATGCAGAAGTGGATGCCCTGGCCGAAGGCTAGATGCCTGTTCGGACTGCGGTGAATGTCGAACGTCGCGGGATCGGGGAACACCCGGGGGTCTCTGTTGGCGGCGCCGAGCATCTGGAACACCATGTCGCCCGTGGGCAGGACGCGCGACGACAACACCGTGTCGCGTGTCAGCAGCCGCGGCTGGCGAGAGACCGGGCTTTCGAATCGGAGGATCTCTTCTATCGCCGAGCCGACTAGCGACCGATCTTCCCTGAGCTCGTTCCATTGATCGCGGTGCTGAAGCAAGGTCAGGAGGCCGTTCCCGATCAGGGAGGTCGTCGTCTCGTGACCGGCGGTGAGCAGTGTCATGCCCGTATTAATAATCTCGGCGTCCGTGAGGGTGGCACCGTCTGCCTCGGCTGTCATCAGGCTGATCAAGTCCTGCCCTGGCTCTCGGCGCCGCAGCTCGATTAGCTCGGCCAGGTAGGCGCGAGCCTCGACCAAGGCTTCTTGAGCCGCAAGAAGAAGCGCCCTGCCGGGCCGATTGACGCCCTGGAAGCCAAGCAGCCGATCAGCCCACACCCGAAATACCTGGCCCTGTTCGACGGGCACGCCCATCATGTCCGCGAGCACCGTCGCCGGCAGGGCGAACGCGAGGTCTTGGATGACGTCCATGTGGTTCTGCGGCTCGACGTGGCTGATGAGCTGGTCGACAATGTGCTGGATTCGCGGCCGCATCCGGTCGATAGCCCGAGGCGAGAACGCAGGAGCCAGAACGCGCCGCATACGCGTGTGGTCGGGCGGGTCCGAGTGCAGCAGGCCCTTGGTCTTGTAGTGCGCATCGAACGCAGTGAGCTCAGCCCTGGGCTCCGGAAGGTATGCCGCCGCCCGGGCCAGTCGTCCCTCGTTGGAATAGCTACCGACGTCTTTGAAGGTCGTGACGATGTCGTCGTAGCGCGTCAGTACCCAGGCGCCTAGCGAGCCGCTCCAGTGCACGGCATCGCGCTCGCGCAAGACATCCAGCAATGCATACGGATCGCGCACGAAGTCCGCCGATACCAGCGCTGCGTCGATGTCGGACACCTCGAGCATCTGGCTAAATTTCGGGTTCGATCGACGCCATAATGAGATATCGTACATGACATCTGACTGACGGGTCGGTGGTGGATGTCGAAGATCCTTGCGGACTGAAGGGGAAGCTGCATCGATGTACCCTGACCAGCTCGACAAGAGCCCGTTGCGCAAGAACCGGCTACGAGAGCTACTCGACAGCGACAGCCCGAGCCTGGGCACTCACCTGCTGTCCACCTGGCCGACAATCACCGAACTGGTCGGACAGACGCGACAGTGGGACTACGTCGAGTTCGTCGCGGAATACGCACCATGGACGATGCATGACCTAGACAACCTTGGCCGTGCGATCGAGCTGTTCAGTGACTTCGCCGGCATGATCAAGGTTGAGCAGCATATGCGCGGCCATCTCGCCATGCGTGCGATTGGCTCCGGAATTCAGAACATCCTGTTCGCTGACATCCGCACCCCCGCTGATGCTCTTGAGTGCGTGCGCGCGGTCCGGCCCGAACATCCAGATCACCGCGGCCTGCACGGAGCCGGGATGCGTCGGGATGCACGCACGGTCATGCACGTGGGTTCGCCAGAGTGGACGCGCGCGCTGCATGAGTGCGTCGTCGTCCTCATGATCGAGAAGAGGGAAGCGATAGAGAACCTCGACGCGATCTTGTCGGTCGAGGGCGTCGACATGGTCCAGTTCGGACCCGCCGATTATGCGCTGAGCATGGGCTGGTCCCGCCCGAACGCGGCGGATGCCATCAGGGAAACCGAGCGCATCGTCATCGAGAAAGCCCTGAACAGAGGAATACAACCGCGCGCCGAGATCGCCGACGCGCGAGAAGCGGGCTGGTACCTAGACCTCGGCGTCCGTCATTTCTGCATCGGCCACGACGTCGGGATCCTGTTCAACTGGTGGGCCGACCAAGGCCGACTAATGCGCAGCACGCTAACGGAGCATGCGCACGTCGGCGCATCTGTGGCTGCTCCGGTTCACCGCGATGACGCAGCCGTCAGCCGTGATCTGTGATCACGTGTGGCTACTAGAGAGGCAATCCGTTGCTGAGCGACAACCAATCTGAGCGGTACCTTGTGACCGGTGCTCTTGGCGCTCTTGGCGCCTGGACGATCAGGCATCTGCTCGACCAGGGCGCCAGCGTCATCGCCCACGACATTGGCACGGGCCTAGACCGGCTGCGCCTGTTTGTCGATGACGATGAACTGGCACAGGTTGTTTTCGTACAGGGCGACGTGGCCGACGTGGGCGCTCTTGAGCGCGTGGTCGCCGAGCACACGGTGACCCGAATCGTGCACATGGCGGCGCTCCAGGTCCCATTCGTGCGGGCTGACCCGGTCCTCGGCGCGAGAGTGAATGTCGTCGGGACCACGGCGGTCTTCGAGGCAGCTCGCCGCAACGGTGACCAGGTGCGCGGGATCGCCTACGCCAGCTCCGGCAGCGTCTACAGCGCGGACGACGCCAACCCCTCGGCTCCGCTCAGACTCGACACGCCGATCACTCCACCCTCCCTGTACGGGGTGTTCAAGCAGGCCAACGAGGGCACGGCCCGGATTTACTGGGAAGATAACGGGCTGGCCACCGTCGGTCTGCGACCGTGCGGAATCGTGTACGGACCTGGACGCGACCAGGGCAACAGTTCACCGCCTTCCAAAGCGATGCTGGCTGCGGCGGTCAACGCGGACTATTTCATCCCGTGGGGCGGTCAGATCATCTTCTCGCATGCCTCCGACGTCGCCCGCGCGTTCCTTCAGGCTGCACAGGCAGTTCCAGCGGGTGCCCAGGTATTCAACCTCGGCGGCTCGGCTAGCAGCGTTCACGATCTTGTCGCCGCGATCGAGGAGACAGAGCCTGCGATGCGCGGGCGCGTCGACATTGGTGACGCAGAAATCGTCGGCCCGATCGAGGTGGATGAGGTAGCGCTCAACGGTGCGGTGGGACCGGTGGGCTGGCGGTCCATCGGTGAGGGCGTCCGCGACACGATCGGGACGCTCAAGATGGCGATACAGCGGGGCACGCTCGACGTCGACGCTGTCAGGGCTCGGCTGCGCGAGGAAACCAAGGCAGCCAGGGCGCTGACCTAATGATCATCAACCGGAGCACGACGATCACCAGGAGGATCGGATGCAGCTGATCAGCTTCACCCGCGAGGGCCGGATCCGGTCTGGCGGGATCGAGGACGTCCTCACCGACGCTTCGACGACACGTGTAGTTGACCTCAATGCGGCCGACCCCCGGCTACCCGCGGACATGCTGGAGTTGCTTCGGGGCGGCGATGAGCTCCTGCAGCTAGCCCGTCACGTCATTGAAAGCGCGCCGTCGCAGATGTGGCTGCCACTCGCTGGTACACAACTTGTGGCGCCGGTACCGAACCCAGGAAAAATCATCTGCATCGGGCTTAACTACCGAGACCATGCCGGCGAGGCCGGACTGCCAATCCCGGCTGAGCCAGTCGTCTTCGCCAAGCTCGGTAACACGGTCAACGGCCCATACAGCCCGATCCCAATGCCAAGTGGCAGTGAGCAGATCGACTACGAGGGTGAACTGGGCGTCGTCCTCGGCAAGACCTGCAAAGGTGTCAAGGAGGCGGATGCACTTGACTACGTCGCGGGATACCTGGCGGTCAACGATGTCAGCGCTCGTGACGTGCAGCACCGCAACGGTCAGTGGGTACTGGGCAAGAGCCCGGATGGATTCGCCCCGATGGGGCCTGCGCTTGTCACGGCCGACGAGGTCGGTGATCCGCAGCAGCTGGACTTGCGCACACGGGTCGGCGACGAGCTGTTGCAGTCGTCCAACACGCGAGAGATGATCTTCCCGGTTGCCCGGCTTATCAGCTTCATCAGCGAGTTCGTGACGCTGGAACCTGGAGACGTGATTGCCACCGGCACGCCCAACGGAGTTGGTGGTGCCCGGACGCCGCCGCGGTGGCTGCGAGCGGGTGAGACTGTCCGGGTCGAGATTCCAGGGCTGGGCGCGCTGGCCAACCTGATGGTCTCGCCCGCCGGGTGAAAACCACCACTAAATCCTGAAAATCAACCTCCTTGGCTGCCGGCTGGAGCGGGCGAATTACGCGGTCGGTCAAGTCGTGCGGTGAGGGCTCGCTGCCCTGGGCATGACTTCCGTGTCGAAGGCGATTGCCGAGGAGGTAAGACCGTTGACTGACAACGACCCGCACGGGATGAAGTCATTCGCAGCGAGAGCGCGATCGGTCTTGTCGGACGTCGAACAGGACGACCGAGTGAAGCACGCCGCCGCCGCTACACAGGACGCGGCCGCGCGGGCACAGGAGGCATCCAAGAACGTGTCGCGGAAGGTCACCCAGCAGGACGCGTGGGAGGAGTTGCGCGGCGACGTCGAGGAGTTGACGGAAGTTGCGCGCGCCCATCACGCCTTGATCATCGACCTGATCGACCGGGTTGGAGAACTCGAGGCTAGGGCCGGAACCAAGCCAGGGACTGGCCCTGATGGCTGACGTCCAGCTTGTCGCTCTGGGCGACGACGCCACCCGCCTCGCGCCCGACGCGCCCGACCTGAGCCAGGTGATCGAGGACGTCGGGCTGCAGCGCCTGGCTGCTTACTACCTGTACAGTGCGCTGTTTGCGGGGCTGATCGGTGATGACGAGACGGCACCCGCGCAGTGGCCGCCGCAACTGGCCGAGCCCATGCAACGTCTTGGCCTGACGCGGTTCACGCCGAGGACCCGACGCGGCCTGGACGCTCAGTTGACCGCAGCCGAGCAGGCGGCGCTTCAGAATCCAGACAGGCGTCTGGGGTTTGCCCGGCTCGTTGTCGAGCTGATCAACGGAGGCGCGTTCGGCCCGCTGTGCGGTCAGGCCGACAGCGTGCGGCTGGCCGAATCCGCATCGAGCGACGAGCACGACGTGGATCTCGAGCTGCTCAGCTCCGGCAGCGTCGTAGCCAGGTGCAGCACGCAGGCTCACTGGGAGCTCGTCGCTCAGTATCTGGCCGGCGTGGCGCAGGTGCAGGCATCGTCGGCTGGCGCAGTGTCTCCGCACAAGGTGTCCAGCCAGCTGAAGGAGACCGGCATTTCGCACGCGGTCAGCGCGACCATCACGCTGGCCGTTGCCGTCCATCCGCTGGGTGCTGTCGCCGGACTGGGCACTCGCGTGATCCGATCGCGGATCGAGTCGGACCACGAGGAGGCGGACGCCTTTCACCAGCTGGGCAACGTCTTGACCACCCTGCGCACCCAGGCGCACAACGAGCTCAGTCAGCTGGGACCTGAGAACCGCGGCCGCCCCTAACGGTGCGAGCACCATGTTCGCAGGCGAGTCCGGACAGGTGGGGATCATCTAATGTAATGGTGTGCTCGAGGGTCCGCGGTTGCGCCAGGTGGCCATGGTCGCCCTCGACTGCGGCCTGGTGGCCGGCGAGTTGGGCCGGACCTTCGACTGGCCGCAGCCGTTCGCCGATCCGGGAGTGGCGCAGTTCGGCCTGTGCAATGCCGTATTCGCGGCTGGCGATACGTTCGTCGAGGTTGTCGCGCCGGTAGAGCCCGGCACTGCCGCCGGCCGCTACCTTGAGCGGCGCGGTGGTGGCGGCGGCTACATGGCGATATTCCAGGTTCCCGACCTGGCGGCGGCTCGCCGCCGGGTGGATCTCCTGGGAGTCCGGGTGGTCTGGACGGCCGACCTGCCCGACATCGCTGGCACGCACCTGCATCCCGGCGACGTCCCCGGCGCCATCGTGTCGCTGGACTGGGCTGACCCGGCGGAATCGTGGCGGTGGGCAGGCCCGTCGTGGACGGGGCGCGCGGCCGAGCATGGTCCGGGCGGCGTGACCGGATTGACGATCGAGGTCCGTGACCCGTTCGCCGCGGCGCAGCGCTGGGCAGCGGTGCTCGGCCTTCCGGCCGGTCGCGATGGCACGACCGCGGTGGTCGAGCTCGCCGAATCCGGCCAGCGCTTGCTGTTCAAGCAAGCCCCCGCTGATCACGGCGAGGGAATCACCGCAGTGACTATCGCGGGTCTGCCATCCGATGGGCCAGTGCAGATCGGCGGGGTCAGCTTCGCTCCCGAGGAAGGATGACATGACGGCGCTGGAGACCGGAACACAGGACCTGCGTGCCGAGGTCGACGACGGCGTCGCGGTCATCACGATGAATCGCCCCGACCGGCGGAACGCCATGTCGGAAGCCATGGTCTCGGCGCTGGGTGCGGTCCTCGCCCAGGTGGAAACAGACGACGCAGTGGGCTGCGTCGTACTCACCGGAGCTGGCGGCGCCTTCTGCGCGGGCGGTGACGTGAAAAACATGGCCGCTAGCCCGGCTGATCGCGGGGGCCAGTCGCTGGACGTGCGCATCCACCGGCAGCGACTCGGCCAGCGAGCTACGAGCGGGCGCCTGTGGGCCATGCCCAAGCCGACCATTGCCGCCATCAGCGGCCCGGCGGCGGGGGCCGGCCTGTCGCTGGCGCTTGCTTGCGACCTGCGTTACGCAGTGCCGTCAGCGGTGCTGACCACGGCCTTCGCCAGGGTGGCGCTTGCCGGAGACTACGGCGGGACCTGGTTCCTGACGCAACTGGTGGGCAGCAGCAAAGCCAAGGAGCTCTACTACTTCTCGGAGCGACTGACCGCCGAGGAAGCCGAAAGGCTCGGCATCGTCAACGCCGTCATCCCGGCCGTCGGCTTCGAACAGGAAGTCATGGCGCGAGCTCGCCGCCTCGCTGCGGGGCCGTCCATCGCGTACCGCTACATGAAGGAAAACCTGAACCGGGCCACGACCGGCGAACTGACTGACTGCATGGACCTCGAAGTAACCCATCATGTCCACAGCACACTCACCGAGGACCACCGCGAGGCCGCCGCGGCCTTTGTCGACAAACGCGAACCGCGTTTTCACGGCCGGTAGGTTCGTTCTTTAACTTCTCACCAGCAGTACGTCCGGAGTTTGGGGTCGACGCCGTAGCGTCTGCGGCTATGGGTGAAGCTAACGACCTAGTGGGTTCTGCGCGCCACGTGCGAGCCAGCTGGCGGACCGCCACGGCAATCCCGCGCGCGGTCCTGCTTTTCGGATCGCTCGGTATGATCGCCGGAGCGGGCCTGCTGACCGCGGGGCTCGGGCAGGCCGCGACAGGTCCGTCGCGTGTCGGCACTGACCCGACCATCGGAACGGTGATTCTGAGCCCGACGTCCGGGACCAGCGCGACGACCACGACGTGGACCACGACCGACGGCTGCCCGACGGGCTTCCAGTCATCGGCGGTCCTCGAGGAGGTCAACCTGAACTCCGCGGGCACGGCGATCAGCTCGCCGATGACGTTCACCGCAGTCTCCGGGCCGTTCAACCTGACCGGCAGCAACCCGGTCACCTCGCAGCCGCTCATTGAGGATGTCCCCGACCTCCTCAGCGCGGCGAACGTTAACCCCGGCGGGTCCACTGAGTGGGTGCTGAAGTGCAGCAGCGTGCCCAGCGGACTCGGCCTTGTCCCCACGAGCGGTGTCTACTTCCAGGACATCGACGTCAGCCTCGGCTCGACCGGTACGACTTACTCGGTAGGTACATCGACCGGCACGCCGACGCCGACGCCCACCGACACGTCGAGCGGCACGCCGAC
>Ga0210383_10006278_pt1 | contig 10380 bp, 10 predicted proteins | sample IncBWC14OmetaG_FD_160072 | JGI IMG/M metagenome (GOLD analysis project Ga0210383, IMG submission 160072) | Forest soil microbial communities from Barre Woods Harvard Forest LTER site, Petersham, Massachusetts, United States - Inc-BW-C-14-O ...
GTTCGCATCGAGGGGGTCAGGGGTTCAAATCCCCTCAGCTCCACCCGAGTTCATGCAGGTCCGGTGACCTGTTCGAGTTTCTCGCTCTCCGTTGGGGAGCCATCGTGGGAGCCAAGTCGTGCACTTCCGGTATGGCTGGGACGCCTACTGGACCGGCCACCCCCTGGACCGCACACGATCAAGCCACCTCGCCCGCCTTGACTTCACCCTCACCGCCTGACCGAATAAACCAGCAGGGTCCGCAAGGGTGACAAAAACGGCCGATCAAGATCAGAAACGAGAAACGTACTAAACGGATATAACGGGCATTTAAGCCAGATGAGCTGGTGGGGGGATGGCAGCAGCCGTCAGTGTGAAGCAGGAATCATCCTGGCAGGGTGACGTGCGCTCCGAGACCGCGACGCAGGATACAAGCCAGTAGGAACTGGAGAGCCAGTGGATCTGTTTCAGCTGGCCGTTTTGCCACCGCCGCTGGTGCCCCAGGCTTGTCGGCACCGGGGCAGGCAGTGACGAGGCAGAAGGAGAGGGACGCTATGGCTGATCTGATCGCCATCGGATATCCGGATGAGACGACCGCGTTCGCTGCCGCTGATGAGGCGCGGCGGCTGGCCGCCGACCTGATCATCCAGCCGGATGCGATCGCGGTGATCGCGCGGGACAAGGACGGCAGTTATCACGTCACGACCAGCCACCACCCGATGACCAAGGGAGCGAGCTGGGGCCTGTTCTGGGGGTTCTTGTTCGGCCTGCTGTTCTTCATCCCGGTGTTCGGGATGGCGGTGGGAGCCGGGCTGGGCGCGCTGATGGGCAAGTTCGCCAAGACCAGCATCGACCGGCAGTTCCAGGACCAGGTCCGCGACATGGTGCAGCCCGGCACGTCGGCGTTGTTCTTGATGCTGGAGAAGGTCACCCCGGACAAGGCCGCCGAGGCGATGAGCAAGTACGGCGGCACGGTCCTGAAGACCTCCCTGTCCAAGGACGATGAGAAGGAACTTCAGGAGGCGCTGCATGGCGCCCCGGCTGATACGCAGTAGTTTCCGCACTGCCCATATGGCTTTCCGCCATAGTCCGGTGCCGCCCGGTCATCGGTGAGAAACCGGTGCAAGATTCGTAGCGGGATCGCCGGACCAGTGACCTCTTCGGTAGTCAGGTCTCCTGAGCGACCTGGCTCACGTGCGTCAAGCCAGGTAGTGGTGCCTGCGGTGTGCGGGATTGCCTCTGATGACCCCTCGGTCGACCACCTCATCGGGCACGCGGCGGGCACTTACAGGTCGTAGGTCAATGCCGCGTGCCCGGCTAGTGCGCCAGAATCCGTATCCGCAGGTCAGGGTCTACCAAAGGTCCGAGATTGGCGCCTGAGTCTGGTGTGGTCCTGTCAGTCCGTGCCACAACGGTGAGAGGTTCCGGCCGACTGGCAGGAGGGTCATCCGTGGCGAGTGAGGTACCGCGTGCGCCACGGCCAATGATCGGGTAGGGTCGCGGCGCCGGCCAGGCGCTCAGCTGCGCGTGTCGCGATCATCCGTGCGGGGTGATCCGTGCCTGCCGTGACTCGCGGCACGATAGTACCGTTAGCGCAGGCCAGGCCCGACTACAGCGCGACGTGGAGGCGATGTCGGTGACCGCGCCAGCAGATCCGTTTGCCGTCTTGCGGACCAAGAAGTACGTGGCCCTGCTGGTCCTAGCAGCGGTCCTGGGCGTGGTGATCTCGTTCCTGATCTACTGGTACCTCAAGCTGATCACCGACATGCAGACCTGGGTGTATACCGACCTGCCCAAGGGCCTGGGCTTTCATGGCGAGCCGCCCTGGTGGCCGCTGCTGCCGCTGGCGGTAGCCGGGGCGGTGGTCGGGGCGACGATCAGGTACCTGCCCGGCCGGGGAGGCCACTCGCCCGCTGACGGCTTCAAGGCGGGCGGCGTCGCGCAGCCGAACCAGCTGCCCGGCATCTTCCTGGCGGCGCTGGCGAGCATTGGCCTAGGCGCCGTCGTCGGGCCCGAGGCCCCGCTGATCGCGCTCGGCGGCGGGCTGGCGTTCCTGGCCGTCAAGCTGGCCCGGCGCGACGTGCCCGCCAGTACCGGTGCGGTGATCGCGGCCACAGGCAGCTTCGCGGCGATCAGCACGCTGTTCGGTAATCCGCTGGCCGCGGCGTTCTTGCTGCTGGAGGCCTCCGGGCTGGGCGGCCCGATGGCCACCATCGTGCTGATCCCCGGCCTGCTCGGCGCGGGTGTCGGGTCGCTGATCTTCCTGGGCCTGAACGCGTGGACCGGGTACGGGACATTCTCCCTGACCGTCCCGAACCTCCCTCCGGCTGCGGGCCTCGATGGGGCGCAGTTCGGCTGGGCGGTAGCCATCGGGGCGGCGGCCGCAATCGTCAGCTTCGGGATCAAGTGGCTGGCCCTGTTCCTTCGCCCGCACGTGGAGCGGCGGCTGGTGCTGCTCACCCCACTGGCTGGCCTGGCCATCGCCGGGCTGGCGATCGCCTTCGCCGAGGCGACCGGGAAACCGTCATCTGCGGTGCTGTTCTCCGGCCAGGGGGCGCTCACGCCGCTGCTGGAACATGCCGCAAGCTACACGGTCGGAACGCTGGTACTGCTGGTCGTGTGCAAGGGGATCGCGTACGCCATCTCGCTGAGCAGCTTCCGCGGCGGGCCGACCTTCCCGGGCATGTTCATCGGCGCGGCGGGCGGGATCGCGCTGTCGCACCTGGCGGGACTGCCGATGATCGCGGGCGCCGCGATCGGGGTCGGCGCGATGACGGCCGGGATGCTGCTGCTCCCGATGACAGCAGTCCTGCTGACCACGCTCTTCTTCGGCACCGATGGCATCAAGGTGATACCGCTGGTGATCGTGGCTGTGGTGGTGTCGTTCGTGCTATCGAAGTGGCTCGCCGGACCGCCGACCGCACCGCAGGTCCCCGAACCAGAAGAGGCGACCATCCCGCCGCAAGTCCGCTAACCACGCCGCGGACCGGAAACCGCGGCCAGGTTCGCTGTCCGCGGCCACGGGCGTATCCGGCTGATGTGCTGTCGTGGCGGGGCGCTGGTCGGCGGGATCATCCAGCCTCTTACCTGACAAATCGGGCTGTGCTGCCGGTGTGGCGTGCGGCTGGGCTGGTAACGGGCGGATCGCGCGCAGCAGCAGGTAATCAATAATCTGGCGTTGCCACAGGAGGTTGACCTGCCGTAGCAGCAGGCGGGCGGCGGCGTGCTGCCCAGCGGGTGCGGCTGTGGTGCTGTTGAGCCGCTGTGCGGTGAGCCGCAGTGCGGGGGCGATGACGCGCTCGCCGCATCGCCGGACCTGCACCTCGGCCAGGCCCGCCGCGCGCGCCTGCGCGGCGATCTGCTCCGCCGTCATGGCCATGGTGCGCCGCAGCCCGAACACCCGCAGCTGCGTCAGGCCGGCCAGCAGCTCGGCGGGAGTGACCGGCCATCGCTGAACGGAGATATCGGAGATGCTCAGCACGCCGCCGGGACGCAGCACCCGGTGACACTCGGCGAAGAACGCCTTCAGGGAGCGGAAGTGGAACGCTGCCTCCACGCTGATGATCCCGTCCATGGTCTGGTCGGCGATCGGCAGCCGGGCGGCGTCGCCCGCCACCGGCACGGCCCCGGCCTGCCTGAGCCGGTCTCTGCCCGCCGTCAGCTGCCACTCGGTGATGTTCACCGCCACCAGCCGGCGGGGCCGGGACGTCTCGGCGATCACGCAGTCCTGGGTGCCGAGCCCATTGCCCACATCCAGGATCACCTCCCCGGTGGGCAGGGCTGAGGCGAGCGTCCTGACCAGCCTGCGGCAGGCCTGTTCGGCCTCACCCTCCGAACCCGGCCCCTCCCACAGCCCCAGATTCAGCCAACCCGGCGCCACCGCCAGGAAGAAGTCCGGCCCGATGCTCTCGTACACCCGCGCGGCCGGATTCCCGCCCTGCTTAAACACTGCGGCGGCATGCCGCCCATGCTGGGCCGTCCACCCCGCGATCCACGCTGACCTAGCTGCCACCGCACGCCAGTTTCAGGTCAGGCCGGAGGCAGGCGTTCCGGGCAGGTTCAGGACTTGGATGCCGACCCGCACCGACCAGATGATCATCGTAGGGACCTGATCCTCGGTTTCTGCTCGTCGCGAAGAGCATCTGCCTGATCGTCACCTGAGGCTGCCTCACATTTCTGTAGTACCCGGATGTTGAGTCTGCTCCCAGCCGCAGGTCTTATCAGGCAGGCGGGCCGGATGGCTGGTGAGACTCGCGCGGCACTTCGTGATCGTCAGGGTGCAGTCGATCGCGCTCGCGGTCGGCGTCTCAGCTTCCCGCGATGCCGATAACGCCATCGATGATGAGGTAGGCGCCGACCGCGACGGACACGAGAGCGAAGATCGCCGGGCCGGCCCGTACCAGGCGATCCCTCAGGTCGGACAGGTGCGCTTCGGCCTCCCCGGGACGCCGGGCGAAGTACAAGAAGATCAGGCCGACGGTGGCCGTCGACAGGACCGCGAAGGCCACGAAGGCGAAGACCACGACGGGGAGCGCCGAATGGTGACGCACTAGAACCACGGCTGCGGCGGCGGTCAGGGTCCACGGCTGCTTGAGAATCCCGACGGTGGCTGCTTCCCACGGATTGAGCTGCTCCAGGCGGGCAGCGAACTTGTTGGTGACCCCTGAGCTGGTCCTGGGCTGGGCCCGGCGACCCCATTGCCGCGCGGCAGCAATGACGAGGGCTGCACCGAGCAGGATCTCGATGACCTTCACCGCAGTGCCGCCGCTCCCATGCTGAGTGGCGCGGGCTCCCCCGAGGGCATAACTTACGACGAACACGATGATCAACGAGACGCTCCACCCGATCAAGAAGGCGGCCGCGTTAAGGCGCGGTCTGGTCGTGGCGAGCAACAAGATGAACACGACGATCGTGGCCGGGGACACGCTGGCCAGCAGACCGAGGAGCCCTATGGCGATCAGCAGGCTCATGGGGTATCCCGGTCTCCGGGCCGGTGCCTGACTTCCGGCTTCCGGCCGCTAACCGGTCCGGCGGCAGTGACCGCCATGGCGCCGGTGCCACGGCGCTGGCGCCGGAACGGGAACGCCTCCCGGTGCCGTCTCGGCGGCGACGGGTCCCTCGGCCCGGGCCGGCCCGACAGCCCCGAAGATGGCCTGGCGAAGACAGCGACGGGGTTACCGGACGCCATCGCCGGGGCCAAGACGCCCGTCTTGGGGGCGGACTGCTGCGGGACGAGCATCAAAGAGTGCTCCGGTACGTGGGCTGCTACGAAGAACGCTACCTGCGGACCGGCCGGATCGCCCGTCCGCTGGCCGCCGGTCATGTGTTCGCTGCCGAAGGGACCTTTTCTCTGCCGCTGCCCGGGCGGGTTTTGTACCTCGCGTCTGGCGGCGTCATCGTCCTGCGAGCCGTGGTCGTGCTTGTCGGCTGCATGATCACGTCCGGCCCCTGATGATGGTTCGCCGCTGAGCGCGATCTGCGAGATCACCCACGTTCGGTTGCCAGGATTTGGGTGTCTGGTCCGGGGAACCCTCCCAGAACGCCGCCGATCGGGGCGGTAGTCGCGGCCGGGAGACCCGCAGGGGACCGGGCTGGTACCGGCACACAGGCGAGCGTGCCGGGGCCGGCAGATCCGGTGGACCTACCCGCCTGCCGCTCATAGGGACCGGGCGGCCACGAGAAGGGCGGCGACTGTGTGCCCGGCGATCCGTGCGTGCAGGTCATCGGGCCCGGTCACGATCAGCGACCTGGCTGGTTGATGGTCTGGGTCCGCTCGGAGCGGGCGCTGCGCTTGGCGACCATCAGTGCCCGGATCGCCTCAACCGGGCCGTCCCGGTCCTTGGGCGTACCGCGGGCCCGGCCCGACTGGGCAGCCCGGGCAGCGCTGACCGCATCCGGCGGGCGGACTTGCCCTGCCGGCGGCGGTCCTGGCGATCGGAACGGTCCACCTCGACGACCCGGACCCCGGCCGCGGTGACGTGCCGGGCCAGGCCCGCGCCGTAGCTGCCGGTCCCTTCGATGCCGACCAGGGCGACGGTCCCGAACCCGCCCAGCCAGCCGAGCAGGCAGGCAGGCATAGCCGACCGGGCTGACCGGGAACTCCTGTACGCCGAGCACCCCCCGATGGGATCCAGCGCGGCGGCGACGTGCATGTCAGCATGGGTGTCCACGCCGCCGATGACGGCGCGTGTCTCTACGATGGTCATGCCATCCCTTTTCTCTGGTTGAAGGGGTGGTACGCACCCGCTGGCCGCCGGACCTGTGAACCCCGGCCTCTTGCACAGGCCGGGCAGATCAGGACGGCACCGCCGGCAGTTGCCAAAAAAAACCTGGGACCCGGCCGACGAATCGTTAGCAGGACAACCCGAGAGGGCGTCAGCCGATTCGGAGGTCAGGCCGGGACCCAGGCCCCCGACCCTACGCCCGTACTCAGTCAAGACCGGGGAAGCCAGCACTACCCACATCCTCCCTGCCGACTCGGCGCGGCTTGCAATCGCGACGGATAGTCCGCTTGCTGCGCACAGAACGATCCATTCGGCGCGGCTCTGACGACAATCCGCAAGCCGAGGTCGACGTGGCGTGGCTGGCGGTCAGCCGGGCGGTCGCTTTGGCCGGTCTGGCGTCCCGGGCGGTGGCGCGGGCGCTGGCTGCTGGACGATCTGGCCTGATCTGCAGCGGCGGCCGGGTCCTCGTCGGCCTGGACTGGCTTGGTCAGCCCGGCAGGAGCCTGAGCCGCTCAGGCGGCACTGGCTCGGACACGATTATCCAGCCGTGGGGACCTGTTTCCAGCCAAAGCCCGTCAACGCGGACCGCCCATACGTCGGCTGGCAGGCGGGACATCTGGGTGAAGAAGCCGATCTCGTCGCGGTTCTCGCACAAGAAGACGGCCGGCAGCTCAGGCTCCCGGCTTCCAGCAATGCCGGCCGTAGCCCCCATCTGGCGCCAGTCAAGGCCGTGCCGCAGGATCGACTGCCGGTTCTCCGCCGCGGTGACATGGAACATCTCACCGCCGCCTTCCCTGACAAGAAGACTCGGGCGGCGCCCCATGCGCCAGGTCCGCTCGCGCGCCAGGGCGGCACACACGGCGGCGACCCACCGGTCATCCGCGGCCAGGCCGCTGGCGGCGGCCAGGGCCTGACCGGCGCTCCCGAAACCGTACGCCCCGGTTCCGGGACGCCGGGCACCGCAGACCGTGCCGCCGGGATCGAGTTCTTCGAAGTCGATCCACTGATCATCGCCTGGCACCCTCAGCACGCACTCATACGCGGGCTCACATTCGGCGAGGTCAGGCACGTGCTCCAAAAGCCAGCCCAGACGGGCATACTCATACCCATCCCGCGCCACGCTCTCCGCGTGCGCAGCCGCGACCGCCGCCTCATAGGCGGCATCAACCGCCCGCCGTTCCGCTGCTGACGGCGGCCAGGCACACAGCCCGCCCTCCACGTCGTAGTCCGCCCAGTCCGACGGCCGGTCCCCGGCCCAGTAGAAGACGGCGCCCAGAGTACGGACGATGACCGTCCGCGCACGCTCCAGACCCCAGCCGACGGCGTCGTCCAGACTCTCGAAACCCGGCGCGGAAGCTCCATCCCAATGGCAGAACCACCGCGGACGCTCTGGCGGCGGATCCTCTTCCAGCACGAACACCGTCCCGCGGCGCCCGCCGGCCGCTCCTCCTGCCGCCGGCCCGGCCGGGCTACCGCGCCTGGTACGTTCCCCACGGCTAGCACCCGCCACGACCTCAGCCTAGCCATCGTTCGCGCGACGCCAGCCAGCATCAGCCGGACGCCGCTGCCGTCACGCTCACCGTCCGCCGCGGCCAAGGCAACCACCGATGCCAGTGATCCATGCCGCCAGCAACAGCGCGGCCACCCAGTGCCGGAGGATCTGGCAGCGGCGCGTGGCCCGCCACCCAACCACATGCCTAATATCCGTTTCTGCGCGACCAGCGCTATAACCGGAACCGAACCAAAATACGCACCGAACGGCGTGTCGGCGCGCGTTCTCCCGGATCGTACGCGTCACTTATCGTCACGCTATCAATCGGCATCGCCTTGAGGTCAACCGAGCCGAGCCGTCGGTTCCTTCCACGCCGGACCGGCGGCTCGCCGCGGTCATATGCTCGGAGACATGACCATTCAGCGGATGGACAACGTCGCCATCGTCGTCGACGACCTGGACGCAGCTGTGGCATTCTTCACCGAGCTCGGCATGGAACTGGAAGGCAAGGCGCAGGTCGAAGGCCTCTTTGCGGACCGCACCGTCGGACTGCACGGCGTCCGGAGCGACATCGCGATGATGAGGACCCCGGACGGCCACAGCAAGCTGGAGCTGACCAAGTACCACACCCCCGCGGCGGCCGATGCCGAGCCGGAAAACCCGCCGCCCAACACGCTGGGCCTGCATCGCGTCATGTTCGCCGTCGACGACATCCATGACACGGTCGCCCGCCTGCGCGCCCACGGCGCCGAACTCCTCGGCGAGGTAGCACAGTACGAGAACATCTTCCTGCTCTGCTACCTCCGCGGCCCCGCGGGCATCATCGTCGCCCTGGCCGAACAGATCGGCTGACGCGCGCGCTGCAAATCGGCACTGCGCCTGTCCGCCGAGGCAAGATATCAATTACGCAACGTACTCAACCTCGCACGACCGTATACCGACAGATCGCTGAATCCGTGTGGCTGACAGCCGGGATGCCTGTGTCGGCAGCCGCGAGTGGATCATCCGGTTATGGTGTTCCCGGGTTCGGGCTTTCCGTGGCCGGGCAGTGATCAGGTTTCAGTTGCCGCTGGCAGATTCTGGTGGATTCCTGGCTGGCCCGTGGCGCGGCCGTCGATGAACCGGAGGACACCGTATCCGGCCGGGTGGAAGCCGTTGTTGAGCCAGAAGGGCCGGGACAGCGGGTTGGCGGTGTCGAAGTCGACCGAGACCGACTGGTAGCCGTGGTCATGGGCCCAGGTGAGCGTGGCGTCGACGAGCGCATGCCCGACGCCTTTCCCGCGTGCGTCGGGCAGGGTGGCGGTGGGGCCGATGTAGGGCTGGCCGTCGGGGCACAGCCGCGGTACCGGTGAGGTCAGCTCGATGGTGAGCAGGCCGACGTCGTGGCCGTCGAGGCTGGCCAGGAGGTGGACGGCGCCGCCCTCGTGCAGGGCGCGGTGCTCGGCGACCAGGTCGGCCAGGGGCCGGTCCTGGCGGGGTGCGAACATCGGCGGCGCGGAGCGGTACTGCAGCTCGACCAGCGCGAGGCGGGCGACGGTCTGCAGGTGCTCGGGCCGGGCGGCCCGCACCGCGACGGCGGAGGAGCGGCGCCGCGGCGCGGCCGGCTGGATGCCGTACGCGCCGTTGCGCCCGAACCCGAGGTTCGACAGTGCTTGGTCCAGATGGGGCAGCGCGGTGTGGAGAAGGTAGTAGCGCAGTACGCCGTCGGCGATCAGCGGCGCCGCGAGGTCCCCGAACACGGCGGCGAGAACCCCCGTCGGATCGGCGAGGTCCGGGTCGACGGCGAATCCTTCAGCCGGCAGCCGGGCATACCGGCCGCCCGCAGGATGCTGCCGCACGGTCGCGGTCATGACCGCCACCGTGCGGCCGTCGCCGGTCGCGACCAGGCCGTGATGGCCGCTGTCCCGTAGGCGCTGCAGTGCGGCCGTGCAGAACCCGGCACCGCCGAAGCCGGCCGGCAACTCCGGTCGCACCTGGCGGGCAGCGGCATGCTCGCGAGCTACCAGCGCGCCAGCACGCTCGACGGTGGCCTCGTCCAGATCCTCAATGACCAGCATCACTACGCCCTCCGGTACCGCCGGCTATCAGCAGATAGTGGCACGTCACCGTCGGTGCCGCAGGCCGAGACTCCACCCGGGCCTGCCGCGACCTGAACTGCGGGATGGAGTCAATCTTGGACGCGCGACTGACGAAATAGCCCGGTCGGCCGGGAGCCGGCCAGGCCGGCGCTGTTGTGGTCGCAGCCAGCACCATCGTTAACGTCGTTCGCCCGGCCCATGTCGTTGTTCCATGGGGCAGCGGATCGGGCGCGGGTTGCGGCTTTGCCGTGCGCGGGCTGGCCGCATAGCTGCCGGTTCCGGGCGTCCCTGGTTACCAGGCTTCGGCTCGCGCCCGGATCGCCCGGTGCCTATACGTACCCTGGTGGCGGTCGCGGGGTCCGTGAATGGCGCTCGGACATGGGCACCGCGGGGACTGTCCGGCTTCGGGGCGATCCCGGGATACGTGTCATTTGCCTGGTCCTGGACGCGGGCGTCAGTAGCTGAAGGTTGTCGCTCCTTCGTCGCCGATCCATTCCCATAGCTGGACGGTGCCCGCCAGTTCGGCGTTGGGCAGCAGGCTTGCTTTGTCGAGTTTCTTGGCGTTGAAGCAGACCGGGCAGACCATGTACTGGCCTCCGGCTTTGTC
>Ga0210383_10006279_pt1 | contig 10380 bp, 14 predicted proteins | sample IncBWC14OmetaG_FD_160072 | JGI IMG/M metagenome (GOLD analysis project Ga0210383, IMG submission 160072) | Forest soil microbial communities from Barre Woods Harvard Forest LTER site, Petersham, Massachusetts, United States - Inc-BW-C-14-O ...
CGGCCATCCTCGCGGCCGGGTTGGCCATGACGCCGCTGTTCCCGCGCGGCGCCTCCGGCACGGCGAGTTACAGCGTTACACCTCCTCTGCCAAGCGGATTGGTCATTGATCCCGTCACCGGCGTGATATCGGGCACTCCGGTCGCGGCGCAGCCGGCAACCTACTATGAGGTCTCGCGCGCTGAAGACTTGCTGACGCTTAAGTTTGGTCTCACCTTGGGGGTCGGCACAAATCCGCCGGGCGCGATTGCCGTCTCCAGTGCCTCCACGCTCAGCTGTGTGTATTCCGGCGCATTCATCGGCACTTATATCGGCAACTCGCAGGCCAATGATGAGGGCTTGATCGCCATCGCGTTCACTCCCGATGGCAAGGCGCAGGCGCGTGTACTCGATGTGTCGGGCAACGCCATCTACGACAGCGACGGCGTAACGGGATTGAGCGCGAGCCTCGACGGCAGCTTCGACATCAGTTTCTATCCATCTGCATTCGGCGGTCCCGCCCCGCAAATCCACGGCAATTTTTCTGGCGCTGACCTGATCATTGGAACCTTCGAGTCCGGCGGGATCGCCAAATCCTTCAAAGCGTCCCGATTGGAAGGCTCCGCAGGCGCAGAGATTCGCTATACCGGTGGCCCCGGTGGTTTAGGTACTCCCTCATTTCCCATCGAAGTCGGGGTATTGGACGCCACCGGCGCCGTGGGCGTCGGAATCGTTTATCAGTTCCATAGCGTCGGCGGCGGCTATCGGCAGCTCAATCAGCAATGGGCCATCCAAGGCACATTTTCCAGCAATTTCTTCACCTGGTCGCTAGGCAATAACGGTGCAGAGTCTGTCGCCATTCAATCGAACAGCGGCTTGGAATTCCAATTTGGCGACGATTTACTCGATGGGCCTCCGGACCCCGAAAAAATGTCCGGATGCCGGTTGAACTAAACACAGGAGCGTCATCATGTCACGTCAATGGAAGTATCTATTCGCTCTGATCGCGCCGCTGGGGGCGTTTGCCGCAGGGCGAGGCGAGATCAGTTGGCGATCGGTGGGTCCCGCTCCGCCGGCCATCGAGGCGGCCATCGTGTCGAACGCCGCCACCCACACGATATATATCGGCAGTAATGGAGGCGGGATACTAAAGAGCACCGATGATGGCGCCTCATTTGTCGCGGTCAATAAGGGTCTGGACGAGGTAACCATTGCCGCCATGGTCATGGATCCCTCAAATCCCGAGGTGTTGTACGCATCGGCAGCCTTCAGTATGTACAAGACCATCGATGGCGGTGCCTCGTGGTTCCCTACCGGCGGCTCTGGCGTAAGTTTGATCATCGACCCCAACAATCCGAATACGTTGTACGCCGGCTTGAGCCCAAGCGGCGGGGTGACCAAATCGGTGGACGGCGGCGAGACCTTTTCCCCGGCGTCGAATGGGATGGGCACGCCGGCCGTGTTTACCCTGGCAATCGATCCCAATAATCCCAACGTACTGTACGCGGGAACGCAGGGCCTTGGCGCTTTCAAATCCAATGATGGCGCGCAGACCTGGACGCCGCTCAACATCGATTCAACGGTATGGTCGCTGCTCATCGATCCTACTGACAGCAATATTGTCTATGCCGGCACCAATGGCCACGGCATATATAAGAGCGTCGATGCCGGCAATACATTCGAACGCGTCGGCTCGCCGGAGGTCGGCGTGGTTTTCGCACTGGCCAAGAGCGGCAGGCAGTTGTTCGCCGGCACCGCGACGCAGGGTGTCTCGGTAAGCGAGGACGGCGGACGAACTTGGAAAAATACCGGCGCGACGCCGAACACGGTCTTGATCATGAGTGTCGGCGCGCGCGGCGAGGTTTATGCCGGCACCAACTTCGACGGCGTGTTCGTGCATCGCGCCGAACATGTCGAAGATCGCGATCATCAAAGCGGGCGGGAGCGTGAATGGCGCCGGCTGGCTTGGCAGCAACTGCAACGCTGCGCCTGCCAAAACGGTCATGCCATTGCCGTTGATCCGGGCGATCACGGTCACGTGTTCCTGTCGACCAACGACGGTGGTCTGCTCGTGACCGAAGATGGCGGGCGCCACTGGAGCGATGGCGGCGCAAACGGGCTGCTCACCCGAGCCCCGCGCGGAATCGGATTCGATCCGCAATCGCCGAACCGCGTCTACGTGGGCGCCTTTGTCGGTACCCAGGGCATATTCAAGTCCGAGGATCACGGCAGGCATTGGCAACTCAGTCACTTCGGATCGAGTTCCATCTACACCACCGGAATCGTGGTGGATCCTTTGGATCATTCGGTGTATGTGGCGACTATTCAAGGCGGGCAGGGGGTGTGGAAAAGCACGGATTTCGGCACCACCTTCACGCGCATCGATCGCGCGCCCGGTGCCGCGGACGATCAATATCTTGGTTTGAGCGGCCGTAACGTGACGGTCGACCCGCACAACCATTTAACCGTCTTTTTTGCGGCGAACGGCGCGAATTCCGGCGTGTGGCGTTCACAGGACGCTGGGACAAGTTGGGCGCAGGTCGATTCCAGCGACGCGGTGTTGAGCGTCACGATCGACCCCAATGATTCGAATGTGGTGTACGCAGGGACCTTGAGCACTGGTGTGCTGAAAAGCGTCGACGGCGGCGCATCGTTCTTGGCAAAGAGCAGTGGGCTGCCCGATAGCTTCCAAACATCCCGCACCGGAAGCGTGGTCGTCGACGCGCACTATTCGCACATTCTGTATGTCGGTACCGAGGGTGGCGGTGTGTACCAAAGCACGGACGGCGCCGAGTCGTGGCTCCCGATCAATATGGGTCTCGCCGACCCCAATGTCTTTGGCCTGACCTCTGATCTCGGATCGGCGCAAGGTCTGTATGCGTCCACTGCCCTATCGGTATTCAAGTTGCAAAAAAGAAATGGACGATGAAAGAACCACAGAATGGTGCCCCCACAGTCGCGAATAATCTACTGAGGAGTCATGAAATGCGTCATCGTCACGCGCAGATGCTATTGTTGTCCGCATTGGCGGCAGGTTGCAGTGGCGGCAATTCCTCGGCCGGCCTCGATGGTGCGACGGTGGCGCCGGCCCAGCCAGGCCAGCCGACCAATCCCGCCCCGCCTACGAACACCGTGGCGGCTGGTATCTACGCCGGACCAGCGGTTTTTACACTGGGGATTCCCGGAGTCTTCGATACCTCTTTTGCGGGCGGCACCAACATCTCGATCAGTCCCGCCCTGCCGGCGGGATTGACGATCGATTCGAGCACCGGTGCGATCGCGGGCACGCCGGCCGAACTGAGCCCGGCTCAAAATTATCAGGTCTCGGTCACTGCCGCGAATACCTTCACGGTCAATTTAACCCTCGAAGTGACCTCTGGACCGCTTTTCTACCGAAGTCCGGCAATCCTTCAGCTCGGATCTCCGATGACGCCACTGACGCCAACCGGTACGGACTACCTCACTCAGTTTAGCGTGGCGCCAGCGCTGCCTGATGGAGTGTCCATCGACGCGCTTACCGGAGTCATTTCGGGCACGCCGACCAAAGCCTCGCCGCCGGCGTACTACGTGGTTGCAGGCCGGGATTCCGGGTTCCTCAGACAGTACGGGTTGACATTGGGGGTCGGCGATCCGCCCGCGAGTGCGGTATCGACGGCGGAATTCGACTGCGTTCACTCGGGAGGATTTATTGGTACTTTTGAAGCCGACTCTACTTCCACAAACTATGGTCTGATCGCGATAGCCTTCACACCGGACGGACAAGCCCACGCCCGAGTGCAGGACCTATCGACCGGCGAGACCGTCGACAGCGATGGGATTGAGGGTTTGAGTGGCGCGTCCGATGGCAGTTTTGAGGTCAATTTCCCGACAATGTCCAACGTCCGCGTTTCCGGCAACTTCACCGGGACCGATGTGATTTCGGGCACGGTCCAAGAAGGGACGGTCGCAAAGCCCTTCGTCGCCTTGCGACTCGGCGGATCGTCGGCTGCCAATTACCGCTACACCGGCGGGTTCGGCCGCGACAATGTCTACCGGGTCGACTTCGGCACGGTAGATGTGACTGGTTCGCAGTTGCGCGGCACGGGATACCAGATGAATTATGTTGACGACCAGTCGGTGATTACCAACCGCGAACTCTCCTTCGAGACCACCATCATCAATGGACTGTTTAAAGTCACCGTGGATGGCGTCACGAGCACTTTCAACTACACCGTTGGCGAGCCGATTCTCAAACTCGGCGATCCATACGATGAGCTTCTATTTCTCGACACCAAGGGGTGTCGGTTGAATTGAGGCGCCTTCAGCGTTCTCGTGGTCGCTCGGGCAGCCGTTCCACATCGTCGATTCCGTGAACTCGGACGGACTCCCTAGCCGCATCCGGACCGCCGTGATGACGCCGTGCAACGCCGGCGAACGCCCGAAGGGCGGCCCCGAGAAACGCGAGGGGTGAGGCGCGAAGCGCCGAATAACCCATCCATGGGAAAACTTTCTGCGCTTTTGCGATCGTGCATCGCGTCCTAGCCAGCCGCAAGGCGCTTGCGATCGGTAAGGTTTGCTGCCATACAATGTATCCTCCTGCCATATCCTGACATCAGATACTGTTGCGACCACCGATTGAATGCGCCTCCCTGTTTTGCACGCTCCGTCCAGCAATCCTGGGTTCCGTTTGTTGCCTCAGAATCGCCTCGACGGATCACACGGTTGGAAGGGGAACAAGCAGGTCAGAATTGATATGGGACGCTCACCGGATTTGATCGTTCTGGGGATGCATCTGGGTGTGGCACTCTGGGTGGTCGGTCCTCTTATGTATTTTATTACGGCGGGCGCCAAAATATTTACGGCTCCCGCACTTCACGATGGCGGTGCGCAACTCGGGCAGTTTTCGTTTGTCGCTAGCATGATGTGTGTGCTGTGCATAGGTTTTTTTCAGGCGCTAGTGTGGTACCACGCGCTTTGCGGAATGCTATTGGCGTTGATCTCTCTCGTGCTTTATCAATGGGCGTGGCGCACAGTTATCGATCGCAATTTCTACACCGGCTTACGCGGAGAAGTGCCGGCAGCGGTTTGTGAGAGCGGTCCGTACAAATTCCTGCGGCATCCTTTCTACTTGAGCTACATGGTCGCATTTCTCGGGGCAGCAGCGGCGTCTCCGTCCCTGGTGACCGCTGCGGTGAGCACGCTAGGTGTCGCGTTGTTCGTTTACATGGCATTCGACGACGAACGTGTGCTGCTGCGAAGTGGGCTCGCGGCTGACTATGAAGCGTATCGAAGGCGGGTGGGGATGTTTGTGCCGCGAGTTTTATAGAAGGACTCGATGCACAAAGACAGGGTAGTCGTGGGGGAAATCGAAAACCTGGCCAATTGGGTCTGCCGGGTGCTACCCATTCAGTCACTGCGCCAACTGGTATTTGTTGTAGTGACTGCGGGCGCGATCTCCCTCGGATTCTTCGCCATTTTTAGGGCAGCACCGCCGGCGGTCGTCGTAGTCGGCATGCTTCTGGGAATGCATCCGTTTCTCGGCGGGGTGCTGCCGGCGCGGTTTCGGATCGCGATCGCTGACGATCTGCCCCTAAAGAGAGAGCTTTTCACAAATCTCGAGCATGCTGCATTTCGTTTTGGGTACAAGAATCAACGCGTCGTGGATGGCATTGTGATCATGAAGCCGAAGCTGCCCAGATTCCTGGTCTGGGATGAGAATACGGTGCGTTTGCAGGAGCGGGAAGGGGCGATTGTCGTTTGGGGTCCATTGTCGGCGACGTCGATGCTGCGCAGAAAAATATTGAAACAATACAATTTGGGATCAGCGAAGGTTGGCTAGGTAGAGGCCAGGGAGAGCATTTGAATGCGACTAGTCACTGCGATACGGATTAATTATTTTGCGCTATCGATTCTGGTCATTGGTTGGATTGCCAATCTGGTTGCCGCTTGGCGGCAACCGAATGTTAGTTGGCGCGACGCATCGGGATTTTCGCTACTGGCCCTGATCTTCATTGCGCTGAGTGCATTGATTCAGGCGCGAAAGAAACTGAAACAGAGTTCTGACGAGGCTTTCAAGACCAATGCCGCTCGTTACGCCTTAGCGGGAATTGTGGTGGGTGCGGCTCTTGCGTTTTTTCTGTTGGGCTTGGAGCGACACCTCGCGCGGTGAGCGTTCTCGAGTCATTCATCGCGCCGCTGCAGGATGGCACTGATCTGCGCATTCTGTTTACGCACCCAGCGGTGAAATAATTCCAGGCCCCAGATAATCAAGAGAGGGATCCAGATCACCAGTGCGCGGCGGAGCTCATCCGAACTGAAGTCCATGCGCGATCTCCCAAACCGCGAATTTCATTCGCTAGTTATTTCAAATTCAAGCGTGATGCCCAGCTCGCCGAATGTCCGACTGATCTGCGATGGGAGGCTAAAGGTGTCCACGACGGCGGGAGAGAGGGTCACGAGCAGGCTGATTTCGCCGCCCTCCGAGCGAATCGTGTTGAGCAATGCGGCGTGCGCTTTTTCAAACCGCACTGCGCACAAGCCGAGCGCCCCGGTAAGATTGCTCGTTACTGTGTAGTCGATAATGTTCTGTGGAATTACTTTGCCCTGAAGTTGCTCAAACGGCAATATGCCGAACCACGACCAGGGATCTAAGGGTGCCAGCCAATAGGATTCGGTGTGCACCGCAGCCAGCGCCAGACCAGTTTTCGAATTGCGCGGTTGACCGGCTCGGAAAGAATGCTCGGGTTCGATGCGAAGTTCCCTTGAGATAACGGCTGGATCCAGCGAGGGGTGACGGATTCGGAGCGACAATTGGAAAGGGGCTGGCTGAGGTTGTGCGCGCTTCTTAGCTTGCATGAGTGGGGTTCCGTGGGTGGATGATGAGGTTTAACGGACAGTGTACTAACGGGAGGTCTCAACGCAAGTTGCCGACTAATTCGTCGACTGATCCATTCGGCGCAATGCATCGAGTGCTTTCTTCCGACCAGCCTTCCCGCCAATGTATGTAAATGTAAACGTTATGCAGAAGGTCATGGCAATTGTACGGGCGGCTGAAAAGTCGCCGGCTAAGAGTGCGATTGGTATGCCTAGGGCTATCAATCCTGATAAACCAACGGCCACGCGCGAAAGAATTCTTTGGCGTCGCGACGCTCGCAGCAGATTGTCACGGCGGGACTGTAGGTACTCTTTGGTAGCTGCATCCCACCCTTCCTGCGTTTCAAGCCTGTAGTTTGTCACGGGCGGGTCGCTCCTTGCGGTGTGCCGGGGGTACAGTACGCCTGAATGGCGTGGGTTGCCACAACATGAAAAAGCAGCGGCATTGCTATTTCACGCGCTTTTCGCCCTAAGCATGGCGGCTTGGGTTTCCAGTCTGGTGCGGCTTCTGAGGTAATTCTGAAACGTTGCAGGCGGGAAGCTAACTGTAGCTTGTGAGTCCGTCCTCGAACAAAGCCTCGATTGACACAGAATTTCCACCGGGAGAATCCAGGAGGCGGCCGGCTCGCTCCTCGACGAAAGCCTTAAGATACTGTCTTGCCAAGCGTTGAGCCAGCATCAGAGCCTGAAAAGAATCGACACCAACGGGACGAGGCTGAATTGAGAGAAATCCCTCGAGCATCACTGGACAACGCCAGTCAGCGCCGTCTTGATAAGGCTGGCCGATGGCGAGCTTGACGGGAAATTCCCTGCCGGTGGAGTCGACACCGGTTAACGCCCGGGTCGCGATAAATGGCGCCTGTGAACTGTTCGTCATGAGACCTCACGCGCCTGAAGCTGTGAACTTCAATCCTAAGCGACACCCGACGCGGGTCGAGTCAATGTGCGATACGCGAAGAACAAAGCCAAGGCCGGCAAAACGATTCCCGCGAGCATCGAGATCGGTACGTAACGGACCTCATCGCGGAGCGTTGATATGGGCTCATCATCCCAGAGCACGGGGATCAAGATTAAACGACAAACAAGCCAGGCCCCCACGGCGACGAGGGGCACAGCCATGGAATATTTTTTCGCTATCGGCGCAAGTGCGCCGCCAAAGGCAGCGGCCAAAAAAGCGACGGGTGCCGCCATCACCACAACTCCCCAAAGCTCAAATTTAAAATGCTTATGATCCTGCAGTACTAAGACATACCAGTGAGGGTATGGACGGGCTGCCATAAAGCCGAGAACGTAGACTTCTGCGAACCCGAGCACGATTCCGACTACGGCGGCCAGGAGTAATGAGAGGAACTGGGAGCGGCTTCGCATGGTGAGCCTCTAGGAGCCTAGGCGAAGCATGCCAAAAACCTTAGCCTGGGGCAAAACAGCGGATCGGGTGGCCAGTCTATGACAGAACCTTGAACCGAAACGATCGGCGGCTGTCGACAGGTGCTACAGTGGTGCGGAAACCGAAACCTCGTGTATCGTCCGGAGCGCGCAGACAATCGGATCGCGGTCATGATGGCCGTTCTGCTGATTCATGCCATCGTCGGCGCAGTGTTGATCAGGGCATCGCGGGCACCGCTGCTTTTTGATTTATCAGCTCAACCCATCGTAATCGAGCTACTTCCAGAATTATCTCGAATCCAGCCGAAGAAAAGTTCCTCCGGTACGGTGCACTTGCCCGTAGCGGGAGATGGCGGCCGAATGAAGCCCGCGCAGCCTGATTTAGCCGCGGAAATGGCGCCGAAGAGCGATGACATTCCGTCAGAGCCAGTTAAGGACGCTCGCGTGCCATCGGTGGATTGGGATCACGAGGTCGCGATAGCGGCACAGAACAGTGTCAACGCATCCGAAAGCGAAAAACTTTACCGAAACCTCGCCGGCTTCTCGGCTGCGCAATTGGCGTGGATGAAAAGAAATCGAATGGAGCCCGTACCCTACAATCCATTCTGGGGGGATGGTCGCCACCAGGACTCGCCGGGAGTGCTATGGATCAATGATGATTGCGCCATCGTCAATCTACTGCCAGTTTGCAGAATCAAGCTTGGGCGACGCAAAGCTCGCGGCGATCTGTTCAAAGATATGAGGAAATATCTCGACGAGCGGGTAACTGACCCACTACCGTGACGGATCTGGAGCGGCGGCCTAATTCGCGGGACGTAGGCCATCCCGAATATCAGCCAGATGTACCCGGTCCCTTGATGGGGACTTGGATGATGATCCGTTGCCAAGTGATGCCGGTATGCACCATGAAATAACCTTGTGCGGGCGGTGCGAGCAGCAGTGGTTGCCGGTCCTTCGTCACGAGCGCGCCAAGAGCTGACTGAGGGTTCGTTACAACGAATCCCATTTTGTCACTGACGGGAATCCAATTTTCCGCATTGACCCCGGCGGGCCGGTCGGGGCTGGATGCGCCAAGAGCGAAATGGACGGTGAGTATTGAGGCAAGAACTAGAAGAGACGCGGCGATTGCTTTCAAGGCTTTACACTCCAGTCTGAGTTTTGATTCCTTAACGCAGCGAGACTCTGCCATTAACGCTATGATCCGCCCCCTAATTTGCAGGCGGGGAATCCACTTTGACAGTCGCCACCATTGTTGTCGATATGCAGGTGGATTTCGAATGGCCCTAAACGAAAAAACACCAAGTGGGACGGCGAAAACGCTCAAGGTCTCGGCGAAGACCGCTTTTACAAAGGAAGGAGGCTTTGAACCAAGGTCGAAGCAACTAAAACTTTTTAATGACTACCTCTGGGGCGGTTTCGCGTGGCCTGCCTGTGCGGCATAGACCTGCCGCACCGACACCATGGTATCGGCTTCTGCGACGCGCTTGTCCGGCCGATAGCGCTTTACGCGCGCGAGCCTCAGCGCTAAGCCGCCCGGGTAACGGATGCTCGCCTGCAGATCGCTGAAAGCGATCTCCACGACCAGCTCGGGACGCAGATACACGGTGCCGGCATCCCGGCGCGTTTCGCGCGCCAGGAACTCTCGTGTCTGCCATTCCAGCGTCGCATCGGTGAGACCTTTGAATGTCTTGCCGAGCATGACGTATTCTCCCGTGCTGGAATCGAGTGCACCCAGATGCAGGTTCGACAACTTCCCGGTGCGACGCCCATGGCCCCATTCAGCCGCCAACACCACCAGATCCAATGTGTGCACGCGCTTGATTTTTAACCAACTGGCACCACGGTTGCCGGCCTCGTACGGCGCATCGAGCGATTTTGCCATGACTCCCTCGTGCCCTGCGGCGAGGGCGGATTCATAAAAGGCACGGGCATCATCAGCGGAAGCCGTGACGAGCCTTGGCATCAGCTGCGCCCCGGGCACGATGCGCACCAAAGCTGCGTGTCGCTCCCGCGTCGACAGGTCCGCGAGAGTAGTGTCGCCCAAGCGCAGGCAATCGAAGAAGAACGCCTGAATGGGCAGCTGCGATCGCGAGACTTCAACGTTGAGCTTGCGGCCAAAGCGGCGCATGGTGATTTGAAAGGGGTGCGGACGGCCCCCTGCGTC
>Ga0210383_10006281_pt1 | contig 10379 bp, 7 predicted proteins | sample IncBWC14OmetaG_FD_160072 | JGI IMG/M metagenome (GOLD analysis project Ga0210383, IMG submission 160072) | Forest soil microbial communities from Barre Woods Harvard Forest LTER site, Petersham, Massachusetts, United States - Inc-BW-C-14-O ...
GTTGAGCGTCGTACCCGTGATGAACAGCATTGTGACGATGCCGCAGAACGTAGCCGGCAGCGCCAGGATCACGACAAAGGGGTCGCCGAAATTCTGGTAGTTGACGACCATGAGTAGGTAAACGAAAACGGCGGCAAACAACAATCCGATGCCGAGATCCCTGAAAGAATCACGCATGCTCTGGATCTGCCCGAGAACCCGGATCGCGTTGCCGGGCTTGAGCTCCTTCTGCAGCTCGGCGATGACCTTGCCGATGTCGCTCGACACACCGCCGAGATCGCGGCCTTGCACGCTGGCATAGATGTCATAGACGGGTTGAATATTGGTCTGGTTCAGATTGGTCGGAACGCTCTCGCGCTTGAGTGTAGCCACATTGCTCAATAACCCCGGTATCGGCGGGCCGTTTGAGGCGAGCGCGGTCGATACCGGCGTGTTGCCAATCTCGTTGAGCGAGCTTACCAGGCGTTCCGGCGTCTGGACCGCGATGTAATAGGGAATCCCGGTGACCGGATCGGTCCAGAAATTGGGCGCGACCTGCTCGGACGAGCTGAGGCCGATATTGAGGTCATTGGCGATGGCCTGTGCGCTGAGACCCAGCTGCAGCGCGCGCGACCGGTCGATGTCCACCAAGAACGCCGGCGCATCGAGCTCCTGTTGGAGATGGGCATCGGCAATACCCGGAATGCCCGCGAGCCGGCGCTGCAACTCCTCCGCCACACGTCTGTTGGTGGCGCGGTCGCGACCGACGACCTGAACGTCGATCTGGGACGGCAATCCGAAATTGAGGACCTGCGTGATCATGTCGGCAGCCTGGAAGTAGAAGGTCGCGGACGGAAATGCGGCCGGCAGCACCTCGCGGAGCTTGCGGACGTAGGTGGCAGTCGGCGCGTGTCCCTCCTTCAGCGACACCAGAATAACGCCGTCATTGACGTTGATGGTCGATCCATCAGTGAAAGCGAGGTTGTACGGCCGCTGCGGCACGCCAATGTCGTCGACGATGAGGTCGCGATCTCGCTCCGGAATGACCTGGCGGATTTTGTCCTCAACCTCCTGGAAGATACGCTCGGTGGTTTCGATGCGGGTCGCCGCCGGTGCGCGAACGTGGAGCTTGATCTGTCCACCATCAATATCGGGGAAGAAGTCGCGGCCGACCAGCGCTGCCATGACACCGCCCAGCGTGAGCATCAGCGCGGCGACAACGGGAATGATGAGGCGCCGCTTGAGCAACATCGTCAGCACGCGCACGTAACCCCGGCGAAGCAGCTCGAAGCCACGCTCGAAGCGCTGGTGCAACCGCGCGAAACGGTTGCCCGGGTCGTCTGTTCCGCCGTGATGCTCGCCCTTGAGCAGCAGGCCGATCATCACCGGGGTCAGGGTCCGCGAGAGCCCGTAAGATGCGAGCATCGCGAACACCACCGCGAGTCCGAGTGGCGTAAAGAGGAACTTTGCCGGCCCTTCAAGGAACACGACCGACGTAAACACGCAGCTGATCGCAAGCGTCGAGACCATGGTCGGCACCGCGATGCCGGCGGAGCCGTGCAGGGTTGCTGCCGCGAGATTCATACCTTCACTGCGCAGTCGGTGGGTGTTCTCGATCGTGACTGTCGAATCGTCGACCAGAATGCCGACCGCCAGCGCCATGCCGCCGAGCGTCATGGTGTTGAGCGTGTGGCCCATAAAGTAGAGGATGACGATCGACGTCAGGATCGATAGGGGAATCGAGATCAAGACTATCAGCGTTGACCGCCAGGACCCGAGAAACAGCAGGATCATCAGCCCGGTGAGGCCGGCCGCGATCGCTCCCTCACGGAGCACGCCGGCGATCGATGCGGTGACGAGCTTCGATTGATCGAACAGCTCGTTGATGCTCAGGCCGGGAGGTGCCGCCGCGCGGGCGACTTCAAGGACCTTGCGGACCCCCTTGACGACCGCCACCGTCGAGGCGTTGCCGTTCTTGAGCACGCTCAGCAACACCGAACGCCGGCCGTCGTTGCGGACGACGTTCTGCTGCACGGCCCATCCGTCATGGACCTGGCCGACGTCCCTCAGCAACACCGTCTGCCCATTGATGTATTTGATGGGAATATTGTTGAGGTCAGCGATGCTCACTGGCATCGCGTTGGTACGCACCGTGTATTGCGTGTCGCCAATCTTGGCGAGGCCCGAAGGCAATGTCAGGTTCTGAGCATTGACCGCGTTCACCACGTCTGTCGGGATCAGGCCTCTGGCCTGAAGCTTGACTGGATCGATATCGACCATGATCTGCCGGTACTTGCCGCCATCCGGGGCGGGAAACGTCACGCCCTGAACCGGCGCAAGCTGCTGCCGCAAGTTGTAGAGCCCGTAGTCATAGAGCTGCTGCTCACTGTGACGGTCTGACTTAAGGCTGAGCTGCAACACGGGAACGCTCGATGCATTGTACGACACCACGATTGGCGCCTGGATACCCGGCGGCATCACGGTGCGGATCGTATTCGTCGCCGAAACGATCTGTGCGATGGCGAGGTCGAGGTTGACGTCGGGCTGGAAATAAATCTTCTGCACCGAGATTCCGTTGAGGGTCTGCGCCTCCATGTTCTTGATGCCGTTCACGCTGGTGCTCATCGAGTACTGGCTGTAGGTTGTGACGCGCTGCTCCATCTCCGGCACGCTGAGGCCCGTGTACTGCCAGATCACCGACACCACGGGAATGTTGATCTCCGGGAAGATGTCCTCCGGCATGGCTACGATGGCGGATACGCCGAGAAACAGAATGAAGGCTGCCAGAACATAGAACGTGTAGGGAAACTTCAGCGCAAAGCGGACGATACCCATGTCGATATCCTTGTCGCGGCGGCTCCAATTGGCGGCGCGAAGCCTTGACGCAGATATTGACAGGTGCCCCAAAAGGAAATGCTATATCTGTTGCATTCGCTACTGAGCGGAACTCATCAATGAATCGTAGCGACCTCGCGGACTTGAATGCATTCGTCGCCGTCGCCAATCACCTGAGCTTTCGAGCGGCCTCGGCCCAGCTCGGCGTGACCGCGTCGGCTCTCAGCCATTCGATGCGCCAGCTGGAAGAGCGCCATGGCGTGCGGCTATTGCATCGCACTACGCAAAGCGTGTCGCTCACCGACGCCGGCCTTCACCTGCTCGAACAGCTGCGGCCGGCGATTGATCAGATTTCCGGCGCTCTGGAAAACTTGAATCAGCAGCGTCAGCGTCCGTTTGGCCGCCTGAGGATTCATGCGACGCATATCGCCGCCGCCGCGGCCATCGCGCCGGTTTGGGCTCGGTTCGCGTCCACCTATCCGGACGTTCATCTCGAGATCTTGATGGAGTCGAGGCCGATTGACATCGTCGCGAGCAGCTTTGATGCGGGGATCGGGCGGAAGGAATGGGCAGCCGCCGACATGATTGCGGTTCGCGTAATGGGGCCGATGAAGGTGGCCGTTGTCGGCGCTCCCAGCTATTTCGAGCGACAGCGTCCTCCGCGCACGCTCGAGGACCTTGCCTCCCATAGCTGCATCCAATATCGCTTTGCGCCGAATGAAGCTGTTCTGCCATGGTCTTTCGAGCGGAACGGCAAGACCAAGCGGATGACCCTGGCGGGCGCAGTGACGGTCAACGATCCTTTTCTCGCTATTCGCGCAGCCGTGGATGGGCTCGGGATTGTTTATACTGTCGAGGCCCTGGCTGAGCCGTTCCTGCAGACAGGTCAACTGGTGCGCGTGCTGGAGAGATCTTCACCCTGCCTGGAAGGCCTCTTTCTGTATTATCCCGGACGCCGGCAGGTCCCCGCCGCACTGCGCGCCTTCATTGACATGGTCCGCGCTCCCAAATCGGCGCAAGGCATTCGGTCGGTCAAGAATCCCTTCTTCAAAGCCTGAGCGCGCCGAAATCGACGCTTCGGCTGTCGATGGTTTTTCCGCAAGCTCGACGAGCAAAAACCTTAACTGACAAGCTTAACCGGAGAGTATTGTTGCGCGTTTCCCGAGGGCAGTTCATGGATAGTGCCATACTTTTCAGATTTTCAGATTTTTTTACGAAAAAACGCTTGATGGCCCTCGACGGCAACCCTCTCCGCTACGTCGGTATTTACACGCTCGACCTATTTTGTGATCAGCTGCATGACCCGCGCGTCAAGGCGACATTCACAGGTCAGACCTTCTCTGGTTGCCGCGTCAAGGCGAGAAGAGCAGGCTGGCGCATCCATCGCGAAACCAAGACAGCAACCTGCCCCACCTGCACAAAGAGCCAGAAAGATATGGCACGTTCCTTCGCGCAGAATCGTGAAATGAAGAAGAAAGTCCGATTGAGATAGCGCGCCGGTGATCGCGCAGCGGCCGATCAGGAAGGTGGAGCAAGCGCCAGTGCCGACGTGGCATCCATGTCAGATCGTTTAACTACGAACGTGTGCAACGCTGCAGCTTTTAATGCAGTCCGTGACAGCAAGCGGGCGACGAAGCTTCCCTCGGCGGCGGTGCCCTTGAGTTGCGTTTGCCTAGAGGCGTGCCGCGCCGGACGGTGCTCGAATCGAAGCCCTAACCTGCCAGCCACCGACGCACAGGCTTCATCGAACGAGGCCGTCGATGCGTTGCCGGCGTGTCGGGGCGGTTCTAGATGAACTCGACTTGCTCGACTCCTTGCCGGCGCCACCGCCGAAGCCCTTGCCGGTTGAGCAGGTCGCAGCATGAAGCGCGAGGATTTAGTCGGACTTGGAAATGCCTAAACCTTCGTATGCCCGATGGTCACCTGCGTGCAATTGAGGCGATGATCCCGGCGTCCTACTTGCGATGTGCGGTAGCGCCCCCGCTATCGCTGCGCTCATAGGGCGTCTTTCCTCCCTAGACTTGGGCCGCTCGTGGCAACGCAGGCGGCCCTTCTTTCTAGCGCAACAGGGTAAGTTCAGTGGTCGAGGTCCTAGCAGCATTTCTTGGGTTATGTAGCGCGGCCATCTTTCTGGCGTACGCTGTCGAGGCCTACCGCAACCGGGGGACATCACGATGATCGACGACAGCATGGTCGAGGGGCTCGAGAACCGGACCAGCGCGAACATTCCACGCCACACCTGTGGGCCAAGCGGGCCGAATGGAAACTGGCGAATCCAGAGGGGACGCTGGACTAGAGGAGCGCAAGCGTGATCTGCGCGGGCATCTGGCCGAGGATGACATACAAAGAGCTGATTGCCTGGCATCTTCTCTGGGAGCTGGCGCGGCGGAGATCGACAAATGTTGCAAAGTATTACGCACCATTCGAGCGTATTTTCTTACGCCAACCAGGCCTTTGATCTGATCAAGCGGCTCCTATCACGGGAACACCGATCACGACGGGATGAAACGCGAAGGCCAGCGCAAGGTAGGCAACTATTCCGACCGCGAGCGCAATGGCATCATTACCCCAACCGCCGACCGCAATCGCGGGGGCGCCCGCGTCGGTGCGCCGCTTGAGCGAGATGCGGTCAAATACCGCCCATCCCAGGAATGAGCCGAACAGGATGATCGAACCAAGGTCGCCATTGGCAAGCAAATGGGCGGCCGCCCACAGCTTGACACCGGACAGCATCGGATGCCTGACCGCGGTGTAAATGTGGCCACGGATGAAGGCTGCCACCACCAGAATAACGGCCGGCAGCATCAGCGCTACGGTGATGTGCTTGAGCACTTTCGGCGGGTCCCAGAGGTCGATCCAGCTCGTCGCACGGTAGTGGGCAAATCCCCAGGCGATCAGCACCAAGCCCGCCAGCGAAACCAGCGCATAAACGGCCTTGTAACCGCCCTCCCCGAGCGAGACGATTGCCCGAGCCCGCAACTCGCGTTGCGTGGGCAGCGAATGCGCGCCGAGAAAAAGCGCAAGGCCAAGGATCATCACCCCTAATCCCACGATGTCTTCCTCCCCAAGCCGTAAATTTTCGGGCGTCCGGTATCACTTCGGTAATGCCGACTGCAATGCGCCAAATTGGCAGGTCGCCCATGTCATTGCCAGCGATAAGCGAAACAATCCAGTCGTCTCACGGTGGAAGCTCTGGATTGCTGCAAGGACGGCGAACAAAAGGACGCGCTTAGGGCGTTGGCGGCTGCTTGCCCAGTTCGCGATTGTCGACATAGCGAATCGCAATCGGTCGCCCGGCCAGGGCGCCGCCCAGACCGCCCGTGAATTTCATCGGCACACAGGAATTGAGCGAGTCGCTTATCGCCTTGAAGTAGGTATCCCGAACATCCGCCGGCACTCCGGCCGTGGCAAATGTCATACGCGGGGCACCGATCATGTCGCCGTCCCGCTTGAAACTGAAGCGCACCGTCATTTGCATGCCCTCCTTCGCGGTATCGGCTTGCGGCGGCGTCCAGCAGGAGCGCAAGGCGGCGAACAGGTCGCCGATGTTATCGAGGTCGTGATCGGGCTTCTGGTATTTGGCAGCGTCTTCCTGCGGCGGCACGGTTTGGATCGTCAATTGCAGGTTCTGACCATAGGGATAATCGATCTCGGGAATACAGGGTCCCCGGTTGAAGACGCTGCAGAAATACGGCGTGCACGGCCGATGGGACAACACGCTGCAGGGCGCATGCCAAAATGGCGTGGCATTGATCTGGTGCCGCCGCCACGCCTCGGCTGGCGCGGTGGCGAGGAGCCCGACCATGGCGATAATCAGAACGAAAGCGATGCGACGGAGCATGTAAGCGCCCTCACAAGCAGCACGGCACCGATTGTTATAACGCAGACGGGCTCGCCTGGTGAGGCGCAGAAGCGCGGACGCTGTTCAAATCCGCGTTCACCATTGACCATTGGCGTCGGGCGTCACGCCTTCTTCTTAACGTCCTTGACGTTGGAGAAGGCAATACCCTCGGCACGCTCCCTGGTGTAGCCGAGATAGAATTCATTCTTGGCAAGAAATACCGGATCGCCGTCGACATCGTCGGCGACTCCCGAGCCGTTGGCCGCGATGAAGGCATCGAGCTTCTTGCGGTCGTCGGACGAAATCCAGCGGGCCAACTGGAACTCGGAGACTTCGAATTCCACCGGCAGCGCATATTCGGCCTCCAGCCGCGCCTTCAGGACATCGAGCTGCAGCGGGCCAACCACGCCGACCAGAGCGGGCGCTCCGTCGCGGGGGCGGAACACCTGGACGACGCCCTCTTCCGACATCTGCTGCAAGGCCTCCTTCAGCTTCTTGGCCTTCATCGCATCCGTCAAGCGGACCCGGCGGACGATTTCAGGCGCGAAGCTGGGGACGCCGACAAAGGTGAGGTCTTCGCCCTCGGTCAAGGTGTCGCCGATCCGCAACGTCCCGTGATTGGGAATGCCCACGACATCGCCGGCGAAAGCTTCGTCGGCCAGCGCACGATCCTGCGCGAAAAAGAACTGCGGACTGGAGAGCGACATATTCTTGCCGGTCCGCACCAGCTTCGCCTTCATGCCGCGGCTCAGCTTGCCCGAACACAGGCGGGCGAAGGCGATGCGGTCGCGGTGGTTCGGATCCATGTTGGCCTGGATCTTGAACACGAAAGCGCTCATGCGCGGCTCAGCCGCATCCACCTTGCGCAGGTCGCTTTCCTGCGCGCGAGGTGGTGGCGCGAACCGGCCCAGACCCTCCAGCAGATCGCCGACGCCGAAATTGCGCAGCGCGCTCCCGAAATAGACGGGCGTCAAATGGCCCTCGCGGAACGCCTCCAGCTCGAACGGCTTGCAGGCTTGCGTAACCAGCGCCAGTTCTTCCCTGATCTCGGCGACATCGAGATTGGCGTTGAGCCTGGCGAGCTCGGCAATGTCGATCTGTTGCGCCGCGCCGGTCTTCGCGCCGCCACCTTCCAGAAGACGCACGCCGCCGCCGGCGACATCGTAGGTGCCGAGGAAATCGCGGCCACGACCGACCGGCCAGGTCATCGGCGCGGTATCGAGCGCGAGCGTCTTTTCGATCTCATCCAGGAGCCCGAACGTATCCCGGCTTTCGCGATCCATCTTGTTGATGAAGGTGATGATGGGAATGTCCCGAAGACGACAAACCTCGAACAGCTTTTGCGTCCGCGCCTCGATGCCCTTGGCGGCGTCGATCACCATCACGGCGGAATCGACCGCAGTCAGGGTACGATAGGTGTCTTCCGAAAAATCCTCGTGGCCCGGCGTATCGAGCAGGTTGAACACGAGCCCATCGAATTCGAACGTCATCACGGAAGTGACGACGGAAATGCCGCGCTCCCGCTCGATCTTCATCCAGTCGGACCGGGTATTGCGGCGCTCGCCCTTGGCCTTGACCTGCCCCGCCAGATTGATCGCACCTCCGAACAGCAACAGTTTCTCGGTCAGCGTGGTTTTGCCCGCGTCCGGGTGAGAGATGATCGCAAAAGTCCGCCGCCGCGCGACTTCGGTTGCGAGCGGCGAGCCGGACGGCGAATCGGCGGTGAGTACGAGGTCGGACATAAGGCCTAAGCGTTTGGCAGGGAAAGCATGCCGGATCAAGAAGGAACGGCGCAGCCCATATAGGGATTGTTGCGGTCTTCCTCCAGTCAGAACCGGAACATCAGCAATACCAACCAGTAAACCAGCGCTGCGACTCCGGCCGCGGCCGGAACGGTAATCACCCAGGCGTAAACGATCGAACTTGCCACATTCCAGCGCACGGCCGAGGCCCGTCGCGCGGCGCCGACGCCGACGATGGCGCCGGTGATGGTGTGCGTGGTCGATACGGGAACCCCAAGCCAGGTGGCGATGAAGAGCGTAGCTGCGCCGCCGGTCTCGGCGCAAAATCCCTGCATTGGCGTCAGTTTGGTTATCCTCAGTCCCATTGTGCGGACAATCCGCCAGCCCCCCATCAACGTGCCAAGCGCCATCGCCGCCTGACAGGCGAGCACCACCCAGAACGGCACCGAAAATTCCGCACCAAGCTTTCCTTGCGAGAACAACAGCACGGCGATGATGCCCATGGTCTTTTGCGCGTCGTTTCCGCCGTGTCCAAGCGAATAAAGTGAAGCCGAAGCAAACTGCAGGATTCGGAAGGCGCGATCGACCGCGAACGGCGTCGAGCGAACCGACGCCCACGACACCACCGCAACCAGCACCATTGCCAGAACGAAACCCACGAGGGGCGAAAGAACAATCGCAAGCAGGGTCTTGGAGAGGCCGCTCCAGACTGCTACCGAGAGTCCGGCCTTTGCCACCCCGGCCCCAACAAGCCCTCCGATCAACGCATGCGAGCTCGAGGACGGAATACCCAATCCCCATGTGATCAGGTTCCAGACAATTGCCCCGACAAGGGCGGCAAAGATAACCTGCACGTCGATCACGCTGGGCTCGATGATCCCGGTGCCGATGGTCTGGGCTACGTTCAGTCCGAATACCAGAAAGGCGACGAAGTTGAAGAACGCCGCCCAGAACACCGCATATTGAGGTCGCAGCACGCGGGTCGACACGATCGTCGCGATCGAATTGGCGGCATCGTGCAGCCCATTGAGAAAGTCGAACAGGAGGGCGACGGCGATCAACCCGACCAGGACCGGAAGACCAAGGGTGGCATCCACTGCGCGCCCCTATACCTGTTCGATCACGATGCTGTTGATTTCATTCGCCACATCGTCAAACCGATCGGCGACCTTCTCGAGATGGTCATAGATTTCGACGCCGACGATGAAGTCCATGGCATTGGCGTTGCGATGCTTGAGAAAGAGTTCCTTCAGCCCGATGTCGTGGAGATCGTCGACGCGACCTTCGAGCTTGGTAAGCTCTTCAGTAATCGCCGTCAGCATGGAGACATTGCTTCCGATCGACTTCAACAACGGCAGAGCGCGGTCGACGAGATTGGCGCACTCGACCAGCAGCGTGCCCATTTCGCGCATCGGCGGTTCGAAGGTTCGGACCTCGAACAGCATTACCGCCTTCGCGGTCTGCTGCATCTGGTCGATGGCGTCGTCCATGGACGTGATCAGGTTCTTGATATCACCCCTGTCGAACGGCGTGATGAAGGTGCGCCGGACGGCGGTGAGCACCTCGCGCGTGATGTTGTCGGCATCGTTTTCGAACTGGTTGACGCGCTGACAAAAGATCGGCGTCTCCTCGCCGCCGCGCAGCATGCCTTGCAGCGACAACGCCCCCTGCACGACCGCCTGAGAATGCCGGGCAAACAAATCGAAAAACCGTTCCTCCCTGGGAAGGAAAGCGCGAAACCAGCCCAGCATCAGACCCGCCTGTATGCTTGAAAATACTCGGCTCGAAGCTACTACGTCACATAACTGCACGTCACATAACCGTCATAAACCATTTCGTGGAAAAATGCGCCGCGCCTGACAACGGGCAGCGGATCATCCACCGCTTTGTAAGGTCTTCGTAAGGTCTTTGGAAACCTGCGCCTTTGGATGCGTTGGCGTCGTCGGGCAGTACCGCGTGGCATCTGCGCAATGGAAAACCAG
>Ga0210383_10006282_pt1 | contig 10379 bp, 7 predicted proteins | sample IncBWC14OmetaG_FD_160072 | JGI IMG/M metagenome (GOLD analysis project Ga0210383, IMG submission 160072) | Forest soil microbial communities from Barre Woods Harvard Forest LTER site, Petersham, Massachusetts, United States - Inc-BW-C-14-O ...
AGCGCAGGGCAGCCGATAAACCGTGGTGTCGATGGTCTTCTGTTCGTCGGCCGTGATTCCCGGCGCCCGCCAGAACTCGCTCGTCTCATCGGGATAAATCTCGCCTACCACCAGCCAGTCGGCCTTCTTCAGCGCGTTGATGTTCTTGTTCGTGTCCGGGCCGATCATGACCCCGTTCATTCCGAAGGCCATCATGCCCTTGACCTTGCCGTTGTACATGTCTTCCCAGATATGGGTCCACGAACAATCCTGACCGGGCTTGGGCAAGTAATCGAAACCAAATCCGTTCTCTTTTGTCGCCGCGTCGCCGTAGAACGATTTGAGCAACGACACCATGAATTTCGGCGTATTCGAGTAGTAGTTCCACGAATTCCATGGCGCCGGCTTGGACGATCCCGGCGTGGTGCGCTTCAGATACGTGGCCAAATCCGCGTCGTCGGGAACCGGGCCTTTGAGATATCCGGGAAGCGACTCGTACAGTCCGGCCATGTCGGTAGCGCCTTGAATATTCGAATGGCCGCGGAGCGCGTTCACGCCACCACCCGCTCTTCCGACGTTGCCGAGCAGAAGTTGAATCATGGCGGCGGTACGGATGATTTGCGTGCCGAAAGTATGCTGCGTCCAGCCCACCGCATAGATGATGGTCGCGACTTTCTTCATGTCGCCGTCTTTGCGGACTGAGGTAAATAAATCGATGGCCTTGATGTACTGGTCCTTCGGAATACCCGTGATCCGCTCCACGGTTTCGGGAGTGTAACGAGAATATTGCTGCTTCATCAATTGAAAGACGCAGCGCGGATGCTGAAGCGTCAAGTCGTATGCGACATTCGGCGGCAACGCAGGCGGAGGTACCGGTGTCGCCGGATGCCCGGGTGTTTGCGGATTTGCGCCGCTCGGGGCCGCGGAAGATGTCGGGGTGGGAGCCGCGTGCCCAGCCGTGGTGGCAGAGTCCGTCTTGCCGCTGAAGTCTCCGCCCTCTTCGTAATTCCAGGTGCTCTTATCGTAGGCGCTGGTCGCAGCGTTAAATCCAGAGTACAGGCCATCCTCAGGAAGCTTGAACCCTTCCTTAACGATGAAAGCTGCATTGGTGTAGTTGACCAGATACTCTTTCGCGATCCGGTTGTTCTCGATCGCGTAGCGGATCAATCCGCCGAGGAAGGCAATGTCGGTGCCGGCGCGAATTTGTACGAAGAGATCGGCGGTCGCGGACGTGCGGGTGAATCGCGGGTCAACCGAAATCAGCTTGGCATTGCGGTTGCGCTTCGCCTCCATCGCCCACTTGAAACCGCAGGGATGGTTTTCGGCCGGATTACCGCCCATGATCAACATCATGTCTGTGTTCTTGATGTCGATCCAGCCATTCGTCATGGCTCCGCGTCCAAATGTTGGTCCCAAACTTGAGACCGTGGGGCCGTGTCAAACACGGGCTTGGTTTTCCAAATAAACCAAGCCCAACCCCCTCATGGCCTTGACGGCCAGAAAATTGAACTCATTTGTATCCGTACAGCCGCCGATGAACGAGATGCCTTCGCAACGATTCACAGTGCGGCCCTGTGCATCTTTCTCGACGAAGGAATCGTCGCGCGTTTTCTTGGTCCAGCGCGCAATCTCGGTCAGAGCGTCGTCCCAGGAAATGTCCTGCCAGTCGGTCGCGCCAGGCCGCCGGACTTGCGGCTTCGTGAGCCGCCGCGGGTTAAGCATGTCCTGTTCAAGCGATGAGCCCTTCGGGCACAGCGTCCCGCGGTTGGTGGGATGATCAGGATCGCCTTCGACGTGGATCACTTGCGGCGTGACGTTCTTGGCCCGATCGCCGAGCGTATAAATAAGGACGCCGCAACCTACCGCGCAGTAGGGACAGGTGGAGCGGGTTTCGGCAGCGCGCGCAATCTTTAACTCCTTGAGTTGTGCGTAGGCGGGTTTGAGGTCGAACCCGAAGACGGTAGCGCCGACTGCACCCACCGTTGCTGCCTTGAAGAAATCTCTGCGCGTCGTAGGCATCGAAGAATCTCCGTACCCGTCAAGGAATCGTGGACTCTTAATGGTTTCGTATTCTAGCGCATCTCCCTCAAATCCCGAAATAGTCTTATCTCTCACTGGCGTGATGGCAACTGTAGGCCCCCGGGGACGCATCGTAGATTTCCGAATCCGTGCACTATTTATGTTAATCCAACTGTTAGCATGTGAAGCCACACAGGCCTTTCTTCCCGCAAGCCGCTACGGCTGCTGCGTTTGGTAGGAGGTGACCCGGTATGACCGAGAAGGCAAGTTCCAAGCCGATCCAAAACCTGCCTCAACCTCAAGAAGACGTTTCCAAAGCAGTCTCCAGGCGCAACTTCATCAAAGGCGTGATCACCAGCGGTGTGGCAGTCTCTTCGGCTGGCTATCTGTTTCGCGCCTCCTCCCTTCTGCATGGTCAGGAGTCGCTAGGTTTAGGCGAGCGGCTGATTACGCTCAACGTCAACGGCCAGCAGAGGCGCGTCGATGCGATGAAGCAGGAGACCCTGGCATCGACACTGCGTTACAAACTGGGTCTGACCGGGACCAAGCTGGGATGCGACCGCGCGGAATGCGGATCCTGCACCGTGCTCGTCGACGATATTCCATATTATTCGTGCTCGGTACTCACCCATACCGTGCGTGGCCGAAAAGTTGTGACCATCGAAGGCCTGGCCAAGGCCGACGGAACCTTGCACCCAGTGCAACAGGGCGTCATCGACGAACAAGGTTTTCAGTGCGCCTTTTGTATGCCCGGCTTCATTATGAGTACAGTCGGATACCTGAAGACCAATCCCAATCCTACCCGCCAAGAGTTGGCACAGGGCATCTCGGGAAATCTATGCCGCTGCCAGGATTATGACAAGATCCTCACCGCGATGATGCGCGGCGCCGAGAATTTGCGGAGGTCTAGTCTTGGATAACCAGAAAACGGATAACAAGAAAGTCGCTGAGACTGCTCAGGCCACCGAGCGGCAGTACGGAGCCGGGTACAAGCTGATCGGCAAGAACTACCAGACCCCAGATCTATATGCGAAGGTTACCGGTCAGGCAAAGTATGCGGAAGATTTTCGAGCCGAAGGTATGTTGTTTTGCAAACTGCTGCTTAGCCCCATGCCGCACGCGCGGGTCAAGCGCATCCATTCGGATGCAGCGCTCGCCATGCCTGGTGTCAAAGCCATTCTCACGGCAAATGATCTTCCTGCTCCGGCCGATACCCTTACCGACAATGGAACCGTAATAAAGGCAAGCAAGTGGGGCGAACGCGGCCTTACCAATGAACCGGTCTATCAGGGCGAACCGATTCTTGCAGTGGCCGCGGTTGACGAACTTACCGCCGCGGAAGCCATTGAGAGAATCCAGATCGATTTTGAACCGCTTCCGTTCGTGGTGGATCCGCTCGACACCTTGCGACCCGGTGGCCCTAACCCACGAACGGACGGCAATGTCTGGACCCGTCCCGCGGGACAAAATCCGGGCCCACCCGAAGTCACAGAACTCAAGTGGACCAAAGCCGACTTCGCGGAAGAAAAGCGCGGCCGTCTGCCGATGGGCAAGGCTCCCGACGAATGGTCGTATGGCGATCTCGATTCCGGCTTCAAGAATGCGGCGCTGGTTCTTGATGAGACATTCGTCACGCCCGACACCAGTCATCAGACCCTCGAGACTCGCAGCGCGATGGCTTACTGGCAAAACGGCAAGGTCTACATTTACACGGGTACGCAAAGCACCGCGCAAACGCTGCCCGCGATCGCGCGGTGGTTGAACATTAGCCCTGACAATATTGTCTTCATTAGTGAGTACACCGGAGGCGGGTTCGGCAGCAAGATCACCGGCGGAGTGTCGATGATCGTCCCAGCACTTCTAGCAAAGAAAACGAATACTCCGGTCATGATGCGTATCAGCCGCGAAGAGGAGACATTCATCGGACGAGCCCGTCCTAGTTTTCAAGGACGCATGAAAGTCGGCTTCTCGAAAGAAGGGCAGATCACCGCTCTCGACATGTTTGTGATTTGCGATAACGGACCATATGATGCGGTGGGTGATGCACCCTCCTCGGGACGTATCGTCTCGCTTTTGTACCAGCCGCAAGCCATGCGCTGGCGCGGAGTGACAGTGCTCACGAACACCCCACCCCGCAGCGCGCAGAGTTCGCCGGGGGGGCTGCAGGGGATTGTCATCATCGAGCCCATCATTGCTAAAGCTGCGCGCAAGCTCGGGGTTGACCAGGTAGCGATCCGCCGCGTCAACTGCCCCGAGGGCAAGGCTCCGTTCGGACCAGCGGTGCAAGGGAAACGGGGCTACGCCACCAGCGCATTCCTCAAAGAAGCACTCGATCGCGGCGCAGAACAATTCAGATGGAGCGAGCGGGTGGCGCGCACTCCGAAGAGGATGGGCACGAAAGTTCGCGGCGTCGGAGTGTCGCTGAGTTGTTATGTTGGAGGCACGATCGGGTTCGACGGGCTTCTGGTCATTACGCCCGAAGGCCGTGTCATCTTTCAGTCCGGAATCGGCAATCTGGGAACGGAGTCGGTGATTGACGTGCACCGCGCGGGCGCGGAAGTTCTCGGCGTGCCGTGGGAGAAATGCGACGTCGTGTGGGGGAACACGACCAAGAATCTTCCTTTCACCTGCGTCTCCGGGGGCAGCCAGACGACTCACGCCATGACACGGGCCGCGTATGCGACGGCGATGGACGCCAAGAAGAAGCTCCAGGAAATCGCGGCCAAGAAGCTTGGTGGCAAACCGGAGCAATATGAGGTCGCCAACGAGCGTGTCTTCCGCAAGGGCGGCGGTGCCGGCATGACTCTGGCGCAGGCTGCGAACTACGCAATTCAACTGGGTGGCATCTACGATGGTCACGAAGCCTCCGCCGATCTCCATAAGTTGACGAAGTCGTCTGTAGCGGCGTTAGCAGGTCAAGGTCTGGTGGCGGCGGCCAAGGATAACTATCCACGCGACGGCTCTACTTTTTCGTATGTCGCCAGCTTTGCCGAAGTTGAAGTCGACGTCGAAACCGGCAAGTACTACATCGTAGACTTCCTCGCTTCTGCCGACGTCGGTACAGTAATCCATCCCCGAGCCCTGGGTGGTCAAGTACTTGGGCGCTCGGTCTTGGGTATCGGACATGCCATCGGTCAGAAGTGGGTGTTCGATCCACACTACGGCGAGATGGTTTCCAGGCGGTTCCATCACAACAAGCCGCCAACGATCCTGGATGTCCCGGTTGATATGCAGTGGACCGCCTTGGACATTCCGGATCCGGAGACGCCGGTGGGAGCGCGTGGTGTCGGCGAGCCGCCCGTTGCCGGCGGCTGCGCCTCGATTTTGAATGCGCTCTCGGATGCGCTCGGTGACGAGATCTTTCAACGCGCGCCAGTGAACGCCGACACGATTCTGACGTCGCTTGAAGCTGGCCGCCCGATGCAGCATCCCTTGGTCGCCCATATTTGACGGCCCATATTTGATTGAGACTTTAAGGAGGGTTATGGCTGTCATCCGAGACGTAATGCCCGCCTTCGAGCTGTATCAGCCGAGTTCCGTGGCGGACGCTCAGAAGCTTCTCGAACAGCACGGATCCGATGCCTGGGTGCTGGCCGGAGGGATGGACAGCTTCGACTGGCTCAAGGATCGAATTAGAAAGCCCAAGGTAGTCGTCGATCTGAGCGGGGTCGAGGAACTCCGGGGAGTTCGCATGACTGGCGATGGCATCGAGATCGGCGCGATGACCACGCTCACTGAAGTGGTGAACCATCCCGTCGTCAAGCAAAAGTATGATCTGCTGGCGCAGGCCGCGGAAGTGGTCGCATCGCCGCAAATCCGCAATCAGGGAACGCTCGGCGGCAATGTTTCACAAGACACGCGCTGTTGGTATTACCGCGCCGGTTGGCCATGCTATCGCGCCGGCGGCAACATTTGCTATGCCGATACGCCGGAGGGCCGCAACCGTGAGCACGCCATTCTGCACGCGGAACGCTGCGTGGCAGTGAATCCTTCCGACACGGCCCCGGCCCTGATCGCGCTGGACGCCAAGTTCGTCCTGCGCACGCGCAAGGGTGAGCGCGTGATCGATGCCGAAGATTACTTTGTCGGCCCCGAGATCGATATTACGCGGCTGCACATCTTGCAGCCGGGTGATCTGCTTACTGCCATTCGTATTCCCTCCACTTGGGCGGGCAGGCAGTTCTATTTCGAAAAGGTGCGAGACCGCAACGTTTGGGACTTCCCGCTCCTCAATGTCGCCTCGGCCATGGTTCTATCCGGCAACACGATCGAGCGTGTCCGAATCGCAGTGAACGGAGCCGCTGCTCGACCATTAAGGCTTAAGGCAGTCGAAGATTCCGTTCGTGGGCGGCAGCGGAATACGGCGACTGGCGAGATGGCAGGAAAACTCTCCGTGCAAGGAGCGGTCCCATTGCAGTTCAATGCCTACAAGATTCCGCTGATGAGAAATCTGGTGAAACGCGCTATCAGTGGAGTGGAGGAGGCCTCATGGGCTTCTTAGAGTGGGCCACGAGTCCGTGGGGGCAGAGTGTCCCTATCCATATTGCGTGGTTCCTGATCTGGGTTGCGGTGATCGCGGGACTGCTCTTCCTGATCGTTCACGCCATCTACGTCATGTATTTCGCCAAGCCAAGAGTGTTCGCGGCGGATGATCCCTCCGCGGTCTCGGCGAGCATACCCAAGCATGTTCCCCGACACTCGCTGGTGGCGCGGCTGTTTCACTGGGTCATGGCAGCGTCCATGTTCACGTTGCTGTTTACCGCGTTTCTCCCCAAGGTCGGTATCCAGTTTAATTGGGTGACTTATCATTGGATCGCTGGCGCCGTATTAACGGTCTCCATCGTCTTTCACATCATTCATGCTTCATTCTGGCTGGATTTCTGGTCGATTTGGCCCGACCGAATCGATCTGGACGACGCCTGGAAAAGGGTGCGCCGGTTTTTCGGAATGCCCGCGCCACCGCCGCACAAGTTCGCCAAGTATCCCCTGGAGAACAAGCTCTTCCACGGTGTCATTATCTTATGCGGTCTGTCGGTAATCCTCACCGGCGTTTTCATGATGTCTCGCGTGCGTACGATCTTTTTCCCTCGGAATCCATATCTGTTCAGCGACATGACCTGGGGCCTGATGTACGTGCTGCACGGACTGGCGGGCGTGGGACTGATTTCCCTGGTCATGATGCACGTCTACTTCGGGCTCCGGCCGGAGAAACGCGCCATCACGAAATCGATGATCTTCGGCTGGATGGATCGCGACTTCTATCTGGAAGAGCACGATCCCGAGCGATGGAAGGTCCAGACTGCTTCCTCCTCACCGACATCCAGCCGCGTCGAAGGCCGAGGGGTAACCGATGTTGGCTGAGATCCGCGATCGTTGTGAAGCGGTGGAAGAATGCTACGAGTTCCTGCTGGCCTACGCGGCCCAGGGGCTGCCGAGTGACCAGGGTAGCAAGTCGGGTGGACAACTCCGTGAGTTCCTGCATCGCGCCGTGGAAGCCTTGAGTGGGCTGCCGGAAGCTTGTGCGATGGCCGTCAAAGAGGGAGGTCTTGAGCCGGAGGGCAAGTACCTGGCGTTCATTGCCGTGCTTGATCGCGACTCTCGCGACTCTCTTGCTGCCATCGAAGTGGTTCTCGCTCAACCCGCAATCAGTTCCCAGTTGATCGACAATCTGAACGCTTCCATTCACCTCCGAGCGCTCCTCACAGATCTATTTCTGCTCGGTGAGATTCTAAGCAAGCAAGGCAAACCAGCTGTGGAGGTAGGTACCGGCGACGACGAATGAAGAAACCGGTCCTCGGGCCTGGCTGAGTGCAATTCGCCTTAGCCAGCCCTGGAGTGAACCAATCCCCGCGATAAGCGCTCGAACGGGTTTTGCCATTATCATGTTGTGCCAACCTGTGCGAAGATGACATGCGAATTTGGAGGGCTTATGCATCTGCTCAAACGTATTCTTACTGCCCTGGCGCTGGCCGGCCTTCTTGTTGCTTTGCTCCCTGCTCAGGAAAAGCTCACCACGCCACTGATTCCTCGCGAAGTGTTGTTTGGGAATCCGGAGCGCGCTGACCCGCAGATTTCGCCCGACGGCACGCAGATCGGATATCTGGCGCCCGTCGATGGAGTGCTGAACGTGTGGATTCGCACTCTCGGCAAGTCCGATGATCGGGCCGTGACTGCCGACAAGCATCGCGGCATTCGCAATTTTCTGTGGCAATACGACAATCGGCACATTCTCTACACGCAGGACTTGGGCGGGGATGAGAACTGGCGGCTCTACCAAACCGACATTGCCTCCAAGCAAACCAGGGACCTGACGCCTTTCGACAAAGTTCGCGTGGATGTCGTCGCGTACGAATGGAAATTCCCGGGCACGATCCTGGTGCAGATGAATCAGCGGGACCCAAAGTTGTTTGACGTCCACCGCATCGATTTGAACAACGGTAAGATCGAGCTCGATACTGAGAATCCCGGAGATGTCGGGAACTGGCAAGTTGATAATGCGCTGCAGGTCCGGAGCGCACAAGTCGAAACCCCTGATGGTGGCACAATAATTCGCGTTCGCGATGATAGCAAGTCTCCCTGGCGCGAACTGATCAAATGGGGCCCCGATGAAACGTTCGGCGGAGTCAACGGATTTACTCCCGACAACAAGTCAATCTGGATCACGACCAGCCTCGATGTAAACGCGGCTCGCCTGCTGGAGATTGACATCGCCACCGGCAAACGCAAGGTCGTTACCGAAGACCCACAGTTCGATGTCAGCGGCACCATCAACAATCCCAAGACGAATGCCCTGGAGGCGGTCAGTTATACCAAGCAGCGCACTGAGTACGTGTTTATCGATCCGAAAGTGAAAGCGGATTTCGAGGTCCTACGAAAGGTTCGCAGTGGAGACATTGACGGGATTTCGCAGAATCTGGATGACAACAAATGGATTGTCAGCTTTGGCAGCGATGACGCCCCCGAGTACTGGTACGTCTATGACCGGGCGACCAGGCAGGCGACACTGCTGTTCAGCAACCGGCCGCTGCTGGAGAAATACAAACTTTCGGCAATGAAGCCCATCGAGTTCACCGCCCGCGATGGCATGAAGTTGTACGGCTATCTAACCACGCCCGCGGGAGTGGAAGCGAAAAACCTGCCGATGGTGGAGTACGTGCATGGTGGTCCGTGGGGCCGTGACGTGTGGGGGTATAACCGTTACGCGCAATGGCTGTCGAACCGTGGTTATGCTGTCCTGCAAATAAATTTCCGGGGATCGACTGGCTACGGCAAGAAGTATGTGAACGCGGGCGATCGCCAATGGGCGGGTACCATGCACACCGACTTACTCGATGGTAAAGATTGGGTTGTGAAGGAAGGCATCGTCGATCCGGCAAAGGTCTGCATCATGGGCGGAAGCTATGGAGGCTATGCGACGCTGGCGGGAGTGACCTTCTCGCCGGACGCGTTCGCTTGCGGCGTTGACATCGTCGGTCCCTCTAATCTGAATACGCTGCTCAAAACCATTCCACCGTATTGGTCCACCATCCTGGCTACCTTCCATAAACGCATGGGCGACTCGGAAGAGATACTCACGCAGCAGTCGCCACTGTTCAAAGCGGACCAGATCAAAGTGCCGTTGCTCATTGGTCAGGGCGCTAACGATCCTCGGGTAAACAAGGCGGAGAGCGACCAGATTGTCGCGGCCATGCGCAAGAACGATAAAACGGTGCTGTATTACGTGTTCCCTGACGAAGGGCACGGCTTCGCGCGACCGACAAACAATATGGCCTTCAACGCTGCTTCGGAGGAATTCCTGGCGAAATACCTTGGAGGAAGATTCGAGCCTCCCACGGCGGACGAGAGCAAGCTGCTGGCCAGCATCAAGCAGTAACGCAGCGGAGCACTACTGCTGCCAGCCTCCACCAAGTGCCTTGTAAAGCTGCACCAGGCTTTGGTATTCAGCCCCTCGTGCCTGCGCCAGAATGATCTCGGCGTTAAATAGCGAGCGCTGGCCATCGAGAACCTCGAGGTAGGTGGTGATGCCTCCCCGATAACGTATCAGGGAAGTGCTGACTGAATCCTGAAGATCCTTGACCGTTATTTCCTGCGCCACGCGGACTTGATGAAGTTTCTGATAACCGATCAGGGCATCGGAAACATCGCGAAACGCCAACTGGATGGCTTGCTTATAAGCAATCAGTTCCTGACGATGTTCCGACTCGGCCAGCTTTAGATTCCCGCGTAGGGCCCCGCCCGTGAAAATGGGTTGAGAAACCTGGACACCATAGGACCAGATTCCAGTCTGTGAACTCAGAAGGCCAGAGAGCAGACTGCTCCGTCCGAATGCGCCTCCGCCGGCACCGGTGAGAGAGATCTGCGGAAAGAACGCTGCTTTGGCG
>Ga0210383_10006284_pt1 | contig 10379 bp, 8 predicted proteins | sample IncBWC14OmetaG_FD_160072 | JGI IMG/M metagenome (GOLD analysis project Ga0210383, IMG submission 160072) | Forest soil microbial communities from Barre Woods Harvard Forest LTER site, Petersham, Massachusetts, United States - Inc-BW-C-14-O ...
TTGAGCAAAAACCAGGTACTCGCGTACAACCTGTTTGTCTGCGGAACAGGCGGGGAACCGCCGTTCTATGGAAACTGCATTTACGGAACGAACAACGAGTTGAGGGGATACACGGCCGGACGATACCTCGACCGCTACATGTTCGCTACGCAACTGGAGTATCGTCTAACGCTGCCCAAACGATTCGGAGTCGTCGGATTTGGCGGCATCGGTGAAGTAGTGCCTGGTGGTGGCCAGCTTTTCAGGGTCAACAACTTCCTGCCCGGGGGTGGTGGAGGACTGAGATTCCAACTCAGTAAGGCATACAAGGTGAATCTTCGCGCCGACGTCGCGCGCGGTAAGGACACCTGGACGTGGAGCATGGGGGTCGGCGAAGCATTCTAGAGGCATTTCTACTGACAATTGAATGGTTTTAATCCGTGCCGCTCCTATCAGTCCAGAAAGCGAGGTTCGAGCTAATGAGGCACACCGGCTTCGTCACGGAGCCTTTCTGATTCGCGCCTCCCAGCAAATTCACTTGTGGGCGCCAGGTTGTCGGAACCGGGGGCTACGAGATACATAGTTTGCGATGGGAAGGCGATTGCGGCTCCCTCCTGTTTGACGATATTCATGATATTCAAGAGCAACTCTTCCTGGATCTGGAAGAAGTCGGGCCAGTCACGGACCAGCACGTACGCAACAATGTCCAGGTCGAGCGAAAAGGTATTTATGCGGAGAAAGTTGACACGTACTGTCGACAAGTCCACATTCGGGTGTTGCAAAAGCAAAGTACGAATTCCAATGATGATCGAGTGGAGCTGTTCCGGATTAGTTTCATAGCGCAGGGCTAGTACTGGATGAAACCAGAATTTATCGCGCCCCGAGAGGGTTTCGAGGCTCATATTCGCAATCTGACCGTTTGGCACAGAAATCACTGTGCGGTCTGGGGTTCGGATACGGGTCGAGCGGAGACCAACATCCTCGACTGTTCCTAGAAGATCGCCCAACTTCAAAGTATCTCCCACCCGCACCGCCTGGTCCGCGATCAGGGAAACGCCGGCAATGACATTCTCGAGTGTCTTCTGAGCCGCGAGCGCGACCGCGATGCCGCCCACACCCAGCCCGGCTAACGCAGCAGTTGGGTTAATGCCAAAACGGTGAAGAGCGAAAAGCAAAGCAGCGAAGAAAACAAGGCCATTCGTCACTCTTCGGATCAGGCGCAACACAGCGGCCGATCCGCTCATGCTGGGACGACGGCGAACCAGGTAACGCTCACCCCAGCGGTTCACGAGCATTACCAGCCAGGCGCAGCCGGCAATTACAAGCATCAGGACAAAAGTGGACCAGAATTGCCGCGCCAGCAGGGGCAGGCCAACTCTCGATAGCAGCCAGCGGATAACGAGGGCAACTAGCAGCAGCCGAATCGGTGCCGGCAAGACTTGAGGATTTTGCAGACTGGGATTTCCGAAGAGATGACGCCGAAATGCACCGATGCCCACGTCAATCAGGCTGTTCAGCAATACCGTCAACAAGTAAAGGAATGGCACTCCCACAAAAAGGGCTAGCCACTCAAAGACGGGGATGTCCGCCAGTTGGGTCCTCACCAGGAATCCCGGCAGAAACTCCTCTACGGGCGGCGTGCTCAATTCCTCAAAAACATTGGGAATTGAGTTAAGTGTCTTTCGAGAAAATAGCCAGACTCTTCCAGCCTTACCGCGATCTATTCGTTCGACCATTATGTCAAGATCGCCCTTGGATGTGCTGATGGTTCCGATTATGTCTTCATCCGGTCTGAGCGGGTCTCGAAGAGAGCCCTCGGGCTTATCGCTGACTTCGTTGAGCCGGGCGGGAAGACGACGGTTCAGCACCACAGCAAGTTGGTGCGCCAGATTTTCAGCATCTGCACCACGCAGGGAGGTACTCAAGTAGAGCGCAGCCACTTGAGCGTTGCCACTCCGGGCAACACTCAGAAAACTCAGGATTGCCCCCCGCGGCGTGTTCCGGCCGAGAGGGTCTGGAGCAGGCTCCTGTGTCGCCTCAGTGGTTTTAGGCGTGGGGGCGGCAAGCTGGCCCAATACCGCTGAGGAAGGGAGCAAGAGCAGCGCGATCACAACAGCTCGTCCGACAGCCTTCGCCCATTTCTCAGATCGATTCAAAGAAGAAATCCCCGTAGACACACCATCGCCATTCGTAGACTGAGGTCGCTCGCATGGTGTGCGACAAGAATCTTCCTAGGTCGCACAACCTCAGAGAACTGACAGAACTGCCAGTTAACGTAGGAGCGCAATGATATACAAACTACTCACTGGATCGCTCCGTCGGAGCACCACAGTCACGGGAGGCGCTAGTGTCGAACAACAAAAATGAAAAAACTCTTAGCGAGCAAAGAAGCAAGCTGAAGAGCAAACAATATGATCGGGAGTTGCGCAAGCTTCAGACCAGGCTGGTCGAGATGCAGGAGTGGGTAAAAGCTAACGGCGCCAAGATCGTGATTCTGTTCGAAGGCCGTGATGCTGCGGGCAAGGGCGGAGTGATTCATCGCATTATGGAACGCGTCAGTCCCCGCGTGTTCCGCCACGTGGCCTTACCCGCTCCCACGGAGAGGGAAAAATCGCAGTTGTATATCCAGCGATACATTAAGGAAATGCCAGCCGCGGGCGAGGTGACGATCTTCGATCGCAGCTGGTACAACCGGGCTCTCGTTGAGCACGTGATGGGCTTCTGTACGGACAAACAATACGCCGATTTTCTCCGTATGTGTCCCGGGTTCGAGTCTATTCTGAAGAACAATGGCACTATTCTCATCAAATACTGGTTTGAAGTCAGCGAGCAGGAGCAGCACAAACGTTTTCTCAAGCGTATTCAGGACCCGATGCGAAGATGGAAACTTAGCCCGATGGATCTTGAATCGCATCGACGCTGGTACGACTACTCACGGGCCCGCGACCGAATGTTGGCCGCTACAGACACTTCGCAATCTCCCTGGTATGTGGTGCAGACCAATGACAAGGAGCGTGCTCGACTGAACTGCATTTCCCACCTGCTCGGCGTGGTGCCATGGAAAAAGATACCGATGGAGAAGGTCACACTTCCAAAACGGCAGAAGCCAAAAGGATACAAGGCGCCCGACTGGAACTACCGTTGGATTCCTGAGAAGTATTGAAGAGGCCACTTCGACATTTGAAGCGGACCACATGAGCCTCGCCGGACTGGAGCTTCTGTCGATCTTGACAGGTGGTGGAACCGGAAACGTCTGCTAGCGTCGTACGGCAAGATCGTTCCACAAGCTCCGCGAATCATAATGAACCTTCGCGGCCCGCCATCGTCGGCCTGAATCCGTTTGATCTGCCACGGGTTCAGGCCGACGACTCCTCGACGACTAATCCTCCGGTGACATCTTGCTTGCCTAACGTTCAACGAGCTGACGGGTCGCCTGGAGAATCCTACATTTTCCTACAAATGATCCACGAACTGTAAAAGGAGGAAGTCGAACAGGACGATCAGCATCACCGATATCAGCAATACCGAAAATGAGCTAAGGTCGGCTTGCGGGCTGGTCAGGTTCCTCGAGGAATTCAGCATGTCGAGGTCATCATTGATATTAATGCTGCGCGGGAGGGGACAGTGTTGTGGAAGCCATTCGCGATAGTTCGTCGGCGAGTCCAAGTAATAAATTGCCGCCCAAACGTGACAATCGCCAACATAAACAACTTCTCCACCGATTTCCCTACCAGGAGTGTGCATAACAGTTCATGGGGGGTTGATCTTTGTTGCTGCGTCCTCTTATATAAAGAAACAGGAGTACTGTCAGCTGGTAGTGTTGACAGAAGAAGGCGCGGATCTCTAAGTCGCAACGTCGTTTGTCTGTTCGTCGCTACCGATAAGGGACTTTCGTCAGGCAGCAATCAAGTGGTGCCGGATTGCGTACTGAACCAGTTGGGCATTACTCTTGGCATCGAGCACTTCCATTATGCGATATTTGTGGAAGGCCACAGTGCGGGTTGTAAGATTTAAGACAGCAGCCACTTCTTTCATGCACTTTCCTTCCGCCAAAAGTTGCAGTACTTCGCGCTGCCGCTCTGTCAGTTTTTGACCTTCTTCAACCAGTTTCCTGTCCTGGCGGAGTAGAAAATCGACTGTATCTTTGGCGATCATGGGTGACAGGTAAGACTTGCCTCGCAGGACCTCGCGCACGGCGATGGTTAGTTCTGAGGCCGCGCAGGTCTTCAGCAAATAGCCGGATGCCCCACGGCGGAATGCCTCAGCCGCCAGATCGGCATCGTGATTCATGGTCAGGAAAACCAGCTTCACGCTGGGCACCAGTTCTTTTATCTGCTGGCCCGCATCCAAACCGTTCAAAAGAGGCATGGAAACATCCACAATAATGAGATGGGGTCTCAATTCGACCGCGGCCCTGACAAGGGAGCGGCCATCGCCGACCGTAGCGATGATCTCATAATCAGTCTCAAGAAGCTTCTTGCATGCCTCAGCTACCAGTGTGTGATCGTCAGCGATTATGATACGCGGAAGATTTCGTCTTAGAATCATGATGAATACTCCTGAAAACAAAAGGCGCCTATATCACCTGCCACACAGTCACTTACCAGAGAAGAGTTCCACTGGCTGCGAATTCGAGAGACGGATCGTACCACACACTCTGACATCCGGCCCCTAGCAATTTTGCTAGCCATCCAATGTCGAATTGCTGCAAGAGTACTAGAGCCATAACTCACCATCATTTCAGAAGGCCCCTTTGCGGGAATGGATGACAACGAACCGGTTGTCAAATTCGACAGCCGATTCGCATGGAAGGGTTAGTCTATTCGGTATCGCCCGCCGCTGCGACTGTTAAGAGTGCCAGTCAACCAGAGGAACTATCTGGCTGCATATTGTCACGACCGAATGACGCTGCCCGGAGTGATCCTCGGCCCTTGCGAATAGTGGTGGAACCGGATACCCGCCAATCACCCGCCACTTGAGCGGGCTATGCAAACCTAAAAGCAACGTCAGTTATTCCGCTTCAAAGGCCTACCTGGACCGCCTCGCATGTCATCTCGTAGACCTTCAAAGGCCAATCGAGCTGTCGATCTTGTCAGTTGTGTGTGTGGAGGTCCTTGTCTACGTTTCCAATTGTTGTCAGGGAACTAGTTGCCGTCGATCTTCTTTCGGAGCGGCTAATGATAGAGAAAACGGACCTGTCGTTATGAGCCGACAGATTTGGTTTATCATGCTGGCCGCAATTTCAGTTGGCGCTCAGGATATGTCTCTGACATCCGGTAAGGACTTGGGAGATGCGGTAGCCAATCGATCCGCGCCTTTCGTCGATCTTCTGCGACAGGCTGAAGCAGGCAACAAATACGCGCAATACGCCGTGGCTGATGCCTATGCTACCGGGAATGGTGTGCCGAAGAATGATGCGGAAGAGATGAGGTGGTTGCTACAAGCGGCTCAGAGCGGATTTGCGGAAGCGCAGAATAGGCTGGGGTATTTATACCGCCAAGGAATTGGAGTATCACAAGATTACGGAGAGGCGGCGCGTTGGTTCGGCAAGGCGGCCGAGCAAAAATTCCCGGTAGCACAGTACAACCTCGCCGGTATGTATCAAAGCGGTGAGGGTATGCAACTCGACTATGCTCGGGCTGCAGATTTGTACGCCCAAGCTGCGGCGCAAGGTTTGGCGCCAGCTCAAAACAGCTTAGGGGCAGCATATGAGCACGGCAGAGGCGTCCTGAGAAATGTAGATGAAGCCTTCAGGCTCTTCCATCAGGCCGCAGAACAGGGAGAACCGGCCGCGCAACATAACCTGGGATTAATGTATTTTGAAGGCGAAGGCACCGCACGGAATTATCCTGAGGCGTTGAAATGGTTCAGCCGAGCTGCAGATGGAGGGGTCCTTGAGGCCTATCACGGCCTGGGACGTATGTATGAATCCGGAAATGGTGTCGGCCGAGATCCCGCGAAGGCAGCAGGATTGTTTCGAAAGGCGGCGGAGCATGGCCTTGCGACCGCGCAAATCGAACTGGCCGCCTTATACATGGCTGGTAAAGGCGTACAGCAAGACTACCTGGAAGCTGCAAAATGGGTCGGGCGCGCGGCTGCGCAGGGGCATCCAGTCGCGGAGAATGCCCTCGGTTTTTTGTACTTCCGGGGCGAAGGCGTCAGGCGCGATTATCGACAAGCAGCCTACTGGCTCCAAAAAGCAGCAGATCAAAACAATGCGCAGGCGCAGGAGAATCTGGGATTTCTTTACGAGAACGGATTGGGTGTCCCTCTTAACTACGGCGAGGCATATAAATGGTTCAGGTTAGCTGCAGATGGGGGCATTACTGCCAGCGAGCGTGCCCTGATGGCACTAAAGCAAGTAATGACGGTGGCCCAGATACGCGACGGCCAGACCAGAGCATCAGACTGGATTTCCCACTACAAGAATGTCAAACTCGCAACCGAAAAAATTGAGGCGAGAGAACCGGAGAGCCTCGCGGCCGCCACGCAGCCCTAGCTAGGTGAATGAACGAATGAACAGCGTGCTTATGGCAGGACGACAGGCATTAACCGCCATGTGGCGATAGTCCCCTCCAGAAATCATGCGTCCACAGGATCAAATTGTCCGCTCAACTTAGCATGTGATGCTTAATTGCATACTGAAGCAATTCCGCATTCGACTTCAGGCCGAGGCTTTCCATCATTTTGTACTTGTGGAAAGCTACGGTCCCAGGCTTTAAATCCAAGATGTGGGCAATTTCTTTCATGGACTTGCCTTCGGCAAGGAGTTGCAAAACCTCGCTCTGGCGGGGAGTAATTCGCTTTTCCTCCCTGTAGGAGTCCCCGGTTCTCAGAAGGAAGTCGACCGTTTCCTTGGTGATCGCGGGGGAGAGGTACGATTCAGATCGCAAAGCTCGCCGGATCGCCCTAACCAATTCTTCAGCTGCGGAACTCTTCAACACATACCCGGAAGCGCCGCGCCGAAATGCTTCGGCGGCCACCTCGGCCGACGTATTCATCGTCAGAAACACCAACTTTATTGCGGGCAATAAGTGCTTAATCTGATCCCCTGCGTCAAGGCCATTAAGGTGCGGCATCGCAATATCGAGGACTATCACCTCAGGCTTCAATTCGGACGCGAGCCGAAGCAGATCTCGCCCGTTGTCCACAATTCCGGCAACTTCAAACTCAGGCTCGAGAAAACTCTTGCAAGCTTCGGCCAGCAACGTATGATCGTCGGCAATGAGCAGCCTGGCCCTATGACGATGTTCCATTGCACATTCCCGTTACGCGGGTAACAGTCGCTCTCTTCCCTCACGGTGCACCGACCAAGAAGTCGGGCGCTATCGCAGATTGATACTAGGTTCAAGCAGCGCTCATCATGAACTGTCAGTTGTCTCAGTTCGAGCGCAGTAGATCACCCACGCATAATATGCCAAGCGCCGTCGATTTGTTTCAAGGATCCGTAGAGTTGCGGTCGCAGTGTGCTCCTTATTCAAGAAACCGGAATCTAATCCGATTATTGGAGGACGCACTATCAATGGGGCGAGTGAACGACCGCCTTGCAGTCTGGCAGAGGTATGCGCTTATTGCATTGATGGGGAGATGAACGTGTGGCCTTGCATAACGGCCCAGATTGCCGGGACCAAGTCGGTGGCCAGACAGGGCTTCAAGACATAGCCGAGAGCCCCAGTCGACAGGGCGGCTTCAAGAAATTCAGGGTCGGAGTGTACTGTCAGAAAAATTACTCGTGCGGACGAGCCGTGTTCCTTAAGGTAACAAGCGGCTTCGATTCCATTCACAACAGGCATCGAAATGTCGAGTACCAGCACATCGGGGGACAGTCGCGTAGCAAGGTCAACGGCACGCAAGCCGTTTTCGGCCCAGCCAACGACCTCGAACTCGGTCCCAAGTATCAGAGCAACCGTTCGCCGCATCTCTTCCTGATCATCAGCTAGCAATACTTGAGGTGCTGTCATCACGGCTTCCCTCCAACATGGACCGACCTCTGCCCATGAGATGACTCGATTCGATGTTGTGATTCGTTTTCCCAGCTGCTCGATTCAAAGAAATAGTACAAGCTGCTGAAAGCGATGTCTGTTAGCAACGCTCCTAGTATGCTCCCTATTTATTCTCAGCGTGCACCTGTGAAGGCATGTGACCCGAACCGTTCAACAATACCTCCCGTTTTGGGAACAAAGGGTAGGGCAGCAGCTTTGGGGGCCTCATCTTCGACCGTCAAGGGACATTCGGCTCTGGCGAATTGGCGCGTTCTTGGAGTAGGCCAGGAGATTGTATGAACACGACCAATCGGCAAACGCAGGCCATTTGAAGAACGAGATATCTGTGCCTAGAGTTTACCTTGACCCGTCCTGACCATCTGGCAACACCGACTGTAATTTCTGCCAGTGTTCCCTTCCTCATGCGCCCTCTACTCTTTTCTCGGTCCTAGGACTGAACTACGCAACAACTGGTCGTGTGAGCCAGGGGAGTGAGTCGATCTCAGCCTCATTCTGATTGGTGTCCGGAGGAGTTTCTTATGCGAGTCGGACCCGAGTTCTGCGTTTCTCGTCTTGGTAGCGATACAAGAATGACCTGCAAACAATCACTGGCGCCTAATTGGCGGGCCCGCGGAGGGACGATTCTGATTTTGTTAGCAGCAATTGTTTTGGCTGGATGTACAGAGAAAGAGGCGGTTCTAGCCGCGGCTCCAGAGGTGGAGATCGTGCAGGTTACGCAACAGGACGTGCCTCAGTACACCGAATGCATCGCGACTCTCGACGGGTACGTAAACGCGCAAATCGAGCCGCAAGTTGCGGGCTACCTGATGAAGCAGAACTACAGCGAGGGTACCGTGGTCCACAAGGGCGACGTACTCTTTGAAATTGATCCACGTCCGTTCGAAGCCGCCCTGCAAGAGTCCAAAGGCAAAGTGGCGCAAGCTGAGGCGCAGTTTGGCAAGACGAAGCTTGATGTGGCCCGAGACACTCCGTTGGCCAGGGAGAGTGCTATTCCGCAAGCTCAACTGGACAACGACGTTCAGGCATACCAGGCGGCGCAGGCAATGGTCGCGTCTGCAAAAGCACTGGTGGAGCAAGCAGAGCTAAATGTGGGTTTCACCAAGGTGCGCTCGCTAATCACAGGCGTTGCCGGACTAGCAAAAGGGCAAATCGGTGATTTGGTCGGGCCGACGACGATTCTTACCACGGTCTCCCAGGTGGAGCCGATAAAAGCCTACTTCGCAATCAGCGAACAACAATATCTGAAATTGGCCGACAGGATCAGCGCCGTGGCCGAGGGTCGAAGACGAGTGGGAGAGCAGAAGGTTCTTGAACTCATTCTCTCGGATGGATCTGTGTATCCGCGAAAGGGATCGGTTGTATTTGCCGACCGCCAGGTTGATGTGAAGACCGGAACCATTCGCATGGCTGGAGCTTTTGAAAATCCGGGGGGAATCTTGCGCCCCGGAATGTTCGGCCGGGTGCGCGCGGTTACCGGAGTAGCTAAGGCTGCTCTTCTGGTGCCGCAACGTTCGGTGATTGAGGCACAAGGTAGCTACAGCGTGGTTGTCGTCAACGCGAACAATCAAGCCAGCATCCGCCCGGTAAAGACCGGCGATCGGGTGGGCCAGTTGTGGGTAATCACTGAGGGAGTCAAGGCGGGCGAGCAAGTGATTGCCGAAGGTATGCAGAAGGCGAAGGAAGGCGTGATCGTTCGCCCGAAGCAGTTCAATTCTGCCGGACAAGGAGAATGACTCGTGGGCAACTTCTTCATCAGGCGTCCCATAGTGGCCATGGTAATTGCAATACTCATGGTCCTCATGGGCATCGTTGCCATGCGGCGCCTGCCTACGGCCCAGTTCCCAAACATTGCCCCCCCAGAGATTCAGGTGAAAGCCACCTATCCTGGGGCGGATGCTGTAACCGTCGAGCAGTCCGTAGCCACGCCTATCGAGCAGCAAATGAGCGGCGTGGACAACATGAACTACATGTACTCCAACAATGCCAACAATGGACAGATAACCCTGACCGTCAACTTTGATATCAAGACCGATCCAAACACCGATCAGATTCTCGCGCAGATGCGCACCAACCAGGCAAATTCACAGTTGCCGATTGACGTGGTGAATTACGGGGTCACGGTTCAGAAATCGACAACGGCGCCCCTGATGCTGGTCAACCTGTTTTCGCCAAAAGGGACTTACGACAACGTCTTCCTGGCCAACTATTCCTATATCAATCTAAATGACCAGCTAACCCGAGTGCCGGGGATCGCGAGTGTCACCGTTTTTGGCGCTGGCCAGTATGCCATGCGCTGCTGGGTGCGGCCGGACAAGCTGGCAAAACTGGGAGTTACGGTTCCCGAGATCGTGAAAGCGATCCAGACTCAGAACACGGTGAACCCCGCCGGGCAAATCG
>Ga0210383_10006287_pt1 | contig 10378 bp, 7 predicted proteins | sample IncBWC14OmetaG_FD_160072 | JGI IMG/M metagenome (GOLD analysis project Ga0210383, IMG submission 160072) | Forest soil microbial communities from Barre Woods Harvard Forest LTER site, Petersham, Massachusetts, United States - Inc-BW-C-14-O ...
TCCGCCCCAGTCACCAGCTCTTTGACAACTGTAAGTCCTTATTCGCTAATATTTTACATATAACTCCCCGCGAATCAATATTTTGGAGTCTGAACACGATGTAACTCGATGATTCCACTAGCGACAGGGGGTGGGGGTACCCATATACTAAATGGTTAACATAGTCCGAGTAACAAGCAGAAAATTCATACACTTCATACCGAAGGAGATTCGAAATGCCCTTATATCCAGAGACTATCGCGCGTTGTCAGCACATCAAAGTTAACGGTACCCAGTGCGCATCGCCGGCGCTCCGGCGTCGAAAGTTTTGTCACTTTCACAAGCAATATCGTCAAAAAAAACTGCAAATTAACGCCAATATTCAGCGCGAACGATTGAAAATCACCCTTCCCATGCTCGAAGACGCAAATTCCATCCAGATGGGATTGGCCCAGGTGATGCGCTTGCTTGTAACCCAACAGATCGATCGCGGAACCGCTGGCACGCTGCTGTATGCGCTGCAGACGGCTTCCTGCAACCTGAACCGCACATCATTTGAGCCGCAGCCGACGCGCGTGGTCATCGATCCCAATTGCGTGCAGCGTCGTCCCATTGGAACCACGGCATGGTCCGCGGTCGAAGGGCTCGAGTATGACGATGTCACAGAGTCTCGGGATGCGGCGGGAAATGAAGCGGCGGAGAAGTGCGATGGTGACGGATCGTTTGACCAGATGTTGACCCATCTGATCAATCGTGCCGCCCGCAATACTCCAGCGAAAAGATCGCGAGCGGCGTCGGCGCCCTAGAAAAGACTAGTCGAAAGCCGAGTCGAAAGCGGAGCGGTCGAGATCTCGCCCCTGCGCGCGCAGCGACGAAATCCCTACACATCAATTCAGACCGCTTCAGACTCTCTCCATGGACGTTTTCCCGAACCTGGGGCAAGATTGCAATCACTTCCCCACTGAGCTAAATCGCTTTAGGAGGTAACTTATGAAGCAGGCAAAGTGGTTAGTCGCGGTGATTTTGATGGCACTCACGGGCATGGCTTCTGCGCAGTTGAACAGCGGCTCCAAAATCGTGGCCCAGGTGCCGTTTGAGTTCGTAGTGGCAAACAAGATCGTTCCCGCCGGCCAATGCGTCGTGTCGGTGGCCACCATGGACGGCAAGACTCTGGCGATCAGCAACGCCAATTCGAGAGTGAAGCTGCTCTCTTCATCGTCCCGGGAAGAGAGCCGGGAAAATGCCCCGCGCTATGCTCTGGTCTTCAAGCAATACGGAGACCGGTACTTCCTGTCGGGAATCAAACTCGAGGGCAGCAAGATCACTTACCGTCTGCCGGAGAGCAAAGCCGAAGCTGAGCTCCGAGCTCGGAACGTGACCGCTACCGAAGACACTCAGCTCGCGTCATTGCAATAGGAGCGGTTGCTTGAGTAGTTATGCATGGCTCGTGACCAGCCGATTGCAAGTGCATGATGCCCCGTCCAGGCTCGACCTGGGCGGGGTTTGTTGGTGTTCGGTCGCGGGGTCGTGCAGTCAGTTAAGCCGTTCGGACCAGGTTCTGGGTAAGGGTTTCGCTGTCCAATTCTCCTTCCCAGCGCGCCAGCACCAGGGTTGCGACGCCGTTTCCAATCATGTTGACCAGCGCCCTGAACATGCTCAGGAAGCGATCAATTCCTAGAATCAGCGCCATGCCCGCAACTGGAATGGTCGGGATCACCGAGAGCGTGGCCACAAGGGCGATGAAAGATGCACCCTGCACCCCGCTGGCGCCCTTCGAAGTAAGCACGGCCACGGCGAGAATCGTGAGCTGCTGGATCAGGGTCAGGTGAGTATTGGTGGCCTGGGCTACGAACAGTGCGGCCATGGTCATGTACAGACTGGTGCCGTCGGTGTTGAAAGTAAATCCGGTTGGGACCACCAATCCAACCAGAGACTTGGAGCAGCCGAGTTTCTCAAGCTTCGCCATCAACGTGGGGATGGCGATCTCCGACGAACTTACGGCTAACACCAACAGGATTTCTTCCTTGATGTAAGCAAGAAAGCGGAAGATGCTGAAACCGGCGCCCCATGCGATCGCGCCCAGTACGATCACGACAAAGAGGACGGAAGTCAGCCAGAAAGTTCCGATCAGTTTGGCCAGCGGACCGAGGGAGGCGAGGCCGAACTTGCCAACGGTATAGGCCATCGCGCCAAAAGCTCCAACCGGCGCGAATTTCATCAGGATCCGGGTGACTCCGAATACCACATGAGTGAGGGAGTCGATAAGTTCGACCAGCGGTTTGGCGCGCACTCCGGTGGCCGACAGGGCGAAGCCGAACAGCAAGGCGACAAACACCACTTCGAGAATGTCTCCCTTGGCGAAGGCGTCGACCACGGTTGGCGGGATGATGTGCAGCAGGAATTCAGTGACGCTTTGTGCCTTAGCCTGGCCGGCATAATCGGCGACCGCCTTGGCATCCAGAGTGGCGACGTTGACGTTAAAGCCGTCGCCGGGGCGCACCACGTTGCCGACAAGCAGACCGATGAGCAAGGCAATCGTGGAAACAACTTCGAAGTAAAGAAGCGCCATGCCGCCGACGCGGCCGACTTTTTTCAGGTTTTCCATGCCGGCGATGCCGGTGACCACGGTGCAGAAGATGATCAGGGTGATGATCATCGTGATCATGCGGATGAAGGCATCGCCCAGCGGTTTCATGGCAATCGCGCGCGCCGGGTCCACGTATCCGAGCACGATGGCCAGCACAATGGCCACCAGGACCTGCACCCAGAGTTCGCGGTAGAAGGGGAGTTTGCTCGATGCTGACACGGCTTTTGCAGGACCCGGCTGCGCGGGTGAAAGGATCGCCATCTCTATCTCGCGGGTTCAGGCGCAAGCGTGCGCACCAGCCACGGAATGATCACTTCTTTGAAGATGCGCGGATCGGGCCACACTCCGACTTGTCGCCCCAGATGACCGCCCTGCGGATTGATCCACGCCGTCTTCGGCACGTCGCCTTTATTGAGCAGCAGGTAGATGTCGTCGATCGGAACCTGGGTGTCGTTGACTCCGGCGAGTATGAGCATCGGCGACATCGGTTTGCCGAGAAGTCCTTGCTTGACGAGCGACATTTTCGGCAACTCTTCGGTCAGTTCGTCGATGGTCTTCACGTTGTCGAAAATCGCCATCAATGCCGGGACCTGATCGAAGAGATATTCACGGTTGCCGATCAGCGAATTCATCAGAAAGTCTTTTTGAAAGAAGCGATCGGTAGGCGGGGACTGGGCGCTCGCTCCGCGCAAACGAGCGTGCTCTACGATGGCCATCTTCGTAGCCCAATACGCGCCCCAACTCACGCCGTGCATGGCGACGCGGTTCTTGTCGATCTCCGGCCGGGTGGCGATGTAATCCAGCACCCGGGAAAGCACGCGCTCCGCATTTTCGCTGACTTTAATTGGATTCTGTCCTGTGCCCGGGCCATCCACGGCGAGAAATCCGATGCCAAACGGGAGAATCGCGCTGAAGCTCTCAGACAAATCTTCCTTGCGGCTGTCCAGTCCGTTGACGGCGAGCACCAGCGGGACAGGGCCGTTCGTATTCTTCGGCAAGCGCAGGTAGCCGATGATTTCTTTTCCCTCGAACGGGATTCGCACAATCTCGAGCGGCGGATCCCAGAAACGCGCATGCGCAAGGAAAGCCTCAATCGCTTTTTCATACGAGCGCTGCTTACCGGGAGAGGCTGGAATCGGCCACCGTCCGAAAGAATAAAGCCGCCAGGCTCGGATGTAATCGGCATTGGCCTTCGTGGGGTCGGTTTTCTCCAGTGCCTTGGCTTCATTCATGTAGCGATCGGCCACTCCCATGAAAGCAGCCGCCCACTCGTCTTTATCGCGAGTGTGGATGGAGTTGAAGGCTTCTTTGATGTCGGAGGGGTCGAGCTCGATGAGCGGGTATTGTCCGACCTCGGCGCGGTGGATGGCTTCGACCTTGATTTCGTCGATGGTGCGCTCAGGCCGCTGCTGGGAGGTGCAAGGAGCGGCGTGCAGAAGGATGAGAGCTACGGTGACTGCGAATAACAAGTTCAAAAGCGCCGTTCGTCGAGCGACTTGATGATGCACTGATGCGATTGACACAGAATGAATTCCTCTCCAGTTCGAAAAAGTGGGGTCGGATGGAGGTCCGACCCCGATCCAGGGGGAGTGTGCTCGCTAAAAAATAAGCTTAAGTCCCAGTTGAACGGCGCGACTGCCGCCGGAGCCGATGACGGGGTTGGCGGCAGCCACATCGGGAGTGGCGCAACCGCAGCCGAAGCCGGGGCCAAAGACTGAAGGGTCATTGAAGCCAAAGCCGTTCTGCCCGCCGTATGGATTGGCAAAGTTCGGATGATTGAGGATGTTGAAAAACTCGGCGCGGAACTGGGCGCGCAACCGCTCTCCAACATGCCAGTTTTTGGCTACCGAGAAATCAAAGTCTTTGAAGCCGGAGTCAGGGAAGGTATTACGACCCATGTTTCCGAATTGGCCGAGCGGCGGCGGAATCATTATGGATCTCCCCGCGGCATAGCAGCCGAAGAACGCAAGCGACTCGGTGGATGCCCCCGGTGTTCCACCGTCCAACTCAAGAGCCTTCGCGTTGCAGGCGTCGTTTTGACTGGGGTTTGTAGGAGTATTGTTTCCGGCATAGTACGGGATGCCGTTCGGACCGGACTTGAAATCCTGAGTGTTGCCGTAGAAGCTCCATCGAATAGGAGTGTTCGCTGGAGGACTTACCGGCAACGGACCGATACCGGCAGCGTCGGTTCCTTCATCCATCGGTCCCCAGTGTTGCGGACTCTGCAGGTTCACGATGGAGTTGATTTCCCAACCCTCCAGCGCCTGCCCGTAACCCTTCTTGCCGGGGATGGCGTAGGTGAGCGAAAGCGTGAAGCGATTGCGAACATCGAAGTCGCTGTTGGCATATTCGGCGCCGAAGTTATAAGCGTTTTGCGGCAGACCCGATCCGTAGCCGAAATCCCAATTTGCCCCGACGTCGTCGAGAGCGTGCGAGAAGGTGTACCCGGCGACCATGCTCAAGCCGTGGAAATTTCTGGAATTCAGAGTAACTTGCAGGCCATCGTAATTGGACCTTGCGACGTTGCCCATTTGGAAGATATTGCTGAGGTATGGGAACTGCGTGTTGAACGGCCCCACTTCGGCAGCGACCTGGCAGGCGGGATTGTTCTGGGTGTTGTAATAACCCAAGCCCAGAGCCTCCGCGGTACAGGCGGCGATGTTGGCTGCGGGCCATCCTGATCCAACCGGCGGTTGATTGATGTCGCGAATGCCGGTTAGATTCTGACCGTGATTACCGACGTAGGCCACCTCCAACGTAAGGTTCGGAGTAAACGCGTGCTGCATACTGAGGGACCAATTCCAGATGTAGGGCGTGCTCAGATTGCGAGCCACGGTCATGATGGGACATGGGCTGTTGTAACAATTGACGGTAGGGCTGCCGTAGAGTGGGCCCTGGTCCCAGGGAGTGGCGGGAGAATTGAGGAAGAAAGGCAAGGAAACGTTTCCGGTGGTGATGGTGCCGCCGGACGTGTCGCCGGCAGCATCAATGGGCGCGCCGGTCGGAACACTGCCCGGACCGAAGGCGTTGTTGAAGGCGATGAACGACTGCCAGTTCACGGTTTCATAAACCAGCCCGGCGCCGCCGCGGAAGACCGTGCGTCCGGTGCCGAATACATCCCACGCAAAGCCCGCACGCGGGCCGAAGTTGGCGTGATCTGGGTTATAGAGACTCGGGATCCGATTGGGGCCGGTATTCACCTGCACCAATCCCCGATTCGGATCGAAGTTGCCCAGCAGATTATTTTGTTCCTGTGGAACCGTGCTGTATTCATAACGTACGCCGAAATTCAGGGTCAGGTTACGGCTCAGGCGCCAGTCGTCCTGCATAAAGAGCGAGTACGCCCAGTTGTGAAGATGCAAAGTCGGGTTGCCTACCGTCACTGTGGCCTTGAACGGATAGCCTGCGAAAAAATCTTCGAGCTGGGTGGTGTTGAGAGGCGGCCCGCTGGGATCCGCGGGGTTGGGAGTAACGCCGCCCAGGAACGTGATGCTGCCGCGCGCATTTCCGTAGGCTGCATTGGTGACTTTGTTGTAATGCAACTCTCCGCCGAACTTCAGGGAGTGTTTGCCGGCGGTGTAGGAAATGTGGTCAATGAATTGGGTGATGGAATCGGGTCCCTGGAACTTGGGCCATTTGAAGCCACCGAGTCCGGGAAAGAAATAGCCGCCAAACCCGATGCGCGGCAACCCGCCGGTGAAGGGGCCGGTCACTCCAGTGTCGAGCCCGTAACTGGTCGCGGGAGTGTCAAGATCGCCCGGTAATGTCGGCTGGTACAGCCGGTTATAGCCGGCCCGCGCTTCATTCACCCAGTGCGGACTGGGAGTCCAAACCCAGCTTCCGCCAACCACCTGGGCCCGGGTGTGAATGTCGGACCTCCACTTCGATTGCAACTCGGGGAAGTCCTCGACCGTTCCCGTGTTGTTTCCGAAGAAATACATTCCGCTGATGCGGTGATTCTGATTGAGGTTGTAATCTACTTTGCCGACGGCGTTGTAGACAGTGACGTCGTTGGGAAATCCATTGGGGATCGTCGTGCTCTGAGTGTTGTTGGTGGGGAAGCCGTTTCCGTTGCAGGTGACCGTACCACCAGTAAGAGCACAACCTGAGATATTCAAGCTCGCGTTGCTGATCGTGACTCCTGAAGCCTGGAGGTCAGTTATCGCGTCCTGGATGCTGTTAGCGCAGTCGCCGGTCACGACCAGACAGTTGCCGGCGTTGGTCAGAGAGGCGCCCATAAAAGGGCTTGTGACGCCTCCGAAAGAATTTCCTACGTCATACATCTGCCCTTCGTAGGCGCCGAAGAAAAAGACTTTGTCTTTGATGATCGGGCCGCCGGCGCTGCCGCCGTATTGCTCCAGCGTTCTGGGCAGTTTGGCGTTGGGCACGGCGTTGAAATAATTCCGAGCGTCCATTACACCGTCGCGGCCGAATGCGAATGCGGTGCCGTGAATCTGGTTGGTGCCGGACTTGAGACCGACGTTAACAACTGCTCCAGGCTTCCAGCCGAATTCGGCGGGTGCAAGTTCCTCCACGTTGAATTCCTGGATCGAGTCGATCGGCAGAATGGTCGCGGAATCGCCAGCGATGCCGGCGCCGTTGATGATGGCTTGGCCGGAGTAGGGTTCGCTGTTGAATAGGCCCTCAACAAAGTAGGAGTTATCTTCCGCGCGTAGGCCGTTCGTACTTGTCGTCGAAAATCCTCCACCGGGATAGCGCATGACGCCAGGACGTAACTGGAGCAGGTTTTCGTAATTGCGGCCGTTCAACGGCAGATCGTTGATTTCGGCATTGCTCAGCGTGCCCCCCAAAGTGGCGGAGGTTGTATTGACCAGCGGAACCTCGTCGGTAACCACCACCGTCTCGGAAACTTGTCCCGGCGGGAGCGACAGGTCGACGCGCACGTCCTCGGCAACTTCCACGGTGATGTTGACGTGCTCCACCGTCTTGAATCCGGTTGCCTCGGCGCGAACTTTGTAAACACCGGGTTGTAGGTCTGGGGCGGCATAGTCTCCGGAGGCGTTAGTGGGTACCGTTCTAGTGGTACCGCGTTGAACATCGGTGATGACCACCGTGGCTCCAGACACAGCGGCACCGGACGGATCGCTGATATTCCCAAGAATGCGGCCGGAGGTGGATTGGGAAATGAGGGGAGCCGCGAGGACGAGCACGAGGAAAATGCAGCCTAGAATCCGAATGCCATTCGACATAGAACGCATTACCACCTCCAAATCCTCAAATTGAGGATGGACGAATCTAGATCGCAGCTAACACGCGATCGGTATCGAGCACGGAAAAGATCGGCGATGGAAGATATAGCCTTGACGCGGCCTACCCGTCAAGTAGTATTGTGGTCCGACCACGATACTGGCTGTGCGCCGGAGGCTGCCGATTGAGACCGGGATATTCGCGAGCGTAAGCTAGCACCGAGGGGGAAGAACCGAGTATGGCGATAGCAACCATCAACCCGGCAACCGGTGAAGTCCTGAAGACTTTTGAGCCCCTGAACGGGGCGCAGATTGAGCAGAAGTTACAGTTGGCGGCTGCCGCATTCCGCATTCATAGTGGGACTTCATTTGCGGATCGTGGAAAGAAGATGATGCGCGCGGCGGAGATTCTGGAAAAAGAAAAAGACGAGTGCGCCCATTTGATGACGCTTGAAATGGGCAAGCCGCTGAAGGCCGCCGTGGCCGAGGCGCTGAAGTGCGCCACCGGTTGCCGGTACTACGCAGAAAACGCTGAGAAATTTCTCGCCGACGAGGTTGTGGAAACCGGAGCCAAGCGCAGTTTCATCCGCTATTTGCCGATTGGTCCCATCCTGGCCATCATGCCGTGGAACTTTCCCTTTTGGCAGGTGTTTCGTTTCGTGGCGCCGGCGCTGATGGCGGGAAATGTCGGGCTGCTAAAGCATGCCTCGAATGTTCCGCAGTGCGCGCTGAAGATTGAGGACGTTGTGCGCCGCGCTGGTTTTGCCGAAGGCGTTTTCCAGACGCTGCTGATCGGGTCGGGGCCGGTGGATGGCATCCTGAACGACTCGCGCGTGGTGGCGGCGACTTTGACGGGCAGCGAGCAGGCAGGGATCCAAGTGGGAATGTCGGCGGCCAAGCGCATCAAGAAAGTCGTGCTCGAACTGGGCGGCAGTGATCCTTTCATCGTGATGCCGAGCGCCGATCTGGACGCCGCCGTTGCGACTGCCGTGGATGCGCGCATTCAGAACAACGGTCAGTCGTGCATTGCGGCCAAGCGCTTCATCGTGTCCGAAAAAATTGCTGACGAGTTCGAACGGGTCTTCGTCAAGAAAATGCAGAACCTGCGCGTGGGCGATCCCTTCGACGAGAGCACGCAGCTTGGTCCGCTGGCCAGCGCCGACGCGGTTACCTCTCTCGACGCCGATGTGAAGAAGACGGTGGCAGCGGGTGCGCGAGTACTAACCGGAGGCCATCCTCTCGATCGCCCCGGCAACTTCTATGCGCCGACCGTGCTCACTGATATCCCGAAGGATTCTCCAGCATATAAGGAAGAATTCTTCGGTCCGGTGGCGTCACTTTTTCGCGTGAAAGATATAGACCAAGCCATCCGGATCGCGAACGACAGCCGCTTCGGACTCGGTGCCAGCGCGTGGACCCACGATCCCGCGGAGACCGAACGGTTCATCAACGAGCTCGATGCCGGCATGGTTTTCCTGAATAAGATGGTAGCTTCCGATCCCCGCCTGCCTTTCGGTGGAGTGAAGTACTCCGGCCATGGGCGCGAATTGGCGGTGCAGGGAATTCGTGAATTTGTGAACATCAAGACGGTTTGGATTCAGTAATACGTTATTTTGTAGTATATTGGTCAGACCACTATACCATTCGTGGTAGTAGACGTTGAGGGTTCCAATGACAAATGAAGTGGCAGATTCCCTGGACACCAAGCCGGTTTACCGGGCAGTAAAAACGTCCCGGCTGTTTGAGCAGATTGTGCAGCAAGTGGAAGACTCCATTCTGAAGGGACAGCTGAAGCCCGGCGACCAGTTGCCTGCAGAGCGCGATCTGGCCCAGCGCTTTGGTGTAAGCCGCACTGCGGTCCGCGAAGCAGTGAAGACCTTGCGTGAAAAAGGCCTGGTCGAGGCGTATTCCGGTCGGGGCACTTTCGTGACAAATGGGACTTCGCAGGCCATGCGGCAGTCGCTGGATTTGATGATCCGCATCAACCCGCTGGAGGGAGCGGCAAACCTGGCGGAGTTGCGGTTGGTGCTGGAGCCGGAGATTGCGAGTCTCGCTGCTCCCCGAATTGAGGAACAATTGCTGAGCACAATGCGCGAGGCGGTTGCCCTGATGGATCGCAACCTGGATGATCCCGAAGCCTACGTCGAAGCCGATCTTGATTTCCATCTGGCGCTGGCGGAAGCAGCTGGGAATCCGCTGATTCTGTCGCTGCTCGATTCGATCGTTGGTCTTCTGCGCGAGCAGCGCAGCCGTATTTTCAATGTCAGAGGCGGCCCGGAGCGGGGACAGTACCATCACAAGCGCATCCTGGCGGCAATCGAGCAGCGCGATCCCGAGGCAGCGCGAGAAACCATGCGTGCTCATCTCAAGCAGGTGTTGGCGGATTCGTCTTCGTTAACCACCCCGCCAGGCAATGTGCCGGGTAAACCGTCGGCGAGAAGGTAGTTCACGCTTCAAGCTAATTCATAACGCGGATTCGTAAGCGAAGGAAATTGCTGCATGGCCAAACTTGGCTTTATCGGTCTCGGTGTGATGGGCGGCAACATGGTGGCCCGCCTGCTCGAAAAGGGACACTCCGTAACCGGATACAACCGGACGCGCTCGA
>Ga0210383_10006289_pt1 | contig 10377 bp, 6 predicted proteins | sample IncBWC14OmetaG_FD_160072 | JGI IMG/M metagenome (GOLD analysis project Ga0210383, IMG submission 160072) | Forest soil microbial communities from Barre Woods Harvard Forest LTER site, Petersham, Massachusetts, United States - Inc-BW-C-14-O ...
AGCTGGCAGCCGCGTCTTTGGAGCTATTCACCAATGCACCAATAAGTTTTTTTGGCTCGATAGCTTCGAGTCCCCTCTCTAGTTGCCGTCTCTCTGTAGTTCCTTGACGCGTAACCAGAAGTATTCCATCTGCGAACCGCATCCATACGCTCGTGTCGGCCAAAGGCAATACAGGAGGAGAATCGATAATGATCCAATCGAACCATCCGGTCAATTGACCCATCAGCGCAGACGATTTTCCAGATTGCAGGAGTTCGAGTGCATTACTCGGAGCGCTACCCGCTGGCAAAATCCAGAGGTTTGGGTCTTCGAGATGATAGATACTCGCCGCTAAAGTGCGGTCGCCCTGCATCCATTCACAAAGACCCGGAGGCCTTCTGAGCCCGAACATCTGCGATAAAGACGGGCGCCGCAGGTCCCCCTCCAACACGAGAATTCTCTGCTGTGTCCCTAGAGCGAGAGTGCAGGCCAGGTTGGCAGCAATCATGCTCTTGCCCTCTTGAGGGATTGTGCTCGTAATCAATACTTTCTTGAGCTCTCGATCCCGCCGGAAATGTCGCAAGCGGACCCCTAGAAGGCGGAAGGCTTCCGCTGCCGGACTTCCATTATCCATGAGACTTACCAGCCGGCTTTGAGGAGTGAGCGATGCCTTCAGAGATTGGAACTGGCCGAATGGATCCAGCATCGAAAGCTCAGCTGTTGCCCGAGCTTCAGATGTCATCGCAATTGACGACGCTTCTACCAAGCCGGATGACGTGTCACGCTCCGCGCCTTTCGTCGCGTCAAGTTGCTCAGTCCCCCGCTTCGTTTCCCATTCCGATGCTGCTAGGCGTTCGGCGCGCTGCAGCATTTCAGTCGCTTCTGTCAGCCCCGACAAATCCATTCCAGAGCGTTCGGCTTCCGATCTTTGTAACGCGTCAAATATTTGGCTCACGTTTTGCTCGCTTCAACGGCTAACGCCGCACCTAGATCTGGATTGCTAACGACAGGTCTTCGCACGGCGCATACAGGTCATCGAGCAGGTTGGTGATTGCCGGACATCTATCTCTCACTGGAACTCCCCAATCTCTTCAGCCTCAGGCAAGCAAACCACCTCGAGGCGGAACTCTTTCGCCACATCTTCTATCACGTCCGGAGGTACGTTCGGCAATCGTCTCGCGTAGGCAGTAATGAGGGCATTCTCGCAAATTGTGTTGATCAGGCGGGGCAATCCTCGCGAATGTCTATACACTGCCGCAGTGGTTTGTGCAGAAAACAATGGGTCAGAGCACATGTTTCCACTAGCAATCTGCAACCGCTGATGGATGTATCGATTTGCCTCGTCAGCATCGAGCGAACGAAGCTGCGTGCGAACCGCGATTCTTTGTTTGAGTTGCCTTAGACCGACCGAATCCAGTTTTTCGTCAAGTTCTGGCTGTCCCACCAATACGATCTGCAACAATTTGTCATCGTCCGTTTCCAGGTTCGACAGAAGGCGCACCTCCTCAAGTATGTCCGCAGACAAATGGTGTGCCTCATCTATGATAAGTACGGTGGTCATTTTCCTCGAACCTCGCAAGACTAAAAATCGACCTAGATCAAACAACAGGTCGCTTTTGTTCTTGCCAAAAACAGGGAGTCCAAAGTCGGAGACAATGTACTGTAGGAACTCAGTAGAGGAAAGCCGGCCATTGAAGAGATATGCGTATGCAACGTCTTTACTCTCCTTCAACAACCCGATCAAACACCGAAGCAGCAAGGTCTTCCCGGTGCCCACTTCTCCAGTCAACACGACGAATCCCTTGTGCCGCCGGATGCCATAGTAAAGCGCCGCCAGCGCCTCATTGTGCCATTTCGTCGGGACAAAGCAAGCGGGATCAGGCGTGAGATCGAACGGATTGCGCGTGAGATTGAAGAACGCTTTATACATCGGAAACTGGACTAATTGTGTAGGTAACTAAACGCGGAACCTGCCAGAATGGTGGCTACGACTAGTGCAGTAAGGGTCCATCCGAACATTAGTTTTTTCTTGCTGCTTCGTTCATCCGACAGACTCATGATCTCCGGGATCTCGGATATGACCGCCATCGGAAGCAGGGTCTTGATTTCCTTTTCGCTGTGCAGGCGATCGTCCATAACTTCAAGTCCACCAACTAGAACCAAGCCCAATACGAGTCCCACCCCCAGCCCGATTCCGCAAAATTTGAGACGATTGGGAAAATCTGGTTTCAGCGGTAAGCTCGGAGGATCAAGCATCTTGAACCGCTCACCTTGCTGCATCAGTTCCATACTCGTGGCCATCTTTGAGTCATTTTGCTTTTTTAACAACTCGTCGTAATTAGTTTTGGATTGATCATAGCCACGGGTCAGATCTGCCAGTTGCTGCTCGCGCGCAGGTTCATTATTCAAGCGATCCTGGTAGCTGTTGACTCTTGCTTTTAAGTCGGCAATTGCTTGCTCACGATTCGCAATCTCTGCCTGGTTGGCCCGTAGCTGGCCTTGAAGTTGCAACAACGCCGAGTTTTGTGGATCCGCCGCGTCAACCGTAGCAGTTCCATTATCTAATTGTCTCCCACCGTTGCCGTTCGCCTTTGGCTCAGAAAGGAACGCGCCTCTCATCTTTTCGGTCTTGGCTATTTTGTCCTTCAGATTCTGGACTTCAGGATATTCATCGGTGTAACGAGAGCTAAGGTCTGCCAGTTCCGACTTAAGTCGAACGAGTTCATGGTCAATCGCTGACAGATTTGTAGGGGTGCCGTCAGCAGTCCGGGAGGTCGTATGGAGAACTCGGTATTGCTCGACCAATGTCTGGAGATATACTCCCTGCTGTTTCGCTCCGTTGAGACTATCCTGCTCGTTCTGTAGCTGCGCCTGGAGCCCGCTCAGGATTTGGAGGTTGCTTGCTTGTTGGGAAGGCAATTCGCCTTCGTGCTGTCCTTTGAACTGTTGAACCTTTGCTTCCTGCTCAGCCAGGTTCGCACGCGCAATCTCCAGCTGGTTCCCAATAAAATTGGTGGTGTCTTCAGATTGTTGCTGACGCACTTTCAGATTCTCGCTAATGAAGAGGCTCGTCAATTCGCTCGTCACTCGCTGGGCAAGATAGGGATCGCGCGCCGAATAGTAGATCCTGAATGCCGTAATCTGATCGCCTTGAGTGCTACGCACAAGTTCGATGCCAATATCTTTGCGTATGAGTTCGACTTTTTCATCCGGTGTGATCTGGCCGTGACTGTTGCTATAGAGTTGTAACTTATCGATGATCAGAAGGAGGCGGGTGCGGCTAAGAATTTGTTGCGTAATACTCTCCAGCCGATTCTGCAAATCGTCGCTGATGTTTGGTTCGACGTAGTTTCTCGGCATAGTAGGCCGCTCTACAAGGATCAGCGTGCCCGATTTATAGCGTGCCGGTAGAAGCCAGCTAGATCCCCAAACGATGAGCCATCCAAAAAATACCACTATTAGGAATAGGATGTGGCGGCGGCGAACTATTTGCAGGTAGTGCTGGACATCGAACACTGCGGAGTTCTTTTCCTCGTAGATTTCTGGCATGATTATTTTCTCAGTGATCGTGTCAACTGAAGGAAAATGGGATGACCTCACGATCGCTATCAGGACATCAAATATTGATGAGCTAAAGCGCTCGTTTCAGCCTCTAGCTAGACTTTCGCTTACTAAAGATCTAAACGGGCTCTTTTCAAGCACTGCTTTTTGGTCGGTCATTATGAACTAATGCCGCCAAAGCGTCGGGTTTCACCAGGTTGCTTGCTTGGGAATATACCCGCTAAATCTCGTCCTGTCGCCGCTTCCACATCAGTAGCGTCAATTTCTACTGCCACAGACTGGGCCATCATGTCCACGGAAAGAACTAAACGATACAGATTCTTCTTGCGGATCAGAATGCCTTCGACGCCTTCAAGAGAGCCCCGAGTGACGCGAACCCGTTCACCGCACTTCAGGAAGGGGTGCGGCTCTACACGAAAGGGCCCTTCAACAGCCCTTCGAACCGCCTGAATCTCGGCTTCCGGAATGATTGCTACCTGCTCGCCGTGGAACAGTATCATATGAACTCCCGGAGTCGTCACGACCTGCAATCGCCGATCGAGTCCTCCACGGACGAACACATAGCAAGGGAACAGCGGCAGACTAAGCATCTTGCTTCTGTCCTTCCAGCGTCGCACTGATGCATAGAGTGGCAGAAACACCTCAAAGCCCTTTGTCGATAGCATCTCTGCCACCGTCTTCTCGTGCTGATGGCGGGTGTAGAGCACCCACCAGGCAGGGACTTCGTGGAATCCGACGTCAATTGTTTGCGAGGTGGCCATTTTGCTTCGCCTCTGATTTTGATTGGGCGGAATCTCTGACACCCGTCAGAAAGACATAGCTTCGCCCTGTGGGCTACAGGCCTGTTTTTTACTCTGTAGCTCAGACTACCGAGCTATTTGTGGATTTACAGAGACGATAGCAGCACGTTGATGGCCATAGTGCATGCAACTACTAAAAGCCCTAGATGATGGGTTTTATTGCTGATTTCGATGGGGAATTAACGGTTCGCAAGTGACCCTTAGATGTAGGATCTTGCATACTACATAACAATAAATTTCACATTTTCCAAGACTACCTGTGACAAGATGGTGAGGAAAAATAATAGTTTGCTCACCCCGTTTTCTGGTGCACACTCGCAGAATTCTTTCGCAGCCTGTTCATCTCTAACTCATTGTAGGCCAGGTAATTCGCTCAGCAAGGTCTTCGCGGTAATAGCACTGGACGCGTTTGAGGTAAAGATCAGCCGACTATGCGGATAATGCTTCCTCCGTTTGGGAGTAAGTAAACCAGAGAATTTGTTGACCTGTTTTCTTACGGAACGACGAACTTAAAACCTGCTTATGCCGTCGTCAATGCAGATGACCGCAAACCGCGCCGTTACTTAAGGGGCGCTGGATACGTATGTTCCCAGCTCGCGCCGGATGTTCTTGACGGACTGCAGGCACCGCCATAGAGCCCCCAGAATACGCGACGGTAGGTTACCTTTACTTTATTGGAGCCGCCGCCCATGCGCCCTCACATGGCTACATTGCTTGACGATTTCCGCCTCTTTGGCGGCGAGAGAGCCATCGTCCGACATGTGGGCAACCGACGCAAGATCACCAGTTACAAAGAAATCGCAAGGTTGGCCGGGCGTTTTGCAGCGCTGCTGGCCAAGCACAACATCGGGCCGGGCGACCGGGTACTGTTGTGGGCCGAGAACGGTGCCGACTGGATCGCGGCGTTCTATGGCTGCCTGCTACGCGGGGTGTTGACGGTTCCGCTGGACGTTTATGGAACGCCGGAGTTCGCGGCTCGAATAGCATCGGACGTGCGGCCGTCATTGGTTGTAGGCGACGCCGCGCTTCTCCTCACTATGGAGGGCGAATGGCCAAAGCTCTTCTTCGAGGACTGGCCTGCTGCGCTACCCACCGAGGAAGCTGGTCCGGTCGCCGGCCTCACACATGACACGCCGCTGCAGATTCTCTTCACCTCCGGCACAACAGGGGAACCCAAAGGCATCGTCCACACCCACGGAAACGTTCTTGCCAGTCTGGAGCCTATCGAGCAGGCAGCGCGTGGCTACCTGCGCTACGTACGACTGGTTCATCCGCTGCGTTTCCTCCATACGCTGCCGTTGAGCCACGTCTTCGGGCAGACGATGGGACTGTGGATTCCACCGATCTTTGCCGCCGAGGTTCACTTCGAGAGCAGACTCACGGCGCCGAGGCTCATCGAGACCATCCGCCGCGAGCGCATCTCGGTGTTGGCCGGAGTGCCCCGCGTGCTGGCCATGCTCAAGAGCCATCTGGAGACGGAAAATCCCGACCTGCCGGCGCGCGTAGCTGCCGCGCAGGGCCTCTCCACACTCAAGCGCTGGTGGTGTTTCCGCGATATCCATGCCGCCTTCGGCCTCAAATTCTGGGCCTTCATCACCGGCGGTGGCGCGCTGCCCGGTTCGATCGAGCAGTTCTGGAATGCACTTGGCTTTGTATTGGTCCAGGGATATGGCATGACGGAAACAGCTGCCCTCATCACCCTCAATCACCCCTTCCGAGTGGCCCGCGGCACCATGGGCAAACCGCTGCCCGGCCGGGAGGTGAAGCTGCTGCCTGACGGCGAGGTGCTGGTACGCGGCCCCATGGTCTCGCCCGCAACTTGGAACGGAGGCTCGTACCAGCCGCGCACCGGGGAGTGGCTGGCCACTGGCGACCTGGCGAAAGCCCAACCCACTGGAGAGTTACGCTTCCTTGGCCGCAAAAGCGAAGTAATTGTGACCGGCGCCGGTGTTAATCTCCATCCCGAGGACCTGGAAGCTGCTCTCGAACAGGAGCCGGAGGTCGTTGCCTGCGCTATTCTGCCTGTAAAAACTCCCTTCGGCCCCGAGCCTTGCGCTGTCCTCGTACTGCGTGGAGCGCCTGAGCGAGCCGCCGCAATCCTGCAACGGGCGAACTCTCGATTGTCCGAGCCTCAGCGGATTCGCCGTTGGGCGCTCTGGCCGGAGCCGGATCTCCCGCGTACCTCGACCGGCAAGGTGAAACGAGCCGCTGTAAACGCCTGGCTGGTCAACCAAGGAGCGAATGCCGGAAACCCAGCTTCCGTTACAAGCACAGACTGGCTGCTGGCTCTCATCGCGCACATCACAGGAGAAGCCTCGCCAGCCGATCAGAAAGCTGTTGGGCCGAATCACGATCTCCTCCTGGTTGAGGACCTTCACCTTGACAGTCTGGGTCGTGTGCAACTGTTGGATGCGCTTGAGGAACGGCTTGGCGTCGCGCTCGATCAGGAGGAATATGCCAGGGTGGAGACAATGGGTGGATTGCGGCAGTTTGTGACCCGTCTCGGCAACACAGAGGCTGAGGTCAGCCAACCCATCGTGCAGCCGGGAGATGCACAAAATTTCAACATTTCCAATCTGACGACGGCCAGCCATGAGCCCAAAACCCAGCACCAGCCCGAGGCCGGATCCCGGCCGCTTGCCGCGCACTATGTCTATCCTCACTGGCCCTGGCTAAGGCCTCTACGCTGGATTCGCGCAGCTTTTGTGGAGTGTGTCCTGCGCCCGCTGGTCTGGTTGTTGGCTGCGCCCCGCATAATCCGTACAACTAAGACGCTGCCCGCAAGAGACCCGATGCTGATCATCGTCAACCACGTCACCACATATGACGTGCCGCTGCTGCTTTTCGCGTTAACGCGGGCCATCCGGAGCCATACCGCAGTGGCCATGTCCGGCGAGCGACTCGAGGACTTTCGCCACGCCCGCAACATGGAACCGCGCTGGCTCAACCCACTCGGGCCGCCCGCCTGGCTGCTAATCACAGCACTCTTCAATGTCTTTCCGCTGCCCCGCCAGCGAGACTTTCAGCGCAGCTTTGTCCACGCTGGGCAGGCGCTGGACCGCGGCTTCCATGTCATTGTGTTTCCCGAGGGAACGCGTTCACCGGACGGTGTTCTGGCGAATTTCCGGCCCGGGATCGGCCTGCTGGTCAAACAATCTTCCGCTGCTGTCTTGCCCGTTGCGCTCCGCGGTCTGGGCGATCTCAAGACGCGGCAGCGTAGCTGGTTTCGCGCAGGAACACTCGAAGTGCGTCTTGGGCAACCGGTGCGTTTCGCTGCAAACGAACCTGAGGCCGTAATCACCGCAAGGCTACAGTCAGAGGTGGAGAAGCTCCTTACTACCTAGACCCTTTATCGGAAACCGCTCGTTTAACTGTTGAAGACCTGTCTGACTCCTCATGAGGAAGAAGCTATTTCCGGTGAGCCTCTTCCCATGTCCGCACATTTCGTCTTGCGGCATCGAAAAGCCGTTCGTAGTTACCTTTGCGTACGGCTTCGCTCGCTTGCGGGGTCAATGCCTTCCAAAGGGGACCATATTGGTAGTAAATCTTCAGATACTTTTCCTGAGTGGATGGAGCAACTTCATCAGTCCCAAAAAGGAAACGGTCCGGGTAACGATTAATCAGATCGGCAGTAACCTGAACACTCTCTGGACTAGCAACGATGTACTTCGCGACTTCGTCCCAGGAGATATCGAAATATATGTTGTGCATTGCAGGATCACTAAGAATTGTTTCCAGCATAGCCGCATGGTTCTTGATCGGATGAATGACCCGCCCAAGCCCGCAGTGAGCCCAGATAATCGGGCCATTGGGATGTCGTTTCAAAAGCTTCGTCATTTGGGCTAGGTAGACAGGCTCCGCACCCTCCTTTGGAAACGGCACGTCCACGTCATTGTGTATCAACACGACAAGTCCAGCTTCGGCCGCGAAGTCAAGGATGCGATCCAGTGCGGGATTCGTAAGGCTGGCCGTTTCCCCCGAAACCTTGGCGGAAACAAACTCCTTATGAATCGTGAATTCACCTATTCCGGAGAAGACCCCAGGAAAAGTCTGGAGTACACGCCGGATATGATCTGCCGCGTACATGTCGGCAGGGTTGAAGCCGGTGATCATAGGGTCGAAACGAGCCTGTTGCTCAGGAGAGAGCGACCGGTAAGCCATCGCGATATAGGCATCCGTGAACGAGTAGTAGTAGAGAGGCGCGTCCGTCTGCAAATAGTAGGTTGGAGCGAAGTCTCCTGAATTTTGATAAGACCATTGCTGTTGCAGCGGAATGCCGAAAAGCGCAACCCGCCCAACCCTCGTACCCATAATCGTCAGAAAATCGTGAAGGTCAGTTCCCTCTTGAATGTAGTTCGTCAGGTGGAAGTGACTATCGTTCAATTCAGCCTGGGATTGAGACGAAGGCGAGGACTGGGCACTTGCATGACCGCCCCCGACTAAAGAGCATATGACCGTGAAGGCTACCAGAAGCAAATGTTGGTTCCAACAGGACTTGTTGAAGATCGATCTGTTCGTCATAGCTTGCCTCCTCAGAACGCCATCTCGAAATTTGAATGGAATACAAATCCGTGGCCTCCCACTTGGAACGGGACAGAAGAATAACCTACGGGAGAGTTATAGAGGTAAAGCCCCTCGGTGTTCCACCGGACAACTCTGTTCTTCCAGGGAAACCAGTTCATTCCGGCGCGAATATCCCACGGATGCCCATACTTGCCGAACACCGTCGACCCGCCTAAGTACAACTGAAAAGATTTGGGCACCACCATCGTCGATGTTTGCACTTGAAAGCCATGGTCGAAGATTTGAGATAGACCGGCGGTACCGGGGCCGCCGAAGTTGTTTAGCCATCGAAAGTAATACTCACCTTCTACTGCATACCCGTGATACTTCACCCCACTGTCGACAGAGGTCATCTGATAATTCACATCGTTGACCGTGATGCCTGGCCCAAATAGGTTGGGCGTAAAAATAATGCTTCCGTCTGTAAGCCGGATTTGTGTGTTTTGGATCGCTTCGGTGTTCGGCTGGCTCTGCTTATCCTCATGGCTCCTGGTAAAGTGAACCGCCAAACGCGTCGCGACACTTTCGTGATGTTCAAAATCTCCAAAGCCTGCTCCAAATTCGCCGGTCGACGGAGCCCAGACCAGCGCGGTTGAGACAGTGTTAAGACCATTGTCGAGTTGGAGCGCACTCACGCCGAGCTGGCTCAGATTATTGCCAAGCATGGCCTGATATCTCAGCTTGTTTGTGATCTGGCCCCTGGCCCAGATTCCAGACGTGTAGGAGGGCCGGAAAAACTCGTCGGCGATTTGGCGGGTGTCTACGCTAAGCCAATAAGGAAAGTTGCCTTCAAGGCTCCGTACACCCGGCAGGGCGTTAATACCACCAGACAGAGTGATGTATTTATTGAAGGTATAGCCCAGATTCCCGGCGACTACCACCTGAGCACCTTGCCCCTGCGAGGCATTGGAGGTCCATGTGTAGAGAAAGTAGCGAAACTTGGGACTCATCACCCAGCCGAGAAACTTTAACTGAACCTTCAGAATTTGAAAATTGTTCTGCGGTTGGACTGAGGTGACATTGCCAAAGTAGTTGGTATACGAATCGGCGAGTCCCTGCTGGTTGAGATAACGCACATAGGAATAGAGACTTATGTTCATGTCTCCATAATTGGTGTCCGCAACCTTGAAGCCAAGGCCAGGGGTGTAAGTGCCCCACTTCCTTCCGGCCTCCGCAATCGTCTGGGTATCGGCAGGGCGATCAGATTCGCCAGATGCCGGGATGGAAGCTACGGCGGAGGTGAGGACTGGTGGCTGCGCAGTTTGGTCAGATTCTGGAACTTTACCCGATGGCGTAACAAGTCTCTGGCGCAAAACTTGAATCTGATCGATCAGCTCTTGATTCTGTTTTTCGAGTTGCTTGTTCTGTTCGACTAGCTGGTCAACTTTGTTAAGGATGTCGGACGTATTCTGCGACTGCGCGCTCATGACAGTCTCCCCGCTTGGCCCATCTGACTCAGTTTGTGCGCTTGCAG
>Ga0210383_10006290_pt1 | contig 10375 bp, 11 predicted proteins | sample IncBWC14OmetaG_FD_160072 | JGI IMG/M metagenome (GOLD analysis project Ga0210383, IMG submission 160072) | Forest soil microbial communities from Barre Woods Harvard Forest LTER site, Petersham, Massachusetts, United States - Inc-BW-C-14-O ...
CCGTCCGTCCCCGGCCGAGGGCGCGATTGACGGCGTCGAGGTCATTGAAGTCGACCACGACCAGGTCTTCGGGAGCCGCCTGGCCCACGCCTATAGCCTCGGGCATCAGCCCGGCGCCGTCGTCCGACCATAGAGTCTCGTCGAGCATGCCGTGGAACTTGCCGCCGAACATCAGGACTCCCTGTCGGCCGGTAGCCACACGAGCGATACGGAGTGCCTCGGCGTTGGCCGTTGATGCTGAGATCGTGAACTGCCACATCGGCAGCCTGAATCGCAATGTCAGCTGCTCGCACACCGCCAGCGCGGATTCGACCGGAAGGAACATCTGGATGCCACGCGCGGCCTGCTGGGCGATGACCTCGGTGAGGCGAGGATGGGCATAGCCGAGAACTGTTGACATATCGCCCACATTGAAGTCGACGTAGGCGTTGCCGTCGACATCAGTGAAGGTCGCGCCCTCACCGTGCGACACCCAGAGCGGTGAGGTGCGGTAGAAACCGGCCATCCACGCCATCGGCACGCCGTTGGGCATGCTGGCGCGCGCCGTCGAAGCGATAGCGAGCGATCTCGGATTCCGCGCCCGGAACTCTGCCTCCTCGCGCTGCCAGATCTGGCCCAGCCGGGTGCGCTGCTGCCCGGTCAGACCGCTCGAAGCAGTCATGCCCCTCCGCTTCCTGCTTGCCGGGGTGGTGGCAGCGATAACGCGTCAGGCTGCTTCGCTGCGCGAGGCTCCTTCGTGGGGGGAGCGACGTGCGGCGCCCGGTGCGCCGTTATCACGATCCCCACCGTCATTACCGCCAGGAAGATGATCTCGCCGGCGATCCCGGCGGGAGAGCTATTGAGCTTCTCGTTCAGCCAGAGGGCGGCTAGGGCGATGGAGATGAGCGGATCGCAGACGGTGATGATCGCGAGTACGGGCGCGATCAGCGTCCCCTGCTGGAAAGCATTCTCGTTCAGCAGGAAGCCGAGCGGTCCGACTACGGCCAGGGCGTAGATAGGCCAGTTAGTGAGTAGCCCGACAAGGCCGCCGCTGACATCGGAGACTATGAGCTTCACCAGGAAGGCGGCGACCCCGTAGTTGATCCCGCACGCCAGGGCCAGGGCGAGCGGCCGCAGGCTATCGCTGCGCCGGGCTACGACCAGGCAGCCGACGACTGCGACAGCGAGGCCGACCGCGAGCGGCAGGACAACGTGGAATGCGACGGTGCCCACCCCGTTGGTCGGCCTCGCGATGACCAGGAAACCGGCGACGCCGACGGCGGTGGCGATGACGCCGCTGAGCAAGATGGAATCCCAGACGCCGCGCAGGTAGGCATTGATGAGAACGGCGAAGATCAGATCGCAGACCAGGAGCGGCTCGACGAGCGCCAGCGGCCCGAATCTGAGCGCGAGGACCTGGAGGGCGAAGCCGATCACCGTCCCGCCGATCGACGCCAGCCACAGCGGCTGCCGCATGAGATCAAGGAAGATCCGCGGCGACAGAGGTCCGCGGCGCTTCACGCGCTTGGTGCTCCGCTGATCCGCTACGGACGCTATGCCGAAGACCACCGCTGCAGCGATGGCCAGCCCAATGGCTAGAGCCGGGGACAACTGTGCGTCCTCCCCCCAGAGATTCATGTGGGCCTGTTTGGGCCGCGTCCGCGACGGCATACCCAGGACGTGGCGATTGAAAAAGTGATATCAGATTCCGGATACCGTTGCTCGCGCGTCGGCGAGCGGCGCTATGGTCACGGCCATGGCAGCGAGACAAGTAACGTGCGGTTCGTGCGGCGCCCGCACGCACATCCCCGACCAGGACTGGCCCATCCAGCGGGACGCGGTCGACGAGTGGTGGGATGAGCACATTCGAGACAGCCATCCGCGGGAGGACAGGACAGAGATTGTGCAGCAAGTTGAGCCGAATCCGCTGTTCGAGACGGCCCCTGTCAATCCCTTCTGGCGCTGACCATAGGGCGCGCGAGCGCGGGCGCGCGCCCGCTCGAGGACGTGGTCGCAGCGCGGCCGGCATATTGTTGCAGCGGCCGCAACATTGACTCCTGTGCAATGTTATACTGAGTGCACCATGACATCGCCATCCGCGACCGCCGCTGCGTCGGCGACCCCCGCGTCGCTGCGGGAGCGTAAGAAGCTGGCTACCCGCCTGGGTATCCGCCGGGCCGCTCTCGACCTGATCGCCGAGCGCGGCTTCTCGCATGTCACGGTGGAGGACATCGCCGCCGCGGCAGATGTCGCGCCGCGAACCTTCTTCAACTACTTCCCTTCCAAGGAAGCGGTGCTATTCGGCGGCGAACCTGACCGGGCCGAACAACTGCACGCGCGCCTGGTCCATGACCTGCCAGGCAGCTCCGCGCTTGAGGTACTGCGCGAGGTGCTGTCCGAGTACGCGCGCAACGTGGCCGAAAGCCTCGCTGCCCTGGGCGGCGACCCGACCCGGTGGGTCAGGCAGATGAAAGCCGCGCACGCCGATCCCCAGCTACGGGCGGCGCAGGCGGCGCATATGGCGCAGGTGGAGGCGGGAATCGCCGCTGGCCTCGCCGAACGGCTCGGCGCCGATCCGAGTCGCGATGCTTATCCGACGCTGCTGGCGAGCGCGGCCACCGGCGTGCTCAGGGCGACGATGTCGTTCTGGGCTGCCTCCGGCGGCGCCGTGCCGCTGGACAGCCTCGTCGGCGCCGCCTACCAGGCGATGGCCGACGGGTTCCCCGAGGACTGCGCGTTGCGAAGTCCTCCGCACCAGCCGGCCTCCGCGCAAGCCTTCTCCCCGCACGACAGAAAGGACCACAGCACATGAGCGTGTCCAGCCCCTCGGCAGGGGGAAGCTCGCCGCAGGTCGACGGGACCGCCGGGGCCGCGATAGGCGCGAGCCAGGACGGGACCGGCGACGGGAACGGGGCCCTGCCCGGTCTCAGCCACCGCTCGATCCTGCTCATTATCGGCGCGCTCATGCTCGGCATGCTCCTCGCTGCGCTCGACCAGACGATCGTCTCTACCGCCCTCCCGACGATCGTCGGTGACCTTAAGGGCGGCTCGCACATCGCCTGGGTCATCACCGCGTATCTGCTGGCGACCACCGTGTCGACACCGCTGTGGGGCAAGCTCGGCGACCAGTACGGCCGCAAGATCTTTTTCCAGGCCGCGATCGTGATCTTCCTCGTGGGGTCGGTCCTGTCGGGCCTCAGTCACTCGATGGTCGAGCTCATCGCGTTCCGCGCCATTCAGGGCCTGGGTAGCGGCGGCCTGATGGTGGGCGCCCAGGCGATCGTCGGCGACATCGTCTCGCCCAGGGAGCGCGGCCGGTACGTGGGGCTCTTCGGCGCGGTCTTCGGCGTGGCCAGCATTATCGGCCCGCTGCTCGGCGGCGTTTTCGTGGACGACCTGACCTGGCGGTGGATCTTCTACATCAACGTCCCGATCGGCGTCGTCGCGCTGATCGTGGTCGCCAGCCAGGTGCCGGGCAAGCTCAGCCGGGTACACCACGTCATCGACTACATCGGCAGCATCGTCCTGGCACTGGCCGCGACGTCGTTCATCCTGCTAACGAGCCTGGGCGGCACGACCTACGCCTGGGGGTCGGCGCCCATCTGGATCCTGGGTGCGTGCGGAGTCGCCCTGGTCGGCGTGTTCGTGCTCGTCGAGCGCAGGGCCAAGGAGCCGGTGCTGCCGCTGCATCTGTTCCGGCTGCGCGCGTTCTCCGTGACGAGCGTCGTCGGCTTCATCATCGGCTTCGCGATGTTCGGCGCCATTACCTATCTGCCGGCGTTCTTCCAGGTTGTGCGCGGCGTATCGCCGACGCTGTCTGGCGTTCAGTTGCTGCCGCTCATGGCCGGGCTGCTCGTGGTCTCGATCGGATCGGGCCAGCTCATCAGCAGGACCGGGAGGTACAGGTTCTGGCCGATCGCCGGAGCCGGGGCGACCACGCTCGGCCTGTACCTGCTGTCGCTGATGGGGGTCGCCACCTCGTCCGTGCAGGATTCGCTGTACATGCTCGTGCTCGGCATGGGCATCGGCGGCGTGATGCAGGTCCTCGTGATCATCGTGCAGAACTCCGTGCCCCACTCCGAGCTCGGCGTCGCGACGTCAGGAGCGACATTCTTCCGGTCGATCGGCGGCTCCTTCGGAACCGCGATCTTCGGTGCCATCTTCTCCAACGTCCTCATCGGCAACCTGACCAAGCACCTGCACGGCGTGCACCTGCCGGCCGGATTCTCCAGCGCGGACGCCACCCCGGCCCTGCTATCGCACCTGCCTGCGGCTGTGCACGCGGGCTTCGTCGCCGGTTACGCCGAGTCGATCCAGACGGTCTTCATCGTGGCCGTCCCGATCGCGGCGCTTGCGTTCCTCGCGACCTGGCTCATCCCGCAGGTCGAGCTGAAGAAGTGGTCATCCGCCGGGCCCGCGCCGGCGGCCGGCGTGGAGACCAGCGAGGCGCTCGCGCCGGCGGCGGCACAGGCGACGGTGTCGGCGACGGTCAATGGGACGGCGCCCGAATCGGCCCGCGCCCCGCAGGCCTCGACCTGATCGGCGGCGGCGACCACCAGGCTTAGACGGATGCGGCGTCCGTTAGCCTGGGCCAGTGAAGGCTTTGCTCCTGGAGAACATCCACCAAGAGGCTGTCCGGCTGCTCGATGATGCCGGACTGGAGGTCACGGAGCGGCGGTCCGCCCTTGGCGAGGCCGAGCTTGCCGACGCGCTGAAGGGTGTCGGACTGCTCGGCATCCGATCCAAGACCCAGCTCAGCGCTGACGTGCTCGCTGCGGCGCCGGACCTTCTCGCGGTCGGGGCGTTCTGCATCGGTACCGATCAGATCGACCTGGCTGCGGCCTCAGCGCTCGGCATCGCCGTCTTCAACGCGCCGTACTCGAACACGCGGAGCGTGGTCGAGCTGACGCTGGCCGAGATCATCGGGCTAACCCGCCGGCTGACCGAGAAGGATCGCGGCATGCATGCGGGCGTCTGGGACAAATCGGCCAGCGGAGCACACGAGGTCCGCGGCCGCACCCTGGGCATCGTGGGCTACGGGAACATCGGCGCGCAGTTGTCGGTCGTCAGCGAGGCGCTCGGACTGCGGGTCGTTTTCTACGACACCGCTGACAAGCTCGCTCTCGGGAACGCGCGGCGCTGCGTGAGCCTCGAAGAGCTCCTCGAGGTCGCTGACGTCGTCAGCCTGCACGTGGATGGCCGCCCCTCCAATAGCTCGTTCTTCGGCGAGAAGGAGTTCAGCCGGATGCGGCCCGGAGCCCTGTTCCTCAACCTGTGCCGCGGCTTCGTGATCGATCACGACGCGCTACGTCGTCATCTGCTGTCCGGGCACCTGGCCGGCGCGGCCGTCGACGTCTTCCGCGACGAGCCGCGGGCGGCTGGTGAGGAGTTCCAGTCGGTCCTGCGAGGCCTGCCGAATGTGATCCTCACTCCGCACATCGGCGGGTCGACCGAGGAGGCACAGGCTGACATCGGGGCCTTTGTCGGCACGAAGCTCGCCGATTTCGTCGCCGATGGAGCCACGTCACTGTCGGTGAACCTGCCCCAGGTCGCCTTGCCGCCGGCCACCGGCACGCACCGGCTGGCACATGTCCACCGAAACGTGCCCGGCGTGATGGCGGAGATCAACTCGGTGCTGGCCGCGCACGACGTGAATGTTGAGGCTCAGCTGCTCGGTACTCGCGGCGACCTCGGCTATGCGCTGACCGACATCGCCATCGACTATCCGGAGGCGGTCGTCGAGCGGCTCAGGGAAATGAGCCCGACGGTCCGCCTGCGGGTCCTGTCTTGACGCTGGAGGCGGCGCTGCGGACGGCTGTCGGGTCCGAGCACGTCCTCCTTGACCGCGATCTGCGCGCCTCTTACGAGACCGACTGGACCGGTCGCTTCGCTGGCCCGTCGCGCGCCGTGGCGCGTCCGGCGGATACCGCGCAAGTCGCGCAGGTACTTGCGGCGTGCGCTGACGCGGGCGTCCCGGTCGTCGTTCAGGGCGGCAGGACGGGTCTGGTCGGCGGCAGCGTCCCCCCGCCGGGCCCAGCCGAGAACCCGCCCGTGGTCCTGCTGACGACTCGTCTCACCGAGCTGACCGAGATTTCTCAGGTCACCCGGCAGGTCACCGCGGGAGCCGGCGTGACACTGGCCGCGCTGACGGCACATGCACGGGCAGCCGGGCTGGACTTCGGCGTCGATCTCGCCGCGCGGGATTCAGCGACAGTCGGCGGCATGGTCGCCACCAACGCCGGCGGCATCCGGGTGCTGCGCTACGGGAGCATGCGCGATCAGGTCGCCGGGGTCGAGGCCGCCCTGGTCGACGGCCGGATCATCACCCGGCTCGATGGGCTGGCGAAAGACAACACCGGCTACGACTTCAGTCACCTGCTGGCCGGGTCGGAGGGCACCCTTGCCGTCTTGACCCGGCTCAGGCTGCGCCTGGTCCCGGCCGACCGCGAGCGTGCCGTCGCGCTGATAGCGGTGCGTGGGACCGCCGAGGCCGTCGGGCTGCTGGCTGCCCTGCGATCACAATTGCCAGGTCTCAGCGCGGCCGAGCTCTGTTTCCCCTCGGGCCTTGCGCTTGTCGCGAGGATCACTGGGTTGCGGGTACCGATGGAAGGCACCGGCAAGGCATACGTTCTGGTCGAGGTCGCGGGCGAGTCCGATCCGGTCGACGACTTGCTCGCGGTGCTCGAAAGGTGCGAGCAGGTGCTCGATGCCACTGTCGCGTCGTCGGCGGCCGACCGGGCTCAGTTGTGGGCGCTACGCGAGCGGCATACCGAGGCGATCAACTCCGTCGGCGTACCCGTCAAACTGGACGTGTCGGTTCCCCTGGTCCGGCTCGCGGAACTAGTGGACGGCCTACCCGGCGCGGTTGCCGCGGTCGAACCAGCCACGGGCGAGCCAACCACGCAGCTCGTGCTCTTCGGCCATCTCGCCGAAGCGAACTTGCATGTCAATGTCCTCGGAGCACGCGACGCCGAGGCGGTCACCGTCGCGGTGCTGTCCCTGGTGTCGAGCCTCGGCGGCTCGATAAGCTCGGAGCACGGCATCGGCCGGGCCAAGGCGCGCTGGCTGGACCTGTCCCGCAGTCGGGCGGAGATCGACGTCATGCGAGCGATCAAGGCCGCCTTCGATCCGCTCGGGTTGCTCAACCCTGGCGTTCTCCTGCGGGCCGACGACGACGATCCTACGGCTGCACGAGCGCGTGGAGTTCGATCACCTCGTGCTGCACAGCGGGCACGTTCGGCTTGACGTAATGAGTGAACCAGTTGTCGAACTGGCGTTGGGTCTGCCATACCTCCTCGACTTGGAACCCGCTTGGGCTCGGATAGCCAACGTGGATGATGAAGCCTGACTGCTTCTTCATTAGTTCACCGAGAAACTCCGAGACCCGATCGTAAGCAGCCGCATCCATGGCCGGGACGACCAACCTGACCAGTACTGCCATTCAAACCCCCCGCTTGAACATCCCCGGGGAACCACGCTACCGACCGGACTCCGGCCGCCTCCACCCGGCACGGGGCGCACCGGCGGATGCTAGACCTTCCCTGGGACAAATAACCTCATCGGCGGAAGGCAGTATCGGCGGAAGGCAGTGGCGCATGACGGATGAGACCGATGGCGCAGGACGGCTGGCAGGCAAGCGGGCGCTGGTGACGGGCGGCACGACGGGGATCGGCTTCGCGATCGCCGAGAGATTCCTGCGTGAGGGCGCGACGGTCGTCGTGACCGGGCGGAATAAGGACGTGGGCGAGCAGGCTGAGGCTGCGCTCGCAGGATCGGGCCGTTCCTGGTTCCTCATCGCTGACGCCGGCGATCCGGCCGCCGTAGCCAGGTCCGTGGACGCCGCCGTGGAGCGGCTAGGTTCTCTCGATGTCCTGGTCAACAACGCCGGCGTTGGGGTCGAGGCGAGCTTGCTGAATACGCCTCTCGCCGACTACGACCAGGTGATGAACGTGAACGTGCGTGGCTACTTCCTCTACGCGCAGGCCGCCTATCCGCACCTGGCCCGCCGCGGCGGCGCCATGATCCACATCGCCTCGGACGCCGGAATCTGGGGTGAAGAGTCCATCGGGCTGTACTCAGTGTCCAAGGCGGCCGTGGTGATGCTCAGCAAGATGCTGGCGCTAGAGGGCGGCCCAGACGGCGTGCGCTCGAACGTGCTGTGCCCGGGCGACACCTGGCCAGGAATGCGGCACATGGCACCGCCAGGGGAGCAGGACCGGCCCGAGAGCGGTACCTGGCCGTTGCCGCCGATCGGCCGGATCGGCCAGGCGAGCGACGTCGCCGCCGCGGCCGTGTTCTACGCAAGCGACGAGACGGACTTCATCACCGGGACGACGCTGCTCGTCGACGGCGGCATGACCGCTGGCTATCACCAGCGGGAGAGAAGCACGCCGGTGAGCCCCGGTCCGCATCCGTAGGATGGCGCAGGCTCGCGTCTCGAGCACAGCGACAAGAACGGGAACGGGCTTGCTCTCTGCACCCGTAGATTTGCCTCGCGAGCCGGGCCTTGTGCGACAGTGGAGATCACGAGTCCCGGCGCGGGCGACCCAGGAGAGGAGCGGTCATGAACGATCCCGGCGGCGCCCGCGTCGCGGTCTACATCGATTTCGACAACATCGTGATCTCGCGCTACGACCAGGTCCATGGCCGAGGTCAGTTCCAGCGCGACAAGGTCCGCGGGTTCAACAGGTCAGACCGGCCAGCCGATCCGGACGTCGCCGACAGGCTCCGGCGGGCTACCGTGGACGTCGGCGCAGTGATCGACTTCGCATCGTCGTTTGGCACCCTCGTGCTCACCCGCGCGTACGCAGACTGGTCTGCCCCCGTGAACGCCGACTACCGAGGCCAGCTCGTCAGTCGCGCGGTGGACCTGGTGCAGCTGTTCCCTACCGCCGCCTACGCCAAGAACGGCGCCGACATCCGGCTGGCCGTCGATGCGGTCGAGGACATGTTCCGGCTGCCCGACCTGACTCACATGGTGATCGTGGCCGGAGACTCTGACTACATCGCCCTCGCGCAGCGGTGCAGGCGCCTGGGCCGTTACGTCGTGGGCGTCGGGGTCGCCGGGTCGAGCAGCAGATCGCTCGCTGCGGCGTGCGACGAATTCGTCACGTATGACGGCCTCGCGGGCATCACGCTGACCGATGCCACCCCGCCGGGGGCCGCACCAGCCGGCGGCGGAGAGCCCGAGCCTGACGAGCCGGCCAGCGCGGCGTCCGCCCGTGGCTCGCGACGTACCAGGCGGGCGGAGACCGCAGTGAGCGACGAGCCTGATGATCTCGATTCCGAGGACCCGCAGGAAGTGGCGACGAGGCTCCTGGAGCGAGCACTGCGGCTCGGCCAGGAAAAGGACGACTCCGACTGGCTGCATAGCTCCGCCGTGAAGAGCCAGATGAAGCGCATGGACCCGTCGTTCAGCGAGAAGGCACTCGGCTACCGCTCATTCTCCGACTTCGTTAAGTCACGAGAAGCCGTCGCCGAACTCGACGAGACCAACCCGGCGCGGCTTGTCCGGCTCAACCCGGCTGTCACGGTGCAGTAAAGCCAGGCGGCCGCAGAGTCTCACATTCGGGCCTCACATTCGGGCCATCCTGCGTGGCATGATCGCGCCGATGATCCAGAAAAGCGGGATAAACAATCCCACGATGAACATGACCCAGTGGCCCTTCCGCAGTGACACGACGCCCAGCGTGACCAGCAGCAGGAAGTAGATGATCCCGAAGATCCATCCCATCGAGCGATTCCCCCGTTGCCTCGTTTACCCTCACTCTGCGTTGCGCTTCCGCCAATGGCATCACCCACCGGAGGTGATGTGACGGCAGCTCCGCGCAGGGTTAGGTCAGCGTTTCCACGTCCGCGGTGAGCTCGCCGCCAGCGTCGCCGGTGTTGACGACGCTGCTGGGCTCGAGCAGGAGCACCGCGGTTTCGATGTCGGCGCGCGGGCAGTGCTCGGACCCGCGCGGGACCACGAAGAGCTCGCCAGGCCCGAGGATGACATTGCGATCACGCATCTGGATGGTCATCTCGCCGCTCAGGACCAGGAAGAGCTCGTCGGTGTCGTCGTGCTTGTGCCAGGTGAAGTCGCCCTGAATCTTCACGATCCGCACGTCATAGTCGTTGATCTGCGCGATCTTCTTCGGCAACCAGTGGTCAGTGAAGCGTGCCAGCATCGTGTCGATGTTCACCGGATCCATGTCTGCCATGGTTGCCGACGCGGCCTTCGCTGTCGATGCATGATGAGCTAGTGAACAGCGTCACAGGACTGGTGAATCTCTACACCCGCGACATCGAAGCCGGGCTGCACTTCTACCGCGATCTGCTCGGCTTCGCCGAGACGTTCCGCACCCCCGCCGATGGCATCCCTGAGCATGTCGAGCTCCAACTGAGTGGATTCACC
>Ga0210383_10006291_pt1 | contig 10374 bp, 9 predicted proteins | sample IncBWC14OmetaG_FD_160072 | JGI IMG/M metagenome (GOLD analysis project Ga0210383, IMG submission 160072) | Forest soil microbial communities from Barre Woods Harvard Forest LTER site, Petersham, Massachusetts, United States - Inc-BW-C-14-O ...
TGCAATCGCCTGCACGATATCCAGCAGCGCCTCGCACGGTGGTTGCTGATGACTCAGGACCGAGTGGATTTGGAATCGCTGCCCATCACCCACGATTTTCTCGCAACCATGCTAGGCACTGATAGGCCCAGCGTGAGCACGGCCGCAGGCGTTTTACAGAAGAAGAAGCTCATCGAGTACAGCCGGGGCGCAGTCCGAATCGTCAACCGCAAGAAGCTCGAAGGCGCAGCCTGCGAGTGCTACGGCGTCGTCCAGCAATACAACGGCCACCTCGGCTTGAAGTGAGTTCGCAACCGTGGAAGAGCGGCGCTTCAGCGCCGCGTAAAGCCCCCAAATTCATCGCGGGCTTCAACCCCTGTGGTCGCATTTTGCGTCTAGGTGTTTTTCCGCACCCTCTTCCAGCCGTGCCGTAAAGAGCGAATAAAAAGTACGGGCTTTGGCCTCTGAGGTTTCGCTCGTGTCCAGCCCCCGAGCATCTATCCGGTAGATTGGCCCTAGTCGTGCAGAACAATATTCAGCAGTGAACTATGAACCTGCAGCCCGCCCTCGCCATAGTCCAGGAATCCTAACTCTCGGAACCGGTTCATGAAAAAACTCACCCGCGACCGGGTCGTCCCGATCATCTCCGCCAGGGTTTCCTGGCTGATCTTGGGGATTACAATCTCGGGCGCTCCGTCCTTACCGAAGTGAGCCAGCAACAGCAGAAGACGCGCCAGCCTCTTTTCGCTGGAGTTGAAGAGCTGGTCCACCAAATCCTCTTCGTACCGGATGTTTCGTGCCAGCAGATACGCCACGAATAGATCGGAGAACTTGTGCTCCCGGTGCAGCGCCAACATCATCGCCTTCTTTTCAATGCGCAGCAGTTCGCACTCCGTCATCGCGCTTGCAGACCCCATCCGCAGATGTTGTCCCGCCAGCCCGCCTTCTCCGAAAAAATCTCCCTGGCTCAGAATGCCCAAGGTCGCTTCCTTGCCAACCTTCGAAACCACTGTGAGCCGAACCTTGCCTTCCTGGATATAAAATACCGCGTCGGCCGCGTCCCCCTGCGCAAAGATGGTTTCTTTCTTGGGAAACGACACAACTTTCCTGCCCTCGCCAATCGTGGCAAGAAACTCCTGCGGGTTGAACTCGCGACTGATCTTGGCCGACATAGTGGATGCCATCAAGCTACCGCTCCCAGCGCTGGGTACACTTACCAACTATTGTGCCAAAGCACCGGTCCCCAGGAATGTTCACTTTTGCTCACAATCGCAGGAAACCACGTTTTGCGCCAAGAATGAACCTGCCGCCCAGCCAAATATGTTAAGAATGTGCAATATAGGACACTTTTGCAGCCGGAATCGTTGCATTATGTGGTGGTGAAAACCAGAGAACTCACGCTAAAACAGATATCCTCCGTGCCCTGCACCACTTGTGGTGCAGCGGTCGACGAACCTTGTGAACTCCATACCGGTGCCCCGCGCTCCGAGCCACACCGGGACCGGAAACTCTCCGCCGCCGAGGCCATCGAGAAGAAGTCGGTCAAACCGCCGCGAACGCTGAGGTTAGTCAGCCCCGCGCCTGCAAGCTGATCACCCCTGAACGCGATCCGCGAACGTCTTCACCCGCGGAGATTCTGGCCTTACCCTGTGTTCCCCGTGCCGCCTGTGGTCGGCGGCTCTGGAACGCACCCCAACCCGCAACCGCCCTTGCGCTTTTCCCCCTTCGACGACGATACTGGATTGTTCCCTTTCATCCTGAACCGACCATTATGAAAACAACAATTTCTCTCTCCGCCCCTGCCCAGCTGGAAACCGAATCCCTCGTCGCCATCGTGCTCGATCACTTAGAGAAAGATCACTCGGAAAAAGATCACAGCCATCCTTCCAGCGATAAAAATAAAGACGACAAAAGTAAAGACGTCAAGCCGCAACTACACGTCGAGAGCAGCGATGCGGCTGTGCAATCCGCCGCCGCCGAGCTTCTGGCCAGCGGCGAGCTCACCGGCAAGCCATTTGAAATCAACCTGCTGCATAAGCCTGCCGGGTTGAAAGCCAAGCGCATCCTGCTGCTGAGCGGCGGCAAAGCGAAAAAATTCGCTGGTTACGATCTGCGCCGCCTCGCCGGAGCCGCCGTCCGATCGCTTAAGTCGCGTGGAATCCGCAGCTTCGCCTTCGTCGCTCCCTCCGCCATTCCCGCTGACGAAGCGGTGCGCGCCATTGTGGAAGGCGCGCTGGTCGGAAATTTCGACGCGGACTACTACCGCAGCGACCGCAAAGATCAGAAGATTGATGCACTTACCATCCTCACCAGCGGCAACACCGACAAAGCCGCTCTCGAAAAAGCCGCCGCCGAAGCACAAATCATCGGCGAATCTCAGAATTTCACGCGCGATCTGGTCAATGAGCCGTCGAATCGCATGACCCCCACCATTCTCGCCGAGCGCGCAAAAAAAATGTCCGCGGAAGTCGGTTTGAAATGTGAAGTTTACGGCGCCGACAGAATTAAAGAATTAAAAATGGGAGCGTTCTGGAGCGTCGCGCAAGGTTCCGATGAACCACCCGCGCTGATCATCATGCGCTACGAGCCTGCGGGCGCGCCCGAAAAACCCGTGTTAGGCCTTGTAGGCAAAGGAATTACCTTCGACACGGGCGGCATCTCCATCAAGCCCGCCGACGGCATGGAAAAAATGAAATACGACATGGCCGGCGGCGCCACCATGATTGGCGCCATGCGCGCCATCGCGCTGCTCAAGCCGAAAGTCAAGGTCATCGGCATCGTCTGCGCGACGGAGAACATGCCTTCCGGCAAAGCGCAGAAGCCCGGCGACGTGCAGATCGCCATGTCCGGCAAATCGATTGAAATCATCAATACGGACGCGGAAGGCCGCCTCGTCCTCGCCGACGGCTTGCATTATGCCAAGCAACTCGGCTGCACCCATCTGGTGGACGCGGCGACGCTTACCGGCGCAGTCGTGGTCGCGCTCGGCTACACCAACGCTGGACTCTTCGCCAACGACGACGCCATGTACGACCGCTTCAGCAAAGCGCTCAACAAAGCCGGCGAGAAAATGTGGCGTCTGCCGCTCGACGACGAATATAAAGAGAACATCAAGTCCGGCATCGCCGATATCGTCAACTCCGGCGGCCGCTGGGGCGGAGCCATCAATGCCGCGATGTTCCTGAAAGAATTCGCAGAAGACACTCCGTGGATTCACCTCGACATCGCCGGAACCGCGTGGATGGAAGATCAAAAGCCATGGATCGCAAAAGGCCCGACAGGAATCGCATTGCGTAGCTTGGTGGAATTCGTGAAAGGCTTCGCGACGACGGATAAACCGTAGCCACGGGATATTAGGAGGCATTCCATGAAAGCGCTCATGCTGGTCGGAGTTCTAGTGCTGGTCCTCGGGATACTTTCCTTTTTTGTTCCCTTCCCCCACACCGAACATCACGGCGTCCGTTTCGGCGACGCGCATGTAGGTGTCACCACGCACGACGACCGGATGGTCCCGCCGTTCGTCAGCATCATCCTGGTTGTTGTGGGCGGCGGTTTGATGATCGCCGGCAGGAAAGGCTAACCCGCCAGATCGGCCACGGATCTTCGCGGATAAGCCGTTGTGACGAAACCGTCGGGTTCTATTCGCACGCGGCACTTTGCTCGAACTCGTGAAAAGCTTCGCCCGATAAGCCGACGGGCTATGGATGGCGGGTGATCGCAACGATTGTGATCACGGGAGTTCGTTTCTTCCGTTTGCTTTCATCGGGGCCGTAGTGCCAAAAAATGCGGTAAGCTCCAGGTGTGTTGTTTTGCGCGTACGCCTCGAAGACCTTCTCGCCATTTGCCTCAGTCAGCAATGTGAACTCGTGCGTATTGAGGCTTGGGGGGTGGGGGTCCAGTTCCAGGTAAGCGAGGGCCTTCCGAACCTGCTCGAAGACTGCCGCTCTCGACGGCGCGTTTTCGAGTGCTGAGTACTGCTCATCTGCGGTTGGGGTGAATTTGATTTTCCGCTGCACGCCTATTCCTTGGCGTGCTTAGAAAACGAACCGCGATAAACGCTTTTCCCTTCCGCCGACTCCCTCAAACCCTGTTTCACGCTGGCCAGGGCCTGCGGATTTTCATACAACCACATTTCAGAAGCAGGAATGGCCTTCACCGGATCGAGGATGAGCTGGCCGAGGCTATTCCTGTAGATGTTGTACGCCGTAGCGCCGCTAAGCGCCTGTCCCAGCGACAGGCGTTTTTTCGCATCGGGCTGGGCAAACTCTGAGATCAAACGGAACTCGGCGCTCTTAATGACCGGGGAACTGGGCATAAGGGGACAATCACACAAGTGGGAATATGCGTTAGCTGGGCTAGGCCCACCTCATGGTTCGTCGTAAGGGCTGCGGCGCAAAACCAAGAAGAATGGCCACGAATCTTACAAGGGGCCCGCTGCTGGAGATGCCGCCGGACTTCGTCACGGGGGGACAGCCGAGGCGGCTGCCGCCACATGAGCTGTCCCCCGCGTGAATCCGCGGCGAAGATGTTCCCTTACTTCGTTGTGGCCTGGTCGAATGCCTTCTCCAGATCGGTAGCCAGCGGAGTTTCTCCGGTTTGCAGGCCGCTGCGGCCCATCATGCGCCACAGGTATTGATTCTGCGGCCAGCCGTGGGCATCGTAAACGGCGAGCACGTCTTCGCTGGGCCGGCTCATCACCATCAGCACGACGTCAGCCTGACGCGGTTCGTAGACCAGAATGAACTTTCCCCACTTCTGGATGGAATCCTGCACGGCGCCAATGGCGTCGCGGTCTGCGGGGTATAAATTCGGATCGAACTGGTCGCCGTCATAGCTGGTGACATAAACATAGCGCGCGTTCACCAGAGTGCCCGGAAATGCCGGGACGGTTGGCGTTTTGGCTTTGGAAGCGGCTGCGGCAAAAGTTGTCGCCAGCATCGTCGTTGCGAAGATTACAGCGGCGAGTAAGAAGAGCGAGACGGATTTGTTCGGGGTTACGTTTTTTGTTTTTAGGCTTTTCATGATTGTTTTTCGCGCCTCATGATTCTGCAATCGCTACAAGAGCCAGTCGAGCTGTCGTTCGACTTGGCCCTTCGACTTCGCTCAGGGCAAGTTCGCAAGAGCGCCCGTCCTTACACAAACCTTGCATGTCCCTCACACAGACATTTTTCCAAGCTAACCTTTTCAATCATTTAGATGTCCGCGCACGAGCCCAAGATGCCCGATTTGTACGCGTCTTTCCTAAGTTGTTGAATTCATTGTAGCTGCGAGATAACTGCGAAAAAAAACACATCGGGGCTAGCACCCGGGTTTCTGATCGTGCTGTAGAATGGCATGTCTCGGGCCGTAGATGGCTCAGGAACGCACGAAAGTCTTCGTACGACCTGTCCCGCTGATCGCAAGATTTCCACAGCCTAAATCGGCTATTTCGACGAACGGATCGGCTCGCGGTATATCTCGCAGATAATGCGTTTTATGACGAGCAGAATGGATTCAATAACTTCCACGAAGGCTCAACAACTTATAAGACTGTTTCGCTGAGGCGGTCGGTGATAACTGCCAGAGTCACTGCACTGCTAAGAGCCAGTCGAGTATTCGCTCGACCTGGACGGGCAAGAGTGTCCGTCCCCACACAAGCCCTCTCCGAGGGTATAGTAGTGCGCATGAATGACTTGGACGGGAAAACTACTATGGACGAAAACATGGACTTGAAAATGGAATCGAAAATAGATCCGAAAATGGATCGCAGAACGTTTCTTGGTTCAACGGTGGCTGCCGGCGGGGCGCTGCTGGCAAGCACGGCGCTGTCTTACGGAAAGATTCTGGGCGCGAATGACCGCATCTCGCTGGGACACATTGGCACTGGCAGCCGCGGAGGCGATCTCTCGTTTATCGCGGGCAAACTGAAAGACAGTCATCACGTGGAGATGACGACAGTCTGCGATTTATGGAAGGTGAACCGCGAGAAGGCTGCGGCCGAAGCGACCAAAGTTTACGGACGCGCGCCGCGGGCGCTGCAACATCTTGAAGATGTGCTGGCGCTCAACGATGTGGACGCTGTATTGATCTCGACGCCCGAGCATGCGCACTCGCCGATTCTCAAGATGGCGGTGGAGGCCGGCAAGGACGCCTACGTAGAAAAGCCCATGGGCAATGTGCTGGCCGAGGCGAAGGCGGCGCGCGACGCGGTCCGGCAGAGCAAGCGCATCGTGCAGGTGGGGACGCAGCATCGCAGCGAGCCCTATCCGCGGGCAGCGCACGATCTAGTGCAGACGGGCGTGCTGGGAGACGTGAGCAAAGTTGAGGTCGAGTGGAATTATCACGGTCCGCGCTGGCGCGGGCGCGAGCAAGTAAAACAAATTCGCGAGGAGGATACCGACTGGCGAAAGTGGCTGATGAACAAACCGTATCGTCCGTTTGATCCGCAGCTTTATTTTGAGTTCCGGCTGTACCGGGAATTTTCCAGCGGCATTCCCGACCAGTGGATGAGCCACGGCATCGACCTGGTGCACTGGTTCATGAACGACAATTTTCCGCGGTCGGCGGTGGCGCACGGCGGAGTGCTGGCTTGGCACGACGGCCGCCAGAATGCGGACACGTTCCAGGCGCTGTTTGAGTATCCCAAGGGCTTTCTGGTGAGCTACACCACCAGCTTTGGCAACGATGCACCCAGCTTTTCGCGTTTCATGGGAAAGAAGGCGACTCTGTTCAACCTTGGCGGCGAAGGCAGTCCGCGTTATCAAGTTGTGGAGGAAAAAGGCAATCACGAAGACGACTCCGATGTGGACAAGCAGCGGGCGTCGCGTTACGTGACGTTGCCGGGAGAAACGAAACTGCCTCCGATGGGGATTGATGATCTTTCTCTGGGACACATGTCGAACTGGATTGAGTGCATGCGCACGCGGCAGCAGCCACATTGCACAGTGGAAGAAGGGTATTCACATTCTGTTGCGTGCATGATGGCGACAGAAGCGTATTGGTCCGGACGGAAGGTTTACTGGGACGCGAAGAATGAGGCGATTGTGGGGGAGGCGCCGGCGTAGGGAAAACCTTCCCGCCGCGGATTCTCGCGGATGACCCGGATACAACGAAGAAGATTTAGGCTGCGCGCGAGGCCGGTTATTGAACAATCAAAAGCCCCACTTCTCGCAAAGACGCGAGAAACGGGGCACCCGGCTGAAAGCTGATGGCTGAGAGCCGGTGTTTGAGGTAGGATGTCTCCGCTTTCTCAAGGAGGTTTCCGTGGCACAGAATACTGCAGTCGACGTTGTACGTCAGGCTTCGACGCTCCCCATCGTGTGGGGAGTTTTGCTGATTGTGTTGGGCATGGCGGCGCTGGGTTCGCCATTTCTTGCCGCCGTAGCGGTGAACGTGGCCATTGCCTGGCTCATCGTGCTGGCAGGAGCAGTCCACGTCATACTTGCCTTTCGCGCTCATGGAGCGGGCAGCATGATCTGGAAGCTTCTGGTTGGGGTCGCGTATGTCTGCTTCGGGGTCTATCTGATTCTGCATCCGGTGCTGGCCGTGGCATCGCTTACGTTAGTGCTGGCTTCGCTTTTCCTGATTGAGGGCGTCCTCGACATCGTTCTATTTGTCAAGATGCGCTCGATGGGAGGATCGTCCTGGGTGCTACTCGATGGGATCGTTACGCTCTTGCTGGGCGCGATGATTTACATGCAATGGCCATCGAGCTCCGCGTGGGCGATCGGCACATTGGTCGGCGTAAGCATGATTATCAGCGGAGTGACGCGGGTGATGATGTCGCTGGCGGTGCGCAAGGCAGCGCAGACGGTGTCGTCGCCGTCGTCGTCGTTAGCGGCTTAGTGATCGATCGCAACGGCCTAATTTAACAGCGTATTGGCGAGGCGTGGAACGAGTTCGACGCCTGGGATTTCGCACCAGCCCGCTCGTGGAGATGCCGCCGGGCTTCGCCACGGCGGGACAGCCGAGGCGGCTGTCGCTACGTGAGCGTTGCTGCTTGGGAAAAGACTGTCGGCTAGGGATTCGCTTGTGCCGAGCGGAGGGAGGAATACGAAATGGGAGGACTGATTCCCTTAGGGGATGTATCGCGGCGGCCTGCGCGCATCCCCGTCGTTACGATCCTCATCGTCCTAGTGAATGCGTTTGTCTTTGTGCGGGAGTTGATGGGTGGCGAGGCATTCGTGACTCAGTGGTCGGCGATCCCTGCCCAGATTTCTTCCGGCCATCACTGGATCACGATTCTGACCGCGATGTTCATGCACGCCAGCTGGTCGCACATCATCGGCAACATGGTGTTCTTGTGGGCGTTTGCCCCCGAGATTGAAGATGCGATGGGGCGAGGGCGGTTTCTGGTTTTCTATCTGCTGGGCGGTTTGGTGGCGATGTTGGCCCAGATCGCAGCCAGCCCGCATTCCACGGTGCCTAACCTGGGAGCGAGCGGCGCGATTGCCGCGGTCATGGGCGCATTTCTGGTTACCTATCCTCGAGACCGGATTCGCTCGGTGTTGCTGATTGTTGTGTTCGTGAAGATTACGTTCATTCCGGCCGCACTGTTGATCGGATTCTGGTTCCTCACGCAGCTCTTCAGTGCCGGGCAGGTGGCGCAGGCGCAGGGTGGCGGGGTTGCTTACCTGGCGCACATCGGCGGTTTTATTTTCGGGGCGGTCACGGCGCGTTGGTTCGAAGACCGGAGTCGAATCGCAGGACAACCGGCGGCTGAATGAGGCCGGACAGAAGCTTCGAACCGGCCTGGGCGTGGAGCTGGCGACGTCAAGAACGTCTCGCTGCGCTTCGCTGGACAGCCGAGGCGGCTGTCCCTGCGTGGGCCTTTTTCACGCCGACACTATGGGACTACTGGCAATTCTATGTAGGACGGCTGCGTGGGGGAGCTGTAGATGCGCTGCGTGGCTTTGACGAAATCTGTGGCTTCGGCTTGGTAGATGCTGGGGACGAATTTTTGCGGGTTGCGGTCGATCACGGGAAACCAGGTGGATTGAATCTGGACCATGATGCGGTGACCTTTCAGGAAGACGTGGTCGTGGTCGCGCAGCGGGATTTTCCATTCTGTGGGCTGGTTGGGGGTGAGCGGGTGCGGTTTTTCGTAATCCTCGAGATAGCGGCCGCGGCGCACTTCCATGGCGATGGGGAGTTCGTAGCCGTTTAGCGATTGCGCGTATTGTCCGGGCTTGGGGCCAGCTTCGGGATTCCAGTCGTTCTTCTGCGCATTTTCGGGATAGACGTCGATGAGCTTCACGATGAAATCGCTGTCGGTGCCCGACGTTGAAGCGAAGAGATGGGCGGCGAGCGGTCCGGTGATGGTGAGATCGTGGTCGAGTGGATCACTGACGAAACTTAAGACGTCAGGACGATGATCAACGAAGCGCTGGTCGCCAACTTCCCAGGTGCGCCAGTCGCCGGCGGGATAAGTCGGCGTGATGGGACGCTGGCGGTAGGGAACGGGATTCGCGGGGTCGGAAATGTATTCGCGGTAGGGCCTGGCGGTTTGAACCGCGGCGTGACCCGCGGCTGGCGCGGTTTTCGGCGTGACGCTGGGCGCGGAAAGAGACAGGGTGCCGTCGGCATGCAAATAAAGTTTTGTGGGCTTGGCTTCTTTCGGAGGCCACGCCGCGTAGGTGTGCCAGGTGTTTGATCCGCTCTGAAAAGTGCTGGCTTGCCACGCCGGCTTCTCGCCTTTGCCGTGCAGATAATAACGAAAGAATGGGGCTTCAATATTTTCGCGGAACTCGCGGGCGGTTTCGTGTCCTGGAAACGGGATGAGGCCGATCGTGTCGCCTTTCGGACTCCACCACTCGCCGTGATACCAGGGGCCGGCAACCATGAAGTTGGTGTGCTGCGGGTCGTTTTCTTCAGCGTGACGGAAAATCTGCCATGGTCCCCAGGGATCTTCCTGATCCCAGAATCCGGCGACGTTGAGATTCGGAACGGTGGAGGAGTGAAGCTGGTTGACCCAGGCTTCTTTTTTCCAGAAGGCGTCGTAGTCGGGATGCTCGACGGTGGAATTCCAGTACGGAATGGAGCCGCGGAGATATTTCGCGTTGATATTTGAGAGCGGGCCGAGATCGAGATACCACTGGTAGGTGTCGTACGTTTCGAAGGTGAAATAAGTGTTTTTGTTTTTGTCGGCCTGCTCCATCACGGCATATTCAAAGTCGTAACTCTCGCGCAGGGCTCCGTAGCGGTGGTCATCGTCGTTCATCCACTGGTCGACGGGCGAGGCTTGCTCGCTGATAGCTTTCAGCGCGGGGTGCGGGTGAAGAAGAGTGAGCGCGGCGGTGAGGCCGTCGTAGGAGACGCCGAAGATGCCGACGTTGCCATTGTTGTTGGGAACATTTTTTATGAGCCAGTCGATGGAGTCGTAGGCGTCGGTGGTTTCGTTGGTGGCCTTCGGATCGG
>Ga0210383_10006292_pt1 | contig 10372 bp, 6 predicted proteins | sample IncBWC14OmetaG_FD_160072 | JGI IMG/M metagenome (GOLD analysis project Ga0210383, IMG submission 160072) | Forest soil microbial communities from Barre Woods Harvard Forest LTER site, Petersham, Massachusetts, United States - Inc-BW-C-14-O ...
GTAATGAAATGCTTTGGGCTATGAAACACTCTTTCAGCCTTGCCAAACTCTACAATTTGGCCTTGTTCCATGACTGCGATCTCGTCTGCCAGATGCGCTGCCATCCTGAAATCATGTGTGACGAACAAGTAGGTGAATCCCGGCGAAGCCTGTAGCTCAAGGAGCAGGTTTGCGACCTGCGCCTGTATGGAACAATCCAGGGCAGAGAGTGCCTCATCCAGAATCAGCAATTTCGGATTTAGCGCCAGAGCACGCGCAATCGCCACTCTCTGTTTTTGCCCGCCACTCAGTTCATCCGGTCTTCGCAACACCTTTTCCAGCGGTAAACCTACGCGGTCGAGAAGTTCACGGGCTCTCTCGCCCTTTTCTCGCTTACTAAGGCGACGTTGAACATCCAAAGGTTCGGTCACTATCTCCAGAACGGTCAGTCTCGGATTTAAGGAGCTCGCGGGGTGCTGAAACACCAATTGGATCTGCGGGCGAACCGACCGCAATTGTTTTTCCTTGAGGCATGTGATCTCATTACCCTCAAACCGGATGCTCCCCGAGGTTGCACTTTCCAGGCATGCAATACAACGTGCCAGCGTACTTTTTCCTGAACCCGACCCACCTACCAGGGCCAATGTAGTTTTCGGATAAATCATGAAGGAAACTCCTGCCAGCGCAGTGACTCCGTTACTTTTGCCAGCATGAAAGAGACTTCCGCTTTCATAGCGCTTCTTCAAGTTCTCTACTCTGAGAAGTGGCTCCATATTCTCTCGCGCAAAGTCGACTCTACCACCGTACTTGACGCATGAAACCTTGTGAGCATCCGTGAAGGCTAAGGCAGTCGGCTCGGAAGCGTACAGATCTCTTTGGGATCGACGCATCACCCTTAAATGAGCATTTTTCATTCGAAACCACCAGAGGTGTATCCTCCGGATCACTGGCAGTTGCAAGTACAGGAGATTTTTCGCCCGTCCCCGCAGCGTACGTCACGCAAAGATCCAGAACTTCAGTGGACTTCATACGAAGCTAAGGACCTTCCCGCTCTCTCCTATGGTCATTTCAACCGGGCCAGGTAGCCAACTTACACATATTCCCCACCAATGGAACGGTAATCGGGTAAGTTAAGCTGAGATTCCGTGTCGACAGTGCCCTCAGCACTCTTTGATGTCTCCGGGGGGCGATACGGTTCGCATTCGCAGATCAGCCCTCAAGAAACCTGATAGCACTTGGTGGGCTTCTGCAGGTCGTGAATCTATGAGCCCAGCAGAATTGTGGTTAGCGTTATTCGATTCTTCACCCCGGTCCTGCCTTGCATACCTTCCTTACCAGTTCTTGGGCAATTCTCCTCTCGTCAGATTCAGGTATTCGCCTGATTCTCCCCGCCTCGCGCCTTTGCTAGCTATCGGCACACGGGTTCGACGTCGCTCGGGGCGCGCGCTGGAATGCGATGGGCATTTTCTCTATTTCGTCCGAGGAGGCTCACGGGCTCATTACGACGTTTCGCCGCGTCAACCGCAGCAGGTATGAGGCAATTTGGCGGGTACAGAACTCGGCCGCGGCTTCAGTTACCTACCTCGAAGTTCAGTCAGAAAACAAATCATTCCGCAGAGACTTCGGTTTGGACTACGCAAGGGTGATGGTGGATTTACTGGAGCCGTAATTCAGGTTTTTCATCGATTGGCAGCGAACCACGTCAATGTTATCTAACTTGCGAGCCGACGATCGGCCCGAGCTGCATTTGTGCAGCAAGCGGACCACCAGCCCCGCGCCTCTGAGATTTGCTATCGACTAACGCAGCGCAATATGGCCGTGGCCACTGGACTCAACGGAAGAATGGAAAAGCGTCTCCCTATCGGTGTTGTTGTGCATCTTTGCGACGTTCAGGATCATGCTGTCAAAGCAGCTGAGTTGACGTACACCGAAAACGTCAGTGCCCATGGCGCTTGCGTGATTTCCAAGCGTGCTTGGCAACCTGGCGAACCGGCACAAGTCACGTCCTTGGAAGAATTGGTTGCGCTTCGCGGGAAAGTCGTTCATTGCCGCAAATGCAGCAACGACCGATATGCTGTCGGATTAGCCTTTCAAGGATGCGAAGTAACCTGGAGGACCTATCGCAACTACTCTTCGAGTTGATCCCGTCTGCCATCGCAACTCGCGATTCCTAAAGCTCTCTGTACAGCGGTTCGCTGTTCCCTGTCGGTATTCCGCCTCGGCTGTGGGTGCTGAGCACCTCTGCAGTGGTAAGTCCCTACGCTTGGCCAGACCTGCTGGGGAGGGAGAGGGGTTGATGCTTTTGAGTTTTCTGGAGGTCGTCGCTGGTTCCGCTGGAGTCAGGTCTTTACCCTAATCCTTTATCCGATATCCGACGCTTACCCGCTACGTTTTTCTGCTTTCACCGTCCTTAATCAGCAGGAATAACGGCACTGGCTTGCACACGGCTTGATTCCGCTCGACATGCCACCTTTGGCGCTCGGTCAAGGCAGAGCACGAATTTGGGCGTACTAGAACTTGTAAATTCTTCCTATCGTGCAGAAAACTCGAAGCGGCGACCTGCCGGCCAAGATTCTCTATCTCTAATTGTCTCAAGTGGATTCATCGCCTTCCGGACTGGCACGTGGTTTGCCTTAATGTCAATGCCACGCGGGATGATCACCTGAGGTGATTCATGGAAAAAAATACTGGCGCGATGCAATTTGCCCCTCTCGTCCAGGCTCCACCAGAAAAGCCCTTTCTAGGCTGCTTCGGAAAAAACCGGATGCCGCCTGTGCAGAAGAACAGGGTGCTTCAACCCCTCTGTTACGAGCATCATCTTGAAATGAGGCTTACCCAAGTTCCGCTGCAAACCGGGAGTGCGCCGGCGCAGACTCCGGTGTATGCCTGTCCGGAGCCCGATTGCTTCGTCCACTACAATAGCTCACGCGGATACTTCATGGCCGCGGACAGACGGAATGGGATCGGCCAAGGCATGATGCCTGAGGTCCGGTGTTTGCAAGATGGGAATCCTATGTATCTAGCTGAAGTTCGGCAGGCGGAGAGAAGCTTTCGGCTATGGAGATGCCCCAGATGCAATACGAGCCGCAGAAATAATGACGAGCTTTCACAAGCCCCTGCGGCCTGAAACAATTATGGCCATCAAACGGAAAATTGGAGCTGAAGGGCTGCCACCTGGGTGATCGCGCTATGCAGATTCTAAAGGTGGCAGTCCTCCAGCCTATCCCGAGGTCGTAGGGCGCTAGGCTACGCTTCTATCCAAACGTCCACTCACGTCCCAACCGCTAAACGTAGCTCAAAGCAACGCCATACCGTGCCTCCGCCAAACGATAGCGATAGATAGATTACCCTTGCAAACGATCAGATGCTGCCGTGATTAGTTAGGACTTCATGATCACGCGCTCTCCTGGTTTCTCTGATTCAAATCCCTCAATGAGGTCGAACAGCAGCCGCTAGCTTTCGAGTGGCGATACGAGGAAGCCGCTTTCTACCTTCCGGGGACCTGCACTCGCAAAGACCTGTGACAACTCTGTTGGCGAAGATCGAAAACAGACGGATAGCTCCCATAGCCTGACGCCCTTCCAAATACGTCATCGGAATTCCGAGCGAGAGCACCTGGCTTGAAAGGGAATGCCCCCGAGAGCTAGTTCACCTGCCTTGGTAGCCGGAGGTTCCGGTTCAAATCGGGTCGCTCCGACTACTAGTTTTTCGGATTCTTGACCGTAGGGTGGGGCATGAATCGGTATCCGATGCCTCTAACGGTAAGCAGGTAGCGCGGTGTTGCAGGCTCTGCTTCGATATAACGACGCAGACGCACTATGAAGTTGTCGATGGCGCGTGTGTCCGTGTCTTCGCGCAGATTCCAGACTTCCTGCAGTATTTGCTTGCGAGAGACGGGACGGCCGCTATTGTTAATGAGGCAGCGAAAGAGGTCGGATTCCATCATGGTCAGCGGAATGACTTGGTTGCCTACGCGCAGCTGCAGGTTCTGAAAATCTACGACTTTGTCGTCGAAGCGGAAGATTTCCGGCAAAGGGGAATCGGCGCTTGACCGGAGGTCTTGGACGGGCGCCGAGTTGGCCGAGCTCTGCCAGTTCTTGCGGCGCAAGAGGCTCTCGACTCGCGCCATCAAAATGGCAAGATTAAAAGGTTTCGGCAAGTAGTCATCTGCACCGGATTCAAATCCCTTGAGGACATCTTCTGGGCGGCCGCGGGCAGTGAGCATGAGCAACGGAGTGTAGTTCTGGGCTTTGCGTAATTCGCGAGCGACCAAAAAACCGTCCTTGCCCGGCAGCATCACATCCAAGACGAGAGCGTCGAAGATTTCGCGCTCCTTCAGCAGGCGCTTCAAGGCATCCTCGCCGTTGTCGCTGATCGCGACCGAGTGGCCTTCGGCTTCGAGATTGAAGCGTAGGCCCTCGGCGAGGTGGGCTTCGTCTTCGACGATCAGGATGCGGCTCATGCCTGGTAGACCCTGGGAAGACGGATAGTGAATGTGCTGCCGCACCCTTCTCCTTCGCTCTCGGCAAAGGCGTCGCCGCCGTACCGACGGGCAATCGAGCGCACGATGAACAGGCCAAGGCCAGTTCCCTTCACCTTGTCGGTCTTGGAATTTGACGCGCGGTAAAAGCGTTTGAAGATTCGTTTCACTTCATTGCGCGGAATACCGATGCCGCGATCGTGTACGCGCAGCAAGACCGTGTCGATGTTTGGTGTGAGCAGGTCCACGACGATATCTTTCTTTTCGCCGGAGTATTTGATGGCGTTGTCGAGCAAATTGAATACCGCCGTGCGGAGTTCTTCAGGGTTTCCCAAGACCACGATTTCTTCAGTCGGCGTCACGCCAAGACTCAACACCTCTGGAGAAAGATTTTGACGCAAGCGCGCGAGCGCGAGGACTTCGCGCACAATGGCGGAAAATTGCACTTCCTGCCAGTTCTTTCGCGCGCTCGCGTGCCTCACTTCGCCAGCCTTCAGAACCTGTTCGACAGTTCCAAGCAGCCGGTCGGTATCATCAAGCATGATGCGATAAAACTCGCGGCGCTTTGCTTCATCCAGATTGCGACTCGCGAGCGTTTCCAGGTACAACCGGATGGAAGCGATCGGTGTTTTTAGTTCGTGCGTGACGGCATTGAGAAAGCTGTCTTGCTGCTCATTTCGTCGAATCTCTCGGACAAGAAAGATCGTGTTGATGACCAGTCCGGCGATAAGCAAGCCAAAGAAGATGATGCCGAGTACAAGGGGAACTACTTGACGCCAGTGGAAGATAATCCAACTGACGTTAAGTACGATCGTTAAGGCAACGAGACAAGCCCCAAGCGCGATGAAGAATGCGATTGCTTTGGTTCGGCGCGTGATGCGCATGACGCCTTAGTTTACGCTAGGGTTGAGGCAGCGCCACCTAAGAAGGTCTGTAACGACGGACTGCTGGCGTTCCAGGTTCCAAGCGCTATTCGGGTGAGGCGCGGCTCAGTCGCCGCTGGGCAGCGCCACCGGAGCAGGTGCCTGGGTAGCGTCAGGAGGCATCACGGTGCCTCGCTCTCCGGCTTGTCCATGGTGGTGGGCGAGTTTGTGGCGCTTGACGTCCCACGCAAGGCCGAGCGCTCGCAAAGCACAAATACCGTACCAGTTCATGTCGATTTCATACCAGGTTATTCCGTGACGCGCCGATTGCGGAACCGCATGGTGATTGTTGTGCCACCCTTCGCCGAAGGTAAGCAGGGCGACCCATAGACTGTTCTTGGAGGTATCGTCTGTCAAGAACCGCCGCGACCCCCACATGTGCGTCGCAGAGTTTACCAGCCAGGTGGCGTGAAGGCCGACTACGGTTCGCAAAAACACTCCCCACAATAGGAAGGGCCAACCACCGATGGCAAAGAGTGCGATGCCAAGCACGGTGAGCGGAACCCAGTGCCACTTGGTGATCCAGAGATGAAACTTGTCCTTTCGCAGATCGGGAACAAAAGGCAACAGCTCTTTGGCATTGCTGTGCATGGCCTGCCCCGTCAGAATCCAGCCCATGTGCGCCCATAGGCCGCCATCCTGAGGAGAGTGCGGGTCACCTTCTTTGTCGGTGTTTTGGTGGTGGACGCGGTGCGTGGCTACCCAAGCAATTGGTCCGCCTTCAAGGGCCAGCGTCCCGCAGACGGTCAGAAAATGTTCCATCCACTTCGGCGTCTTGTAGCCGCGATGGGTGAGCAAGCGGTGGTAGCCCATGCCGATGCCGAGACTTCCGGCGACCCACCAGAGGGCTAGCCCTAAGGCAAGGGCTTTCCAGGTAAAAAAGAACAACGCGGCGATTGCACCGATATGAAACGCCAGCATGAAAAGGGAGGTGGTCCAATTAATGGGTTGAGAAAATGTTTTGTCGTGGCCTAGGGTGCTCATGAATCGAAAGTAGCACGCGTGGCGCTGGGCTTCTGTAATAGTTGTGTAATCCCTGGGTGGGAAGTTCCATGAACTTGTGGCGAAAACGTTAAGACCAATCTAACCTTACGTTCGCTGTCCGTCCGGGCAATGGCTCCCTCGAACCAGGCCGCTTGAAATCGCAAACCGCTGCAGGCCCAAGAGTTACCCCCGAGTCTAAAATGACGCGCGGATGTGGCCCAAAAACGAAGACAAATAGCGTATACTGGGGGGGCACAAATGCCAGAACAAAGGTACCGTCACCCGAGCGCGTCGGGATGAACGTGGTTGTCATGGCGGTGGCCGCGGCGAGTCTACCGCCAGGGTTGCAATTCGGATCCCGCCTTTCTTGTTTGCCACAACCGTTCCTAGGCTTTCCTTGGCCGCGGTGTGGTGTGCAGGAAGGGCCAGCTATTTGAGACAAAAACCACTTGGGGGGAAAACGCTTGGCTCTGTTCATTCAGGAAAAGCACGATCTGGTCGGCAACCTCATCAACCTCGGTAAAAGCCGCGGCTACGTGCTCAATGAAGAAGTGAACGATGTCCTTTCTGCTGAGGAGCACACCACCGAAGAGGTCGACAATCTCTTTTCCACTTTCGAGCGTGACGGCACCGAAATTTTCGAAGATATTTCCGCAGCGAAAGCCGCGCACACAACGCTCGAAGTCACGCAACGAATCGAACTCGGCCCCAGGAACGACGCCATCCATGAGGAAGAAACCGAGATCGAACGGCCGGTGCACTCCGTCCAGAAGAGCACCGATCCGGTTAGCACCTACTTGCGTGAAATGGGCGTGGTGCCGCTTTTAAACCGCGAGACCGAGATTGCTCTCGCCAAGCGCATGGAACGCGGCAAGTTGCGCGTGTTGAAGACCGTCTCGCGTTCGCCACTGGTGGCCAAGGAATTAATCGCTGTGGGCGCAGAGCTTCGCAAGGGCGCGCTTTCCATCAAGAGAATCGTCCACCTCCAAGAAGAAGACCTGACCGACGACAAGATCGAAGAAAAGTTGCGGCAAACGCTGAAGACCATCAGCCAGCTTGAGAAACTCTGCGAGTTAGGACGAAAGCAGAGGGTGAAGCTGGAAAACACCGCGAAGTCCGATAAGCAAGCACATCTGCGGGCGCGGCGCCGTCTGGGCCGCACGCGCATTGAGATTTCGCTCCTGATCCGCTCCATCGAATTCAACGACGCCGAGAAGAAGCGCCTTATTGATACTCTGCGGCTCTCGGCCGAGCGGCTGCATACACTCGACCGTGAGATTGCTAGGTTGGAACGCCGCGTAAGCTCCGCCCGTGCCGACAGCGCAAACGGAGCTCGTGATGAGCTGCGTTCGCGCCGGACGGAACGACGGGACATCGAGGAATCGAGCGAAGTTGGTTTTGACGCTCTGAAGCGCGCGCTCACAGCCATCCGTCGCGGTGAAGCGGAAACCGAACTCGCAAAAACGGAGCTAACGGAGGCCAACCTCCGCCTGGTCGTCTCCATCGCCAAAAAATATACGAACCGCGGCATGCAGTTCCTCGATTTGATCCAAGAGGGCAATATCGGACTCATGAAGGGCGCCGACAAATTCGAATGGCGCCGCGGATACAAGTTCTCCACCTATGCGACCTGGTGGATTCGCCAGGGGATCACTCGCGCCATCGCCGATCAGGCCCGCACTATCCGCATTCCCGTACACATGATTGAGACGATCAACAAGCAGGCTCGCACCAGCCGCCAACTGGTGCAAGAACTTGGACGTGAACCAACTTCCGAGGAGCTCGCCAGACGTATGGATCTTTCCCTCGATGCGGTGTGCAAAACGAAGAAGATCGCGCAGCAGCCTATGTCTTTCGAAACGCCAATCGGTGAAGACGAGGAGTCTCATCTGGGTGATTTCGTCGAGGATAAAGGCGTTGTTTCGCCGTCGGATGCGGCCATTCATCTCAATTTGAAGGAGCACCTGGCTTCCGTGCTGAAGACCCTGACACCGCGCGAAGAAAGAATCATCAAGATGCGCTTTGGCCTGGAAGACGGCAACGAACTGACGCTGGAGCAAGTGGGCCAGTCGTTTGCCGTTACGCGGGAACGAATTCGCCAAATCGAAGCCAAGGCACTGCGAAAGCTGCGGCATCACTCGCGATCGAGACGGTTCCGAGTCTTTCTTGAAAGCTCTTATTGAGAAGTGGTGGCCTGCGGGCTGCCCACCGAAACAACTTGAGCGATTCGTGTGAATTCAGCAGGTAGGCAACCGCCGGCCCGATCTGAAAAGCCGAGAATCATTGACGAGTGATCTGGACTCCCCGTCCAAGCAATTCGCCTCCGAGTGTAAATTCTGTGTTAAGAAGTTTCTAGCTATCGCGTCTTAGGTTGTAGAAGAGCCGAGGAGGGATACTTGGCGGCCGCGATAGGAACCATCATGGTGACAGAAGCAGCCGGAGAGCTTGAGGAAGTCTTTCGTGCACACCAGTCTTGTGTCCTCAAAGCCGCGTACCGCGTAACTGGAAGTATGGCTGACGCCGAAGACGTAGCGCAATCTGTCTTCCTCCGATTGGCTCGCGGGACCATCGACCACGGCCGTATCTCCAATCTTCAGAGTTACTTACACAGGTCAGCGGTGAACGCCGCGCTGGATCTCATTCGGTCGCGGGGCCATCGCGAGGTGGTCCCCGTGGAAGCGGCGGACGAACTACCAGCGAATCCTAGTCTGTCGCCGGAGCGCGCGCATTCGTCAATGGAAATAAAGAATTGGCTTCGCGGAGAGCTTGCCCGGCTGAGTCCCCGAACTGCCGAGATGTTTACCCTGCGCTATATCGAAGGTCTGGACAACCCCGAGATTGCCAGAATGATGAACACCTCGCAGGCGGTGGTCGCAGTGACCCTGCATCGGACGCGCGCGCGGTTGAGGAAGAGCCTTCGTGGTTTTAGGAAAGGTGCATCATGAATTTTTTTCGATCAAAGCAAGACGCTCGTCTGGATCAAGCCATCTCCGAACTCCGCGCGGCAGAGCCCGACGCGAAGACGCTGTCGGCCTCTGCCGAGCGGGTGTGGCAGAAGCTGCAAGCGGGCGTCGGCGAGGAAGCCACAGCCAGAGCACTGCAGCCCATCCGTGGCTGCGCCGATATTCGTCTGATGTTGCCGGCTTTTCATCAGCAAGAGCTGCCTCCAGCTCGCGCGCTTATCGTGGAAGACCATCTGAGGGAATGCGTGTCGTGCCGTTCCTATGCTCACGGCCGCGCCGTTGACGGAAAGACCAGCAGCAACTGGCGGATGGAGCCGGCGTCGCGCGGTTTCCAATGGAGTTTTGGCAGTTTGTCTTTCGCGGCAGCCGCATTGGCGGTATTGGTTGCGGTGGTTTGGACTGGATATAGCTGGTACATCGCGGGCCCTCCTGGCAGCCGCGCGCGCATCGACTCCATCGCAGGGCAAGCGTATCGCATTGGCTGGAGTGGCGAGAGCGCATTGAAGCAGGGTGATGAAGTCTCGCAGGGCGAATTCATTCGCACGGCGGCAAACTCTCATGCCACGGTGAGGCTCTTCGACGGTTCGAAAGTGGAAATGAATCAGCGCGCTGAGTTCGCTGTCAGCGCGGACCGCCGCAACACCACTATCCATCTCGACCAGGGCAGCATCATTGTGCAGGCCGCGCATCGTAAGACCGGGCATTTATATGTTAGCGCTCCGGATTGCACGGTGGCTGTCACCGGCACGGTCTTTTCCGTAAACTCGGGCACAAAAGGCTCGCGCGTGTCCGTGATTGAAGGGGAAGTTCGCGTCAAGCACGCAGGCGCGGAATCCATTTTGCATTCGGGCGATCAGGTGGCGACCACGCAGAGCGTCGGGCGTGTTCCCGTCAGCCAAGAGATCAGCTGGAGCAACGATCTCGATCACGAACTCGCTTTGCTTGCAGAGGTTACCAAGCTTCGGACGAGACTCGAGACCATCCAGACGCCAGGCCCGCGCTATGAAAGCAAAATTCTTCCGTTGCTGCCTGCGGATACCGTC
>Ga0210383_10006293_pt1 | contig 10372 bp, 16 predicted proteins | sample IncBWC14OmetaG_FD_160072 | JGI IMG/M metagenome (GOLD analysis project Ga0210383, IMG submission 160072) | Forest soil microbial communities from Barre Woods Harvard Forest LTER site, Petersham, Massachusetts, United States - Inc-BW-C-14-O ...
AGCCTATCATGACTGTTTGCTGTTTTCGTCGAAGGGAAGGGAGAAGTATTGTTCCTGTGGATCACCTTCCTCCGAGCCTCCCGGGATCTTGAATTCGAACCAAAATTTGTATTTAAAGACTGACGCTATGGGAAGTCATTAACGCTCCTTGAGTCCTTGTTGCGAACACACTCATTCCTCCCTCGTTATTGTGACACAACCATATGCATGGACGTATCAGCTCTGCTTGCAACTTTTTCAAGAGTTCAGATCGTCAAGGTGAGCTCCGAGTCAGCCCGCATCTGAGCACCGTACCCAGTTCACACGCGTTGTGGCAGTACATGAACGGTTTGTGCACTGTGGGATATGCCATTTGACGTTTTGAAAAAGCGATATATGCAGTTTCCTGCCTAGCATTGTTTGTATGTCTGCCAACCCGACTCTGTTTGCCGGATCTCGAGCTAATGAGTTCCCGGTTCTGTAGGTCTACGACTATTTATTGACATTCGACCTTGAGGTATGTTGCTCAGCGGACGTGCTCAGCCATTCTGAGGAGAGACCACCAAGTTCGCGCTGATCTGGTCAGCAAAATGGGGTGTCGGTAATATTCTGTTCTTGCTCGCCCGGTATTCAGCATTTGTGGACGTTCCTTTGCTGTTGTACTGTACATGCGTGCTGTCTGTGTGTTATGTGCCTCCTGCTGATTTTTTTGGCATCTGTGGCAGCTCTGCTGAAGCCGCAAATCTCTCTCGATGTGAGTTCCGGAAATTGTACCCCGTATCTGCTGACGAGATTGTGCACAGCAATGTGTGCGTCTTAATTATGTGATAAGCTGTTGGTAGAATAGGATCTGGATTTCGCTGCCAGCTGAAACCACGTCTGAAATCACAGGGGGCGTAACATTTGGGATCATGATGGCGGGAGGTAAATCGATTTCCCAATCGAGGAACCAGACGAACTAACGTGCTTCAGGCATTCTCGCTCTTCAAACCTATGCATTATGGGCGTGTTCTAAACAGATCAAGATATTCTTGGTAGTGCAATATACTGTTTGACCATTTTCTTATATTTCAGTTTTTTTCCTTTGTCGAATAACTTCGTATTAGGTTGTCATTGCTCTGGTGATCATCATCAACACGACGTCTCTGCGGTCTTACCGGTGTGAGTTCATCGTTGACTCTGGTGGAAGTTCTCTGCTCATTTAGTAGATGGTCCTCCATTACCTATGATGGTCACGGTTGGTTGCTACCGGATCGTGGAAAGCAAGATCGTGTCTGGAGATTTTGTACTGGTTATGGTGCAAGAAGCGGGTACGTGTGATACTATATTGTCATTTTAAACAACAGGCCAACATGCTGCCATATTAGTCTATATGGCACTTGTTCTTTGGATAGGGATGAAGGACTACCATCACACACGCAGCATTTTATTCACCGATCTTTATCGAAACGGGATATCATACTTTATCTGTTTATTCTGTGAGTCCGATTACACCACAAGTGTCCAAGCAGCTCTTCTAATCAGAGCAGTGATCTCCACCGGAAATGTTGTTGTCATACTTACTGCACCCGTATGAATTACCTCCATTAAATTTCGTTCGGTGCTGACGACTCATCAACCACCAGCCGGAATACCAACACCTCTTAAACACGTGCGCGTCCTTACTCATCATCGCGGATAACAGTTCTTACATGTTCGTCTCGTAGCTTCCAGAGAGTCATGCATAGCTTGCTTGCGACACGCATCATGCTCCACATACGCCAAGCGACCCTTCCAAACGAGCAATTGACAACCGTGTCCGTTCTTCGATTTCATAGATCACGGAGTTCCTTCAGTGGTGGGACGCGCGGAACGCGTGATGCTACGATTCTCACCACGCACGCAACGTCGGGATGAATTTCCCAGACCAGGTTCGGGATGGGCTGACTGCGTCCTGGGAGAGTTGTTTATGTTTGGGAGGTAGGGGAGGTTTTGATTGTGTATATTAGCTATAATGAATTGAGCACGACTCAAACATTAATTATCAAAATAGCATAACTGAATGGTAAGGGCCCTAGTGATGTTCCGGCCCAGCTTGGCCCAAAAGCCCCGGCTTTGGCTTGGCTCGGGGGGGCTCCGGCCTTGTGAAAACCTGGGCCGAGCCAAAGCCGCCACTGGGGGCTTGGCTCCGGCTTGGCTTGGCCCAAGCCGCGGCTTTTTGGTACACACGTCGTTTCGAGCAGTAGGAGGGTGGAGACTGAACGACGGAATGATCAAGCATCCGCGTGGTGTCCGTCGTTGTCCGGGACATCCACCTCGAGTTTGGATGCGAAGAGCTCAGTGGATCCTTGGAGGTGGACGCACACCACAGCTGATGCCGAGCCTTGGGAGATGCTAATGTTTGATGTACACCATTATCGTCATCCCTGCCATTTAAACGAAGTCAAATATTACAAATGTCATGACGACAAAAGGCACGAGTTGTCGTACCAGTTCTAGTAGGGTCGATCCAGGTTCGAACAGGTTTGAACCTACGAACCTGTTGTAACTTCTCCACACATCGCGAACACGGCATACACGTCAATTGACGTGCAGCGTCTGTTCGCGATGTACAAGGGAGAGGGCGGGAAGGACTCCCATTCGGCGGTGGGAATGTTAGGGCAGTTGGTGGGGACTTCAAACAAGCTGGAGGTGGCGGTGGGTGCACCTGGCATCATCGTCCTCGATGCCCTCCCATCTCGCGCTCATCGCCAGCCGTTGGCCCGTGTTTCGATTGGCCGTCTCGTTGTCCATGTCCCCGTTCGTTCTGTTTATCATCATTCCCATCATTCTTCGCACCCACCCTTCATTGCCCCTGTTGTTCGTTGTACCTGGTCGTTAAATGTGGCACACTATGCGCCCCTTCGTGGGCCCAAACGAGCGGGGAGGGGTTAGCCATGGGTAGTGGGGAGTTGAAACGAATGAAAGGCTTCTGCCAAAAGCTGCTTCACTACTTAGTTTAGCCGAAGGAGTTGATATAGCAGGAGGGGGTAGGGGTCGGTATGTTTCCACGAACTGTCAAGCTTTGCGCAGTGCGATTATCCAACCTTGTGAGCCGTACTGTGAAATTAGTTTATTTACAGAGAATGGCTAGCCTGGCGCCCGTCTATGTTCCTGGATATGCGCAAGGAGAGTAGTACCAAGATAGGGCGAATAGTTGGATTGTCAGATGTATGGACGGTTGGATGGATGGGATAGCTGGACAAGTATATCGTTCTCAACAAAATGATGAATAGCCGATTCGTAGCCATAGCCCGAGCGTAACAAAATACACACTATATAATTTAACAAGCCGGCTCCAGACAAAAGCCCCTTACATGATAATGCAGCGTCTCCTTCTCTCCCCTGCACCCTGCCTTGCTGCACCACCCGCCGGTATTCCTAACTGACCCAATTCTGGCTGACGTGCGTTTCGTAGCGCGCGAACCAGACTTGTGAATATTCGCTCAACATTTTGTGCTGTTTTGGCAGATGTCTCCATGAATTCACAACCAAATGACCTGGCAAGTGCCAGTCCCTCCTCCTTTGATACCTCCCTCTCGTATGTCTTGTCGCATTTATTGCCGACGAGCATAAAAATAGGTTTTTGTCTTTGGACACGTAGCATTGATTGGCGAAAGATTTCGAGACGATCGAACGTTGACCGGGAGGCGATTGAATATATGAGAAGGAATCCTTGACCCTCTCTGTAGAAAGCTGAGGAGGGTTCATACTAGTAACTACAATGCCACTCACCGCACCCACTGGTCACGAAGTGCAGCGTACTCCTCTAACCATGCTGGGATCAGAATAACAATTGGTAGTAAAATACCACAACTTACCCTGCCCCGCAGTATCAATGACTTCTACAAAGCACATTCGGTTGTCAACTAACAGTTGTTTTCGGTAGGAGTCTTCTATTGTTGGGTCATAGGTCTCAATTACATAAGTTAGGGTCTGATATCGGGACGGTCTAAGAAATACGCACCTCTGCATTACAAGGACAAAAAAAGCTGGAGAAATGAGAAATATTGCGAATCAACGCTTGGCACCTTACCAACAAAACAATTGAGAGTAAACTGCAAGATAATTATTCTTTGAACTTTCAGAGATTAGAAGGAGCTCACCTGAACAGCCAAGGCCGTCTTACCCACACCACCATCGCCAAGAACTGCTACCCTCCAGTTATCCATTTCTGTGTCTGCATAATCAGAATCATTGACCGCCACTCAAACAGTTCAGGGACCTCAAAACTGCTTCAGAGGGAGCATAACAAATGTCGAAAATCAGTATGCCAGTGTAGTCAAGTGCTCAAGGGGATCTACTAGGGTCAAAACCAGGTAGCAGGGTGGACAGGATTTGTCCGGAGATTTGTTGCAAAGAGAAGTCGTAGGATCAAAGACGATGAACAGGGAGAAATTGAGATTTAGAGTGGTCGTAAAAATTTGTGGAGGGTCGTTCGACGTTGAGGATCGTAAAGAAGAGCGGGAGTGAAGGAGCCTAGGCAGCTTGAGATTACGGTCGACTAGGGTCGACTGGGTATATAACTTCTGATGCCCCGGGCATATGCTGCAATATGTCCGATCCGAAATCCAACCGAAATCGGCTAACTTCTGAATTATGAGTCACGTGATCGTTGAACAGGGGCTCTCCTGCCAGTGAACGTCCTTCAGTATGACAGCGCAACCTGATATCCAAGCTCTAAATGCAGGGTTGCAGCAATTCGAGGGCGGCCTACAAGCCACGAGGCAACAGCTCGGTCTATTGGGCAATATCCCTGCCATTGCAGGAGGTCACGATATATTAGGTGCAATCGCAGACCTCAAGACCACTTTCAACGATGGCCTGACTGGGGTTGGGAATCGGTTGACGGGAATTGAGGATCGGTTGACGGTGGTTGAGGATCGGTTGACGGTGGTTGAGAATCGGTTGACAGGGGTTGAGAACCGTCTGACAATCGTCGAGACGCGGATCACAGTTGCGTTCGTAGCCATCTCAACCTAGTCGTATTTGCAGGACAATTCATATTTTAATTTATAGGAACCAAAACCAAATCGCCCGTGTTCAAAATACTCTATGCAATGCGTCCACTAGTGCTCTTCACCCTCTTTGCCATCATCAGACTGGGGATCCCATCGCGCTGTTCCCTGCCACTGTTGGAGCTGTGTCAAATATGTCATGTACGTTCATTAATGCCTTTTCCACACCCACCGGGGCTCACATTTTGCAATCTAGCAACGGACATTGATTCGGTCTTGGCTGACCTCGGCCAAAGCACTACAGGTGCCATCGCCGCCCGTCACACTCATCTCCTCAAGGCTATTGGTGTACATTCTCAAATTGTCCGTGAATTTTCTTGCAGTTTATCACTTGCATCTACTGAAATATAACAAAAGCTGTGTGAGGAGATATAATGTTGTGTGCAATGCTTTTCTTGGCTCTCTGAGTCGTTCTCAAAGCTATTACAAGTACTTCGAATTCCTGTAAGGCGTTTATGGGCCTGACATATGTGACTACGCAACTTGACCTACAACCTTGAAGAAAAGGTGATGACTGCATATCCGTCCTAATATTATATTCACACTAATTCACCTACTACACGTTACACGAGTTCGTTGGGACATGAATTGTGACTTCAAATTCCTGCAATCAGGCTCTGATAACAATTCCTTCATCTGAGCTCATACCCGCTTTTTTTCCGCGTCCCAGTATGCCACTTCTGAAGCCTAGTCTGTTTGCGAAGTTTGTAATAAGCAACCTGCATCAGTGGGTACGCTTTGCTGCTCAGTCTGCAGAAATAAAATTTACCATTGCGTATGTTGTCAAACTATACCAGAATTCTACACTCGGTGCTCACATGCCCACTGAACAGCTGTCTTTCAGATCGCGAGCCGTTACGCAAATGACAATCTATGGTATGGGCAGTGGCGGTCGAAGGTTGAGGGCCGCCTCAGTTGTCCGATACAACACTGGAATTGGAGTTGTTTTAGTAAACATAAAAACAGCGAGACGTATCTGCGGAATCCACAAGATAAGACAACCTCCAGAAAGCCAGTCAAGGAACGCACTTGTCGAACGGATAAAACTGCAAAGGAGCTTCTTTGCCCCGGGTTTGTTGCGTTTTTGTAGAAGTCACTCGTGAGTTTGTTGACCGTCCTAAAGGTGGGAGTGCTGGTCGGGATGTCGAGAGAAGTACAGATTTGACTTTGCGTATTATAGACTTGATCTTCGGCCCGCGAAATATTTACGAGAGTGTGGACGTCAGAGTTACTGAAGACATGGTTGTTGATGGATGAATCTTGCCAGTGAGGAATCGGTCTTACTAGTATAAGCTGAGCCCACAGACAGGCTTCTTTGTAATGCGTCTTTCCCCAATTCCCATTTAAAGGACCTACTTTTGCCAGTCAGATAAGCAGACCAAATGAGTAGGTCACTTAGCGTAGTAATATTGATGGCATCGGCTAAAGTGTTGGTCCGCCAAAGTGACGAATACTCGGAGGAATTGTATATCGTGACACGAACAGACAGTAATTGGCGAGGATACACGATCAACCTGAGGGCAACCTGAGGGCCAAGTATTGTCCTTTGCAATCGGGAATCCATTCGAGTCCGAGTCCATTCGATTGGCGGAACGTTAGCTGTCTGTTGAACTCTGTTCCGGATGTCATCTTGCAAACGACAAGTAACCTTGGGAAAGCCGAGTGCGGAGAATAGACAGGTTCGGGGCTTCAAAGATTGCGAGGCAAGTGTCTCGACATTGGCTTATGTAAGTCTGCGGGAAGCTCTCAGGCTCCGATTTGATATGTGAGCCAACTTCAAGTTGAACCGTAGAGGCCGCAACCTCAAGGTATGCCCGCATCTTGTCAGTTATGGCGAGTTCTTGCGTCTACCACTCGATGGGCTAGGCTTGGGCGCGTCTGTGGCGGCAGTTATAACAGGGCAAGCACTTGTTTTTTCTTCACTACTCAATGCTCGACCTCATCGTGATATCCATCCTACTAGTACTCGCTGCAACCACTTGGGCGGTTCGGTATTTACTCGCGCGTGTATGGCCGGCGCACAACATCGATGGGCCACCTTCTGCGTCATTTCTGACTGGTGAGCATGTTTCTATTCCAATCCTTACCTTGATTTATCCCCAATTTTGTGCAGGCAATTTACTGCAGATCATCGCCCCCGACACCGGACGGGACTTTCAACTTCACATTGCAAATCTGTATGGTGGCGTTGTGAAAATTAAAGGCCTACTAGGGGTATGTCTTGCCGTCATTTTTTGCTCTTCTCGCCAAGCTTCTCGCTCACTCTATTTCAGGGACATTCTCTCCTTATCAGTGACCCAAAGGCCCTGCATCACATCCTTGTTAAAGACCAAGATGTGTTTGAAGAGTGGAGTGCTTTCACTGCGTGCGTAAAATCTGTCCCAATTGCATTCCAAGTTCTACGCTGATTTCCGTGATACTTAGCACCAATTCTATTGTGTTTGGAGAAGGGTTGGTCGCCACTGTGGGGAACCAACACAAGAAGCAGCGTAAAATGTTGAATCCGGTGTTCTCCACGAAGCATTTACGCAGCATGACACCAGGGTTCGTAACTGTCGCAAGGAAAGTGAGTTAGTTTAACGCGATCGCACCATTGCATTTCACAACTTATCTTACCACAGCTCGAACAAGCTATACTATCCAAAGTCGATGCTGGACCCACGGAAATCGACATGACGGGGTGGTTGACCAGAACTGCGTTGGAGACCATCGGTCAAAGCGGCCTGGGCCACTCCTTTGGCGACTTTTCGGACCGAGCAAGTAACAGTTTTACAGACGCTATCGGAGATTTGGTGTACGCCACTTTCGGCATCAGAATCACAATTCATGACTCACTTTCTACTGCAGGGCGACAATGTCCGTCATGACGCCTGCCGCTCCGTGTATACCGTACTTGGTCAAGCTTGGGTCTCCCCGCTTGCGTCGCTTCTTGGTAAAGATGGTACCATGGCCTGTTCTCCAGAGACTGCGGCAAATTGTGGACATCATAGCCGATAACGTGCTGGAAATATTTCAAGCCAAGAAAGGCCGATTGGGCAACATGGCGACAGGTCATGAAGAGGGAAAGGACATCATGGGGATTCTCTGTAGGTCGCAGTGTGAATGATTTCCACTCCTATCGCTCATCCTCTTGACACAGTAAAAGCGAACAGCACGTCACTCGAGGAGGATCGCCTCTCAGATTCTGAGCTCTTGGGTCAAATGGCGTAAGTTATGCGTGATCCTACACCATGGCCCGCTTATCCACTCCCACGTCTTGTAGCACCCTCATATTCGCGGCAACTGACACTACATCGGGTGCTCTTGCGCGTCTCCTGCATCTCTTTGCACAACACCCCGATGTCCAAGCGAAATTGCGCAAAGAGGTCGTCGACGCATTTAGGGCCCGCGGCGAAGATCTTGATTATGATGGAGTCTCTGCACTTCCGTATTTGGACGCGGTGATACGAGAAACGCTTCGTGTGTGAGTATTATCTAAATGAGCTTGATTACACTCCGGTTTTCACCATGTCATACAGCTTCCCGCCACTGCCGAACGTGTTCCGCCAGTGAGTCATCAATGTGGTTGAGTCCAGGGATCATTTAACACTCAGTTAACTATTCTCCAGAGCGTGCCAGGACACTGTGGTTCCCCTCTTGAATCCCATTCGCGGCGTCGACGGACAAGATATGCATGAAATCCACGTCCCAGCAGGCACCGACATCGCGGTCAGCATCCTCGGGGCGAACCACTACAAAGCAACATGGGGAGAAGACGCGGATGATTGGAAACCCGAGCGCTGGCTGTCACCCCTCCCCGAGAGTGTCACGGGAAACCGTCATATCGGTGGCATATATTCGCACATGTAAGTTGACCCTCTCTGAATGATCACCTTTACCTTCTTACAAGTACTCAGGATGACGTTTTTGGCTGGTGGGCGTTCTTGCATGTGAGTACTATTGTATCTGTTTCTCGCCGTTTGCTGAATGTTGCTCATGTACAGAGGCTTTAAATTCTCGGAGCTCGAGATGAGTTAGTGCTGTTTTCCATGTTATGATGATTCGGCTTTTCTGACCGGTAGATGGCTGGACGTGTAGAGGTCGTTCTAGCCACTCTGCTTCAGTCACTTGAATTTTCGCTCCCTATGAACAAGGAGATCCGCTGGAATATGGGACTTATGATGACGCCTGCGGTCACAGGCTCACATTCCATCCACAACGAAATGCCTCTGTGGGTGAAGAGTATCGCGTGAGTGCATGCATGGCGAGAATATGCACTATCAATGCTTATGCTTTTATTATAGTCCAAAAGGCTTATCGAGGGAAAGTGACAACGACACAACTCATGATACAGAATTCCGCTGTTAGAAGTGTCTTGTATACTCCTCTCCCTATCGTTGTCGGAATCTTTTCTGCCAATGTGATAATCAAAGACCATTAGATTACACGTCAAATATCTTGCTGATGTCGGTATATCTAGAATGATCCAAAGATCTCGCCGACTTGAAATCGAACAAGGAAATTTTGTTAGGAAGCCGGAAGTATGGTATGATGGCATCCTGACATCCAGTTGATATCACATATTATGATCGTGGCCGCCTCTCCAAGTCCAAGCCAGCAAATTCCAGCTGTCCATCGCGAGACATATACACATTCACCCGAGCGCCAGATGGTCGGAACCTGTTCGGATCCCGTGCTGACTGGTCGTCGACGAGAATGTTGAGGGTTCCCGGGAGCGATGATCGACGGAGCCGTAAGAGGAGGGGGAGGAGGCCAGGTTCTGTACAACATAAAAAACGATAGGCAGAAACGGAGGTTAGAATTAGAACTTGTAAGAGGAAAGCAGCGCTGAAAGAATGCCTGGCCAACATACCTCCAATTAGCTCCTCACCGATGATGCTTGAGGGCCATCCAACGATCATAAGGACAGCGACAAAGAAAACCACGCTGGCTCCGAGACCAATAAATGTGAAGATGCCTGACAAATTAAGCCGCGCACGCAGGACAGGGCATGTGGTAACCCCTAGAGTGGGTGTTGGATCCCACCCAGCCTGTCTCATCTCGCTGGATGAAGCAGAAAACCATTGGTGAGCTCCATCCATCGTACCAGTAATTCGATTAGCTCACTCAGTGATATTTGTATATGGATATCGCTGTCCAAGTGCTCCATAGGACATAGTTGTCGCATTCCTGATTGCAATCTCCAATTTCTGTAGAGTAGGTTGAACGGACATCGTCTCGATGAGCAGCTCTTCAAACAACGCGGGGATATCAGTTCATTGGATTGATCCTACCTTAAAATTCTAAGTACATTAGGATTAATCCTACACATGTTTATTACATCTAAATAATAATGTATTTTATCCAATCCTATGCCA
>Ga0210383_10006294_pt1 | contig 10372 bp, 5 predicted proteins | sample IncBWC14OmetaG_FD_160072 | JGI IMG/M metagenome (GOLD analysis project Ga0210383, IMG submission 160072) | Forest soil microbial communities from Barre Woods Harvard Forest LTER site, Petersham, Massachusetts, United States - Inc-BW-C-14-O ...
CCGTGACCCAAGCCTGCTGGATCGTGCCTTGACGCACAGTTCGGCGGTGCCGGAACTGCGCGCCGCGCGCGGCGAGGACATCGCCTTCACCGGATCAGCTGTTCAGGACAATGAGCGCCTGGAGTTCTTGGGGGATGCCGTACTGGAATTGCTGACCAGCGAATATCTGTTGTCTCATTTTCCGGAATGGACGGAAGGCCAACTCTCCAAAAGCCGCGCGCGTATCGTGAATGCGCATTCCCTGGAAATCGCGGCCCGTGGGCTTGGGCTCGGAGATTATTTGCGGCTGGGACGCGGGGAAGAAAAAACCGGTGGACGCGACAAGCCCGCGCTTCTGGCCGACGCCTTCGAAGCGGTGATAGCGGCCATCTATCTCGACGGCGGCCTGGTGCCGGCGCGAGCGTTGCTGATGAAAACGGTTCTTCTACAGGCCAGCGAGGATGGCGAGCGCATATCCGAGTCTGACCGCAAGAGCGCGCTACAGGAATTTTTGCAGGGCCGCGGTGGACAGCTTGCGGAATATCGTCTTGCGGGAGAGAGCGGCCCGGATCATCAGAAGACATTTCTGGTTCAGGTGTGGGTAAAAGGCGAGTGCATGTCCAGCGCCGAGGGAAGCACGAAGAAAGAAGCGGAGCAGAAAGCGGCGCGGCAGGCGTTGGACAAACTGCGGCAAGCGGAAGTGAAGGCGAAGGAAGAGGTCGGGCCGAATGCTGGATGAGACGTTGACACCGGAAAGCGTAACGCCCGAAGAGCCTCTCGGTCAGGATCTTCCGGTACCCGTAAGGCCGGAGCCAGAGAGCTATACCCACACAAACCAGACGACCCTCTCTGAATATCTGGAATCGCTGCTGGTCACGGTGATTCTGGCTCTTTTTGGCACCAGCTTCGTTGTCCAAGCCTTCAAGATTCCATCTCAATCCATGGAGCGCACGCTGCTGGTGGGCGATCATTTGCTCGTGAACAAGTTTATTTTTGGCGGGCGTGGCGCGTGGTACGACCGGTTCCTTCCGTATCGGGAACTTCAACGAGGCGACATCATCGTTTTCAAGTTTCCGTATCAGGATCATCCGCACTTCGTAAAGCGCGTGATCGGTTTGCCGGGAGACCGTTTGAAAATTGTGGACCAGCAGGTCTATGTAAACGGCAAACCTATGGACGAGCCGTACGCGGTGCACGACCCGGCCGCGGGCTACGGAGATCCGCTCAACTACAATTTTCCTCCGGTTGGAACACAGATGTACTTGTCGTCGCTTCAGCCGGAGTGGGCTCACGATATTCGTAAACATATCCAGGGCGACGAACTGGTGGTGCCGCCTGGAAAATACTTCGCCATGGGCGACAACCGCGATCACAGCCTGGACAGCCGCTACTGGGGTTTTGTGGACCGAGACGCCATCATGGGCCGGCCGTTCCTGATCTATTGGTCCATCAACGCCAGCAGCGCGGACTACGGCAACACTACCTTTGCACAGCGGGTTCTGGGCATCTTCGACACTTTGGTTCATCTCCCCGCGCGCACGCGGTGGAACCGTATGCTGCACACTGTTCACTGAGCTCGCCTTGGTTCCGCGGTACTACACTTTTCTTGCCGGGTCTGGGAGACTCCCTTCAAGATGATTCGTTTCCGCAGATATGGTGGAATCGCTGTGCTGCTGATGGCGTTGATACTTGCCGCTCAAGCAGGCGTGTCGCTTCTTGTACGAACGCATCGCATGCGGGAATACCTGATCACGCATCTGGAGAGCGCATTTGGCCGCCCGGTGCAGGCCGGCCGATTTTCCGTGCAGATCCTGCCCATCCCGGAGCTAGATGTGGACGCCGTCACCATCGGCGAGGATCCCGCATTTGGGAATGAATATTTCCTGCGCGCCGATCAGATGACCGCTCGTTTTCGCTGGCTGGGATTGCTTGGCGGCCACTTCGAGTTTGGCACCATGTCTTTCACTCGTCCCAGCCTGATCCTGGTCAGAAATGCCGCCGGCCACTGGAATCTGGAAGGTTGGCTGCCGCCGGCACGGGCTGCCCGCGGGTCTCCTACTGCGATGGCTACGCAATCACGCGCGGAATCCACTTACCACTTGCAGAAAGTTGACTTCGACGAAGGCCGAATTAATTTCAAACTCAGCGACGAAAAACTTCCATTCGCTTTCACGGACGTTTCTGGAAGCGTGGAGCAGGTTTCCTCCGGCCGCTGGCAGTTGCAGTTAGAGGCGCAGCCATGGCGCAGCGGGGTGCCGCTGCAATCCACCGGTACTTTGCAGGTGGCCGGATATGTAGCCGGAACATCCGCTCGCATGCAGCCCGCGCAAATTCGTTTGCACTGGGGAAAGGTGTCCCTGGCCGATTTGTTCCGCCTGATTACCGGCAACGATTCCGGAGTGCGCGGGGAATTTGCGTTGGATGGAAACGCCAGCATTGGAATGGAGCCGACCACGGCAACCGCCGCTGCCAGCACTTGGCGATTTGGATTGCAGGCCCGCGCCACGAATATTCACCGCTGGGATTTGACGGAGCGTGACGACAATCCGCGCGTAAACGTGAATCTGCGCGGCCTGTGGAATCTGGCGGTCGGCGAAGCGCGCGCGGAAGAACTCCTCGTGGAGCTTCCCAAATCGAATTTGATCGGCACGGCGGTTCTGAAAACCAGCGGCCCGGCCGCATGGAACGCTCACTTTTTGCGCATGGCCGTTCAGGGCGAGGATTTGCTGGCGTGGTACCGCGCCTTTCAGCCCGGAGTTTCTGAGGAAGTAGCGCTCAGCGATCTCATCACCGGTTCGGTCAGCGCCACTGGTTGGCCATTGCGATGGGATACCGGCGCCATCCAGAGCGAACCAGGATCGCTGCATTTACCGGGACAGGTTGTGGCGCATCTCGAACCGTTTCACGCCACCATGCGGAACGGAAAGTTTGATGCACAAGGATTGCGCCTGAGGCTCCCGGCGGAAGCGGCAATATCGGCAAACGAGAAGGGGGAAAAAAACGCGGTGAAGCCGCGAGGCAATGTAGTCGCGGAAAATAGTATTGACGCCGCATTGAGCCAGGATTCGGTAGCGCATCAGGGTGACCTGCGATTGAACGTGCATCTACTCGAAGCCGCGCCTGTGTTCAAGCTAACCGCCGCATTCGGTTATCCGTTGAACAAAGGATGGGAGTATGACGGAGGCGCCTCCGGTTTTCTGATGTGGAATTGGGGAAGCAGCTTGAAGGGCGCGCGCCGCAGCGGTTCGATCGAATTGGCAAAAGCGCGATTGCAGGTGGCCGGGCTAAACCAACCATTAAGACTGGAAGACGCTCGCCTGGAATGGAACGATGCAGGCCGCAACGCCGTGATTGGCAAAGTGGATGCCTTCGGTGCGGCTTGGTCAGGAACAATTTCGCAGCAAAATGAAATCGTGGTAACCGAGGGCAATCCTTGGAATTTTCAGCTGCATGCCGATCATCTGGATGCAACGGAACTGGACCGCTGGGTCGGGCCACGCTCGCGTCCAAACTGGCTGCAACGGCTGCTGCCATCGCTTTTAGGCGACGCAAATACGGCGCATGCCAGCGAGTTGTTGCGCCGCGTCTCTGCGGAAGGCGAGCTGACCGCGGACACCCTGACCATCGAGAAGATCAAATTGTCCAAGGCTCATGGGCACTTGGCGCTGCATTCGCTGCATCTCGAAGTGCGCGATGGGGAAGCACAATGGGCGGGCGGAACGGTTCGTGGCGGAATGCAGGCGCAATTCTCGCCGCTGCCGAAGTATGAGATGAATGCGCTGATCGAAAATGTGAACATGACGCAGTTGCCGTGGCCGCCGCGTTGGGGCGAGCGTTGGACTGGCATGGCCGCGGGCAAGATTCACCTGACCACTGCTGGCGTGGGAAAAGAAGATTTGCTGAAACAATTGGCGGGTGGCGGCGACTTGAAGCTGGCCAAGGTAGAATTTCGAGGTTGGGACGTGGAGCTGAGCGCGGAATCAGGCGGCCCGTCCGTCGGCGCTTCTCGTTGGACGAGCGGGGAAGGCGAATTTCAGCTGAAAGACCAGAAGCTCCAGCTCGACGGATTCCGCCTGGAAGCTCCGCATCAGAGAACGGAATTGGCTGGGACCATTTCTTTTGGCATGGATGGCAACCTCACGTTTACTCCCAGGCCGCGAACCGCACCCGGATCGCGTACGATTTCCCCGGCGCGCGAATTGCGCGTCACCGGACAATTGGAAAACCCAGCTGTCGCCGTGCTACCCGCAAGATCAGAACAAGCTCGACCGTAAGCGAACGAGAAACGAAACATCCAGATCCAGAGGATAACCATGATTCGATTTCGACTGGCGGCAGTGACACTCATGCTCCTGTGTGCACGGGGAATCTCAGCTCAAGGCTCGTTCACGCTGGAACAAATCCTTGGTGCGCCATTCAACGCAAACCTGGTGGCGGCCAAAAGCGTCAATCGCGTCGCGTGGGCGTCTAATCAACAAGGAAAGCGCAACATCTGGGTCGCCGAAGGCCCCACGTATGCTGCGCGGCAGGTGACTTCGTATCAGCAGGACGAGGGCGGCGAATTGTCTGACCTGCGATTTTCCTCGGACGGCGACACCATCGTATATGTCCGCGGGGAAGGGAAAGACTCCGCCGGCGACTATGCGAATCCGACCAGCAATCCATTGGGAGAAGAACAAACGGTGTGGGCGATTTCCTGGAATGGCGGCGCGCCCGTAAAGATTGACGCGGGGAATTCGCCGGCCGTTTCGAAAAAAGGGCGCATGGCTTACGGGCGCGGCGGCGAGATGTGGATGTCGTCTCTGAAAGGGGACGAAAAGCCCAAACAAATTGTGGGGCGCGGGAAGAATCATCCTGTGGAATGGTCACAAGACGGCACGCGCCTGCTATTCGTGTCCGACCGTAGCGATCACAGTTTCGTGGGGATTTACGACGTGGACACGCAGGAAGTGAAATTTCTGGCGCCTTCGGTGGACTCGGATCGGGACCCGGTGTGGTCCCTCGACGGCAAACGCGTAGCGTTTGTGCGCCAGCCGGCCGTGCCGCGAGACACTCCGGATGGCTATTTCATTGAGCCGGACCGTCCGCATCCATGGTCCATCTGGGTGGCGGATGTCGAGAACGGCAGTGCGCACGAAGTCTGGCATAGCGGAGCGGCGCTGCCGGACTCTTTTCCGTATATGGCAGAAGACACGGGTGGCGGCGTCATTAACTGGGAGGGCGGCGACCGCTTGGTGTTCGCCAGTGAAGCCGACGGCTGGCAACATCTATATTCGATTCCCATCGACGGCGGCGCCGCGAAGCTCCTCACTCCGGGAAATTGCGAAGTGGAGCAGTGGTCATTTTCATCTGACAACAAAACCATATTTCTCAACTCAAATTGTGGGGACATAGATCGTCGGCATTTGTGGAGTGTGAGAGTAGACGGAAGCGCCTTGGAGCAATGGACCGGATTAAAAGGCGCCATCGGTGTTGAGTGGAATCCTGTGGTGCTCAGCAACGATCGCGACTTTTTTTATCTCGGCTCTGACGGCACCCGTCCCGGCCGAGTGTTTCACACGACTCTCTCAGGGGACAAGTCAACCACGGAAATCTCTTCGACGACTTGGGAACAAACGTTTCTTGTGGACCGACTGGTCGCGCCGCAGCAAATCACTTTTCGTTCCGCCGATGGTCTGGAAATTCACGGGCAATTGTTCCTGCCAAAAAATCTGAAGGCAGGAGAGAAACGCGCGGCGCTGCTCTTTCTTCACGGCGGCCCGATGCGCCAAATGTTGTTGGGTTGGCACTACATGTACTACTACGCGAACGCCTACGCGATGAATCTGTATCTGGCGAACCATGGGTACATCGTGCTGGCCATTAATTATCGCAGCGGCATCGGCTATGGACGCGCGTTCCGGGAAGCACCAGGTAGGGCAGGGCGAGGCGCTTCGGAGTATCAGGACGTCGTGGCGGCGGGAAAATATCTGCAAGGCCGCGCCGATGTTGATGCCCAGCGCATCGGACTCTGGGGCGGCAGCTATGGCGGATATCTAACGGCGCTCGGCCTGGGCCGAAACTCGGATTTGTTTGCCGCGGGAGTAGATTTTCATGGCGTCCACGATTGGCCAGCCGATAATTGGGAAGGGAAGCACATCCCGGAAGATCTAGTAAAGCTGGCACATGCTTCTTCTCCCGTAGCTGCGGTGAGTACATGGAAATCGCCGGTGCTTTTCATTCACGGCGACGACGACCGCAACGTAATGTTTTCGCAAACCGTCGATCTTGCCGCCCGGCTGCGCGCGCAAGGTATTTCCATCGAACAATTAATTTTCCCTGACGAAGTGCACGATTTCCTGCTCTATCGAGACTGGCTCAAGGGCTATGAAGCCACCAGCGAGTTCTTCGACCGCAAACTGGAACCGCCGCAAAAATGACACGCGCATTCTCCCAACGCGGGGCCGGTCCACGCGCGGCGCGCTGGCTTGCCGTTTTTGGAATTCTTTTGCTCGCCGTGGCAGCGAAGTGCGACGACCGCATCCAATTGTTTCCGCGTCTTCACGGGGGCGAAATTTTGCACTACGAAAGCCACGCGCGCCTGAATCGTTATGTGAAAACCAAAAGTAACGTGGCCACGATGTTCGAACCCACTCCCGTACAAGCCGACGTCTCCATGAACCTGCAGCTCTCCGTGCACGATTTTCATGAGATGGATCATCGCCCCATGATGGCGGCGGAAACGCAATTGCTCCCCGAGGATTCTTCCGCGTCGGCAACGAGCAGCGCCCCGGCGCACACCGCAAAGATTGATTTTACGATCGGCGGAGATGGCAATCTGTCTCGCGCCGACGGTCTGGACGATCTTGATCCGCAACAGCGCATGGCATGGCAGTTTTGGGTTGCGCAGTTTGCGTTTGGCTGGACGCTTCCCGCTTCTGGCGCGAAGCCCGGAGAGAAATGGAAAACAACCGAAGTGGAAACCGCGCCCACGCCGATCGCAAAGCTCGTCTGGGAGCGTGAAACCACCTACGTCCAGGATGAAAAATGCCCCATCGTCCCGGACCAGCAATGCGCCGTCTTTCTGGTTACCGCGACTCTCAAGCAAAAATCCAGTCCCCAGGACGCGACTCCAGAAGATTACAAACTGAATCAACTAAAAACATCGGGGACCGCCAAGGGCACTAATCAAGGCGCGATCTATATCTCCCGGAAAACGGGCTTGCTGGTGCGCGCCACCGAAGACATTCAACAATCGCTGGACGTCACTATCGCAAAGTTGGACAGCAGCAATCAGGTGCAATATCTTGTCGACGTGACCAGCCATTTTGAGACGGTATTTGTTCCACCCGCTCAGTCCGCCGCACGCTGAAGCATGCGGTCCCGTGGCACGCCGAGCCTCGCACTACGCGAAACCAGGATTTGCCAGCCCTTGCTATAATGAAGGTTTCGACAGGGGCCGACGAGGCCGCAGGAGACCTGGCAAATGAATTTCAAGCTGCGCAGCAATTATCAACCTCGCGGCGATCAACCTGCCGCAATTGACCAACTCACTCGAGGGCTGGAAGCGGGAGACAAGAATCAGGTCCTGCTAGGTGTAACCGGTTCGGGCAAAACTTTCACAATGGCCAAGGTCATCGCAGCGGCAAATCGCCCTGCTCTCGTCCTGGCCCATAACAAAACGCTCGCCGCGCAGCTCTACCATGAGTTCAAAGGTTTTTTCCCGGACAACGCCGTCGAATATTTTGTCAGCTATTACGATTTCTACCAGCCCGAAGCCTACGTGCCTTCCGCGGACCTGTACATCGACAAGGAAGCAACCATTAACGACGAACTCGATAAATTACGGATGAGTGCGACGCGCTCTCTCTTCGAACGCCGCGATGTGGTCGTGGTCGCCTCGGTTTCCTGTATTTACGGCATCGGTTCGCCTGAAGCGTATTACGGAATGCTGGTGATGGTCGAAAAGGGGCAGCAAACTTCGCGGGAAGCGCTGCTACGCCGGTTCGTCGATATTCAATACGAGCGCAGCGAAGATCTGAAACGCGGCACGTTTCGCGTCCGCGGTGACATCATCGAAATCTATCCGACATACGAAGACCAGGGCTACCGCTTCGAAATGTGGGGCGATCAGATCGACGTGATCCGCCAGTTCGATCCAGTCACCGGAGAAATTCGTTCCGGCCAGGAAGATCTGACACGCGTGCCCATCTATCCCAAGACCCATTACGTGATGCCCCAGGACCAGCGCGATCGCGCGATCGTCGGTATTCAGGAAGAGTTGGGCTGGTGGAAGAAAGAGCTGGAGAAGCAGGGAAAATACGTGGAAGCGCAGCGCGTTGTGCAGCGCACCATGTTTGACATGGAGATGATGCGCACGATTGGCTATTGCCACGGCATTGAGAACTACTCCCGTCATTTGAGCGGACGTTTACCCGGTGAAGCGCCGCCGACACTGCTGGACTATGTGCCGCAAGACTTCCTCCTCTTTGTGGATGAGTCTCACGCCACCATTCCTCAGGTGCGCGGCATGTATCACGGCGACCGCTCGCGCAAGCAAACGTTGGTGGACTACGGCTTTCGCATGCCGTCCGCGCTGGACAACCGCCCTCTGACCTTCGAGGAATTTGAACACCGCCTGAATCAGGTCATCTACGTCTCCGCCACGCCCGGGCCGTACGAGCTAACGAAATCGGGCGGCTTGTTTGTGGAACAGGTGATTCGTCCCACCGGACTGATCGATCCGGAAGTCGAAATCCGTCCTGTGAAAGGCCAGGTCGACGATCTGCTTGAAGAAATTCGCATCCGTGCCGAAAAGCACGAACGCGTGCTTGTGACTACCCTGACGAAACGTATGGCGGAAGACCTGACCGAGTATTTCAGTGAAATCGGCGTGCGCTGCCGCTATTTGCATTCGGAAGTGGAAACGCTCGATCGCATCAAGATCCTGCGCGACCTGCGCAAAGGCGAGTTTGACGTGTTGATCGGCATCAATCTTCTTCGCGAAGGCCTGGATCTTCCAGAAGTTTCGCTCGTGGCCATTCTGGATGCGGACAAAGAGGGATTCCTGCGCAGTACAACTTCGCTGATCCAAACCATGGGCAGGTGCGCGCGCCACGTGGAAGGCCGCTCGATCCTTTATGCGGATGTGCGGACCAAGTCCATGAACGAGGCTATCAGCGAAACCAACCGCAGACGCGCCAAGCAAATGGAGTACAACACGGAAAACAATATCACCCCGCAATCGATCATCAAGGGTGTGGACATGGAACTGGCCCACATTGTGGAAGCCGACTATGTGAATATTCCGCTCGATACTGCCGCGCTGGATGCCGCAGCCGCCTCCATCAAGTCCGAACAACAGCTTGCTGAGGTTCTGGCGCAACTCGAAGGTCAGATGCGTGAAGCGGCGAAAAAATTTGAGTTCGAAAAGGCCGCGCAGTATCGTGACCGTATCAAGTCTCTCAGGCAGCAGGATCTAGCTGGACTGTTCGGAAAATAGTGTTCAGAAGCGCCGCCCGCTACCACCTGAAACACTTCTCGGGCGGCTTAGACCAAGCCACGGCGCAATTCATCAAGCGGATAAAACGTGTCGCGCCAGACGATGCCGCCCTGACGCAGTGTGACGATCGTCGATCGCAAAATCATGTACGAGAAAATTATGGCCCCCAGCGGCAGGGTCAGGCAATAGAGCGGCGAAACACGCATCACAATGTCCACGCCGAGATGGAAGCACATGGCGATCAGTACGGAGATCGCTGCAAGCGCGCGCCCCCAGCCATGGCCGAAAAACAATCCTGCAAAGGGAAGCACGTTCATCACAATCAGCCCAAGGACTTGCATCGCCACAACAGGAATGCGAAATTGTGCCCCTGCGAAAAAGTTTTTTTCCACGCCGCGCACCAGATTGCCTAACCCCAGATGCCATGCCACGGAGACATAGTTCTGTGCCACGGCCACGCCGGAGCGAAATCCAGCGAGCTTCACAATCTTGCCCAGCTTCATGTCGTCAACCACTTCCATGGCCAGTCGCCGGTGTGTGCCGCTTCCTTCATAAGCTTTACGGCTCAGCATTTGAAACGCGCCCACGCCCACATACGATCGCGAGCCGGGATTGCTTACGTTGTAAGGATCGGTAGCCAATTGAAACCCCATGCCAAAAAACGAGATGAGCACGGTGTCCCAAAAACCGCTGCGCTCCACGTCGCCAAGTAACGACAGGTGATCCAGCCCACGCTCGCGAAATAACGAAACAATTCGGCGCAACGAATCAGGCCGGAACTTCACATCCGCATCGGTGAATACGATCAATTCGCCACTCGAAATTTCGTATCCACTTTGCAGCGCATGCGGTTTTCCCAGCCAACCCTTCGGTAATTCTCGCACATGAACCACTTTCATTTGAGAATGGTTC
>Ga0210383_10006297_pt1 | contig 10370 bp, 8 predicted proteins | sample IncBWC14OmetaG_FD_160072 | JGI IMG/M metagenome (GOLD analysis project Ga0210383, IMG submission 160072) | Forest soil microbial communities from Barre Woods Harvard Forest LTER site, Petersham, Massachusetts, United States - Inc-BW-C-14-O ...
AGAGCGCTTGCATGGCATGCAAGAGGTCAGGGGTTCGAATCCCCTAAGCTCCACCAGGTCAGAGGCCTGTTGAGACCCGATCAAGATCATCGGGGAGCAAGTCGGGGAGCAAGCCGCGCTATCCTTATCGTCATGGGTAGTCACGCTGCTGGCGCCCGGCGTCGCGGGCGCAACGAAGGATCGATTTACAAGGACGAGGCCAAGGACCGCTGGTACGGCGCCGTCTCTGTCGGCTACGGCGCGGACAGGAAGACGTGGCGGCGGCACAAGGTCTCCGGCCGCACGAGGGCCGAGGTCGCCGAGAAGCTCAAGCAACTCCAGGCTGAGAAGGACTCCGGCGTGCAGCCCGAACATGCCTACACGGTCCAGCGTGCCGTGGACGACTGGCTTTCGGAGGGGCTGGACGGGCGGTCGGCCAGGACGGTAACGCTCAACCGTCACATCCTCAAGCCGGTCACCGCCATCATCGGCGGCATCGAGCTGCGGATGCTGACCGCGCACGATGTGCGCCGGGCCCTGGTCCATCTGGCGGCGGGCCATTCCAGCCGGACGGTGACGATCGCGCACAACGCGCTGACCCGGGCCCTGCGTCACGCCGAGGCTAACCGTCATGTCGTGCACAACGTGTCCGCCCTGGTTGACACCCCGAAGGGCCAGTCCGGGAGGCCGAGCAGGGCGCTGACGGCCGAGCAGGCCGCCGCCGTCCTGAAGGCTGCCAAGGCGTCCCGGCTCGGTGCCTACGTGGTCTTGTGCCTGATGACCGGCATCCGCACCGAGGAGGCCCGGGCGCTCCGCTGGGACCACGTGGACCTGGACGCCGCGAGCATCGCGGTGTGGCGGTCCGTCCGGCACGGCGGTGACACCAAGACCGCCAAGTCACGCCGGACCCTCGGACTGCCCCAGGCGGTCGTCGAGGCGCTGCGCGAGCATCGCGTGCGTCAGGGCCAGGAGAAGCTGGCCGCCGGGGACCTCTGGAAGGATCACGAGCTGGTCTTCACAACCACAGTCGGCACCGAGCTGGACGCGGCTAACGTCCGGCGGTATTTCCGGGCTATCTGCAAGACCGCCGGCATCGGGGACGACTGGGCTCCCCGCGAGCTGCGGACCAGCTTCGTCAGCCTGCTATCAGCCTCGGGCGTGCCGGTAGAGGAAATCGCCCGGCTGGCCGGCCACTCGAGTTCGCGCACGACGGAGGTCATCTACCGAAAGGAACTCCGCCCGGTCCTGGTCAAGGGGGCCGAGGTCATGGATCAGATCTTCGGATGAATAACAGCACAAAGGAGCCGCATCACTTCCATGGTAAGGAGAAGGTCTACGGTTCGATTCCGTAACGGGGCTCCGCTAAAAGGCCAGGTCAGAAGCTCACTGGACAGCTCCCATCGTACATTGCGGATGGGAGCTGTCGCTGTATTGGGAGGAATCTGGGAGATCGTGTTCTCCGGGCCGACGGAGCTCACCTGGTCGGCCCGCGAGGGTCAGCCGATAGATGCCGGGCCCCACGGCGGGAACCGGAGGCCTGCCGCACCGTCGCATCGAGACGCGCTTTCAAGCGGGTCTCGCCCGGTGGCCATACAAACACGAGATGATCATCCGGCGGGAGCACATGAGTGAGCCGTGGCCGCGCACAAGTCTTGAGGACAATGATTCTCAGGAGTAAAGACGGCGTGACTTGCTGGAACCGGGCCCGCCGACGGCCCCGCCGTGTGCTATCAGAGATAATGCGCCGGAGTCAGGTCGGCTGCGGGCACCGTTCCCGATGGACAGCCGAGGGGGTATCAGAGGTAATGGGCCATTACCTCTGATAAGCCGGGTACGCATCTACTGAGCCCGCGCGTACCCCGTCGCGGCCCAGGGCCGCGACGGTGCCGGGGAAGCGGCGGTGGAGACTAGGTCACTCGCCTCGGGCGCGGCGCGTCGAAGAGCCTGATGAGTTCCTGTAGGCTTCCGCGAGCACGCCCCGGTCAGCTGCGGCCGGCGGGCGTCGTGCTCCGGCGTAGGCGAAAGCAGCCGCGGCGCGTTTGGCGGCGGGACACATAGCCGGGGATGGGCGTGTTGAGCGTGGATGGGGAGAGAGCCCGTGGGACACGGTGAGCGCCGGCGCGAGCTTGAGCGGCAGTTTCCTGGCTGGGAGATCTGGTACGTGCCGCGGGACGCGGACAGTGCAACATGGCGCGCTCGTCCGCAGATGCTGATCGGCGCCGATAGCCCGGAGGATCTCGCGGCTGCTATCCGGGCTGCGCACAGCCAGGTCCCAAGCCCGGATTCGCTGCTGCTTGCCTCCCCGCAGGATTACCCGGTGAGGGTGAGGCGGCTCCGCGAGCTGGCGGAGCCGGCCGGTGCTGCCCGGAGGCGCGCGAAGGCTCAGAAAAGGCGGCGGGTTCCCCGCCGCCGGACGGCGTTCCGCCTGGCGTGGCCGAGCGCTTCGGTGAGCGGCCCACGGCACCACTAGGCGCCGCCGGAGAGCCTGGTCCCGGCGACCTCGGCTCATGCCCGGGTGTCGGCGGGAGAGGTCACCGCGTGACCGGTGTGGGTTTGCTCGCCGTCGCCGTAGCCTCCCCAGAATGTTCCGGTCTCCAAGCTCCCGCTGCCCTAGCCGCCGAGGCGGGGGAGGAGCAGGCCGCGCGGCTTGACGTAAAGGCCGTTATCGGACGTTCGTATGGGTTTCAGCCTGCAGGCCAATGCCAAGACTCTCGAAGGGCGCCAGCACGCCGACCGGGACGCCCAGTTCCGGTACATCAACGGCCAGGCCCGGGACCACATGGACGCCGGCGACCCGGTGATCAGCGTGGACGCCAAGAAGAAAGAGAACGTCGGGCCGTTCAGGAACGGCGGCGCCGAATGGCGGCCCAAGGGCGAGCCCGAGAAGGTGAACGTCCATGACTTCATCGATAAGGAGCTGGGCAAGGTGACCCCCTACGGGGTCTACGATGTGGCCGCGAATGCCGGGTGGGTGAACGTGGGCACCGACCACGACACGGCCGCGTTCGCGGTGGCCACCATCGCCACCTGGTGGGAGAAGGCCGGGCAAGCCGCCTACCCTTGTGCCCGGCGGCTGCTGATCACCGCCGACGGCGGCGGGTCTAACGGGTACCGGACCCGGCTGTGGAAGACCGAGCTCGCCAGGCTCGCCGCGGAGACCGGTCTCAAGATCACCGTGTGCCACCTGCCGCCGGGCACATCCAAGTGGAACAAGATAGCGCACCGGCTGTTCTCCCACATCTCGATGAACTGGCGCGGGCGGCCGCTGACCAGCCATGAGGTCATCGTTCAGACCATCGCCGCGACCACCACCCGCACCGGGCTCACCGTCCAGGCCGAGCTCGACACCGCTGCTTACCCCAAGGGCATCAAGATCCCAGACCAGGAGATCAAGGACCTGGAGAAGCAGCAGGTGCTCCAGCGCCACCAGTTCCACGGGGAGTGGAATTACAGCCTCACCCGGCCCTCCCTGAACCAGCGTGTTATTAATTAGCAGGCGCTAAGGAGATCCTGCTTCGAGTCGACGTCAGTGCGCTGCCAGCCACCAGGGGCGCTCCATGACGACGGTCTGCTTGACGTCAGCGGCATCATGAATCCGGCCGGCACCCCGTTCGTACCGCCGATGGCCGGCCAGAATCTCGGCCGCCACGATGTCCGCCTCGGACAGGGCGCCAGCGTGATCGTCGAACGTACTGACAGCCTGCACGATGTCCGTCTCGGACGGGCCGCCGGCGTGATCGTCGAACGTACTGACAGCCTGCACGATGTCCGTCTCGGACGCGGCGCCGGCGTGACCGTCGAACGTACCGACAGGCTGCTGATCGCTGAATCGTGCGCCATGGCTGCCGGGGGTGACAGCCTCACCCGGCCACCCGTGCCAGGTGGACGACGGACTGCTGGAATCGCCGGCAAGTACCAGGGTCCCTTCGAGGAGTGTGGAGCGCTCGCCCACCGCGCCCATCATCATGACCCGCGAGGCGGTGCGCAGACAGGCGCCCGCGCCGATCCGGATCGGACCCGTCATCCATTCGCCGCGGGTATTGAGGTGTGCGATCAGCACGGCCTGGTCGATGCGGGCGTTGTCGCCGATGTGGAGCAGGTCCGGTTCTTCCATCATCGGGTCCGCGCCATTGGGGTAGAGGCAGACGTTCGCCCCGATCTGCGCTCCCTGCGCGCGGAAGAACCACACGAGGAAGGCCGAGCCTTCGAAGAAGGCCAGCAGGTCGCGGTTGCCGAACCACCCGCCCGACAGCGACGAGATGACGCTGTGGATCTTCCAGCGCTGGCAGTACGAGGATTGCGTCCAAAGCTGTTCGCCTTCAACTCGCCGGCCGATGATCAGCCACTTGGTCGCCGTTGCGATGCCCAGCGCGCCAAACGCGCTGGCGAGGTGGAGGGGTAGGTAGAAGCCGGCCAGCAGTAGCGCGAGGTTGGCCGCGCTGTGCGGGCCCGGCCCCTCGGCTATCAGGACGGCCCGCGCCAGCAGCAACGCTCCGATCATGGGCATCGCTCGATAGAGCGCGCCCAGGGTGGCAGTCGCGATGTTGAAGGCCACGTGCGCGCCCAGCGGCCAGACCTTATAGGGCGCCTCGCCCATGTACATCGCGCGGCCGTAGGGACGCAGCGTCTCCGCCTCGATGCGGCGGGGCGTGGCGGCTTCGAGCTCGATGGGTGCCTGCCGGCCGTCTTGGCCGATCCATGTCGAGCCGGCCGGGGCGATGAATCCTTCGGGCGCGAAGGTGCCCGAGCCCAGGACCGCGTTCCGGCTGACGACCACGCCTGGTGACAGGACACAGCGGTCGGCGACGTTGGCGCCCGTCTCGATGCGGATCGGCCGCGAGCCGTGGGCGCTGGTCATTAGGTATGTCGAGCGCGAGCCGAACGTCACGTCGTCGCCGCACTCGAAGAGGTCGTATTCGGTGATGATGTTGCCTGAGCCGGGCCAGTAGATTCGCTTGCCTACCTTGGCGCCGAGCAGGCGATAGATGACGCTGATCGCGGCGAAGTTCGAGCCGAGCAGCGGCGCGACCCCGCCGAAGCGGCCGTCGGGCAGAAGCTGCCCCATCAGCCAGCGTTCGAACATCGGCCAGGGACGGGTGACGTCGTCCTCGGCACGGAAGCGCCCGATCACTGTCCACTTCACGAGGATCACTCCCGCGAGGTAGATGAAGGGTGACGCAACCGTGGCCGCCACCAGCACCGCCGCCGACCTGATCAGACGCTGCGGATTGAGCATCTGCACGAGCAGGTCGACCGGGCCGTGGAGATGGGCGCCCTGGAGCACGAGACCCGATATGAAGCTATGCAGCACCAACACCACCGGCACCCAGGCCGCCAGCACCAACGCGGCCCTGATCGTCGTGCCGACGCACTGGAGCCACCGGGGTGGGTCGAAGAGCAGCGCACGCGACAGGGCGCGGGTGCCCTGGTTGCGCGCCTTCGGATCGTCTGACGTACCCAGCGGAGCGACCTCGGTATCGGCGGGGAGCACGCTGCCGGGGACGATCGTCGCGCGGATTCCGATCGACACGTTCGCGCCGAGCGAGATTGGCTTGAGGTCCATGGCGGAGCCTTCGAGCACGAAGGGGCGCACAATCGCTGATTCGTCGATGCAGGCATCGTCGCCGATGACCAGCAGGTCGAACTCGCCCAGGTCGGCGCTCGGCGCGATGCGCGTGCGCCGCCCGACGCGGGCGCCCATCAGCCGGTAGTAGAGCGCGGTGAGCGAGTAGGACATCGAGAACACGCCTAGGCCGATGGAGGCCTGGATCTGGCGCGCCAGCCACCAGCGGAGGTAGCGATGACCCCAGAGCGGTGCGGCGCCGGAGCGGTAGCGCCCGACGAATAGCCACTTGAGGGCAACCGCGATCAGCGGGCCCACGATGTTCCTGATCGCCCCTGCCGCCGCAACGGCGGCGAACATGACCCAAATGCCGCTCAGGCCCAGATCGGCTTGCAGGTACCACCACAGGAAGATCCAGCCCACGAACTGCCCCAGCCTGAACACGGTCGGCAACACGGCGACCGGCAGGAGCTGGGTGACCAGGGTCGGCAACGCTGTCTGCGACTTCGCTGGCGGACCTTCCGGCGCTGCTATCGCTGCCTCACCGGCAGCGGCAGCCTGCTCGCCGGCAGTGGCAAGCGCGGTGCGAACGATCGTGGACAGTTCGCGGACGGTGCGATTGCGGAAGATCGAGGTCGGCGGCAAGGCGATGCCGTACCGCTTGCGCACGTCGGTGATGATCTGCACCGCTGTCAGGGAACTTCCACCGAGATCGTCGAAGAAGTCGCTGTCGAGGTAGACGTCGCGGTCCTGCCCGAGGGATGTGCGCCACTGGCCGAGGACGTAGGCCTCGATGTCGTCGGCCGGGGTATCCGCCGCGCGGTGCGGCTTCTCCGTCAACGCTCGCAGCTGTTCGATGTGGACCTCGCCCGTGACTGGGTGACGGGGAAAGGCATCGAACACGGCGATATCGCGCGGGACGAGATAGTCGTGGATCGCGCCGTGAAGTCGGGCTCTGAGGACCGGTTCGGCGATCGCCGCGCCTTCAACCGCCACGCGGATCGTGCCGTGGTCGTGGTCGACCTGGACCATCACGCCGGTCGCGCCGGGGCACGCCGCGCGGACCGCGTCCTCGATCTCCGGCGACGACACGACCACGCCGAGGGCGGGGATCGGATCGGCTATCGGAGCGCCCTTCGGTGGGCATTGCGCTTCGAACAGCCGAGATCGGGCTGCGGCCTTCTCATCGACTTCGCCGATTCCAAGGCGCGACGCGAGCCGCACCCGCAGCAACTTGCCGGTGGCGTTCTTCGGCAGGTCATCCATATAGACCGCTATCACCGGCCATTTGGCGGGAGACAGATGCCGGGAAAGGTGGGGGGCGAGTGCTTCGAGATCGACCCGCCGCCTCGAACTCGGAACGATCACGCAGCCCACGGTCTCGCCCAGCATGTCGTGCGGGACGGCAAACGCCAGCGCCGCACGCACCTCAGGATGCCCGACCAGAACCTCCTCGATCTCGGCCGGGGCGATCGTTTCCCCGCCGCGCTTGATCACGTCCTTGCCACGGCCCACGATATAGAGGTAGCCGTCGGCGTCGAGGCGGCCAATGTCGCCGGTGTCGAACCAGCCGTCCGGAATCGCCGGTTCACCGGGCCCCGGTTTGTCCTGCACGATCCCGGCAAGCGGCGCGCCGCGCAAGACGATGCGCCCGGCAACACCCAGCGGCGCGGCCTCACCCTCGTCGTCGATGATGCGGACATCCGGCCCCAAGATGCGCCCGCTCGCCCCTTTGCGCTCGAGCCGGTAGTCCAGCGGCGGGCAGGCGATCGGCATACATTCGGTCATGCCGTAGCCCGGCAGGATCGCGGCCTCGAACCGAGCACGCAACCGGTCGGCTGTCGACGGCAGCAGGTGTCCGGCTGCATTGCAAATAAACCGCAGCCGATGCACCGAATCCGCGCGGCGCTCACCTTCCTGGAGGATGCCGTCGTGAATCGTCGGCGATGCGTAGTACCAGTTGAAGCCGGCACCGCCGTCCAGCTCGTCCCAGAACATCGCCGCGTCGAAGCCGTCGGAATAGATCATCTCGCTGCCCGCAAGCAGCGGCGCGTAGAGATTGCGAACAATGCCTCCAACGTGGAACAGCGGCATCATGTTGTAGCCGCGATCAGCCGGCCCCAGCTCCAACGCCGCGGCGATGCATGCCGCGCCCACGCACAGATCGCCGAGGCGGATGGGCACGAGCTTCTTGCGTCCAGAAGTTCCGGACGTGAACAGTTCCAGGGCGGTGTCGTCCGGGCCGTTGAAGCGGCGGCGGTGCTTTCCCGTCGAAGACCAGACGCCGCCGCTCGGTGTCTCGCAGACGAGGTCGAACAGGCCGGCTTCCTCCCCGTGGCTGACCAGGTTGATGACGGCGGCTCCGCACTCGCGGGCTGCGCGCCGGATGTGGCCGAAGTCCTCACCCAGCGGCACGATCACCGCGTTCGCGCCCGTCTCGGCGAGGTCAGCGGCGATTTCGCCCTCGGGATTCCACGGGTTCATCGGCACCACGGTGCACCGCATGCTGATCGTCAGCAGGCAGACCGCCAGGTCCGGGCCCTCCGGCATCGCTATCGCGCACCGGTCACCCGGCCGCAGGTCCACCTCGCGGAAGGGCGCCCCATCGCTCACGAATTCGTGTAGCCGCGCGTACGACAGCGCTCGCAGGCCGCGTCCGCTCGCGCCCGCCAGCGCACGCTGACTCCCGCTACATGGCAGCACATCGAGAAGCGACGTGAACACCAGGTCGCGCGCGATCCGCTGCCCCAGCGCCTCGCCACGCCTCCAAGCCGCAGTCCACTCCCTGAGCCGGCCGGCCAGTGGCAGTTCGGCCGACGGCAGCTCGGCCGGTGACAGTTCCGCCCACGCCGGATGCATGGCTGAAATCTGCTGCATGACAATCTGCTGCATGACTAAGCCCCCCAGGCCGTAGGGCACTGGGCTGATGCTGTGGCTGACAACCGTTCCTCTGGTGAGCGAGAGACCTCCGGCAGGAGGTCCAGCAGGCCATTAGAACCGCGGTCGCATATCAAACCGTGGTTGCACGTCAACCGTGGTTGCACAGCATTACGCAGAGATGCCCCGCTGGTAAATTCTGTAAAGATCTGTATAGAAATGTGAGCTGTGGAACACGGAGTGCAGGGCCGGAAAGCGGGGTGGCCGGTGAGAGGAGAGCGGCGAGGCGCGGACAGGGCTGACCAGCTTCCGGTATGCGCGGTGGCCCTGTGCATCTGGGCGAGGGCGAGCGTCATGGGTGGTTCCGTTCCTCGTGCGCGGGGGTGCGCGGGCTTAGGGGGCGGGCGGGATCAGGTTGGTGGCGTCGAGTGCGGGGCGCAGCGCCCGGGCCAGGGTGACGCCGTGGGACTCGTCGGTGACGATGCCCGCCTGCGAGCCGGCCAGCGAGACGGCGCGGGCCTCGGGTGACATTGCCGGTGAGGGGAGTCAGAGCCGGCGCGGTGGACTGCCGGCTCGGCGCTGATTCGCCGCCAGATCCCGTTCATGGTCCCCTCCCCTGGAGTCGTCCTACCCCGGGTCAGAGGACGCACGAAGGATCCTGATACAAGTTCACATCCTGCTTCCAGCCGAACCCAGACGGGCCTGCGCCTCCGCGGATCAGGCCAGGACCCGCTCCGGACCGCACTGGGCTGCGATCGTGTCGCACCACGTCTCCTCCGCATTCGAGAGCGGGAAAAACCGTGGGAGGCAGCTCAGCCTCGGCGTCGGCGGCGGGCAGCTGGGTCTGTGTCGTCGTACCACGTCCGCACTGCCTCCGGGCTGGGTCCGGGGTAGTGCTCGGTCAAGGTGCGCAGCGACCGGTGCCCGGTGATCTTTTGCAGTACGGGTAGCGGTCAGCCGTCGTCTCGGCGCGGGCGGCGGTGTCGGGGCTGAAGTAGCAGCGGAACGAAAAGTCACGGCTAGGAGCGCGGCCGGGGCTGGGCCCGGCAAATTCCGCCTGCGCCAGGCCTGCGGGCTCTACGCTCAGCGAGTTGCGCCGGCTCAATGCTGAGGTGCTGGCCGCCGCCCGGCAGCTCAAGCCGGTCACCATCAAGGCCCTGCTCGTCAGGTCCGGCTCGGAGATCGGCATCGAGGCCCTGCTCCGCGGCTGGCCCGGCACAGGCTCGGAGCTCGAGCAAGGGCTTGACCGGCAAAGGGGACGGCCGATGGCAGGTCAGAACAGCGGCTCGCTGGCGGTGGCGGGAGCGCGCGGACGACGGCGCGGTGGCCGGGAGGGCGCGCCGGGCTGGAGCGTGGCCTGGACGGCGGCGGCGACGAGCTGCGCCGTCTCCGCGTCGACGGCGATGTTCCGGCGGAGCAGCACCCGGCGGACCACCTGCCCGGCGTGCCGGGGCGCGTCCTGCGGGTCGGCAGCCATCTAAAGTCCTCCCCGTCGTGACGGGCGGCAGCTCAGGTCTTCACGATCATCCCGGGGCGGCGTTCACAGTCATCGCGGCTGGACCCCTGGTACGTTTACCGGGCCCGCTCGTACTCCTCGTCCGCGTCCCATCCGGCGTCCCGCTCGTCGCCGGGCAGGGCGTTCCCCTCGTCACCGGTGAGTTCCGTCTCGTCCATGGCCCCTCATGATGCCGGCCGCTGGCGGCCACTGCAAGCGGCCTCGCCGAAGCCGGCCGCGGTCAGATCTTGCTCCCGCCACCACTCCCACCCCGTGGCTCAGTCGGGCAGCCCGTCGTCGGCGGCGTCGGGGTCGCGCAGCCGGCGGATGACGCCCTCGCCAGGTCGGGGAGCAGGAAGTTGTACTTGCCGACCACGTTGAGGTGCTCCCGGACGAACGGTGTGAGAGCCGGGCAACATCCTCGTCGAGTACGGGTAGTCCTGGGCGCGCAGGGCG
>Ga0210383_10006298_pt1 | contig 10370 bp, 7 predicted proteins | sample IncBWC14OmetaG_FD_160072 | JGI IMG/M metagenome (GOLD analysis project Ga0210383, IMG submission 160072) | Forest soil microbial communities from Barre Woods Harvard Forest LTER site, Petersham, Massachusetts, United States - Inc-BW-C-14-O ...
GCCAGGGGATGTCGGGCGAGACGCTCACCAGAAATTCGCTAAGCTTTCTTAGTTCGGCGTCGCTGTCGTTGAAGCCGGGAATGAGCAGGGTGACGATCTCAAGCCACACGCCCATTTTGTGCAAACTGCGGATGGTCTCGAGAATCGGCTGCAGGCGTCCGCCGAGCTCGTGGTAGTGACGATCGTCGAAGCTCTTTAGATCCACCTTGTAGAGATCGATCCAGGGATGGAGATACTCGAGCACCTGCGGAGTTCCGTTGCCATTAGAGACAAACGCGGTCAGCAACCCGGCCTGGCGGGCCTGGCGGAAAACTGCAACCGCCCATTCGCTGGTGATCAGCGGCTCGTTATAGGTGCTGACTACAACTTTTGCGCCCTGGGCAAGCGCATCTTTGACGAGCAGTTCGGGATTGGCCTCGAGCGGCGGCGATATTGCTTCGGGATCACGCAGCGCTTGTGACGTGACCCAGTTCTGACAGTAGGCGCAGTGCAAATCGCAGCCCAGCATTCCGAAGCTGTAGGCGAGGGCTCCGGGATGGGCATGGAAGAACGGCTTCTTCTCGATCGGGTCACACTGAACTCCGGCGACATAGCCATAGGGAACATAGAGCGCGCCGCCGTGGTTGAAGCGCACTTTGCACACACCGGGTTGGCCATCGGGAATCGGGCAGCAGTGGCCGCAGGCGTAGCAACGCACGCGATTGCGATCCAGTTTTTCCCAGAGAGCAGGATCGGCTTCGCGGACGCGGGCGTCAGACGTCAAAATGTCGTGCAGCGTGGCCACAGGTTTATTCTACGGCGGTTTGGAACGGGCCAAGGACTACTTCTTTACCACAGAGCACGGGGACCACACACGGAAGAGGGCGACAATGATTTTCGTTTCAGTTCTTGGCTGAGTTTCTGGCGCTGTGCTGACTAATCCAGGCTTCGGCCTGTTGGGTGCCGGCGGCGACTTGCGCTCGCGTCATACGGGAGGCCAAGCCTTCGAGTCGAGCGTTGCTGTTCTCGTCGCCTCCTCTGAGCGCGATCGTAGACCACATGTAGGCTTTGACCAAATCTTCGGGAACTCCGCGTCCCGCCCAATAGTAAGCGCCAAGCGCTGCCTGAGAGGCAACGTTGCCCTGGTCGGCGGCGAGTTGGAACCACTGCATGGCCTGCGCGTCATCCTGCGGAACGCCTTCTCCGTTGTGGTAGCGCACCGCCATTTGCCATTGCGCGTCCGCATCGCCATGATCGGCCAGATTGCGCAATTCCGCTAGGGACTGCGGTCGTGCGGATTGAGATGGCCGCTGCGAAGCCTGCGGTGAGTTGCCCCAACGCTTTTCGATGATGGGGCCGACCAAATATCCGAGAACCAATGCGACCACCATTATGACGAGGCCGATCAGCGCGCGATAAAGCAACCGTGACGGGGCCGTGGGCGCGGGCTCGGCGACTTCCTCCGAAGTCTGCGGGACTGGTTCGGGGACTTCAGGTTTCTGTTCGCTCAACGCCTGGCGAATTGGATATACCGGGCCAATTTCGACTTCGACCGCACACGACTCGCTATTATCGAGAGGCGAGTCGGACGCGCTGAAGACGGCTCCCGATCTGATCGGGGTCTCTGGTTGAGGATTTTCGCGTTGCGCGTTTTCGGGCTGCGTCTTTTCACTACGTGTTTGGGGAATCATTTCGACGAGCCGGGTTAAAACTGTCCCGTGGATCTGGGTGAACGCGTGGGGCTGCGGAGAGAAAATCTCCAACAGGCCGAGCACCCGGAAATCGGGCGCGATGGGTGCAGCCATGAGCGAGCCGATGCCCAATGCGCGACCGATCTCGGGATCGACACGCGCATCGTTTTCCATATCCTCGCAGGAGACGATAAGCCCGGTGCGAACGCATTCGCCGGAGAGACCTTGTTTTACGTCCACCGGAGCTCCGAGCGGAGGAGCGGGTTCGCCGGCCCGGCCGCGGCAGATCATCCTGTCGTCGGTGATAAAAGCCAGGGCCGCGCCGCTGGCTCCGGTGAGACTCAGGGCGCGCTCGGTGATGAGTTGCAAAGCGGCGTCGAGGTTGTCGGCGAGCTCGCTGACTTCCCCGCGAACGCGTTCCAACTGTAGAGAGGCGGGTTGCCGCTTTGGAGACGGGACGGGCACTCCGCTCGCGTCTGAGATTGGGATGACGTTGTCGGATCTGCTGGCTGCGGATTCACTGACTATGGATCGGTGGGTCTGCGCCGGTGCAGATGATTTCTCTTCTTCGTGCCGAGCGCGCTGCTCGGTTCGAGCAGCGTGATTGGAGCAGGCGATCAGCAGATTTGCGAAGAGCCATTGTTTCAGGATTTGCCGGGAACTCTCAGGGAGCGCAGAAAAACGGATTCCGCTGCGGCCAGAGTCGTCGCTCCACATCACCTGGCCACTGCCATGAACGAAGCTTCTGGTTTCAGGCAAATCAAGGCAAAGGGTAACGGCCCGGTTCGTTTCCAGGCGCTCACTGGTTTGGACAGCGAAGCCTTCTTCGTGGAGATCGAGCAATTCGCTCAGGTCCACAACCATGCCGGTCTGCGGTCCATTAAAACTGGCGTAGACGGGAGTGTGGAGTTTCTGACGAACTGAACGGCGTCGCTCTCCGTTGGGAGCCCATGCAATTGGATCCGGCATTCGGCCACTGCTCCGATCCATAGTTGCTTCCATATTAACTCAGGGAACAAGGGGAAGGCAGCAAGATCTGCGCAGCGACAGCGGTCAGAGGTTCGCGGCCAAAAACGAATTATCGCCTTGCGCCACAGGCACGAGAACCTGGGGCATGGTAAGGACTCGATCCAGCGCGTCGGCCAGGGTAGTGGGAAATTCAGAGGTCAGGAGGTTGACATCCAGTTGAAGATCGCGCTGGGTGTAGACGCGATAGACGACGAGCGATCCGCGACGCCGGTTCGATGTGGTCACCAGGTCGAGCGTCAGCTTCCACGAAGGCTGGTTGGAAATTGCCGCCATGTGAGGAAACTTACTCCAGTGAAAGCGGCGGTTGCTATCGCCAGGATCTACTTGATCGTCGGGGAGCGATTTGAGCTGCAACTCGAAGGCATCGAAGTCGTTGCTGGCAAAGGCGGCGACCAGTACGCTTCGAACTTGGTCGAAATCGCCGGCTACTTTGAGTTCCTCGACCGCGCGGCGCACCGAAAGATTGTTGATCACGATTTGCCGCTGGTCGATGGTACGCTGCGCCACGCGTCGCAGTTCGCCAAACTCTAGATAGTTCAGATGCTGGACTCCCAGCCAGATGCCGGTTCCCACCACAGCCAGCACCAGTCCCAGAGTGCTGCCCGTCGGCCAGAGCAGGAAAAGGCTGAGCATGGCAAACATGGCAGAGACGGCATAGAGAACGATCACGACCTGGCGATGCGAAAAACCCATCTGCAACAACTTGTGGTGGATGTGCTCGCGATCGGCAGTGAAAATCGGCCGCCCGCTGATCAGCCGCCGCATGATGGAGAGCAAGGTTTCAAGAATCGGCAATCCGAAGGAAACTACCGGGATGGCGACTGCCACAAACGTCGGCGCCTTCTGCGCTCCGGCCAGAGCCAGCGCGCTGAGCATGAAGCCGATGAACAGACTGCCCGAGTCACCCAGGAAAATCGTGGCCGGATTGAAATTGAAGCGAAGGAATCCCAGGATGGCGCCCGCCAGCGTGACGCTCATCAGGGAACCGAGCCAGGAATGATCGACCAGCGAGACGATAAAAAACACCATGGTCGAAAACAAGGCTGATCCAGCGGCTAGACCATCCAGGCCATCGATGAGATTGAAGGCGTTGGTGACCGCAACCACCCACAAAACCGTGAGCGGCAGCCCAACGAACCAAGGCAGTGAATGGGAACCGAAAATCAGTGGCAGGTCAAGAACCCGCATGCCGCCGGCGAAGAGCATCGCGGCAGCGATCGCCTGCACGGCAAATTTCAAATAGGGGCCGGCGCCGCGGAGATCGTCATAGATGCCAAGGCAAAAAATCAGGCAGGCCGGAATATAAATCCGGAGCAGCATGGTCGGAGCGAGTCCATCGAGCAGGCGGGGAAATATGAGGGAGAGCCCTAGCCACAGGCTCAAACTGACTGAGAACGCCAGGAATATTGCCACGCCCCCCAAGCGGGGCAGCGGGGCCTGATGGACATGCCGCCCGTCTCGCGGCACCGAAACCCAGCCTCGGCTAGTTGCCATGTCTCGCACTTCGCGCGTGGCGACGAATGACACCAGCAGCGAGAACGCGAATAATCCAAAGAACAGAAACGTCAAAGTCCGTGTTCCCTTCTGGCTGGAACATCCGGCTGTTCACACCGGTGCGCCAGCGGAAGTTCTAGTCCACGCTTACAGACGAGGTTTCTCCATTAGTGGCGTTGTGTGATGAATTGGTTGTTTGCTGGAACTATACAACTGGTGGCCGTTGGCGGGCAACTGCACCGGCACTTATGGATTGCTTAGCATGGTCCCAAGGGCGGCTGCGAGGTGGACTCGGCTCCGATATCCGCTTTCGCTTTGTTTTACAGAGTGCGCGTCTATCGTGAGGGGCTTGCGTCTCGCATGCTGTCTCGCAAGCGCTGTCGCTTGCTTCTCCACAGCGGGTTCGCGAGCCCGGCGTACATGAAACGAAAATCCGAGGGTGGATAGGCTACTTCGACTTCGGTGCGCCAGATCAGGTCTGGCGAGTCGGCACGACAGTCGACCGAACCAGGACACGGCGCGAAGCAGAAGCGGTGATGCCGCTGAATCAGCTTCCACGCGCAGGGAGTAATAGAGTCCCAGGAAAAGGTCCAGGCAAATGCATCCACCGGCTGGGCCGTCCAGGCGGCGATTTGGGCAGCGCTATCGACAATTTCGTGATGCAGTTGACTGCCAGGTACTGTGGCTAGATTCACGTGCGAGTAGGTATGGTTGCCTACGGAGTGTCCGCGGCGTGCCAGATCTGCGATCTGCTTGGGCGTCATGGAGCGCGTTTCTTCTTCGGGGAGGTTGGGCGGAAGCTGCCGGGTATCTATGCGCGAGTAATAGAATTTACGCGCTTCCTGCGGATTGCATTGTACAAACTGCGGGACGACAAAGAAAACTCCGCGCGTCCCGAATGATTCGAGGAGCGGGGCTGCGACGGTGTAGTTATTTAGCCGGCCATCGTCAAAAGTGAAAAGTAAGGGCGGCTTGCGGTTAATGAGTGCTCGCGAGTTGATGCGATACTCCTGCCACAAACCGGCGAAAGTGGGCAGATCAACCAACGTAAAATGGCGCGCAGCCCACTCCAATTGCTGGCGGAGCAAGGGCGCATCCCGTTCCGGCGTCTCGTGCATTTCAATCACCAACATGCTGGAAGATTGACCGCAGCGGACGAGCCATCGTCGCAGGCCGAGCGCGAGTTCATCCACGCGGAGCGCGGCGGCAGTTCTTATCAATGCGGAGCGAACGGCGGAACGCACTGTTAAAGGAACGAGAGTCTTAGCGCTCAAACTTCAGCCTCACAGAAACATATCGCCATCGGCTGGCACGAAGTACCAAGTCTTGGTTGGGAGTAATCCATATTTATCGATGCACCAGGCGACGGGCGCCCCGAACGGACGAACTCTGAAACCGTGAGCGGTTAAAAGTTGCTGCTGCGCTCGGTTGAGGCAGCGGAATACCAGCATATCCATCTGCTCACGATACTCGCGCCACAAGCAGGCAGCGATGGCGAGATATATGTTCGGATCGGCTTCGCCCCAGACGTCTAGTACGTGCAGTGCTCTGATCTGTTGTTTGTATCCACGATTTTGTAAGTGAACTGCGACCATGTGCTGTTTCTCGCCATTACCGGGACTAAACGCGAATAGACGAGTCGTCGGGCCGCCGCGCGAGAAGTAGCGCCATTTCAGAAATCGGACATCGCGGCAACTCGTGACCTTGTCGCTGCGATGCTCGGCGCATATGCTCTGTGCTTCCTCGGGACTGTCTAATGGCAGGAGCTTTCCACCCGCGGTGTCAGAAAGTTGTAGGCGCCGAGTGCCAGACCATCGAGTGCCCGACCATGAGGATGCGAGAGGCGATACTACGGCGGCGGTGAACTGGGCCACGCGATCGCTTGACGTCTTACGGTACACGCTTTCTGCCAACAGCGGTGGCCAGCGCACGATGCCAAGGACTTCATGATCCGAATCCCCCAACGGATATCCGCTGAGCTTCTGCCACATTTCAGCGACGGTGGGATTGGCGGAACTGACGAACAAAGGGTAGCGGCGGCCGAGCCGCAAATATTTCAGGAAGACTGACGCGCCTGCTCCTCGATATTGATCATCGACGTAAAACGAATTGGCCATCATCAGCTTGAAAGTCGTCTCGCCGAAGCAGAAATTCTGGGGAGCGCAAGCCATGCAGCCGACAACTTCTCCAGAAGGGGCGCGGAGAAGCCATCCCAAGGGATCGCCGGCTTGGCGCGCGGGATTTTCCAGCAGTATCCATGACAAGCGTTCGACGGCGCGAGGGAGCGGCGTTTCTGAGCCCGACACGCGGCTGATGAATCGCGCCACTTCCTCCAGGTCGGACGGAGTGATCTCGTGGAGCTGGAGACTCTTGCCATTCTGCGGCATGTTGTTTTAAGGCTTAACGAGAACTTCTACATTACATCTGCGCTCCGGAGAGCATGATCGATTGTCCTGAAACGAAAGAAGAGTCCGGTGAAAGAAGATAGCGGACGGCGCCGGCGATGTCTTCGATCTCGCAAACGCGACCCATGGGAACGAGGGCTTTCTCACGTTTTATCTGCTGATCATCGATTTGGGCGTTCATCCCGGCGGCCACGAACGTCGGGCACACCGCATTGATGCTGATTTTCTTGCGAGCCAACTCGGGAGCCAAGAGCCGGAGCGTATCTTCCAATGCCGACTTAGCGAGAGAATAAGCTCCCAAGCCCAAGGCGGGCTTGTGGTGCCCGGCAGCGGACCCGAGCGCCACCATCCGTGCGCCGTCGGTGCCGGCTAGACTGAACAGTAAACGGGCCAGGCGCACCACGTGGGAGGTTCCGAAGGCGAGCTGTTGCTCGATGAGCCGAAAATCGCTGTGCAGCAAGCCTCCTTTGGGCATGCCGGGCCACGCACAATGGACGATGCCGTACAGAGGATTGCCGCCCAAGCGCTCAGTGACAATTTGCTCCCATCCGGGAGCGCCGATATCGGCTTGCACTTCGATGACGTGGGATGGCTTCCCTTTTAATGGACGACGGTGAACCAGCGCCAGCACGGAAAACTCTTCGGTCAGAGGCTCGAGCAAGGCAGCGCCGATTCCTCCCGATGCTCCGGTGAGCATGACGATTTTTCTGTTTGGGGAAAATGTTGCCTCTGCCGATCTTGATGGCTGCGTCTTCGCTGCCGGGTGCTCGGGTTTACCCTGCAGCGTGAAAGCCATTGTGATCTCCGAGGCCGGCGCGAGAGATGCCAAGTCGGACACGGTAACGCGAATGCTGCCGGCACGAGAGGCGGCGTTCCACGCTGTGACCTCTCCGCTAACGCGAACTCGAGACGGAAAATAGAGGGGCGACAGAAAATGCGCATTGACCGAGCCCAGGAGCACGTCGCGACCGGGCAAATGCATGCCGATCAATGCGGAGGCCAAACCAATCTGAAAGGCGCCGTGCACGATGCGCTGTGCGTACCGGCTGTGCTCGGCAAAGCTGGAATCCACATGCAGAGGATTGAAGTCTCCCGAGTTGGCGGCAAACTCGAGCACATCCGACTCTTGAATTTCGCGCTCGTACTCGGCGGTGAGTCCAATGCGAAGGTCCCCAGCCGCAATGGATTTAGGCGCGCGCGTCACTTTGCGCCCTCGGATTGCGTCCTCCGAAGATAATCGGCAATCAACTCGAACGAGATTAGATCGGGAACATCATCAGGCGATATGCTGATACCGAACTCCTCTTCGATCAGGGAAATCAAGGTGATGCCAGCCAGCGAATCCCAGCTTGCCAGCGAACCCGCGGACACCGAAGGAATCTCTTGCGCTTTAAGTTCCGGAAAAGCGGTCGCGAAGCAGTTGGTCAGACGGGTCTCGATCTCGGCCATCAGGCCACTTCCTCAACGGAATGATTTGCTGCCGGGCAGTTCTGCATGAATTGAGTGCGGGACAGGCGACAGTGGGGCTCCGCCGGCGCGCGAAGAACATCCTGTAAAAAGTTTTGCATGGGCGTGTTGCGAGAGGTCGGTAAAAAGTCAAATTCAAGTTCTTCGACATCCAGCTTGGCAAAAAGCCATCGGACGCAATCGTATTCAATCAATCTTGAGAAGGCGCGGCAACTCATAACCCAGGTTCGGATACGCAGCCTGCGCTTTCCTGAAGAGTCGCCGCTCGCGCTTGGCAAAAGATCACCGGCAATGACAGCGATCTTTCCCAGCGGGCCATATTTGTCACGATAGCTGGCCGCTACGAGGACGGTATCCGGCGTGTTCAGCCAATTTTGCCATTCCACCTCTTGAAAGCGGCGACCATTCAGGTTGAACTGGTTGGTCTTGTTCACTAATTCCAAGGACCTGGAATCCAGCGGCTGTTTCTGGGCGCTGAGAGTCAACTTGCCGTCGATGTGGCGAATGAAATCGCCCGCAGCATCGGATGCAACCTTCGCCTTATCGTGCTGTAGCTCGGCATTTGCCCGCAGGCTGGCGGCGCGGAGGCTATCTTCTTCGGAGATTTTGTCCTTACCAAACAGGTCGCGCAGCTTTTCCATGAGCTCATAGGCGGCCTGCGGATTTTCGCGAGGAAATAGGAGACATTCTGTCGCCGGATGAGCTGCTTTGATCTCCGCCAGATCCATCGGGCTATCGTCGACACAGACCACATCGGCGGCCGAAATGTTCCATGCGTCGAGAATGCGCGCCACCGATTCGGACTTCGCGCCCCAATGCACCTCGAAGGGAAAAATATCAGTTGCGAGCAGAATAAGCTCTCGGCTGGCAAATGCTTCTTCCACCAGCGACTGGTCGTTCTTGCTGGCGACTGCGATCAGCGTGCCGGCCGTCGCCAGTGAGTGCAGCAACTGCTGATAGAGCGCGTGAATCTGGCTGTGATTGTCCAAGTCCCATGAAGTTCCCTTCACCCCGACCTCGCCGAGGATACCACGCCACAACGTATCGTCGAGATCGGTGATCAGTCCCTTCTTGAGTGGTCGATTCAGAATCAATTCGGACAGCGCCTCGGCCAGCGACGAAGCGTGCGCCAACGTATAGGGGAAGCCAGACGAGAGATCGGAGTTGACGTCGAGGTGGCGCGACGAGGACAGAGCGTCCAGGCGCTGCGGATCAACAATTTTGACGCTGGGGACACGGGATAGCTCGGCACTGACCACAGCAATGCGGCTGCGAAGATCAAGAGTGAACTCGCTCGCCCGCGCTAGCGGGGTGAAGGAAATCGGAGGCAGCGGGAGAGTTGGGAAAGACACGACTAGCGGAATATTTCTTGCGGCCGCTGTTGTAGCGTTTTGCAGACGATCGCAGCTGCGGTTTACTTCGCCCAGGATGTCATGCAATTGCGATGGCTCCCATCCGCCCAGCCGGCGCAGGCCGAGCCGGGGATCGAAATCGGACCATTCGATGACCACAACCGCGGCGGAAACATCCGTCACGCGTTGCAGATTCCCAACCAAATCGCCGTACAACCCGGTCTTCACGTTGGGAGCCCGTCCGGGAAACAAATTGCACAGCTGTGCCCGAAGGAATGTTTCCAGATGTAAGGGAGTGAATCCACACAGCAGCGCTACTGGCAGCGGAGGAGCATCGAGTGGGACCGACTGAATAATCTTCAGGGCTTCGGCCAGCTTCATGGTCATCTTAGAACGACTCCGAAGCTTCTCTGCCGGTGGCGGATGCGGCGGGCGCGGTGACTATTACCTTCACAGAAGTCTCGGCAGGCTCCTCTGTCGGAGAAGCTGCGCTGCGATCTTTCAGTCGCAGGAACCACTCTTCATAGTATTTCCGCGAGACGTACGCCAAGCCAACAGCGGCCGCGCTCACAATTGCAAACCTGAGCAGGATCAGGTCGAAGTGTCCGAGGGAGGGCTGCAGCAATGGCCAAAACCTTCTCGTCACCATGTCGTAGATTTGAAATACCAACAGATGGATCAGGTAGAGTCCGTAGCTGATGTAGCCGAAGAACTGCAGGGTTGAGCTCTTGACCAGACCTTTCCGCGGGCTGCTACCGATCACCATGAAGAGAAGAAGAAGTCCGGCAAAAAAAGTGTTTACTAACGTCAGTTGCAGACTTGCACCTAGCACGGTTTGACGTGACAGCAAGCCGAAGGGACCGCCAGCGATCAGTACGATCGTCGCCGTTATCATCAGAACTGCGGCCCCGATCGCCGCGTGCTTCCGGCTGATCGAACTGCGCAGCGCAATT
>Ga0210383_10006299_pt1 | contig 10370 bp, 10 predicted proteins | sample IncBWC14OmetaG_FD_160072 | JGI IMG/M metagenome (GOLD analysis project Ga0210383, IMG submission 160072) | Forest soil microbial communities from Barre Woods Harvard Forest LTER site, Petersham, Massachusetts, United States - Inc-BW-C-14-O ...
GGCTGCCGCTGCGGCAACAACGCGTTGTATTCGTCCTTGAGGCCCGATCGCGGCCCAAGCACCAAATGGCCGCCACCGCGCACATAGTCCATGAGATGCCGCGCGAGCGTGTCCGGGATCACGTTGAGGCTCGGCGCCATGACCAGCTTGTAGTCGTCGAGCGGCGCGTACGGGCTCACGACATCCACCGACTGCGCCATGTGCCGCAGCACCCGATAATAGTCGCGGGCGACGAGCAGGGTGTTCCATTTGTCCGTGTGTCTCTGCCACTCGATCGCCCAGCGACTCTCGTAATCGTTGAGCATCGCCACAGGCGACACCACGCGCGTGTCACGAAACGCGTCCGACGCGTCGGCGAATTCTTTCGCGGTTTGCGCAACCTCGGCCAACAAAGGCACGGGCCCGCCATCAGGACCGACGAGCGTTCCGTGAATCTCTTCCTGGCCGTTGAGCGCGCTGCGCCACTGCCAGTACGAGACTTCGTCCGCGCCGTGCCCGACGGCGTGCCATGCCATCGCGCGGACCTCGCCCTTGTCCAGTGAGTTATTGAGGTTCGACCAGTTGACGCTGCCGGGTTGTGTTTCGATCTCCCAGAAGTTCTGGCGCAAGAGGCCCCGCATCGCGTCGTGACTCAGACCATTCGTGATGGGATCGAGATGGCCCGAGCCGACATAATCATCCCAGGCGACGAGCGTCAGCGGCTTGCTCACCACATAGTGATCGAACGCATCGAAGCCGAGCCCCATGAAATTTCCGGTGATGAACTGCCGAGGGTCAGCGCGCGATTTGATGGCGTCTATCTGGTTTGTCTCATAGTCCCGCCAGGTCGTCGTGACGAAGCGCTTCCAGTCGAGCATGAGCCCCGGGTTGTGCTCGCCGATGGGTATGGGGATCTCGTCCCATCGATCGTACGTCTGGCTCCAGTACGCCGTGGTCCAACGGGCATTCAGCGAATCAATGCTGCCGTAGTTGGCATGCAGAAAATCCTGAAATTGCCGTCGTGTCAGGCTGTCGTACGACATGAGCCCATAGCCGAACTCATTGTCGATCTGCCACCCGACGACATCGGGATCATGCCCAAATCGCTCGGCCATCACCTCGGCTATCCGTCGACACAACTCCCGATATTTCGGCGAGCTCGACGACCCGTGCGCGCGATTCCCGTGCGTCGCGCGGATGCCGGTCTCGTCAACGCGCAGCACCTCGGGATACTTCGCCGTCAACCAAGCTGGCGGCGCGGCCGAGGGTGTGCCCAGCACAACGGCGATATGGTGTTTCTCCAGGACCCGAATCGCGCGGTCCAGCCAGTCGAGCTCGAACTTCCCCTCGCTCGGTTCGATCGCGCTCCACGCGAACTCGCCGATCCGCGTCACGTTCAAGTGCGCGTCTTCCATCATCTGGGCGTCGGTCTCCCAGCGCACCTCCGGCCACTGCTCTGGGTACCAGTCGGCACCCATCAGCAACGCCGGTTGCATCAAGAGCATACGACGCGATGCCGGTCGACCCATGCCGCCCACGGAATGAACAACCAGAGCACGAGCGCGCTCCAGGCCAACACCGACACGCTCGGAGGTGGGGAGCCGCCCACGGAGTACAACGCCACTTGCACCGCGACGAGCGACCAGAGCCCCCACCGGCCGATGGCATCGTTCGCTTTCGTCGTCCGGAGGTACACAATCAATCCGCCACCGTAGACGATCGCCTCGAGCGCCCACGTGAGCGGCACGGAGTTCCATGCGCCGAGGCCGACGCGCGGACCGCCCGGGTACAGCGGCAGATCGGGCCCGTGCACGAAGAGGTCGAGCACCCAATGGCTCAGGACCAACGCGCCGACGATCCACGCCCCGCGCGGCCGGCGGCGCACCAAGAAGTAGCCGACACCGATGATCACGCTCCAGCCGACCGCGGCCAGTAGGCTATGCGAGATCGGATAGCTGACGAAGTCGAGGTCGGACGCCGCCATTAATCCCGGCACGATCTTGACGCGCTCGACGCCGAGCAGCAGGAGAATGGGCCAGAGCTCATCGAGCCACTGGGCCGCGAAGGTGAGCGTGCCGAGGGAGGTCTCGGGGCTCGCGCGTTTGGCCGCGAACGCCAGGCCGTAGTGTCCGAGAAACACGCCGGACAATATACTCCCGCATGCCCGACGACCGCCCGGCGTTTCTCCTCGATCTCGATGGCACGCTGGTCGACAGCGTGTACCAACATGTGCTCGCCTGGCAAGAAGCACTCGCCGCTGGAGGAATCGAGCTCGATATCTGGCGCGTGCATCGCCGCATCGGCATGAGCGGCGGGCTGCTCACGAACGAGCTGCTGCGCGAGGTCGGCCGCGCGACGGTCTCGGCCGAAGAAGTCGCGCGGCTCCAACGGGTGCACGGCGAAGCATTTGCTCGATTGTCCCCGCGGATTCGTCCGCTCAACGGCGCCCGCGAGCTCCTTGCGCACCTGACGTCGGTCGGAGCGCCCTGGGCGATCGCCACCAGCGGCCGGGGCGAGAGCGCGCGCCGCACGGTGGCCAGTCTTGGCGTGCCGGATGCGCCTCTCATTACCCGCGACGACGTGCGCCACGCCAAACCGGACCCTGACCTGTTCCTGGCCGCGGCCGAACGCGTGGGCGTGCCGATCACCTCGTGCATCGTGGTCGGCGACAGCGTGTGGGACCTCTTGGCGGCACGCCGCGCGCGGGCGCTTGGGGTTGGCGTACTGTCAGGAGGCTATGGCCGCGATGAGCTAGAGCGCGCCGGTGCGTACCGCGTCTACCAGGATCCGGCCGACCTTCTGTCACATTTGGACGAGGTCGGGCTCCGGACGATAGATTGACGCGCATGATCCGACGCTTCCTGTGCGCCTTGATACTGGCCCAGCCGCTTGCTGCGCAGCCCGAGCTCGTCACCGCGCGCGGTCTCGTGCACGCGGTCCCCGGCGAGCTTCCGACGTCGATCGGGTATCTCATCATCGTCGACGACTCGAATCCGCTCTCCGACGCCGTGGAGAACGCGCCGAAGACGATCGTCAAATCACCGGACCCGGTGTTCCAGGTGAAGTACCCTCACGGCTGGATCATGGTCGACGCGGCCATGGATCGCGAACTGGCGACGGCACCGGGCAACACCGGCAAGTTCCTCGACGACGCGTACACTCGGGCCATCGCGGCTTTGCGTGGCGCCGGGCTCATTGTCATCACGCACGAGCATTACGACCACATTGGAACGGTCGCTCACTCGGCCGTTGCCGCCGAGCTCGCGCCGAAGACGATTGTCACGCGCCAGCAACTGGAGACGCTGCTCAACCGGCACAACCTGACTGGCACGCCATTCGACACGGCACTCGCGCATCGCTACATCGTGATCGACTACGACCGCGTGCTCCCGATCGCGCCTGGGGTCGTGCTGATCAAAGCGCCCGGGCACACACCGGGATCACAGGTCGTGTACGTCAAGCTCGCGTCAGGCCGCGAAGTGATTCTCTCGGGCGACGTCGCCTGGCATCGGCTCGGCATTGAGACCGGCAAGGAAAAGCCAGACTCGGCGAGCAAGCAGATGGCCGAGGACCGCGCGGCCATCGCCGGCGAGCTGGCCTGGCTGCATCAGGCCGAGCAGGCCGGCGTGAGCGTCGTCGTCAGTCACGATGGCGAGCAACTCAAGACGTTCGCCCGGCAAGGGATCCTGACCGAGGGGCTATCCACTCGATAGCACGAACTGATTGCCGTCGGGGTCTTTGAAGACGGCCGAGGTGCCCCAGTTCTCCTTCTTCGGCTCTTTGGAGAACTCGACGCCTTTCTCCCGCATCTCTTTCGCCGTGGCGAAGACGTCGTTACACCAGAACGAGATCGGCTGAAAGCCGCCAATGCGATCCTCGAATCCGTCGGGCGTGAACAACACCAACTTTGTCTCGGCGCCCGGGATCAGAAGCTCGATCCACCGCTGCTTGCCGCTAAACGGCTGATCGGTCGCGACTTTGAAGCCGAGTTTCTCCGTAAAGAAGCGGAGAGAAACATCCTGGTCGCGCACAGGAATGCTGGTGAATTTTATGCCTCGAATCATGTGGCCAGCATAGCGAGCACCAGGAACAGGCGCAATCAGCCAGTCGACGCTATACTATTGGCTAATATAGCATGCCATCGGTCGACGACTACGTAATCGACGTGTTGATGCGCGACCTCGTCGGCCACGATCGACGGCCGGTGAGTTTTCTCGTCTATTTGTGGCTCATGGCCGAGCAGCGACGTCGACGAAGCCCGGTGCAGGTCAGCTATCACGAGCTGGCCGAGTCGATCGGCGTCTCGAAGAGCGCGGCGCAAGCGGGCGTGGGATGGCTCATCCGCCGCAAATTGCTCGCGGCGATGAAGGACACCGCCACGGCGACACCGCGCTATAGTGTTCTCACACCTTGGAGACAGTAATGCGCTTCGCGTTCGTCATGACTGTTGTCTTGGCAGCGGCCGCCGAGGCCCAATCGCCATTCACGCTCACCGAGGTGATGGTGCCGGTGCGCGACGGCGTTCACCTCCAGACGGCGATCCTCACGCCCGTGAATCAGAGCGGTCCGCTGCCGATCCTGTTCCGCCGCACCCCCTACGGCGTGCCGGACCACGCGCCGGATCACATGCCTCCGAATCTCAAGGAGCTCGCGCAGGACGGCTACATCTTTGTGATTCAGAATCTGCGCGGCCGGTTCAAGTCGGAAGGCACGTTCGCGCTGAGCTCGCAGGTCAATCTCGCGGATTCGACGTCGACGAACGAGACGACCGATGCCTACGATAGCATCGAGTGGCTCATTCACCATATCCCGAACAACAACGGGAAAGTCGGGATGTACGGCGTGTCGTACGACGGCCTCACCACGGGATTGGCGCTGCTGCATCCCCATCCCGCGTTAAAAGCCACGAGCGAGCAGGCTTCGCCGGTCGATCAGTGGATGAACGACGATGACCATCGCTATGGCGCGCTGCGTGAGAGCTATGATTTCGAGTACGCCGTACTCGAGCAGGCGGACAAGAACGCGAACACGCACTTCGCGTTCGAGATCTACGATACGTACGAGTGGTATCTGACACTCGGCCCGCTGTCGAACATCAACGCGCACTACCTCCACGGGAAGATCCCGTATTGGAATTCGACGGTCGAGCATCCCGATTACGACACGTTCTGGAAGAAAGAAGCGTGGGTGAACCAGCTCCACGCCTCCACCGTCCCCAACCTCAACGTCGCCGGATTCTGGGATCAGGAAGATCCGTGGGGACCCTGGCAGATCTTTCGCCGCGGTGGCGGGCTCATGGTCGCCGGACCGTGGTATCACGGTGAGTGGCAAGCGGCGAAGGGCGACAGCATCGGATTGATCGCCGCTGGGGGGCACGAGACCTCGCGCGAGTTCCGCGAGAACATCGAGGCGCCGTTCTTCCGGTACTATCTCCACGATCAGGGCTCGGCGCCCGCGTGGCAGGCATCCACGTTCCAATCCGGCTCCAATACGTGGCGCACGTATGATGCGTGGCCGCCGAAGACGTCACAGCCCACCAATCTGTATCTGCTCGCGGATGGCACGCTGAGTTTCGACGCGCCGAAAGTGATGGGCTCCCGGACGTACGTCTCTGACCCGGCGAACCCGGTGCCCTATAGACAACGGCCGATCTCGCCGACCTATCCCGCCGGAGATTGGCGGACATGGGAGGTGGCCGACCAGCGATTCGTCGACGACCGGCCGGACGTGCTCACGTACGTCAGCGCTCCGCTGGATCACGACATCACCATTACCGGCCCGGTCGCCGCCGAATTGCTCGCATCGACGTCCGGCACAGATGCCGATTTCATCGTCAAGCTGATCGACAAGTACCCGGAGAATTTCCAGCAGCCGGCGTGGGACACGAACGCGGGGCCGAGGCCTGGCGAGTATGCGCGTTCGATGAACGGCTACGAGTTGCCGATCGCCATGGAGATCCGCCGCGGCCGGTACCTGACGGACTACGAGCACCCGCACCCGTTGGTCGCCGGTCAGGAAACGAAATGGTCGTTCTCACTCCGCGACCACGATCACGTTTTCTTGAAAGGGCACCGCATCATGGTGCAGGTGCAGTCGACGTGGTTCCCGGCGATCGACCGGAACCCGCAGAAGTTCGTGCCGAGTATCTACCAGGCCAAGGCCGAGGATTTTGTCAAAGCCACGCAGCGCGTCTACAGCACCTCACACATTATCCTGCCCGTGATACCGTAGCATTGGGCAAGATATGCCGGAAGACGTCCATAGCCCGGTGCATATCGTCCATCGTGCCGATGGAGACCCGGGCGTACGTGTTGAGCGGCGGGAACGGCCGTCCGACGAGGACGTTCTGCGCTTTGCACGCCTCCCGGAACGCCTTCGCGTCCTGTCGCACGTCGACCATGATGAAGTTCGTGTGCGACGGGACGGACGGATACCCGAACGCGGCGAGCTCGCGTTGCGTCCACTCGCGCGCGTCCTTGTTCTTCGCGTGCTCGCGCTCGATGTGACTCTTGAGGCCCAGGCTCGCCAGCGCCGCGACGGCGCCCATCCGGTTGACGCCGATCGCCAGGCGTTGCGCTCGGATGTGCTCCAGGGTCTCGGGCTGGCCGATGGCATAGCCGACGCGGAGCCCCGCCATCCCGAAGACTTTTGAGAACGTGCGCGAGACGATCACGCGCGGGTTCTGGAGCGCGAGCGGGATCATCGTCGCGTACTTCGGGTCCTCGACGTACTCGTGATACGCTTCGTCGACGAGGATGGTCGCGTCCGGCGTGTCCGCGAGAATCTTGGCGATGCATGCCTTGACGTCGTCGCCCGAGTGGACGGTGCCGGTCGGATTGTTCGGATTGCAGAGATAGACGAGCCCCGCGCCATGGGACGCCGTCGCCATGGCGGGCAAGTCGAGCGCGATCTCCGACGTCACTGGGACGGCGACCACCGGCGTCTTGATCCGCTGCGCATCGTTGCCGGGCGATTCATAGCTTGGCGCGGCCGTGACGAGTGCGCGCGTGGGCGACGTGAAACCGTAGACCGCGCTCCGAATCACGTCGGTCGATCCGCACGTGAGCACGACATTGAACTCGGCCACGCCGTCGGTGTCCGCGACCGCCCGAGTCAGCTGGGTCACGAGCTCGTCGGGATACCGCGAGGACTCGGCGGCCGCAAGCGTGATCGCCTGGATCGCCTCTTTCGCGGGACCGTTGGGATTTTCGTTTCGGTCCAGTCGGATGGCGCTGGCTGGAGCGTTGACCCACTCGAGCTCCGGGAGATGGAGCGGGGCGAGCAGCGAGCTGGCGGCGCTGGCCCCCAGCGTGTGCACGAAGCGACGACGATTGAGGCTCATCAGGATATCATAATACAGATATGACCGATCAGGAGTTTTATCGCATATCGAAGGTGCTCGCTGACCCACGGCGATTTCGGGTGCTGCAGCGGATCATGGGGACCGGAGAGGAGGTGTCCTGCCGGGCGCTACTCAAGGAATTTCCTATCGCACCGGCGACCATGTCCCACCATCTCAAGGAGTTGGAGACCGCGGGCGTGGTGGAGTCCCGGTTCGACGGTGTGAGTAAGTTCTTGGTGCCGCGCCCAGAGGTGATTCAGGGATACGAGCGCGAGCTCGTCCGGCGGCTGGGAACCAAGCGCTGACCGCCCGGCTTTTTGGTGCATTATTTCGATAATCATCGAAACATCGAACAGGGGAAGTCATGGGCAAGTTGTCGGGGAAAGTGGCCGTCGTAACGGGCGGCAATAGTGGGATCGGCTTGGAGACCGCTAGACGATTCGTCGCCGAAGGCGCGGATGTCTATATCACTGGCCGCCGCCAGGATGCGCTGGACGAAGCCGTGCAGTCGATCGGCAAGTGCGTCACCGGCATCCAAGGCGACGTGTCGAATCTCAAAGACCTCGATCGCCTCTACGCTGCGGTGCAACAGCGATCCGGGCGCATCGACGTGCTGTTCGCCAATGCGGGCCTGGCGCAGTTCACCCCATTCGGCAGCGTCACCGAGGCGGGCTACGATCTGCAGTTCGATGTCAACGTGAAGGGGCTGTTCTTTACCGTCCAGAAGGCGCTGCCCCTGCTCGTCGATGGCGGCACGATCATCCTCAACGCGTCCATCGCCGGCGTGAAAGGCATGGGTCCGGCCAGTACGTACAACGCCACGAAGGCCGCGGTGCGGTCATTCGCCCGCACGTGGACCAATGAGCTCAAGGACCGCCATATCCGGATCAACACTCTGAGCCCGGGGCCGATCGAGACCCCCATTTTTGGCAAGGTCGGTTTGAACGAAGCCCAGATTGCCGAGTTCGCGACGGGGATCGTCGGGCTGGTCCCGCTGGGTCGCATCGGCACCGCCGATGAGATCGCGAAGGCCGCCGTATTCCTCGCGTCGGATGACTCGAGCTTCGTTACGGGCATCGACTTGCAGGTCGATGGCGGGCTCGCCCAGGTGTAACGCCCAGGTGTAAGTAGTAACGTTAGGGGGTATGCCCGACCCCCTAGCGATGACGCCCGACGTGGTCGAGCTCGCCGAGGCGTTGAAGGACCAGTACGCCTTCGAGGGCGAGATCGGCCGCGGTGGGATGGGCGTCGTGTACCGCGCGCGCGATCTGAAGCTCGATCGGCCGGTGGCGATCAAAGTCTTGCCGCCGTATTTCGAGCGCGACCCGGCCATTCGCGAGCGGTTCCTGCGCGAGGCTCGCACCGCGGGATCGCTCTCCCACGCCAACATCGTACCGGTCTACCGCGCTGATGAATTGGGCGGCCATGTGTTCTTCGCCATGGCCTATGTCGACGGCGAGTCGCTCGGTACTCGACTCGTCGACGGCCGCACGATCCCGCACCCGGCCCTCGTGCCACTGCTGGTCGATGTCGCTCGCGCGCTCGACTACGCGCATGCCCGCAAGGTGATCCACCGCGACGTCAAGCCCGCGAACATCTTGATCGAGGGCACGACGGGGAGAGCCGTGCTCACGGATTTCGGGATCGCTCGCGTCGCCGCCGCGGGATCGATGACCGCGACCGGCCAGGTCCTCGGCACGGTCTGGTACATGAGCCCCGAGCAGGTCATGGGCGAGCCGCTCGATGGGCGATCCGACCTGTACGCACTCGGCGTCGTCGCGTTCCGCGCATTGAGCGGGCGATTCCCGTTCGACGGCGAGGCCCCGGCGGCCATCCTCGTCGCGCACGCCACGCGACCCGCTCCGCCCTTGAGCGCATTCGCGCCGCGCGTCCCCGCCGCGCTCGCCGCGATCGTCGACAAACTGCTGTCGAAGACGCCGGCCGCGCGCTATCGCACGGGGGCCGAGTTGGCCGACGCGCTCGAAGCGACCTCGCGCGAGCCGGTCGAGGATGCCGCGCCATTGCCGGCGACATTGTCGGAGACCAACGCGCAGGCGCTGTGGCGACGCGCCGCGGAGCTGCAGTCCCAGACGGGACGCGAGAGCCGGCCGCCGATCGCGACCAGCAGCCGGCCGCTGCCCACGGGCTACGCGATGCGCGATGTCTTGAGCGCGGCGGCTGAAGCGGGCATTGGCGACGAATACATGGCGCGGGCGGCCGCGGAGTTGGGGCTCGTCTCGGGACCCATCGCATCCCCCGACATGGCGCTCACGTCGTCCTACGAGAATCGCTCGCGCCTCTCGTGGTGCGGAAGGCCGCGAGAGATCGCGATCGAGGCCGTCGTGCCGCGAGAGGTCCCCGATGCCGAGGTCGACACGGTGGCTGAGTACATTCGCCAAATGCTACGTCTCAAGGGAAACGTGACCCGGTTCGGGCGCGCGCTGACCTGGACCTCGAGAAGCGTCAATCGGCAGATCGACATCACGATCACCGCGCGCGGCGGCAAGACGATCATTCGCGCCGACGAGCATCTGGGCAACTTCGCGGGCGGCCTGTACGGCGGTATCGTCGGCGGCATGGGCGGCGGCGGCATCGCCGTCGGCATGGCCGTCGGCGTCGGGGCCATGCATTCGCCCGAAGCCGCCCTGGGCATAGCGCTGGCCTTCGTCGCCAGCTCCTACGGGCTCGCGCGGACGATTTTTACGACGTCAGCCGAGGCGCGCGAGCGGGAGCTGCGCCGACTCGTGGAGCGCATCGCGGAGCAGTTCCGCTAGGCGTTCGTACGAGTGACCGTAGCGTATACGGATCGTCTTTCCCCGGACAACAGTAGTCATTAAGGAGAGATCCGGTCCGATGCGCTTTTCATGGTGCGCTGCACTTTTTTCATCGTTCGCGACGGCGCTGACGGCGTCGGCGCAGGCCGCTCAGCTCGCGTCGAGTCCCGGCGCCAACGGCCAAGCCTACTTCGAATTCCAAGTGGAGAAGCCCGTGTCCGCGCGACCCGGGAATCCCCGCGCTCAATATCCGGACGATTTGCGCGCCCGTGCGC
>Ga0210383_10006302_pt1 | contig 10368 bp, 10 predicted proteins | sample IncBWC14OmetaG_FD_160072 | JGI IMG/M metagenome (GOLD analysis project Ga0210383, IMG submission 160072) | Forest soil microbial communities from Barre Woods Harvard Forest LTER site, Petersham, Massachusetts, United States - Inc-BW-C-14-O ...
ATTTGCTCTATCCTCCTATTCGTCGTGATATCATCGCGCCCATGAATTGCCAAATCTAGCATGAAGGCTCTAAAAGTAATCGCGTTAGTGATTTTTATCATTTCCTCGCCCATAGCTTTGTGGATTGGAGTTCGCTTTATGCCTTCCAACACCGGCACCACGCCTCCGACCACCGTGGAATTGATGGCGACGCTGTTTGGAGCGGCAACAATTGTTCTCGGAGCATTGGCAATCGTAATCGCAGTTCTGGCCATTTGGGGCTATCATGCGATAAAGGATGAGTCTGCGAGTGTCGCGGGTCACGCCGCAAAAAAAGCTGTTTCAGAATACCTAGCGAGCGAGGATGTACAGGGTAAACTTCGAGATGAAATTCGCAAAATCATCGAAGAGGAAATGACCAAGGTTAGAGAGGGACAAGACCTCGCTGGCTCTCAACCCCCCAGGGAACGCCCACGGCGAGGACTCAAGGAGAGTCGCAATCGGTCGCGAAGCGCTATTCTGAAGGTAAGGAGGGCGGCGCATGAAGGTACAGCAGAACGGCATCATAGAAAGGTTTCAGCAGTCCGCCCCCGTTGACGTGACCGCCTTGGCCGAGGCGCTCGGGCTAAGAGTGTGGGAAGACGACTTTCTGCCGGAGGGAATATCCGGCAAGCTTTTTCAAGACCCGATACAGGGAGGGCCTGAAGGATACAGCATTACCGTGCGCTCATCAGATCCCTACGTTCGCAAGCGCTTCACGGTGGCACACGAGATCGCCCACTTCGTTTTACACCGAAACCGTATTGGAAGTTTAGTTACCGACGATGCGTTTTACCGCAGCAACCTCTCCAACCGCGAGGAGGCCGAGGCAAATCGATTCGCTGCGGATATTCTCATGCCGCGCCCGCTGCTTGCAAAATATATCACGATGTACGGCTCCGATCCTGCGTTCCTAGCAGAGATGTTCAAAGTCTCCGAAGCGGCAATGCGGATACGCCTCGGACTGCCCACAAGCTAGAAGTCCTACCTGCCAGGTCTTTATGTACGACACATAACATACTTGTATTGACGGGATAATTACCGCTGGATCTATTTTCAATCGATTAAGTGAATACGACCGTCACTCTGTTGGACGTTATAAGAGGTACACCTTAGCAGCCTAGGGCGCGATCTTAGGACAAATTGAACAAACTGATGCATTGTCTGACAGCGAACAGTAGCCAATAATGGAATTCGCGTACCTGCAATCGAGCCTGGGACATCGATCACATGGGCTTTCACGTTGGACAAATCTTCGGCGATTATTCCATTGTTGCCGTCCTTGGCGCGGGCGGCATGGGGCGGGTGTACAAGGTCGAGCATTGCCTCACTAAGCGGATCGAGGCGATGAAGGTTCTATCGGCGGAGCAGGCGTCCGATACTCAAATCAAACGCTTTGAGCGCGAGATGCGCGCATTGGCACGGCTGAATCACCCCAACATCGCCGCGCTCCACAATGCGTTGCACGCCGAAAACCAGCTCGTGCTTTTGATGGAATTTATCGAAGGCGAGACGCTGGAACGGATGTTTTCCGCCGGACGCTTGCCCCTCGATACCGGCCTCGAATATATAAAGCAGATCCTATTGGCGCTAGGGTACGCGCATCAACAAGGCGTGGTGCATCGCGATGTAACACCCGCCAATGTGATTATCACGGCGGCTGGAGAGGTGAAGCTCACCGATTTTGGCTTGTCGAAATCCTATGGCGATTCTCTTCTCACCAATTGCGGCGAAGTGCTTGGTTCTTTACCCTACCTGGCTCCGGAGCAATTGAAGGGGATCACGCAGCCAGACCGCCGATCGGATCTTTATTCAGTGGGAGCGCTGCTCTATGAGCATCTGACGGGGCAGAAACCTTTCGGGGCAAAACGTCGCTTGGCACCGGTCATAACCGATTCCGAAGGCGACGCTCCCCCGCCCAGCCTGATGGAACCCAGCCTGTCGCCGGCGTGGGATGAAATTATCCGCCGTACTCTAGCCAGAGATCCAGCACACCGCTATCAAACTGCCGAAGAGTTCCTGAATGCGATTGCTCAGCTTCATGAGCCCGCTGATGTGGCGGACCTTCCACTGCCACAACTGCGGACGCTAGGGATCGGAATCGCGCTGTTTGCGGGCCTGGTGCTGGCCATGGTTGCTTCGCCGGAATTCAGCCGCTTCCACAAAACTACGCCCGCCATCCAGCCATGGCACGGCATCCACGTGGCACCTCCGGCCTTTGCTGCCGACAAGACGCCCGCGAGCAAGCAGATTCCCGCTGCACCCACTTCGCGATTAGCGCAGCGCGCGCAGCTTCAACCAGCGAAATCGGCGGATCCAATCCCGGTTGTCGCGGACGAGCCCCCAGCGACAATCACTCCGGCGCCTGAAGTTGTCGCTCCGCCGAATGCCGCCGTCGCCACGGATCCCGTGGATTCGCAAGATGTTACGCCGCCCAAAAAACGATTTTGGAGCAAGCTGAACATATTCAAGAAGAAGAGCGCCGAGCCCAAGGACAAGCCATAAAGGCGCTCCCTAACGAGTCAGCAACAGTTAGTGATCGTGGCCCTTCTGGTAGCCTGCTTCATAGGCCTTCTGATCGTCGTCTTTCTTGAAGTGCCTCTTTTTGCTGTGGTCGAGCTTATGCGCCTGGTCCACTTGGCCTTCGTGCATGCCTTGCTGGTACCTTTTGTTTTTTGAATAATCCTGATTGTGATCCTGGAAAAATGGTGCCCCGGCAGCCTGCGCAATGCCCCCGGTAATACCAATGCCCGTTGCTATTACGAATACTCCGATATAGCGTCTCGTGTTCAGTCTCATGGAATTTGTCCCTTCGCCGTTGGGTGGCACGCAGATGGCCGTTTGAAAGGGATTGCTGAGATTGCCGCCGATCACCGTGGGACGGCAAGGTCGTAACCATATATGGTCAACCGACCGTTCCTGGTCACCTGTGCTTAGGTCAAAACGCCGCGCGAGCGAAGCGCTTCCTCTATCAAGGCGATCAGTTCATCACGCGTAAGATTCAAGCGGTCCGATGAAGCGGCTTCTGCGGCTTCCATATCCTCGGCTACCACCGGACGGCCCGGCTCCATGCGAGTCTGGGAATTTACGCCGTAGCGCGAGCGCGCTTCGAACAATTTTCCCACTTCGTGCTTGGAAAGAACCTTGGGCCCGCCCAACAACTCGGCCACTAGCGTTACGCGCGCGAAGTGCTCGACAGTTTCCATCTTGAAGAACGCTTTATACACATCCTCGCCGTAGCAAACCGAGCCGTGATTGCCCAGCAGAATCGCATCGTACTTGGGGATGTAGGGCAGCATGCCATCAGTGAGCGCAGGTGTGCCGGGGAGTCCGTATTCGGCCAACGGCACGCATCCCAGACTGACAACCACTTCCGGAAGCAGAGCCAGGTTGAGCGGGCGTCCGGCCACCGCGAATCCGGTAGCGACCGGCGGATGCGCGTGCACGATGGCTGACACGTCGCGGCGCATTTGATAAATCGTGAGGTGCATCGCGATTTCGGTGGTGCGCTCGCGCGCGCCTTCGATCTTGTTGCCTTCGATGTCGCAAACAATGATATCGGCGGGCGTCATCATGCCCTTGCTGACGCCGGTGCAGGTACACAGTACGCGGCTTTCGTCCAAGCGGACACTGATGTTGCCGTCATTGGCGGCGACCCACCCTTTTTGATAGATCAGCTTGCCGACGTCGAGGATGTCCTTGCGATACTGTTGCTCCGTGTTGGCCATCCGCCCTTACAATTGTAGCAATCGTTATCCAGCCTGCCTGAGACCGCACTGTACAATGGTGCAGTGGATACCAGGCGGATGTGCCCGAACTGCCGGGCGTTTGTAACTACCAGCGACAAGGTATGTCCCTATTGCCAGGTTCCAATAGGTCCGCGGGCCATCGAGCGCCGGAATCCCGGCGATATTTTGGGCGGCTTGATTCCTCACGCGCGCTTTACCACCATAATGATCCTGCTAATCAATTTTGCGCTGTTCGCAGCGGAATATTTTAGCCCTCAGTCGGGAATTACCGCGGCCGGCCAAAGTGTTCCCGCCGTCCTGATGCAAGGGCAATGGTGGCGTCTGGTCACAGCCGGCTTTCTGCACTCAGGAGTGCTTCACATCCTGATGAACTCCTGGGTGCTGTTCGATCTTGGCGCCGAGGTGGAACTCCTCTACGGTACCAGCCGCCTGATTGTTTTCTACTTCATCTCCACCGTCACTGGATTCGCAGCCAGTTCGCACATCGGCGGACATTTTTCGGTGGGCTCGTCGGCCGGAATCTTTGGATTGATCGGCGCGATGCTGGCGTTCGGCTTCACAGACCGTTCGTCGCTGGGGATGCAGGTGAAATCGCTTTACACGCGCTGGGTGATCTACGGATTGGTGCTGAGCTTCCTGCCTGGGGTGGATTTTTGGGCGCACGTAGGCGGCATCGCTGGCGGTTTCCTGGCAGGATGGCTCGCCAGCACACCCCGGGCGCGCTTGATGTGGAAAGAGCCCTTGCTTAGAGCGCTCGCCGGAATTTGTATCGCGCTGACGGTAGCCGCGTTTGGGATGATGTACATGGCCATCGCCGAATCGTCGCGGTTGATTCAATAAGGTGCCGCGGCAAGTCTGTCCCGGCCCGCACACTAAGTCCCACAACCGGACACACCGGGCCGCCGCAGCACTCCTAAATCACCCGTTGGGTCTTATTTTTCAGTAATATCGACATTGGCAGAGTATTTGCGAACTAACATCAGGAGAAATCTCCCATGGCAATGGATGTACCACGCGGCAAAGAAGTCGCACGCCGAAAACTGATTCGCCGGATCGTCTACATTGTTCTTCTTGTGGCGGCAATTCCGCTCATCACTTGGGGACTTTCGCGGCTCAAACCAGCCGCGCCTTCCGTCGACCGAGCAACAGTGTGGATTGACGCAGTGAAGCGCGGTCCCATGGTGCGCGACGTAAGAGGCCTGGGAACGCTGGTAGTGGAGCAGTACATGTGGATTCCGGCGGAGTTTGAGAGCCGCGTGGACAAGATCAATTTCCTGCCGGGCGCTGCGGTCCATCCGAACGACGTGATTATGATCCTGAGCGAGCCGCAGATGGAACTGGACGCGGCGGACCTGGAGTGGCAGATCAAGGCGGCGCAAGCCAACTTGGATAATCTACGGGTCACGCTCGAAACGCAGCAACTGGCGCAGAAGGCTACGACACAACAGGTGAAGTCGGACATGGAGCAGGCGGAGCTGCAACAGGATCGCGACTCACAGTTGACGAAACTCGGCTTGAAGTCGGACCTGGACACCAAGCTCTCCGTCGCGAAATGGCAGGAGCTGAAGGGCCGCTACGCGCTATCGAAAGAGCAGTTGGATATCAGCGACAAGTCCATCCAAGCCCAAGTGGATGCACAGAAGGTGCAGATCGAGAAACTGGAAGCAGCCTACAAACTGAAAAAGGAACAAGTGGATCAGTTGACCATCCGCTCGGCCACCGCTGGAACGCTCACCCAGCTTGGCACTGCCGCGATGCCCCTCGAAGTGGGAATGCGCGTGGCGCCCGGCACCATTCTGGCCAAGATCGCCCAGCCCAACAAGCTGAAGGCGACGCTCAAGATTCCAGAGACTCAAGTGAAGGATGTCGCAATCGGACAGGCGGCTTCCATCGATACACGCAATGGAATTATTCCCGGACATGTCTCGCGCATCGATCCCGCGGCAACGAATGGAACGGTGGATGTGGATGTGTCGCTCGAAGGCGCCCTGCCTCCCGGCGCACGGCCGGATTTGAGTGTGGATGGCACCATTACGCTCGAGAAACTAACCGACGTCGTGTACGTGGGCAGGCCGGTGGTGGGACAGCCGGGAGCGAAGATCACCTTGTTCAAACTGGATGGCGAGGGCAAAGAAGCGCAACGCGTCCCGGTGTCGTTGGGACGCAGTTCGGTGAACAACATCGAAGTGGTGGAAGGATTGAAGGTTGGCGATCAGGTGATTTTGTCGGATATGTCGGCGCAGGACGCCTACAACAGAATTCGGCTCAATTGAGCGTCGGGAGAGCGGCTCATGGCGATTGACGAAACAGCTTTAATCAGCATGGATGGCGTAACCAAGGTCTTTCAGACCGACGAGGTGGAGACCCATGCGCTGGCCGGCATTCACCTGCACATCAAGAAGGGTGAGTATCTTGCGATCGCCGGACCCTCGGGCTGCGGAAAATCCACCTTGCTGGCGATTCTGGGCCTGCTCGATTCGCCATCCGACGGCGCCTATGTGCTGAACTCGAAGCCGGTGCAGAATCTGAAGCTGTCCGAACGCGCGCGCATCCGCAATCGCGAAATCGGATTCATTTTCCAAGCCTTCAACCTGATCGGCGATCTGACAGTGTACGAAAATGTGGAGCTGCCGCTTACCTATCGCGGCATGCCTTCGGCCGAGCGGAAAAAGCGGGTGATTGACGCGCTAGAGCGGGTGGGTATGTCGCATCGCATCAAGCATTACCCTTCGCAGCTCTCAGGCGGCCAACAACAGCGCGTAGCGGTGGCGCGTGCCCTGGGCGGCGATCCGTCCATCCTGTTAGCGGACGAGCCCACCGGCAACCTGGACTCGGTGAACGGCGAAGCGGTAATGGATTTGCTGCGCGAACTGCATCGCGGCGGCGCAACCATTTGCATGGTGACTCACGATCCGCGCTACGCAAGTTACGCGGACCGCACTATCCGGCTGTTCGACGGACGGATCGTGGAAGAAAGTGTAGGAGTAGCGTAATGTTTGGAAGAAATGTCGACTTCTTCGCCGTCTTGTTCATCGCTCTTGCGATGCTCGGCTTTGCCGAAGCGCGGACGTGGCACATACCGGACTCGATTCGCATCGGAAATGCGATCGACATCGATCGATGTCCGACGACGCAGCAGGTGTTGTCGAATCTCGCCGCGATCTTCAAGTAGAAGTCAGAATTCAGAAGCCAGAATTCAGAATGATGGGGTTCGGAGTAGAACGGCCGGTCTCGTGGGTCGGGGTTTGTATTCTGAATTCTGACTTCTGTATTCTGACTTCTGTTATAGATTCTTTATGAGTTCCCCCATGATCGTTCTGCGCAACGTCGAGAAGTACTTCGAGCACGGTCCCACCAAGACCTTCGTGTTGCGCCGCATCAACGCGGAAGTGAAGGAAGGCGAGTTCGTGTCCATCATGGGGCCTTCGGGAGCCGGGAAATCGACGCTGCTGCATTTACTGGGCATGCACGACAGCGCGTGGACCGGCGAATATTATCTGGCCGAGCACGCCATTCACAAACTGCCCAAGAAAGATCGCATGGAGCTGTACAAGAAGTATTTCGGCTTCGTGTTCCAGAGTTATCATCTACTGGATTCACTTACCGTGTATGAGAATCTCGACATTCCACTGTCCTATCGCAACATCAAAAAATCGGAGCGCGATAGCATCGTTTGCGATGTGCTGGACCGTTTTCAGATTGTCGGCAAGAAGGATCTGTACCCGAACCAGCTTTCAGGCGGCCAGCAACAATTGGTGGCGATTGCGCGCGCTATCGTGGCCAGCCCCAAAGTGATCCTGGCGGACGAGCCGACCGGCAATCTGCATTCCAACCAGGGCAAAGAGATCATGGAGCTCTTCAAGCGCTTGAACGAAGGGGGCACCACCATCATTCAAGTGACGCACAACGAAAAGAACGCGGAGTACGGTCACCGTATCATTAACATCGCCGATGGTTGGATCGATTAACGAATGAAGGACCGGCCATGAAGGAATGGCAAAGTTCCGCTGCGCCGCGGATCTTGATTGCCGACGATCAGGCCGACGTCCTGGAAGCGCTGCGCCTGCTGCTGAAGAGCGGGGGCTATCAGATCGATGCCGTCACGTCTCCGGCGGCCGTTGTTGCGGCCCTCGAAGCGCACGATTTCGACGTCGTCATCATGGACCTGAATTACACCCGCGACACAACGTCGGGGCAAGAAGGGCTGGATCTGCTTTCGCGCATCCAATCCATCGATTCTGTTCTACCAGTCATCGTGATGACGGCTTGGGCCACGGTAGGCCTGGCGGTGGAAGCGATGCGGGGCGGTGCGCGCGACTTCGTGCAAAAACCCTGGGAGAACGAGCGCCTGCTGACCATCGTCAAAACGCAAATCGATCTCAGTAACGCGATTCGCCGGGGCCTGCGTCTGGAAGCCGAGAACCGGTTATTGCGTGCCGAAGGCGTTCCGTCTTTGATAGCGGAGTCGCAGGCCATGGGACCAGTGCTGCAGATGATCTCGCGCGTGGGGCCGTCGGATGCTAACGTGCTGATCACCGGCGAACCCGGCACCGGGAAGGAGGTAGTGGCAAAAACCCTCTTTGCAATTTCCCCGCGCGCCGCCAAACCCATGGTCACCGTGAATGCGGGCGGCCTGGCCGAAGGCGTTTTTGAGAGCGAGCTGTTCGGACACGTGAAGGGCGCATTCACCGATGCCAAGACCGATCGCGTGGGCCGCTTCGAAATGGCCGACGGCGGTACTCTGTTCTTGGACGAGATCGCGAACGTCCCGATGAATTTGCAGGCCAAAATGCTGCGCGTGCTGGAAGTGGGCGAGATGGAACGCGTCGGATCGTCGAAGACCAAACGTGTGGATGTGCGGGTGATCTCGGCCACCAACGCGCATCTGGACGAAGAGGTAAATTCCGGACGCTTTCGCCAGGATTTGCTGTTCCGGCTGAATACCATTGAGATCCAATTGCCGCCGCTGCGAGAGAGGCGCGAGGACATTCCGCTGCTGGGTGCACATTTTTTGGCCGCGCATTCCCAGCGCTATCGCAAACGCATCGGCGGGTTCGACCGTGCGGCGCTGCAATTGATGCTGGAACATCCCTGGCAAGGCAACGTGCGTGAGCTCAATCATGTGATCGAACGGGCCGTGCTGATGGCGCAAGATAGCCAGATCAAACCGGCCGATCTGGCGCTGCGCTCCGGACGCGAAGTGAGTCCGCGGCTGGAAGACATGAGCATCGAGGAAGTGGAGGCATTCCTCATCAAGAAAGCGCTCGCGCGGTACAACGGGAACGTGAGTCACGCCGCCAACGCCTTGGGCCTCAGCCGTAGCGCGCTTTATCGCCGCCTTCAGCGCTATGGATTGTGACACGCTACGGATTGTGACCGCGCCGTGAAGCAGCAGAATCCCCGCCTGGTTCACGAGCAGCGCATTCTCGTAATGGCGCTGATCGCCGGCGCGCCTGCCGTGCTGACGTCCATGTTGGTGCTCTGGCTTGGCGACTATACGTCGCGCGTGCAGTGGACACTCACCGCGCTTATCATCGGAGTCTGGCTGGGCTTTTGCTTCGCCTTGCGGGAACGCGTGGCATCGCCGCTCAGAACGCTCGCGAATCTTTTGGAAGCGATGCGCGAGGGCGATTATTCCATCCGCGCGCGGCACTCGAAAAGCGGCGACGCCATGGGCGAAGTGATGCAACAGGTGAACGCCATGAGCGCCACGCTTCGCGAGCAAAGGCTCGGTGCAATGGAAGCCACCACACTGCTGCGCAAAGTGATGGAAGAGATCAATGTCGCCGTGTTCGCTTTCGATAGCGAAAGGCGATTGCGTCTGGTGAATCGGGCGGGCGAGCGGCTGCTGAATCAACCGTCGGTGCGGCTGCTGGATCAATCGGCGGACCTGCTGGGGCTGAGCCAATACCTGGAAGGGGAAGCGCAGCGAACCGAGCAGCGGACGTTTCCAGTTGGGACGGCGCGCTGGGGCGTCAGCCGGAGCTTGTTTCGCGAGGGCGGATTGCCGCATCAGTTGGTGGTAGTCACCGATTTGACGCGGCCGTTGCGCGAAGAAGAATTGCAGGCCTGGCAGCGCATCGTCCGGGTGCTGGGGCACGAGTTGAACAATTCGCTCACGCCAATAAAATCCATTGCGGGAAGCTTGGAAAGTTTATTGGCTCGCCAGCCGCGGCCGGAAGATTGGGAAGACGATACACGCCGGGGCTTGGCGGTGATCGCCGCGCGCAGCGAAGCTCTCAGCCGCTTCATGAGCGCATATGCTACGCTGGCCAAACTTCCTCGACCCACCATGGCGCCCGTGGGAGTGGCGGAGTTGGTCCGGCGCGTTGCGAGGCTGGAAACACGCCTCACGCCGGCGCTTGAGGCAGGGCCGGATGTTGTAATTCAGGCCGATGCCGATCAGTTGGAACAATTGTTGATCAATGTGATTCGGAACGCGGCCGATGCATCCATCGAAACCGGCGGCGGCGTGCACGTTGGATGGGAACGGCAGGATGGGCGGCTGTCTGTGTGGGTTCGCGATGAAGGGCCGGGCCTGCCGAATACGGCCAATCTGTTTGTGCCGTTTTTCACCACCAAGCCGAACGGGACCGGGATT
>Ga0210383_10006303_pt1 | contig 10364 bp, 8 predicted proteins | sample IncBWC14OmetaG_FD_160072 | JGI IMG/M metagenome (GOLD analysis project Ga0210383, IMG submission 160072) | Forest soil microbial communities from Barre Woods Harvard Forest LTER site, Petersham, Massachusetts, United States - Inc-BW-C-14-O ...
TTCGTGCACTACAGCGCGATTACGTCGGAAGGCTACAAAAGCCTGCAGGAAGGCGACCAAGTAGAATTTGAGATCACTGAGGGTCCTAAGGGTCCGCAGGCTGCGAATGTTACAAAAGCTTCGTGAAGTGAGACGTCGATTCCAGAATAAGTGTTGAAGAAGGCTCGCGGCTTATAGCGGCGTGACCGCTGGCGCGTCAGCTTGCGCCCGAAGCGGCGGCGTTCATAGGCGGTACGGTGCCGTGCAACCCCTTGATGAAAGCCTCAAGGCGTTTCCAGTCCTCGATGTTGGCGCCGTTGGTGAACTGGATTCCCAGGCCTTTTTCATCGCGGCGGCGGACCACGCCCCAGACATCGGCGCGGATCTCCGCCAACTGAAACACCACTCGAACTCGGGCGCCTTCTGGGACTGGCCGAGGCGTTTCGAGGTAGCATCCACTCAAACTGATATTCCTCAACTGAACCAGAACAGCCGCTTCCGTCGACGCTTCCCGCAACATAACTGTGGCAGCCAAACTAAAGCGCGGATGCACAACGATGGGTTTGGTGCTCATGGTTTGCCAGCTAGCTGACTACGACCCTATCGAGTCAAGGTTCACGGGGCAAATTACCTTGGTCACGAGTGGATGTTGTCGCTGCGCCAGCCGACACACAGCGACCTGATCTGTCTTCGCGGGTGTTTGTGGAGAGCTACGTCGGCTGCCGAGGCCGCAGCAACCAGTCATCGGGGGGAAACGCAACAGGAACAGCCCCACAAAATCAGCTCTGGGACTTTCCGAATACCAGGGCCTGACGCATTCCACCAAAGTGAATCTCGAGAAGGGTCCGCGTTCCGTCCATGTTTCTCCGGTACACATAGGCATCGTGATCGTACTTGACGTCGCGTTTCACCCATCTCCCATCGGTGGTCGCGACCACCGAGTCGTTGTGGACAAATTTCACATTCGCATCGCTGACATAAGATTCCCAACTGATGGTGTAGTCTCCCACCGGTGCTGGTTGAGGACCACTGAGATTCAACCCGGAACGGAACGAGAAGCTACGGGAACCCCGTTCGAAGGGCCGCGGCTTGAAACCCTGGGACAACAGATCTTGGTGTGTGACTTTAGCCTTATCCTCATCTCCATAAGGCCCCACGAGGACATGGTAGGAATTCCGCCAAAGATGACCCTTCTGCACCGCGGTCGCCGGGAAGCCGAGTTGCGCTAATTTTTCGGTGCTTTCGTGAGCTTGCTCTTCGTCTTTGAACTTTCCGATTTCGAAGTACATTTCTGAAGTTGCATCAGCATTCGATGTGCTCGAATCCTCAGCCTGGACACCAGGACGGCTCGCGGGCGCTATCGGGGGAACTGTGGCAGGTTTTGCGGCAACAAGATTCGAGGCTGCGGGGACGCGGTTCGAGGGCGAACCAGTCGTCAGTGGCGCTGACGAAATCGCCGGAGTCGCAGCGACCGCGAGAACCTTGGGCGCAGGTTCGTTGGCCGGGGGCGGCGTGGCGACAGGAGTTGCGCTCGTCAGCCGCGCAGGCTCTAGCTTGGCTGCAGGCTGCGGCTTTTCAGCGCTTGCCAAAGGTTGCGGCTGCGGTTTTTCTCCGCGAGGAACCGGGACTGTCTCTAGTGCTGGCGAAGGCTTCGGCGCTGCTGCCACCACTTGGGGAGGCGCTGAGACCGTCTGGGGCGCCGGCGAAATCACTTGCGGTGGGGGCGATGCCTTCTGTGACACAGGTGCCTGCTGGGCCGGCGCTTGCTGCACCGGCGTTTGCGACTGTGGCGCTTGCTGTGTCGGCGAAGCCGGCTGCGGTGCGGGTGGTGCTGTCACAGACGCTGGCGAGATGGTTTGCGCTTGCTCTTGAGATTTGGCCGCGAATCGCTCTCCCATTCGGATGAGCGTCTCGCCAAACTCACGCCGATAGTTGTTAAATAAGAAAGCGGCCGCCACCAGAGCCGCCACCAGAAGTCCAGTCGCCAACCCCCCGGAGAACCCCCTCAACGGCACCACCACTTTTGTCTCAGGCGAAACCACCGCCAGCGGGCCGAAAGCATGGGGCGCCTTTGCTTCCGTTCGGCCGGCAAAAGGGCTGGGAACAATCCGCGCGACTGGCACCGACGACGCGGGGATCCCTTGAGCGCCAATCTCAATCGCTGGCTGATTCATCCAATTGCGAATCTGCTGCTGAGCATCCGCGGATAGCGCCTTGAATCGCAGGCCTCCTTTCTGCGTTTCATCCGTCCACGCCAGTTCGGCTTCGGCGTCGATTCGCCGATCATGATCCGAAAACCAGAAGCGAATAGCCCCATTCCGCTTCACGGGATCAAAGGAGTGAAAGCAAAGTCCGCCACTGGACACATTCAACACGATGCCGCCGTTATCCGGCTCGATGTTGATATAGGCGTGCCTTTCCATCGTCGTGCGGGGAGATTGGCGACGTTCCAGGCCTGTCATTGGCTGCACCACTGAATCGAGAGAAGATTTGCGGCTCATGGCAAAACGCGTGGCAACTCAGGATATTCGAACAAAACGGCGACTTAATGCAATCGACCCTGGTCGGAACCTTTGTTTCCGATTTTCCGACAGAGCGGTAATATACACCGGACCGCCTCCGCGCACAATCTCCACCCTGCTTTTGATTCCCGGCAGAGGAGGCATGCAGACTGCGAGCCTCCACATCAACGGCCAGCAGGCGCAGAACCTAGAAAAGCTCCAATCTTCTCGTTCAGGAATTTCGCGTCTGCCGGGTTGCTCGCAGCCCCCGCAGTGTGCCCCCAGAGCGACGGAATCGGTGTCAGAGTGACCAAAGGGATGAACCCAGCCTCATAGCGCGCGTCCCCGACGGGAAAGTAAAGATCCGTCTCCGACGGCATGTACAGCACCGGAACCTTGATCGAGCGCAGCGCCAGCTCCACATTTCCGCCGAACGTCGTACCTGGCGTCGTCCCAACATCGTGATGCTCCCAGGTCCGCATCTGCAGGATGAGGTCGTTGGCATCGGCCCCGGGGATGAAGTCCGTGCGGAAATCGTGCAATACTTTCTCGAATGTAGTACCGGGGGGCGAAGATTCGCGCCACAACTCCCTGCGCCACCATTCCTGGGAGAACAACCAGGCCGTCCAAACCGTGGCAAACGCCTCAAACCCCTTCGTCGGCGCCTTGTAGTCGCCATTCTCGAACGCGGCGTCGGCCGTGAGCGCGGCGATTTGTCCTTCCAACCGTACCACGCCGTGCGGATAATTCTTCGCCGTGCCCGACGTGGCTACGATTCGATCCGTAATATCCGGATAGCTCACCGCCCATTGAAACGCCTGTTCCGCGCCCATGGAGAAACCGACGATCGCCCGCACGTGCGTGACCTTCAGTTCTTCCGTAAGAAGTTTGTGAACCGCCTCCACATTGTCACGGATGGTCATTACCGGAAACCGTGGGCCATGGTAAGGCTCCGGAGTATTGCTGGGCGAAGACGAATGTCCGTTGCCAAACAACTCCGTCGCCACCAGAAACTGCTTGGATGGATCAAGCGCCCGGTCCGCTCCGATCAACCACTCATAGCCATGAAAGTCCGCCATGTAATGAGAAGGCAACAGAACCACGTTGTCCTTCCGCGTGTTCAGGTGGCCGTAAGTTCCGTACACAACTCGCGCCTGCGGCAGCGTCACACCGGTTTCAGTGTGGAAATTCGCGATCACGAACTCATGGCGTTCGCCCTTTTCCTCTTTGTTTACGGCCGCATCCTGAGCAACCAGTACTTGTGCAATCGATATTTGTAGAAAAACAATCAGGAGAAAGAGTTTTTTCATCTCACGACTTTCCTCTCTTCGTTCTGAAACTCCAGCGGATGAACCGGGCATCTGAATACAACCTTGATCGGGCGGCAGATATCCTATCATTCTGGTGAGCGATACCGCCGTATTTATCGGCGCCTCTGCGGCCGTTCTCGGTGATCTCCGCGATTTAGGATTTGCGTCTGCCAAGCCCCATCAGAAACGCGGCGTCGGTGCTATCCTCATGAGTTGTTTTTCGTCTAACTTCGGCTGGCTGCCACGCCCGTTGCTTTGGAGAATTCCAGATGAGACTCATACTTAAATTTCTACCCTGCGCGATCGCTCTCTGCGCACTGTCGACCCTCGCCCCTCTCGCCGTCCCGCAGGATGCCCCCAAAGACGCCCACGGCATCGCCATCGCCAACATGGACCAGTCGGTCAAACCGGGCGACGATTTTTTCCGCTACGCCAACGGCAACTGGATCAAGCGCACCGAGCTTCCACCCGACCGCCGCAGAATCGGCATCTTCAATACGCTTGGCGACCTGAGCAACAAACGCACCCTTACCCTGATTGAAGAAGCAGTCAAAGCCAATGCGCCTGCCGGTTCCAACGTCCGCAAGATTGCCGACTTCTACAACTCCTACATGGATGAAGGCGCTATCGAATCTATAGGCCTCGCCCCACTTCGCCAGCGCCTGGACGCCATCGCCGTCATCCGCACCAAGCGTGAACTCGCCCGAGCCTTGGGAGCGAGCCTTCGCGCCGATGTCGATGCCCTCAACAACACCAACTTTCACACCCCGAACCTTTTCGGACTCTGGGTTGCGCCCGGCTTTAACGACTCTGAGCACTATGCCGCCTACTTACTGCAAGGCGGTCTGCAAATGCCCGACCGCGAATACTACCTCGGCAGCAGCGAGCGCATGCGCGACATCCGCGCCAAATATCAGGTCCACATTTCCGCCATGCTCAAGCTCGCTGGATTCACCGACACCGACGCCCGAGCCCAGCGCATCGTGGACCTGGAACATGCCATCGCGGAAAAACACCGAACTCTTGCCGAGAATGAAGACATCCACGAAGCCAACAACACCTGGACGCAGGCCGACTTCTCCGCCAAAGCTCCTGGCCTCGACTGGACGGAATACTTCCGCGCCGCCGGCCTTGCTCAGCAAGACAGCTTCATCGTCTGGCAGCCCACCGCTTTCGTCGCGGAATCCGCCCTGGTCGCTTCCACCGAACTCGAGACCTGGAAAAACTGGCTGGCATACCACCTGATTGAGGCCTATGCCGAGGTGTTGCCCAAAGCGCTAGCCGACGAGCGCTTTGCTTTCTTCGACAAAATACTTTCCGGTACCCCGCAACAGCGCCCGCGCTGGCAGCGCGGTGTGGATCAGGTCAACCGCCTTCTCGGCGACGCCGTTGGACAAATCTACGCCAAACGCTACTTCACGCCCGAAGCCAAGGCTCAGGCCGACGCGATGGTGGCAAATATCATTGCCGCGTTCCGGCGCCGCATCGACGCCCTCTCCTGGATGGATCCCGCCACCAAAGCCGAAGCCCAAGCCAAGCTCACCACCTTGTATGTCGGAATCGGCTACCCGGAGACCTGGCGTGACTACTCAGCTTACGACGTTAAGGCGGGCGATATCTTCGGCAACCTCTGGCGCGGCCGTCTTTTTGACTACCAGCACAGCATCGCGCGACTCGGTGGTGCGGTCGATCGCAAAGAGTGGTCCATGGAGCCACAGACGGTCAACGCCGTCAACCTTCCCCTGCAAAACGCGCTCAGCTTTCCCGCCGCCATTCTCCAGCCTCCGTTCTTTGACCCGCTGGCTCCCGCCGCGGTGAACTACGGCGCCATCGGCGGCATCATGGGACACGAAATCAGCCACACCTTTGACACCGAAGGCAGCGCCTTCGACTCGAAAGGCCGCGTGCGCAATTGGTGGACTCCCTCCGACCTGGTGCATTTCAACGCGTCCACCGCCAGACTCGCCGCGCAGTACGACGCCTACAAACCCTTTCCCGACCTTTCCGTGAATGGCAAGCAGACGCTCGCGGAAAACATTGCCGATGTCGCCGGCGCCTCCGCGGCCTACGATGCCTACCGCGCTTCCCTCGATGGCAAGCCCGCGCCCACTCAGGACGGCTTCACCGCCGATCAGCTGTTCTTCATTGCCTTCGGGCAGAACTGGGCATCGAAGTCACAGGAAGCTACGCTCCGCCAGCAAGTGCTGACCGACCCGCACTCCCCCTCCCAGTTCCGCGCCGCCACCGTCCGCAACCTCGACGCCTGGTACCCGGCATTCGAAGTCCAACCGGGAGAGAAACTTTATCTCGCCCCACCCGACCGCGTCCGGATCTGGTAATTCCTCGTTAGCGCCGGCATCTTGCCCTCGCGGCGGAAGCGGGACGCCCGGCGCTACAATTTGCCGCGCATAGGTTGTAATCTTGATTTCCCATGGACAACAAAGCCGTCGCTGGCATCCTCTACGAAACCGCCGCCCTGCTCGAGATCGACGGTCAGGATTCCTTCCGCATTCGCTCCTACCGCAACGCCGCCGAGGCCATCGAAGCCCTCCCGCAACAAATATCGGAATTGATCAGTGAGCCCAAGCAAGTCCTCGCTATTCCCGGCATCGGCAAAGGGATGCTGCTAAACCTTCAGGAAATGTTCAAAGACGGCCGGCTTTCACTGCACGCTAAACTCCTGAAGAAGTATCACCCTTCGATGCTCGACCTGCTCAAGATTCAAGGCCTCGGCCCCAAGACTATCGCCCTGATCTGGAGCGCCTATCAGGTCTGTGATCCCGAAGGCGTCGAGAAGCTCGCCCAGGAGGGCAAGATTCGCATCCTTCCCCGCATGGGCGAAAAGCACGAGCAGAAGCTGCTCAAAGCAATTCAGGACTATCGCCGCATCGCCGGACGCTTTCTCCTCGACACGGCGGAAACTCAGGCCGGGAAAATCATCGAGCACCTGCGCGATTATCCCGGTGTGGAAAAGGTCACACCCGCCGGATCCCTGCGCAGAGGCCGTGAAACCGTAGGCGATCTCGACATCCTGGTAACCGGAAAAGCGTGCTGTGATGATGAAGAACGCCAGAAACTAATCGACCACATCATCAAGCTGCCCGGCTTAATGGACATCATCGCGCGCGGCGAAAACAAAGTCAGCTTTCGCATGCGTGGCGGAATGCAGGTGGACGTCCGCCTTCTCTCCCCAGATTCTTTCGGCGCAGCGATGCAGTACTTCACCGGCAGCAAAGCCCACAACGTAGCCCTGCGCCAGCGCGCGCTAAAGATGGGCTACACTTTAAGCGAATATAGCCTGGCGCAACTGGACAACGAAAAGGTCGTCGCCGGAAAAAGCGAAGAAGAGATTTACGCCAAGCTGAAGCTGGATTACATTCCGCCGGAACTGCGCGAGAATCTCGGCGAAATTGATGCCGCCGAAAATCACGCCCTGCCTGAACTCATTTCACAAGCCGACCTGCAGGGCGACGTCCACATGCACACCGTCGAAACCGACGGCCGCAACACCATCGAAGAAATGGCTGAGGCCGCTCGCACCCACGGATACACATACATGGCCATCACCGACCATTCCAAGAACCTGGCCTTCGCCAACGGCCTCGATGACAAGCGCGCCGTCGAGCACATAAAGCGCATTCGTAGCGCCAATGTCGATGGCATCAGAATCTTTGCCGGAATCGAAGTCGACATTCTTGCCGATGGCACTCTCGATCTCTCCGACTCAGTTCTCGAACAGATGGACCTGGTAATCGCCAGCGTCCATTCCCACTTCAACCAGAGCCCCACCGAGATGACCGATCGCCTGCTCAAGGCAGTCGAAAATCCAAATACTTCGTTCCTCGGTCATCCCACCGGACGTCTGCTGCTCCGTCGCGATGCCTACCAGTTCGACGTGGACGCGGTCTTGAAAGCCGCAGCCCAACGCAAGGTCGCAATGGAGCTCAATGCATATCCGGACCGGCTAGATCTGTGCGACCGCCATCTTCGCCTGGCCAAACAATACGGCGTCAAGATCGTTATCAATACCGACTCCCATCACACCTCGCACCTTGACAAGATTCGCTACGGCATCCTGCAAGCCCGCCGCGCCTGGCTAACCAAAGAAGACGTGCTCAACACTCTCCCAACGCAAAACTTCAGCAAAGCCATGAAGAAAATGTAGGCTCGGGCGGCCTCGCCCGTGCAGGGGCAACCGGAAATTCAAGTCGACACGAGCGTCGCATTCATGCCAGCAGTTCCAAGACACTCTTTCCTTTGTGAACCTTCGTGCCCTTTGTGGTTAATAAAGTAAAAATGCCGGCAGCAAGAAAACATCCACCTGCTTCTGCAAGATTTTGTTCAGCAAAGCGATTACAATCTGGGCGACCTATGTCTGAGGAAATACCACTGCCTCCAAGCCCGTCGCCACCCCAACCCAGCACTCCGTTTCACATTGGCGAGGAATTTGGCACGGCAAAAAAGAACTTGCCCCCAGTGAAGATTGTTCTAATCGGAGTAGCTGTAATCGTTGTCATCGCAATAATCGCAAGCCTCGTGCAACGGCCCCACTCCGCAACCACTGGGTCGATTGACGACATAGTCTCAGTGGAAGTCCCCGATCAACACATGATCATGGTCGCGATCAACGTTGCCTTCCAGAACAACGGCATCAAACCGTACTGGATTCACACCATCAAGGCCGACCTCGATACCGGGAGCGCCACCTTCAGCGACGACGCCGCATCTCCCGCCGACTTCGACCGCTACTTCCAGGCCTTCCCGACGCTGAAGCAGCACGCACTCGCTCCGTTGGAGCGTGAGGCCAAAATCATTCCCGGCGGCCACATCCAAGGAACCATCATCGTAGCCTTCCCGGTTACGCCGGACGCTTTCGCCAATCGCAAGTCGCTGAAGGTCACAATCCAACCGTACGACCAACCAGTCCCGTTAGTCCTGACCAAGTAGAAATCAGCGCTCTCTCTGTGGAAATGCAGCTCCGCTACGTTTCGCCCCGCGACAAACCAAGAGTTCTGAATCACAGGCTGCCGAAACTCCAGCCGCTCGCGAGGGCGTGAGTTCACTCGTGCCGCATTCTTCTTTTCACTGATGCTTCTGCAGAATTTTTCGCCGTTGCGCCAGGTGGTTATTGGCGTTGGGATTGAGGTCGTCGTACTTCAGGCAACTGATCGAGCCATCCACTTCGAGGACAGCCAGCGCAAGGTCATGAAAGCTGGCCACTCCATGCTCGCGCATGGCGCGCTGCAATTCGTCCATGCTGACGTGCTCTTTCGCCATGTGTGACTCGATGACTTCGCCATCGTGCACCAGCAGGCTGGGTTGGCCCTGAACAAATTTCCGGAATCGGCGATTGCCGCCAGACACTTCGGCGATCAGATAATTGAGCAACAGCAGCGTTGACGCGGCGACCACGCCGCCCAGCAGCGATGTGTCCGGGCCGGTCATCGCGTTCTGCACCGCGTTGCTGAGCAGAAGCAGAAGCGTGAGATCGAAGGGCGTCATCTGGCCGACTTCGCGCTTGCCGCTCAGGCGCACGCCAGCCAGAACCACGATGTAGATCGTGGCTGTGCGCAGGAAAATTCCGATGAGAACGTGCGCGCTCGCAAGCATCACATGTTACTGACCAGCCGTGACCGGCACGGGGGCGTTCTTGGGCGTGCTCAGGTATCCCACCGCCTGTTTCTTGTCCACCGACCAGATCACCATTTCATAGAGCAGGTGATCGCGTCCGGTATAGAACTGGATGGGCTCGGCGATGTTCTTGTCTTTCTTCTCGATGGTCTTGTCGTCCGCAGTGACGTTGATAGTGAACTTGCCTTTCTTTTGATCGGTTTTCTTCAACTGCAAGCTGACTGTCCCTACCGGCTGGGGCTGCGCACCCTTGACCAGAGTGAATTCATAATAATTGCGATCGCCTTTGTGCTTGAGTACCTCGAGGTCGCTGCGGGTCGTCGCGATCAGGCCGCTCTGCACTCCCAGGTCTCCGACGGTGCTCTGGAGCTTGGCTTCCGTAGCTGCGAGTTCGGCCTTGGTCGAAGCGACGTCGGTTTTGACTCCACCCACATCGGTCTTTACGCTGGCCACTTCGCCGTTCACCTGGCTGATTTGCTGCTTCTGCTCATCGGCGAGACGTTGCTGCGAGGCGCGTTGCGCGACTTGCTCACGCTGTAATTCGGCGGATCGCTGGGCCAGCTCCTTCTTGGTCATGCCGAGCTGCGTGGCCAGGGTTTCCGAGTCGGCTTCGGCGGACTGCATCCGTTTGGCCAGTTCGGCGATCTGGGCGCTGCTGGCGGTTTGATCCTTGGCCATCTGGTCGATGCGCTGGCGCAAGTTAAATAGAAAAAAGAGTGAAGCCGCGACGTAGACGACCGCAAGCAGCAGCAGTATCCACTTCACTGCGCTGCCTTCGGACCCGGTGTGGACTTCGGTTAGTTGTTCGCCTTCATCGGCCATATATGGTTTCTCCCATTGTGATTGGATGCAGTAATCCATTGTTTAGCAGGGCAAAGCTACTGTCAATTGTCGTAACCAATTTCGATAATATAAGGACTTCAGTGCCCGGCTATCTAGAAAT
>Ga0210383_10006306_pt1 | contig 10364 bp, 6 predicted proteins | sample IncBWC14OmetaG_FD_160072 | JGI IMG/M metagenome (GOLD analysis project Ga0210383, IMG submission 160072) | Forest soil microbial communities from Barre Woods Harvard Forest LTER site, Petersham, Massachusetts, United States - Inc-BW-C-14-O ...
TAAGTTTGGGCAAACAAATGGCTTACAGGCAAAGTCGCACAAACAAAGGGGTTACAGCGCATAGTTTGCAAAGAACAAAATGGCGTTCGCCCGGTGAGGGCGGCCTAGCTTCAGGAATAGCGCGGTTGTGGAGGAGATGTCAGGAAAAAAAGGAACCAAAAAAAACTTTAGTAACCAGAAAATTCCCGAAATGGGAAGTAGACAGTAGCCAGTGTAGACAAGAAGCGGCCGCAGATTTACACGGATCGACACGGATCAGAATTGGGCAAAAACCGATTTCACCACGGAGAACACAGGGAGCACGGAGAGGATCTGGGCAAAGGCAACCGCGGATGACGCGGATGAACACGGGTCCTTTGGGATTTTGTTTTGCGCGCTTCGGCCTGCGGCCTGCGCGCAGGCCTTCGGCAGAGAGGAACGGAGGCATTATTCACTTACCCACCGTTGAAACGGTGGGCTTTGATATATCGGCCCTACCGGGCCTGCGGAAGGAAAATCCCCACACAAGCAAGTGCGGCTTGTGTGGCGCACCCGGCAATAAGCAAAAGACCCACCCGGAGAAGAAGACAGTTGCCAGTCGCCGGTTGCCAGTCGCCAGTCAAAACAAGAAGCGGCCGCGGATTTACACGGATCGACACGGATCGGAATTGGGCAAAAACCGATTTCACCACGGAGAACACAGGGAGCACGGAGAAGATTTGGGCAAAGGCAACCGCGGATGGCGCGGATGAACACGGATCCTTTTTGGGATTTTGTTTTGCGCGCTTCGGCCTGCGGCCTGCGCGCAGGCCTTCGGCAGAGAGGAACGGAGGCATTATTCACTTACCCACCGTTGAAACGGTGGGCTTTGATATATCGGCCCTACCGGGCCTGCGGAAGGAAAGTCCCCACACAATTAAGTGCGGCTTGTGTGGCGCACCCGGCCAGCTCAACAAAAAACGGCCAAGCCCGGGGCAGCATGCGGGACGAAGCACCCGGCAATAAGCAAAAGACCCACCCGGCCAAAATCAGGCCGGATGGGCCACCCGGCCAGTCGCCGGTTGCAAGTCGTCAGTCAAAACAAGAATGGGCCGCGGGGATTTATCGCCAGTAATGCCTGGCACAAATTCGGTCGCCCCTCAGTGCCCGATGGGGAAACGCATCGCACTCTGCTGGCCAGAGTCCAGCGACTGCCAAACGGCTAGTGGAATGGAACTAACATCGCGACTGTTATCGACGTACCAGCGGCGAACATAACGAACGGTCACAAGAGGTCGAGGTATATCGGTCGTGTTTGGCGTCCCTCGATGCAGGCACCAAGGATGGCGAATTAGAACGTCCCCTAATTCCAACGGAACGGTAATCGGTTTGATTTCCCCGAGGTCAATAAGCCGCCTAGCTTGTTCTCTTGGCATCCGGTGAGTGCCCGGTGCGATTTCTATGGGGCCGTTTGCAGCCGATATTCGCAGCAGGCCAAAGCTGACGTTCAGCATGTAGGCGGGCAACTGCATCTCCGGGACTTCCACAAACAATGGACGCTGATAGTCGGCATGAAATCCTTGGTAGTCGGAGCCCTCTATCGGCAGGTCGCAGCCCCATTGGTCCGCGACCACTCTGTCGTCCATTGCGCCACGCACAATCCCAAGCACGTCGGCGTCAAAGAAGAACTCCGGGGCGTAGCATGGCGGCACGAATGGCATCGGCACAAAGTGGCGACAAGGGCCGCGGTTAGAGTTTTCGTGATTGTCCTCTAGATAAGTTAGGAGCGTCGGCCAAAACGCTTCGCGGCACGCATCAAGCAAAGGCGTCTTAAAGTGGGCCGGTAGCACGCAGAAACCTCGGTCCTGAAGCTCGACAAGCCTTTGTTGGATGTTCATGGACGCGACTAGCTTACACGGTGACCCATGTAGAGGATAGCTGTTGTAAACAGGCCATGTCGTAAGTTGCCGGCCCTTTGATGTCCAAGGGAAAGGTAAACCGACACCGCGTCGCGGGCGCCCTGCCAGCGCTTACGCGCACGCCTAACAGCTAACCGCGGCTCCGCCGCTTTGGCCTCGGACTGATATTCTGGATTCGGTCTTAATTCATCATGTCTGATCCCAAGCAGCCCGAAACGCCTGAAACTCCCGAGGCTCCCGAATCCAGCGAGTCCACCGAATCGTTCGACCAGCTTCTCTCCCAATACGAGCGCGAGCACGCCCGCGTTTCCGAAGACGGTGCTCGCCGGCTTGAGGGTACAGTGGTCGCCGTCACCACCGACACTGTCCTGCTGGACATTGGCTTCAAGAGCGAAGGCACGTTGCCGCTGACCGATCTGCCGGACGCGACGCCCGGCGACAAGATCATCGTGTCGGTAAAGGGCCGCGACGCGGACGGCTACTACCTGCTATCCCGATCCCGGGTTGCCGTTCCCAAAGACTGGTCTGCTTTGGAGCAGGCGTTTACCTCCAAGGCGACCCTGGTCGGCACAGTCACGGGTGTTGTGAAGGGTGGACTGAGCGTGGATGTCGGCGTCCGGGCATTCATGCCCGCATCCCGAAGCGCAACTCGTGACGCTGCCGAGCTCGAGAAGCTGGTCGGGCAGGAGATTCGCTGTCGTATCACCAAGCTCGACGTGACCGACGAAGATGTGGTGGTGGATCGTCGCGCGGTGCTGGAAGAAGAAGCGCGTTCGCTGAAGGACCAGCGCTACGCGGGAATTCAGGAGGGCGAAACGGTGCGCGGTACCGTCCGCAGCCTCATGGATTATGGTGCGTTCGTCGATCTAGGCGACATTGACGGCCTGCTGCACGTCAGCGATATCTCCTGGAGCCGGGTCAACAAGCCGGAAGATGTGCTAACGGTGGGCCAGGAGATTGAAGCCAAGGTCCTCAAACTTGATGCCGGAAAGCAGCGCATCTCGCTGGGTATGAAGCAGCTGCAGCCTCACCCGTGGGATTCTGTTCCCGGCAAGTACAACGTGGGCGATCGCGTCCGCGGCGCCGTCACGCGCGTTGCCGATTTTGGCGCGTTCGTCGAGTTAGAGCCTGGCGTCGAGGGACTGGTCCACGTCTCAGAGATGTCATGGGCCAAGAAGGTGCGCACCGCCGGCGATTTAGTGAAGCCCGGTGAAGTGGTTGAGGCAGTCATTTTGGCGGTCAACACCGGTGAGAGGCGCATTTCACTCGGCCTCAAACAGGCTTTGGGCGACCCCTGGGCCGGCGCGGCCGAGAAGTTTCCGGCAGGCTCGGCGATCGAAGGGACCGTCACCAGCCTGCCCAAGTTTGGCGCTTTTGTGCAGATCACCGAGGGGGTAGAAGGTCTGGTTCATATCAGCGAAATCACCGCTGAAAAGCGCTTGAATCATCCCCACGAAGTGCTGAAGCTCGGACAAAAAGTGAAGGCGCAGGTGGTCTCCATCGATGCGGAGAAGCGGCTGATTCGGCTGAGTATGAAGCAGCTCCTGCCCACCGACATGGACGAGTTCCTGGCGGAGCACAAGGTGGGCGACGTCGTCACCGGAAGGATATACGCCATCTCGGACAACGGGGCCCAGGTGGAATTCGGCAATGGCGTGTACGGAACCTGTCCGCCGGCATCTGGTTCGACGGCAGCCCAATACCGGGACGGAGGCGGAGCGGCCGGCAATATCTCGGACCTTGGCTCGATGCTGATGGCCCGCTGGAAGGGCGGCGCTGCTTCCACCACTCCCGCGCCTCATCCGTTTGAGGTGGGACAGGTTCGCAGTTTCCGGATCACTGTGATCGATCCGGCCGCCAAACTGATTCAACTGGCGGAGGCGCCTTAGGTTTCCGAAAATTTTCCAGATGAGTTTTGGCGTGATTACGAGTAAGCTTGTGGGTATCCGGGTGCGGCGTGAAATTGAGCGCTTAAATCTGTTGTAAGACAGACGAGCGCATTTTTTACGCTGTGCCTAGTGAATCGATTTTGCTGACTGGTGGAGCGGTTCACGAAGACACTGCGAACTCGAGTACTCCGGAGCAGCAACCGGCGGCCGAGTTCAAGTTTGGTGGGCAGTAAAAATCGGCCCGGAGTGGGCCACATGGAGGAAGACATGAAGATTTCACGGACGATGATCGTCCTCGCAGGGTTAGTAGTGTTGGTGGCGATGATTCCGGCAGCGGCGCAGAACTCATGGAACGGCGATCAGCTCAACGTGAGTTTCAAGGCTCCGATGGCGTTTTATGCCGGCGATACTAAAATGCCGGCCGGCGCGTACCACATTACCCAGAGCACCGGCCCAGGCGTGCTGTTACTGAAGGCCGACAAAGGCAAGCACGAAGCCATTTTGCCGTACGAAGCCCAGCCGTCTCCCGCGCCTGTCAAGAAGATTGAGGTCACGTTCAATAAGTATGGGAACGATGAATATCTCAACTCGATCGCGTTTGGCAGCATCTCGAGCACTCAGGGAAGTTGGGTTCTGACCATCAAACCCAGTGCCGGCGAGCAGGCCGCAGCCAAGGCTGCCGCTCCCGCACCGCACAAGGTTCCAGCCGTCAACACTCCGAAGTAGAACGATTGCAGTGCAGCTGAACGACGCTAATTCCGCGGATTCAAATTTCTAGCGTCAAAGCGGTTTGCAGTGGAGAGAAGGGCAGCGTACGCGCTGCCCTTTTTCGTTGCACATGAGCTTGCAAGCGAAGTCGCAATCTAATTAGTATCCGAGTCTCAGACAATTAGATCCGCGGGCGGGTTCTGACATTGACTCGCGTGCGTGTTTGAGGGCAGATCGTCGTATGTTGCGACTCATCCGTGAGCTGGTTCGTCCCTACCGCGGCACGCTGCTGGTCATTCTGCTGGCCATGCTGGTAGAGACCGCGATGAGCCTGGCCACGCCGTGGCCGCTGAAAGTGATCCTCGACAATGTAGTCAGCCATCACAAGATGTCGCCCTGGCTGGAGGACTTGCTTCATCCGTGGATGGACGGCCACCACCAAATGCACATTGCCGCTATCGCCGCTTGTGCCTATGTATTGATCGCCGTCTTGGGCGCCATCGCTTCGTATATCGATAACTACTACACGGAAAGCGTCGGCCAATGGGTCGCGAATGATCTGCGCCTGCGGACGTTCCATCACCTGCAGCGCCTGTCGCTGGGTTACTACAGTACTCACCAGACCGGCACAATGCTGAGCACCATCACCACCGACATTCAGACGATCCAGGGCTTTGCGTCATCCTCGACGCTAAGTATTCTGGTCGACCTGCTGACCATTGTTTGCATGCTGGCGCTGATGTTCTGGCTGAATTGGGACTTCACGCTGATTGCGGTCGGTGTCACTCCGTTCCTGTTGCTCTTCGTATCGCGGTTCAAGAAAGCGGTGAAGAAAGCAACCCACGAAGTGAGAAGGCAGCAATCCCAAATCGTGGCCGTGGTGCAGCAGGATTTGGAGTCGATTGAATCAGTAAAGGCCTTCGGGCGACAGGACCTGGAGCAGAAGGAATTGGCCGGAGTCAGCAAGGCCACTGTCGATGCGGCGCTGAAGGCGCGCAGCATAAAGTCGCTCTTGTCGCCCGTGGTGACGGTGACAGTTGCGGTGTGCACCGCCATAGTGCTGTGGCGCGGCGCGTACCTCATTTTGGCTGAGGTGATGACGGTTGGTGCGTTGACCGTATATCTGTCGTACCTCAGCAAGTTCTTCAAGCCAGTGAAGGACCTCGCGACCACCACCAATGCGATTGCACAGGCCGCAGTCGGAGTAGAACGGGTTCGCGCCATCCTGGACACCGACACCGTTATTCCTGAGAAGAGCGATGCGATCGAAGCGCCACCGGCACGAGGGGAAATCGAGTTTGAGCACGTTGGTTTCGCGTATGACGTCAAGAATCCTGTGTTGCAGGACGTGTGTTTCACCATCAAGCCGGGCCAGCTAGTGGGGATTGTCGGTCCGACAGGGAGCGGAAAATCAACCGTGGTCAGCATGATCCCGAGGTTCTACGATCCGGTTCGGGGCACAGTCAAAATCGACGGACGAGATGTTCGCGACTTCAAGCTAGCGTCGCTGCGCGACCAGGTCGGCTACGTATTGCAGGAGACCGTGCTGTTTCACGGCACCATCGCAGAAAACATCGCCTTTGGACGTCCCGATGCGACACGGAAGGAGATTATCGAAGCGGCGGAACTCGCCAATGCGCACGAGTTCATCTCGCGGCTGGACCAGGGCTATGACACGATGGTCGGTGAGCGCGGATCGACGCTCTCAGGCGGACAGCGGCAACGCATCGGGATCGCGCGGGTCATGATCCGAAACAATCCGATCCTGCTGCTCGATGAGCCAACGGCGGCGCTCGACAGCGAGTCTGAGAAGCTGGTCATCGAAGCGCTGGAGCGTTTGATGAAGGGACGTACGGTCATCACCATTGCTCACCGCTTGACCACGATTCGCGATGCCGACCAGATTATTGTGATCTCAGGCGGCGTTGTGGCCGAGAGTGGTACGCACGACGAATTGATGGCGAAAAACGCCATCTACGCACAACTCCATCGCACCCAATTCGAGGATGCGGCTTCCGTCTCCGGGCCCTGATCCTTCCGGCCCGGGGCAGCACAGAAAGTAAACTGGAACTAACATGTCACGCTCACTGATTGTTCTGCCGGATGATTCCGCGCGTCCGATTCTGGACGCCATCAACCATTCCTCCAAGTCGCTGCGCATCAAGATGTTCCTGTTTTCCGACCCGGCCGTTTTGCAGGCGGTAATTGCTGCTCAGAAACGCGGCGTGACGGTGCGGGTGATGCTGAATCCTGCCCGGCGCAGCGGCGAGTCGGAGAACGAGCAGACGCGAAAAATGCTCAAGGCTGCCGGCGTTGACGTCCTCGACGGCAATCCGCAGTTCGACCTTACGCACGAGAAGTCCATGGTGGTCGACGATGAAACGGCCTTCATCATGTCGTTCAACTGGGAGCCTAAAGACTTGACCGAGACGCGGGACTACGCCGTCGTCACCAGTGCCCACCACGAAGTTGCCGAGGTCCAAGAGTGCTTCGACGCCGATTGGGATCGAAAGCCTTTCACGTCCGGAGAAAACTCTCACCTGATCTGGTGCGTCGGCAATGGACGCGAGCGAATCGGCAGATTCATCGACGAGGCCAAGCACACCTTGTGGCTGCAGAACGAGCGCTATCAGGATCCGGCCATCATTGAACGCCTGGTTCGCGCTCGGGAACGGGGCGTCAAGATACATGTGATGGCTCGCGCGCCCCACAAGCTGAAAAAAGAGAAGCTGCTGGAAGGGGTCGGCGGCCTGCGCATTCTCGATGACGTTGGCGTCAAGGTCCATAAGCTGAAGGGACTCAAGCTGCACGCCAAATTGCTTTTGGCTGACAACGTCCGCGGCATCGTGGGCTCGATCAACCTGGCTCCCGGTAGCTTCGACAGCCGAAGGGAGTGCGCGATCGAGGTCCGCGACGAGGATGTTGTCGGGCGATTGCACGAAGTGACCCACAGCGACTGGAAGAACTCGCATCCGTTGGACCTGACGGACGCCGGGTTGTTGGCCGAGCTTCAGGACTCTGACGAGAGTGCCGCCGAAGATCTGGCACTCGACACCCACGACGGAAAGCACAAGAAGCACTAGGGAGGAAAGAGTTCACCACGGAGGCGCGGAGGGCACGGAGGATTTGGATATCTGTGGGGCGGTTTCGGGGTAAAGCATGGTCGAGTGTGGAGATGGTTCGGGCTGAAGCCCTCGCGGATTATGCTGTCCCCCGGGGGAGTCAGATCTTTCTATTACACCCTTTCCCACAGTTGAAGAGACTGTTACGAAACGCTGCCGTCGCTCCGCGACTCGTATGAAATATCCCACTGAACCCAGCGTTTCGCCTTCGGCTTCACGCTGGGCTGGATTATGGCGTGCCTCCGGCACTTGCATTTCGTTGTCTTTGTTCCACCGCATAGGACGAGTGTCGAGTTTCGTGACAGCCCCTGAAACGGTGGGCTTTCTTCTGCCGCCCCGCGGTGCGGGACTGGAGTTTGCAGCCCAGGGAGCACGGAAAAGTACGGCGCGAACCCGGGGCACTTGGCACCCGGCATGGTAGTTATGGGCAGTTGCCCCTCCACAGCATGTCAGACTACCCTTGATGGTCAGCAAAAAAACGCGGCTCGTGAACTCCTGAAAAGGAGCACGGGCTTATTGCATTAATGGGCCAAAACCATCTCCGAGGAGAGAGGAAAGTGGATCGCAGAATGAACGTTCGAAGACTGAAAAAGGCACTGGTTGCTCTTTGTGGTTTTTTCCTGGCTGGTCAGGCGTTTGCCGCCGATATCAAAGGCCAGGTGATGGGAGGAGGAGCGCCCATCGCTCAATCGACTGTGACGCTCTGGGCGGCGAGTTCCGGCACACCCAAGCAACTCGCGCAGACCAAGACCGACGCCAATGGTAACTTTTCGGTGCGTGGAGCTGCGGCCGCTGAGGCAAGCCTCTATCTCGTAGCCACGGGCGGCGTGCCGGCTGTGAACAAGGCAGCGGGTAACAATCCAGCTATCGCGCTGTTGTCGGTCGTGGGGAGCACGCCTCCGGCGCGCGTCGTAATCAACGAGTTCACGACTATTGCGTCGGTAGTGACGCACGGGCAGCTCATCGACAACACCACGATTAAGGGTTCTCCGCTTCAACTGCGGATTGCCGCCAATAACGTGCCCAACTTTGTCGATCTCGAAACCGGCAGCTGGGGGCCGACCATTCTGGACGGCCTTAACAGTGCGCAGACGCCGACGATGGCCAACTTTGGCACGCTGGCCGACGTGATGGCCGGTTGCATCACGCGAGTGAAGCCGGATGCATGCAGCCAATTCTTCGCGGCGACTACACCTCCCAGCGGGGGACCTCCGCCGGATACGTTGCTGGCTACCGAGGTGGTTGCATTCTTCCCCTGGCACAATCCTGACAAGATTTTCGCGTTGCTCAATGAGTTCTATCCGCTGCCGAAGCCGGGAACACCCGGCAAGCTCATGCGGGATGCGCCTTACCTGCCGTATCTGACGTTTGCTCCCAGCGCCTTCATTTTTCCGCTCAAGTTCACGGGCGGAGGCTACAGCGGTGGCGGCAAGCTGATGATCGACAGCGAAGGCAACGCCTGGATCGCCGACAACTTTACGGTCGGCGCGCAGAATCAGGACGCTTCCTGGACCGGCGGTCTCAGCAAATTCGCTCCTAACGGTAAAGCGCTTTCGCCCAGTCCTTTGGGCTTCCGGGGCGGAGGCATCGCAGGCCCCGGTTTCGGCTTGACTCTCGACGCGCAGGACAATGCATGGCCCACCAGCTTTACCGGCCAGAACATTACCAAGTTCGACAAGGACGGCAAGCCGCTGTCGCCTCCGGAAGGCTGGAACTTCAACCGCCAGATCAGCCAGATGCAGGGCATCATCGCCACGCCGAGCGGAGATATCTGGGCCCTCGACCTGATCAAGGGCCAGGTCGTGAAGCTTCCGCAGGGCGATCCGTCCAAGGTGCAGTTTTTCTGCCAGAACAAGACGGGCGATCCGCTGAAGAACCCCTGTCAAATCGTCGGGCCGTTCGCTCTCGCCATTGATCAGCAGGACCGCATCTGGGTTACGAATGCCATCGCGGACCACGTGGTTCGTTTCCCCGCATCCGATCCCAGTAAAGTCGAAACCTTCAAGGTGGGATACTCCGCCAGCGGCCTCGCCGTGGACAGCCAGGGGAATGTGTGGGTGACCAACAAATTGGGCAGTTCGGCACGGGGCGCAGCGAAGTTCGCCGAAATGCTGGCCGCGTTCAAGTTCAACTTCGATGGCGATCCCGATGCTGGAGCAAGAGCTACCAAGGTGCTGATACCTGCCTTAGCGGGACAAACGCCGGGATACGAGTCAGGTGGCAGCATCACGGTGTTGCGCCCTGACGGCAGCCAGGCGTCCTTCTCTCCGGTGTCTGGCAATGGCCTCACTGCGCCCTGGGCGGCTTCCGTCGATGGCAACGACAACATCTGGATCTCCAACTTCAGCACCGCGTCGGCCGGAATCGTAGAGTTGTGCGGCTTTCGCACCGAGCACTGCCCGCCTGGCGTAAAGACGGGTGAAGCCATTTCACCTCCCGGTGGTTACATCGGCGGTGGTTTGCAGTTGCAGGTTGACATAGGCATCGGTCCCGCGGGAGATGTCTGGGTTACTAATAACTGGCAGAACTATCTGGATGCCATGGGAAAGGTCGATGAAGCATTACAGACTCAAGGCGCCGGACAGGGCATCGTGGTCTTCTACGGAATGGCTAAGCCGGTGAAGACGCCCCTGATTGGACCGCCGCGTCAGCCCTAAGAGTTGTGAAAGACGTGAAGATAAGTACAATAGAAACACCGATTTTGAATTGGTAGACGGGTCATGAGCGCCAGAGGAAGTACCTTGCCCAAAAGGCAGCGGGTGTTGGCA
>Ga0210383_10006307_pt1 | contig 10364 bp, 6 predicted proteins | sample IncBWC14OmetaG_FD_160072 | JGI IMG/M metagenome (GOLD analysis project Ga0210383, IMG submission 160072) | Forest soil microbial communities from Barre Woods Harvard Forest LTER site, Petersham, Massachusetts, United States - Inc-BW-C-14-O ...
TGAAACAATCGCTTGTCAGAAATGCTCTTGTCGTCGTCAGAGCACCGCTATCCCGGTTGTTACGCTTCAGTCCGGTAAGCATGCTGTAGGTCTCCAGCGCGATAGACAATGAAGACGACCCTAATGTGTCGGCGATGTTCAAAAACTCTTCGTGGTGTTTGGACGAATAGTTTGCACCAAAAGACCGTGCTTCTGATCACGAACCATCCAGTCCAGTTCGCTTTTGCCCAGTACAAACAAAACGGAAATCAAGACTTCATGATTTCGAGACCTCAAATCCACTCGACTTCACCGGGGCGTTTTCCCAGTCCTTCATGTCTTTGGTAGCTACAGAAAAGACGGAACATAATTCTGTAGACGCTCCACGGAAGTGGAATCCTCCCATCCATAATTCTCTTGAACGGCGAGAGTGCAAAGCCAGCCAACCGCACAGACCTCCTTTTAATGCTCGCTTGGACGCGTGTTCCGGTTCGCGGGCTATGACCGTGCTTCGAGTAGTAATATTTCCCGGCTTCTTTACGTCGAAAGACCTCTTCAGCAGTGTTTGTTTTCCAGACGCGGCGACAAGCGCTCTCAAACGACACTTGCTGCATGTGATAGGCCGATGCTTCGGGATTGTAGAGAAGCTGCATTCTGGCCTTCTGGAGCCTAAAGGCAAGCTCGGTGTCTTCGTAGGCTGCGATCTTAAAATCCTCGTCGAAGCCACCGTTGCTGCGAAGGAACTCGCGCTTGAGACTAACGTTGCAGGAATAGAAATCCGTGAATTCAAGCTGCTTGTGGCCCTCGAAGTGGGCGTAGGAGAAAAGTTGGCCATCCGCACCATACCACATCATGAAAGGAGTGGCTTTGACTTCAGGCGCCCAAGTCACATAGCCCAACACCGCTATATTGCGATCTGGATTTCTGGTGTGCCACGCGAGATGTTCAGCAACCAGTCGTCTAGACGGAACAATATCGTCGTCAGTAAAGAGAATGATGTCGCTAACGGCTTCTCTGATGCCGTGGTTCCTAGCGGCGGCCGGTCCCTTATTCTCTTGCCGTAGATACCGAATTTCGAAAGGCGATCCCGCCGCGATCTCCCTGACCATGAGTGCGGTCTCATCTGTGGATCCATCATCAATGACAATCAATTCACGGATGGATTGGGCGGCCGTCTGGGCGAGGTAGCCCTCAAGCGCCTTTTTCAATACGTCCCGGCGATTGAAGGTGGGGATTATAACGGTCAGCGAATCCACCTGTCTCTCTCACCCAACTCGTTGTTGCCGTATTAGAAGAAAAATTTTTCGATAGGACGGTTCTCTGTCAGCCCGCCGCAGCAAGAATTCGATGACTTGTGGAAAGAGCTTCAAACCCAACCGGAACAGGCGATTGACCGATAATCGCATTTCCATTCGCATGACCCAATAATGGAACTCGAGGCTCTCGTTCGGAATAACTTTCATTTCCCAGCCAGCCGGCACATCGCGAAATAAATCCTCACTAGGGAACGGATAGAGCATGTGTTCCTCCAACCAAAGCGGAGGAGCCATCATCCGAGACACATAGTCCGCCCGGAGTTTTTTGTCCAAGGCAAGAGCCGTTAAACCGCAAGGATAACCGAATATCGCAACTTTACGTGCGACTCGCAGCATTTCACTAATGAGTTTTGGGCGATTTTCCGGCGGCACGTGTTCCATAACATCCGAGGCGACGACGACGTCGAATGACCGATCACGGAACGGCAAATGCATCCCTGAGCAGACGACCGGGCACATAGGCTTTTGCGGCGGCACCGCAAAACTCACATCACAGCCAACAAAAAAATGCGGCCAAAACTCGCCTATGCCGACAGGACCTGAGCCTACATCCAAAATGCCGTCGCCAGCATCGGTGTACTGCCGCAACTCTCTCAGAATTGGGAAATATCTGGCCGCACGATTAAGCAATCGGAATGACCCTTCGAAAATGACGAACAGCGGGAATCAGACCTTCGATTTTACCCCACTCATACTCGTCGAGAAAACTGTTTAGGAAAAGTGATATCAAATAAAGTGCAACGAAAACAGTGCCAAGAACGATCAGAAGACTCCAGGACGGGCTTGACGCACGGAGCACCAGCCATAGGGGTAACGCAAAGGCTGCTGCAGTTGCGAAAGGCTTCATGTAAGCCCCACGAAGTAAACGGCGAAATGAGTATTCGGTGTATGAATGGAACAAGTATAGGAAAAGAGTTGAAGCCACCACTAAGGACACCGAAGTCCCCACTACCGCACCCGGAAACCCAAAGCGGTAAATCAAGGGAACGCTAAGGAAAACATTCATGCCCAATCCAACTAGTGCCGAACGGGTTCCTGGCTTCAAAATTCCGCGCCCCGCAAAAATTAAAAAACCCGGGCCCGTGAGTAGGTTATAGAGATTGACCCATATGAGAACAGCCAGCGGCATCGCAATGAATGCCAGCTTTGGCCCGACCCAGAGCTCCACGAACTTACTGGAAACAACGGAGACATAGAAGACGAGGGGGAAACCAAAAAAGGCAAGATATTTTTGGGCGCGAAAGTACAAGTCAGCAAGGCGCTGCTGGTCGGATCGAGCATCCAGTTCGGACGCCGCGGGAAGTACCGGACCCAGAACCAGTCCAATCATTCCCCTGAGCTTGAGTACCAAGTCGCTTGCAATATCGTACCAGCCCGCCGCAGCTACCCCCGCAAACCATGCGAGAAGGAATTTTTCGAGCTGGTTGTGGACGGCCACAGCTGCCTGCGTAATGTATAGGCGCAAGCTGAAGTTCAACATTTTTTTGGCTTCGGCCAGATCTATATTTCGGGTGTCCAGCACCGTCTGCGGCACAAGTCTCTTAACCGCGACAATGTAAAGTGCCAGGGTCAGAATCGCGGAACAGACTTGGCCAATTACCAATCCGCGCAAACCCCAACCGCGCAACAAGAGCGTGCCTCCAACCAGCGCTGCGCCTAAGACATTAATAGTACTAATCCAATTGGATATATCTAGCCGTTGCAAACCCGAAGTCACAGAAGACAACAGCATCGTCAAAACATTTGCTCCGATCACCAGGACGAAAGTTCGGACCAGTGCAACAAGCTCCGGCATACGTAACGGGCTACCTCTAAAGAGATGCTGCACGATCAACGGACTGCCGCACCAAATTAACAAGCCCATGCCAATGGCTAGGGCGGAAAAAATGGCCAAACCTGTAGTGAGCAACCGATTTAGAGACCGGAAATCCCGGTGAGCGTAGTATTCTGCAACGTACTTGCTTACTGCCCCCACCATCCCCAGATCCGCAAGGGACGTGAGATTGTTTAACGCCACAAGTATCGCCCACGTTCCGTATCCAGCCGATCCAACCTTGTGGAGAATCAACGGAGTCATCACGAACGGCACAGGAATCAAGAGAAAGACACGGATTCCACTGGAAAAGACGTTTCGAATGATCTTGGTACTTAATGATAGGTGCATTTGCCAGAACTAGTGCCAAGTTCGAATGCCGTGACCAGACAGCTTTCCATTCGATCCAATCTAATCCTCCTTAAGGTCAGCTTCGTCCAATTCCACGGCCATAGACCGTTTAATCAACTCAATCGATACTACGAGTCTAGGGTTGTTTTTTCGACGCACCACGACCCCTTCTAAACCCGTCAATGGACCTGCCTTCACCTTTACGCGTCGACCAGCGGTCAAATAGGGATGCGGCTCAATGCGAAACCTCAGATTCGAGACGCTACGAAGACGGGCTATGTCAATTTCGGGCACGGGGACAGGAGAGTTGCTGAAGCCAACTAACCGAACAACACCTGGCACCTGTAGCACCCGGAATCGCTCGTTCAGCGCAAAATGAACGAACACGTATCCTGGAAAAAATGGCAGTTCGAGTCTGACACTACGATCCTTCCAATGCCGCAAGGAAAGATATTGTGGAAGAAAGACCTCGATTGATCGCCGATTAAGCTCTTCAGCCACCTTTTTCTCATGGTTCGCCGTCGTATAGAGGGCATACCAATGGATTTCCGAGAGACCAAGAGACCCTTGATCCCTGCACCGAGAGAAGGCTGATGCTATTGCGCTCATACCATTCGTATTTGCTTTGGACAGCTCCGCCCCGTCACTTACAGGGCGATGTGTGACCTAACCCTTTACATTTCCGACGATTAGAGACAACTTTACGAAGCGGACGGCCCTTCATCAGGGGGACCGCCGCTTCTAAGTCGCCTCCAAATCTTTTGGGGCCACGAATGTGGCGCGTCCCCATTTTGGGTTGCCCATGGTGCATTTGCTCGAAGCGTGGCCGCAACCTCTAATGCAAGAAGCTTGCGCGGGTCACCAGGATCGACTTTCGACCAACTCTTCAGAGAGAGTACCCAAACCGAAGCGATTGCGAACGAAAAGAGCGACCCTAGGACCACGACCAATAAGCGCGGAGGAGATGATTTCCGCTCAGGAACTTTGCCCGGGTCCAACACTTTTACGCTGGGCGTTTCCTTCGCCTCCTGCACCTTTGCTAATTCATACTGCTCGGTTAACAACTCGAAAACGGTTTCCTGAATCTTAGCGCGCCGGTAATAGTCGGCATATTTTGCTCCGAGTAATGGGAGGTTACGCATTGTGGGGAACGGCGAATCAGTCCGCAGGGAAGGATCGCCCGTTTGTGGAGATGCTGCATTAAGGGGCTGAACGGGATTGCCAGAGGGATTCTGTTGCGAGCCATCGAATTTTTCCATTTGCTTCTGAAGTTCTTGTACTCGGCCGTTCAACGCCCGAACTCGGGGGTTATTATCGGTGTAGATCTGACGAAGGCCCTGTAGTTGTGACTTCGCGGCGATCAGCTCACCAGCGAGGGTGCTGGCGGCTTCCAACACCGCCTTGCCCTCGGTTTGCATGTCCAGCGTGTTGTTCTTGCTAGAAAACTGAGCCAATTGATTCGACGCGTCATCGAGGTCCACCTTGGCAACCTTGAGACGTTCTTCTAAGAAAACTCGTTCGCGGTGGGCGGCTGAAGTGGACAGCTCGGCCACCAAAGTATTTAACTCGTCCACATAGGCGTTTGCCATTGCTGCGGCCCGTTGCGGACTGCGATCCGTGACGCTAATGGTTATTATCCCGCTTTTTCGGTCCTCGGAGATTATGGTGTTTTGATCAAGTTTCTTCCTAGCATCCGCGATCAATCGCGTGCGATACAACCTCTTCAAATCGAATTGCTGGATGATGCGATCCTGTGAGGTCTCGCTCCTCAAAACGCCGATGAATACTGCACCGGAACTCTTTAAGCCAAGTAAATCACCTGTAAGTCCAGCAAAACCCGCTCCCGATTTTCCGACCAAAGCGGACATCATAGCCAAAGCAGAGGAGGACTGTCCGTCGGGTGGCATCAGCTGGGCAATCGACGTGTACGAGTTCGGAATCAAGAACGCGACAAGAGTGAACAATAAGAGCCCCACACCCGCCGATTTCAGGAGGAGTTGACGATGGTCCCAGAGCAGACGCATGCGCTCTGCTTGGCGTTCGCGCGCAGCGGCCAATTCCCGTTGTTCGATTACAACCGGATCGAGAACTTCAGGATCTGACAGTTCCGGACTATGTTTTACGCCTATTCCACTCATCCGTTCGATTTCCGCTCCTTAACCGCAACTCAATCCTGGCCTGATTGCCTGGCGTGAAGCGGCAACCTGAGATCCAAGGGATAAAAATTTACGCCCAGGGAAGTAGTCCAGTTTGTTTGAGGGCTTGGGGCTAAAAGTGGATAGTTCCACCTTTCCCACTGGAGTAACCCCGTAGCATTTAGATTGTTTCGCACCCACCAATTTACGCTTACGGACGCGTCATTGATATTGCCGCCGCCCGGAATGAAGTCACTGGCCACGTCGGCATGACGATAGGCAAACTGGATCCAATTGCGGGCGCTGGCGTGATACGTGGTCCAAGCTTGGTAGCCGTGGCCTTCCCTGCCAACCCAACTCCCGATGATGTAACCGTAGTTCGTGTAGAGGTCGTGATAAAAACTGTCATAGTAATTAAACTGTCCGTAAGCAGCTGGTGGCGGACAGTTTGAAATGCAATTGGGAAAGAAGTGTACTTTTGGAGTGTCCGTATAGGACGCCTCGACGCGTAGATCCAGTTTCGATAGTTTGGGAAAATGGGTCAGGTAAATTCCCGGCGCAAATGCGGCTCGCTCCAGATCCGCGAAGGGCGACACGTTATCGGTGGTGAACGAATCGGTGTAAATGGTCAGCCAGTTGCGGAGATAGGGAACTCGATAATTAAGATCAAAACCGCCCATGCGTTTTCCTGGGTTGGGTTGGCCCGGCTGGAAAAGATCGCTATTTGTAAGAGTGAAGTAACTGCGCTCAATGGCTTTGAGGGTGGTGGCGCGATTGACTCCATTATACGGGTCGTAGGCGCCGGCCATTTCGGCGGTTCGGCTGAAACCAAATTCGAGGTTGGGCACGGGTTTAAAAGTGAATTTTTCCCCATGGATTAGAGGTCGCGCAGGAAATTGGTTTCCGGACAGTTTGCCAAAGAATAGATCGATCTTCATCGGCCCGAGTAATCTGGAAAGCAAGGGGATTTCGAAGGGAGCTTCTCTCGTAACGCGAAACATGTAGATGGGCGCGGCATTATCACTCATCAGGAAAGCGTTGCTGTAATCGGGAGACCACCACAAACTTTGTTTGCCGAACGAAAAGATCCAATTATCCTGGTTGGAAGAAACATACGTGTCCAATAGCCGAAACTGACTGGTTCCGGGAAATGCGCCAGGCTGCACAGGATTATTGTCCATATGCGCGATAGCATCATTGACAGCAGCGGAATAACTGGGGGACGAAGGCGCATACTCATATTCGCCACTGACGTAAAGGGCGAATCTTCCCTGCGTAGCCCAAGCGGAGCCACCGGTGATGGCATTGGCCCCTTCGGCGTACGGGCGCCCAAAATCGTCGACAATTGTCTGCCCGAAATGGTAGCTGTCATTTAGTGGTGCTCCGGAGATGCCCGTCACACGCGTGTATCCGGACTCTACGCGCGCAGAGGTTTCCTCTGAACTGCTTCCGCCAATGCGTTCAGAGTCCGTGGCGAATTCCCTGGACAGAACGGTATAGAGGTCGTTCACCTCATCGGTCACTTTTGTCGAGGAAGTGACGCGCTCGCCGGCTTCTTCAACCATTCTTGCGCACTCCTGGCGAGTCCACGGCCGCATATCCATAAATTGCGATTGGATATAGCCAAGAGCAATCAGCCGTTGCATTGCAGGATAGATCCAACTGCTAAGCGGCACAAAGGTGGTGCCAAGACTGCTATTATGGCTGGTGGTTCCGTGGCCCTGGAATTCGCCATAGCTTTGCCACTCGTCGCCGCCCAATTCGGGATCATGGTGTTTGCGATACGCTTGTTTCCCGACGTACCAGCCGATTACGCTGCCTACCAGCACGTCGGAAGGAAAATGCTGCTTGCCGGTTATGCGAGCCATGCTGATTGAGGAAGCTAAACCGTAAGCCAAGAACGAGGGAATGGGTCCAGGATATTCGTGCGAGATGACACTGGCGATAGCCCAAGCCACGGCAGCGTGTTCCGACGGCATGGATGAGCCGCCGTGCCAGAAGTCACCCGCGTATTGAGGTTGATCGAGCGGCCGAGTACGACCGAACGCGTACTTCAATGCCTCGGCAATAATGACACTATTGAGCGCAGCCTCCCCAGACAGAAATCCGGCTTCTTTCTTGTGGTCGTCGTGTGTGAAGTGTCCCCAAACATATAGCGCGCCGGTCATGCCAGCCATGGCGCCGATTCCATAGTTGGAAAGATTCACGCTGTTCTTCAATCGCGAAGGCGAATTTGACAGACCTCTGCTGAAATCCGAATCGGTCGGCAACGTCGCTCCCAAAGCCATGCCGAATGGAACGATAATGTCGGCATCCTCCCAGGTGAGATGGCGAGGGAACGTCCAGATGTCTGCCTGATCTTTAGCAATCCGTTTGAATATGCCCCAATTGATATTTGTGCTGTAATCGGGGGCCGGCGCGGTCCAACCGGGAGGGTTGCTGTTGGTTTTTGGGGTCTGTCCCGTTGTCGCTGGCTGGCCCACTTGCTTCCCCTCCTGTGTCATTGGATCAACCGTCGGAGCCGCAGTCTGGGCTCTGCAGACCGACAAAAAGTTAGCGCTCAGCAGCATCAGTACACTCAGGCCAGCAGAAGCGTGGATCCACCGCGACGCCATGGAAGTCTTCCCTTTCTCTGTAGGGACCACGGAGCTGGGTCTAGTCGGCCCGCCTTTCGGTCGCTGTTGCATTCAACCGCTTCGCCATCAGCCATTGTCCTTATTTGGAACCACTCCTCTCTCATACCCGCTTTCCCTATGGATGAATGTATGCGACCGCCAAAGCAACCGAGGAGGCGACCTGTGCTGTTTGCATAACCGTGGTCCAATTCGGTCCTCCGACCTTAGGGGTTTTTTCAGGAACAATGACGACATCGCCTGGTCGGAGCGTGGAGTTCAAAGGATCGCCCATCCACCAACCTCCACCGTTATTCCTGGCGGCGAGAACTGAGCCATCCGCACGAATCACGAATACAGCCTTCTTGTCCGCAATGGGCGTTAGCCCACCGGCTTGGCTCAAGTACCAATTCGCGGACTTGCTCGATTGCGCGGTGATCGCCGTGGGGTTAAATACCTGGCCGTTGACGATGACGACACTGGATTTTTTCGGAACGATCAACTCATCGCCGTCCCGCAGAGCGATGTCTGCCGGAGTGCCTTTCCATTGCTTGACATCAGAAGAAATATGAATCACAACGCGGCCGATCGGTGGATTCGTGGTGAGCTGATTCAAGGTTGAGTCGGTTTGAGCCAGCGCATTCTTTTTCGCGTTGATCTGGTCCTGGTTCCCTTCGGGGAGATCCTTAAGCTGCAATCGCTCCTGGCGCATACGGTTAATCAGTTCCTGCTGGTTTCTGGCTTCCATTTCTCTCACCTCGCGCCGCATGAGTATCGCTCCGTAGGGATACGCTTGTTTCGTGTAACCACCCGCGCGCTCAAGGACAGCGCTCAAACGCTCGCCAGGTTGGATGCCATATGTGGAAGGATGCGTAACCTCTCCACCCACTTTTACAGCCGCGCCAATATCGTTCCATCCCGGAATCTCTCGGATTGCCAAGACATCGCCACTGCGAAGCGGCACGTCTTCAGTGGCGTTGCCGTTCGATAACGCAGCCAGGGAAATTTCCAACTGTTCGGAGGTACCACCAGAGGCCGCATAACGCGTCAAGTCCGCGGTGTTCGTGTCGGCACTTCGCTTTAGTCCACCAGCCGCGAGAATCAAATCCTCAGCGCGCATATTGCTGGTGTAGGGGTACCGTCCGGGCTTGGCCACCTGGCCAGTAATTTCGACGGTATTGGGTCCAACCTGCGATGTGTTCCTGTGGATGAGAAGGCGGTCACGCGGTTGTAGCAATATGTTGTCGGCGGCAGTTCCATCCAATGCTCCGCCAAGATTCACGCTAAAGATTTCGGACGTGCCATCGGAATTAAAGCGGAAGAGTTGAGCCGTGTTCAACGCCGCTTCAGGAGTCAAACCACCCGCAAGAAACACCGCGTCTCGCAAGGACGGTTGCCCGGAAGTTTTATACGTGCCAGGGGAGCGCACTTCTCCTGCGACGGAGACTGTGGGGGCCGACTCGAAATCAAACCGGCTGAAAATCCTGACCGTATCTAAGGGCGCCAACGCTGGCGCAGCTGTTGGATCCTTCATCGCTGCCGCCAGATCAAAACTCACAACCGTGGGATGAAAATCAGGCGGATTCAGGCGGATGATCTCCGCATAGTGCGCCGCCGGCTCTGGGAGAATGTCCTTGTAACTCGCGACAACATCGCTAAGTTTCATTCCTTCCTTGAAGGAATACCGGCCTGGCCGGAGAACGTGCCCTTGCAAGTAAATCGTGTCCTGATTGTACGGAGCGATAGGGAAGATATGGATCTCATCGCCATCCTGGATCTTGAACGATGTAAGTTGTGCCGTGTTGGGGTTGTCAGGTGAAAGATTAAGGCTCAGCATGGTGCGTTTTTCGTGGGCTTCGAGGCGCTGCACCTCGACGTGTTGCAATGCAGCCGCAGGTAGAATACCTCCGGCGAGTTCAAGCGTATCCTCGACGGTCTTTTCGCCATTCAACTCATAAATTGCCGGACGCCTTACCATCCCTGTTACGGTGACCTGCGGGCCGAGGGGTGGCACCAGCAAAGTGTCGCCATTTTCGAGCTTCTGAGCATTTGGCGTGACCCCGTGCAAAAGAAGATCGTACGCGTCAATCTGCTCAAGTTCCTGACGACCGCGCATGTGCTTTAAGGTGCGCAAGGATCCGCGGGAGGTAGCTCCGCC
>Ga0210383_10006308_pt1 | contig 10363 bp, 6 predicted proteins | sample IncBWC14OmetaG_FD_160072 | JGI IMG/M metagenome (GOLD analysis project Ga0210383, IMG submission 160072) | Forest soil microbial communities from Barre Woods Harvard Forest LTER site, Petersham, Massachusetts, United States - Inc-BW-C-14-O ...
GGCCGAGAGTTCTTCGCTCGAAGCCGCCACCTGCTCGGCCGTACCGGCAATCGACTGGATCAATTCGTGCAGGTTGTTCTTCATGCCGTTTAGCGCGGACCCGGCGCGGCTGAGTTCGTCGTTGCTGAGGATTTGCACGTCCTCGGCCACCAGATTGTTGTCCGCAATCTGGTGAATCAGGACCTCCATGTGGCCGATCGCGGAGGAGATAGAGTGCGTGATGACCATCGCCACGACTAACCCGATCACCATGCCCGCGAACGTGAGCGTCACCACCATGAAGCGCACGTGGCCTTCAAGCGCCGCCCGCTCCTTCATCAGGTCTTCTTTGGACTTGCTCTCGCCAGTCTGCTTCTCAATCGCGGCATCAATCTGCGAAGACATTTCTTTCCCGGCCATGACCGCGTCCACACGACTGGAGATTTGTCCCAGCTCGCCTACCGCGTTATAAGCGACCAATCCGAGCGCCCCGAGGACGATCAGGAGTCCGCCAAAACCCATGCCCAGCTTCATCTTTAAGCTCAGCCGCCGCATCGCCATCTCCTCCGTGTTACAACCCGCCACTCCTTAACTGCTTTGACCAATGGCCTCGATCTTGCACACCTCATCGGTATCGAGCACGTGCATCAACCGGTGCTCGAGTTTGTGCACTCCGAGAATCAGCGACCGCAAGCGCGCCGACAGCGTTTCCGGCAAAGCTTCGAAGCTCTCGTCTTCAACCTCCACCACGTTCCCAACTTCATCGGCCAGCAGACACACCGTGCCTCCAGCGGCGCGCACCACCAGGCAGACCGGCGTCATATCGGCGGGACGCTCCGGCAATTCCAACTGGCGTCGCAGATCGAGCGCCATTACGACTTGTCCGCGCAAATTCATCAGCCCACTCACCACCGCCGGAGCCAGAGGGACCGGCCGCAACTCGCGGTACGTGACCACTTCCTGAATTTTTTGTGACTCCATTCCAAACAGCAGGCGGTCGAGATAGAACGTGCAGAATTGGCGGGCGTTCGACATCGCGTCAACTTCCGGCCGCATGGCCCGCTGCCGACTTGCACATTTCGCCCGCGCCAAGCAGGGCGGGAACATCGAGCAACTCGGTCACCCGGCCCTCAATCACGGAGCAATGCAGCACACCGGCCCGAGTCGCGGGAGATTGCGGTTGGAGCGTGCTCTCGACAATGTCGAGAATCTGAGTGACCACCAGCCCGAAGGACTGATGGTCGTGCTCCAGCACCAGCACCGGCAGCATGGCTGTATTCGGCAGCGCCGGCGCGTCTCTGCCGGATGGCTCGCCGGAAGAGAGGTCCCACTGATGCTCGACGCCATGTCCGGCGAGCGCATGACTCACATGGATCAGCGGAAGAATCTGCCCCCGATACTGCGTCACCCACTGCCTTCCTGAGCGTTCGACTTCCGCCCCTGGAATGTTTTCGAGACGCCGTAGCAGTTGCAGCGGCACCGCCATCCGCGCTCCCGCCCCGCCCGTGAACAGCACTAGCTTTTGTTTGATTGCCGCGCCCGCCACCGCTTGTACTCCCGCGTCAGGCAAGCGCTCCCGTATGTCGGGTGGAATGTTGGCACGCTGCGCCAGGCCCAGCACGTCCAGAATCAACGCCACTTTGCCGTCGCCCATAATGGTGGCCCCGGCGTAAACGCTGATGTTTTTCAGTTGCTGGTTGAGCGGCTTGACGACAATTTCTTCGGTGTCGTTAATCTCGTCCACTACCAGTCCGAACCGCCGCCCATCGGCTTCGAGCACGACAATGTTGACGCGTTCCGAATTGACGCTAGGCCCATGCACCTTTGCTGTCGCGGCCTGCGCTGCCGTCGTTTGTAAGGCGCTCGCCAGATGAACCAGCGGCAGCAGTCTTCCGCGCAACCGATACACGGGCGCACCATGGATAAATTCAATACCGTTGCGTGCCTGTTCTCCATCCAGGCCGACTAGTTCCAGCAGATTGACTTGCGGCACCGCATAGCGCTCGCCGGCGCTTGAGACAATCAGGGCCGGAATAATGGCCAGCGTAAGCGGAATCTTCATCCGCACCATCACGCCCTGACCGAGCTTCGACTGCAGGTCAACCGTGCCGCCAATCTTTTCGATGTGGTTCTTGACCACGTCCATGCCCACCCCGCGCCCGGAAACGCTGGTCACCGTCTCGGCAGTCGAAAAGCCCGGCAGAAAAACCAGATTTACAATCTCGCGATCGCTCATGCGCCCTGCCGCCTCGGCGGAGATCAAGCGCTTCTGCACCGCCTTATCGCGAATCCGCTCCTGATCGAGTCCGGCCCCGTCGTCCGAAATTTCGATGTTGACCTGTCCGCCTTCATGAAACGCGCGCAGCGCCAGCCGCCCCTCCGGATCTTTCCCCGCAGCCTCGCGAACCTCGGGCCGTTCGATGCCATGGTCCACGGAATTCCTCACCAGGTGGGTCAGCGGGTCTTTGATCGCCTCGATCAGCGTCTTGTCCAGTTCCGTCTCTTCGCCCTCCATTTCGACCCGCACGCGCTTGCCGCAGCCGAGCGCCAGGTCGCGTACCGTCCGCGGCAACTTGCTCCAGAGGTTGCCGATCGGCTGCATCCGCGTCTTCATCACGCCTTCCTGCAACTCGCTCGTAATCCGGTTCAGCCGCTGGATGGTCGTCGCCAGTCCGCTCTCTTCAATGCGGTTGGTGAATTGCAAAACTTGGTTGCGTACCAGCACCAGTTCTCCGACCAGATTCATCAGGTGGTCGAGCAGGCCCACATCCAGCCGGATGGTGCTGTCGCTCGCACTCTGCCCGCGCGCCGCCTGTTGCACCCGCAGCGCATCCACCACATCCGCTGGACGCACCGCGCCTTGCTCCACGAGAATTTCGCCCATGTGGCGCGGGTCGCCTTCTTTCTGACTCTTGACGGCGAGCAGGATTTCCGCCGGCGTGACTCCGGCACAGCGCATCAGAATGTCGCCAATCGAGGTGTCGCCGGGCGAAGACGGCAAAGCAGCCGCTTCGGAAGTGCTCTTCGACACGGGTTCCGGCACGGTTTCCTGCACGACGAGAACTTCGCTCTTCGCCGCCGCTTCGGGAATTCTCTGCAGCCGCGTCAGCCGTGAGATCAGCGCGCTGTCGTCGCGCTCGCCCTCAACTCCGGTGGTTTCGATGCTCGCCAGCATCTGCCGGACAGCATCCACCGTAGCCAGCAGAGCGCTTGTGATTTCGCGGTCCAGCGCCAGCTGTCCATCGCGCAATCGCCCCAGCAGGCTTTCACCGGCGTGCGCCACCGATCCCAGCTTGTCGAAGGCCAGAAAACCCGATGTACCTTTTATGGTGTGGATGGTGCGGAAGATACTAGCCAGGACCTCGCGGTCGTTGGGCTCCTTCTCCAACGTAATTAGTTCGCGATCCAACCGGTCAAGGTTTTCATAGCTCTCGACCAGAAACTCTTTAACAATGTCGTCGGAATCGTTCATAGCGATTACCGTCTCCATCGGCATCGCCATCAAATCGCTTGAATGTAGAGTGGACACTCCCTTCGACTTCGCTTAGGGCAAGCCTGTCGGCTGCCGTTTGACGTTGGTCTTGTTTGCAATTGGAGGTTCAAAACGCGAGATTGGTTATGAGAGAAATCAAATGGAAGGGAGATAGAGATCCAGGTCAAAGGCAGCGGACAGGAGTGTCCGCTCTACACGGGGCCGACAGGCTACACCGAGTACGACACGTCGTCATTAGCGACGCTCAGCGCAGTGCTCTCTGGTGCCAGGACCGCGTCGGCCGACCTGCTGCCACGCCGCATTGCGACAATGCCCGTGCGCACCATCTCCAGCACACCATAAGGACGCAGCACTTCGAGCAGCCCGTCGATCTTGTCCTCCGCTCCCGTGATTTCAATCGTCAGAGATTCAGGAGAGACGTCGACCACCCGCGCCCGAAACACGTTTGCCAGTTCGAGCACGTGGGAGCGGTCTTCGTGCGTCGCCGCTACCCGGATCATGGCCAGATCGCGCACAATCGCCGGCTGATTGGTAATGTTCTCGACCAGCAGCACGTTGACCAGTTTGTAGAGATTCGCCTCGATGCGGCGCGCCTGGTCGCGATCGGCGTCAACCGTGATGGTCATGCGCGAGACTTCCGGCTTTTCCGTCCGCCCCACCGTGAGCGAGTCGATGTTGAAGGCGCGCCGGCGAAACAGCGAAGCCACACGCGTGAGCACGCCCGGCTTGTTTTCGACATACACCATGAAAGTATTCAGCATAAGTTTATTGAGTCATTGATACATTCAATGCGCTTTACTCGTCCGCCGCCGTCTCCACAATCGGACTCGGCCGCCGAATCATGTCGTTGAGCGCCGCGCCCGCCGCCACCATGGGATAAACCGTGTCTTCCTGCTCCACCTTAAAGTTGATCAGCACCGGGCCCTCGTGCCGCCGCGCCGATTCGACCGCTGGCACTACCAAAGCCCGCTCCGAAATAGTCATGCTCCGAATTCCGTAAGCATCCGCCAACCGCGCAAAATCCGGATTCAGCAACGGCGTCGCAGCATAGTTGCGGTCATAGAAGAATTCCTGCCACTGTCGCACCATGCCGAGAAAACCGTTGTTGATGATGGCAATATTGATCTTCAGATTCTCCTGCACCAGCGTCGCCAGTTCGCACATAGTCATCTGGAATCCGCCATCCCCAACCACGACCCAGACTTCAGCCTCGGGGCAAGCGACTTTCGCGCCAATGGCAGCGGGCAAAGCGAAACCCATCGTCCCAAGGCCGCCCGAAGTAATCAGCGTGCGCGGACGCTCATGCTTGTAATACTGCGCTTCCCACATCTGGTGCTGCCCCACGTCGGTGACGACAATCGTGTTGCCGTCGCGGGTCTGCCGCCACAAATCATTGATCACATGCGCCGCATAAAGATGGCCGCTGTCGGGCAGGTTCTGAATGTCGCGCACCGCCGAATCACCCTTCAGCCGGTCAATCGAGTCCAGCCAGTCACTACGATCGATGGATTCGACATGCGGCAATAGTTCCAGCAAGACTTCGCGCAAATCGCCCACCAGCGGCACATCAACTTTGACATTCTTATTAATCTCCGCCGGATCAATCTCGATGTGAATCTTCTTCGCATTGGGCGCGTAAGTCTTCAGGTTGCCCGTGACGCGGTCGTCAAAGCGCATGCCAAACGCGAGCAGCAGGTCCGCTTCCTGAATTGTGTGATTCACCCAGGCTTCTCCGTGCATGCCCATCATGCCCAGATTCAGCGGATGCGAGGCCGGGAACGCGCCCAGCCCCAACAGCGTCATCGCCACCGGAATGCCCGCGCGCTCGGCGAAATCGCGCACCTCGCGCATTGCTCCTGAAACGATGATGCCGTGGCCGCCAAGAATCAACGGCCGCTTTGCGTTGTGGATCAACTCCAGCGCCTGCGCATACTCCGCCGGAGCAGGCGACAGGTCGGGACGATATCCCGGCAATTGCGGCTTGGCCGCTTCCCAATCAAACTCGCACGTGCCCTGCTGCGCATCTTTCGTGATGTCGATCAGCACCGGCCCCGGCCGTCCCGAGCGCGCCACATAAAAAGCTTCGCGCACCGTCCGCGCCACCTCGCTGGCGTGCGTCACCAGATAATTGTGCTTTGTGATCGGGAGGGTCACGCCGGTGATGTCAGTCTCCTGGAACGCGTCCGACCCAATCAGCTTGCTGCCCACCTGCCCGGTGATGCAGACGATCGGTATCGAGTCGAGCATGGCGGTAGCAATTCCGGTGACCATGTTGGTAGCTCCCGGCCCCGAGGTCGCGACCGCAACGCCAACCTCGCCGCTGGCGCGCGCGTAGCCGTCCGCCATGTGAGTTGCGCCCTGCTCGTGGCGTACCAGCACATGATGGATCTTGCTATGCTTCAGCGCATCATAAGCCGGCAGAATAGCGCCGCCAGGGTAGCCAAAGACGTGCTTCACGCCCTCCCGTTCCAGGCATTCCCAGAGAATCCTGGCTCCGGTCAGAGTGGTTGTGTTGGCCTTGCCTGCGGTCGGCGCGCTTTTCTGAGCCGCGGCGTTCTGATGCGTCATGCGATCTCCCAAAACTCCCGAAAGGGCAAAAAGCTGGAGTTAATAGTAACCGACCGACCGGTCGGTTGCAAGTGTGGAATCGAACACCTTCGTGGACCGCAGGTATCGAAGCAGTTTTGGGGAGAGCCTCGGGCTTCGTATCAGGGCATCGCTTCAGCGATGCCGCCAGCTCTCAAAATCCGAGCCCCTTCAGGGGCTGGTACCCGAGCTCCGCAGGGACGGGCGAGGCCGCCCGTCCCCCAGAGGAAATCTTACATCCCCGGCCCATCTGGATATGTCGGAAGATCCGGAGGCCGCGCTGGCAGTACTTTTGGATTGGCCTTGATCTGCTCCATGAGCATCTCCACCGCTTTCTCCAGCTGTGGATCCTGCCCCTTCAAAACCAGGTCTGGAGGATTATCCACCACCACATCCGGCTGCACGCCGCGGTTCTCGATCAGCCACTTGCTGTCGAGCCCATAGAGAGCAAATTCCGGCCGCGTGATGTAGCCGCCATCCATCAGCGGCATCTGCCCGCGGATGCCGCGCACTCCGCCCCAGGTCCGCTCACCGATGAGCGGCCCCAGCTTGTAGTATTTGAAGAAGTAGCTGAAGAAATCTCCATCGGACGCGGCGTAGTGATTGGTGACGCAAGCCATGTATCCGTAGAAGACGTTGGACGGGTTCGTGCTCGATTCAAAGTTGCGGGCCGAACCCATGGCTGCCAGGGTGCGCCGCAAGCGCTCAAAGATGAGCCCATCCACAAAGCCGCCGCCGTTGTAGCGGACGTCGAAGATGATTCCCTCTTTGCGAATCTGCGGGAAGTACTGTTTGACGAACTCGTTCAGTCCGGCGTCGCCCATATCCGGAATATAGACATAGCCGATGCGCCCGCCGCTCGCCGCGTCTACCTTCTTGCGGTTGGTCGTGATCATGTTCAGCTCGCGCAGGCTGAACTCGTCGGCGATCGGCTTCACCACCACCTTGCGCGCCCCGTCGGCCGACGCTTTCGAATTCACGCTGAGCGTCACCACTTCGTTGGCGGTGTTAGTCAGCAATTCGTCGGGAGTCTGCGGAGCACGCAACGCCCGTCCGTTAATCGCGACCAGGTAATCGCCTTCCTTGACGTTCACGCCCGGCTCCGTCAGGGGAGAGCGAGTATGAGCGTCCCAGTTCTCACCCGAATAGATTTTCTTGATCCGGTACATGCCGCTGGCCGCATCAACTTCATAGTCCGCGCCCAGCAATCCAACGTTCACCGGATGCAGATCTGGCATATCGCCGCCGCCAACATAAGTGTGCGAGTTAGATAACTCACCAATCATCTCTCCCATCACATAAGTCAGCGAATAACGATCAGCCACATACGGCAGTAACTGCGCATATTGATCTTTAGTCTTCTGCCAATCCACTCCGTTCATCGCAGCTTCAAAGAAGTAATCGCGTTCCTGCCGCCACACCTCGTTGAACATCTCTTTCCATTCCTGCGGAGGATCAATCTCAACCCGCATGCCATCCAGCTTGAGCGCACCCTCGCCAACCTTATGCGGTGCATCGGGAGGCTTGGCATCGATGATCCCCGTCGGCCCGTCGCCATCTCCGCGATACAGCAACTTCTGGCCGTCATGAGAAAGCGCAAAATGGTCCACGCCATCCAGCAGAATTTTGTCTTTGCGTTCTTTCAAATCGTAGGCATGGATTGCCGGATTTTCTCCCGCGATCGGTCCCGACAAGCCCTGAATGGGCGCGGTTGAGTAGTAGATCGCGTCCTTCGAAGCGTCAAAGGCCCGAATCACCGCGGGAGGAACCGCCAGCGCCACGATCCGATTCAGGATGCCGTCGAGATCAATCTTGAAAACTTTCGGGGGCTCCTTGGTCGCGGTTTCTGAGGCCTTTTCGTCGGGCTTCTTTTCCTCCTCTTTCTTGTTGGGCGTTTGCTTCGCGTTCTTCTTGTTGGTATTGCCCGCCTCGGGTGCTGGCGAGGACGCAGCCGCCGGTTCTTCGCTCTTTACTTTCACTTCGTCGCTCAATGCCGGGAACGGTGAAGGCTCGTCCGCCGTCAGCGTGACCAGGTAAACCCGGGTCGTTTTCGGATTCGCAAACTCGAAGTCAACATTGCCCAGCACTTCGTTGAAGTCGCGATCGGATAGGAAGTATAAGTAGCGCTTGTCGGGATCGAACACTTCCCCGAAGCTATTATTAAGAGGCGAAGTCACCGCCGTGATCTTCTTGTCACTTAGGCTATACAAATACACCACCGAATAACCAGTATCCAGGTTCTTGTCGTAAGCCAGCCACTTACTATCCGGAGACCACGCGTAATTCTGAATCTCGAAGAACTTACCGCGATCGACTTCGACTGGCTTTTTCTCTTTCAGATCGACATACCAGAGTTTCAGGTCCTTGTCGGCCCATGCGATCTTCGAACTGTCGGGAGACCACGCCGGCTGGAACATGAAACCCTTGTGCCCGCTCGTGATCTCCTCTTCCGCGCCCAACCCGTCCTGCGGAGTGATGTAAATCTCATCTTCGCCGGTACGATCCGAAACGTACGCGATCCATTTACCATCCGGCGACCACGCCACCTTCTGTTCACGCACCCCCGGAGAATTCGTCAGATTGCGCGTGCTTCCATCCTTTGCCGGGACGGTGAAGACTTCCCCACGCGCCGCGAATACCGCCCGCTTTCCGTCGGGAGCGATATCGAAGTCGGTAATCTGACGACTGGCGTTCACCCAGCGCTTCATCGCCTGATCGCGCTCTCCATTGACATAGACGGTCAGCTTTTTCGGCTGCCGGGTCTGGAGATCGAACGTGTATAAGTAACCGCCATTTTCAAAAATAATCGCATCCGGACCGAGACTCGGCCACATCACGTCAAAGCCATCGAACTTAGTAAGTTGCTCGACCTGCTTACTGCCTAAGTCGTAGCTGTAGATATTCAGCCGGTGTTCCGGACCGCGATCGGAGGTGAAATAAATTGTGTTCCCGTGCCACATCGGAAAGCTGTCGGTGTAGTCGGTGTGCGGGATGACCTGGTCCACAACATTATTCTTGATGTCGTAGATGGTGATGTCCTGCGCCAGACCGCCGGTGTAGCGTTTCCACTGCCGGAAATTGCGGAAAATGCGGTTATAGGCGATCTTGGTGCCATCTGCCGAGAACGAAAGCAGGCCGCCTTCATCTGGCGGCATCGGCTGCGGCAATCCACCATCAACACTTACCGTGAATTCGCGTTTAGTCCAGCCGTTCGAGGCATCACTCCGTGATAGAAAAACGATGTTCTTGCCATCCGGCGTCCAGCCGATCACCTGGTTGAGTATTCCCATGCGGTCGCTGAGCGGCTGCGCCTGTCCTTGATAGAAGGTCAACTGCTTTGGTTGACCGCCGTCCGACGGCATCACATAGACGTTGAAGTTGCCATCGTACTGGCCGGTAAATGCCAACCATTTTCCATCCGGAGAAAACTTCGGGAACAGCTCGCGCCCCGGATGCGAAGTGATGCGCCGCGCCGTTCCTCCCGAACTCGAAGCCAGCCAGAGGTCGCCACCATACATGAATGCGATTTTGTCTTTATAAATATCGGGGAAACGCAGCAGACGTCCTTCTTGATTTTCCTGCGCTGCCGCCAAGCAGGCACAGCCGATGACACAACCGACGACAATGAACGCGAAAATCCTACGGATAGAAATCATTCAGTGATCCTCATTGGGAGATGGTTTGCGGGACGAACTATCAGCAGATCCATTTTCGACAAGCGCGATTGTATCAGCTTGCACGCTGCCGTTTCGAACACTATTCGCACACTGATTTTGACTCTTATTGGCTCGGCGCGTTAGCAGACGCGAGAACCGCCGCCTGGCAGGCGCCGGCGGAGGTCAACACTTTGTCAAACGCTGTATCTGTGCGGAGCTTCGCCAGCAGCGGATCGGAAAGCAGGTTCTCGTGAGCACAATAATTCTGGTCGACGGCGCTCTGCAACAAATGTAGCGCCGCTTGTTTCTTGCCGCAGAACGCGAAGATCGCTCCCTGGTAATACCAAGTCTCGGCGTCGAGCTCGACGGGCTGCGTGGTTTCCGCTTCCTGCGCCATCCGGTCCAGATCGGTCGCAGGCCGCAATTGCAGGCAAGCCTCCAGCAGATCGCGGTGATAGCGCGGCGTGCTCGGCATGTGCTTCACTGCTTCGCGCGCTTCCGGAATCTTTCCCTCGCGCAACAAAATCGATGGCGTCACATACGCGGCCCACTCCGAACCCGCATCCAGACGGACAAAATCCGCCGCCCGCGCCGTCTTTCCCAACTCCATGAACGCCCACGCGCAAGAACGGAAAATATAATTACCGGG
>Ga0210383_10006309_pt1 | contig 10360 bp, 10 predicted proteins | sample IncBWC14OmetaG_FD_160072 | JGI IMG/M metagenome (GOLD analysis project Ga0210383, IMG submission 160072) | Forest soil microbial communities from Barre Woods Harvard Forest LTER site, Petersham, Massachusetts, United States - Inc-BW-C-14-O ...
TGGCAAACATTTTGCCGGAGAGCAACGGAATCCCCATCGTCTGAAAGTAGCCCGGACTCACCCAGGTGAATTTCGAGGAACCTTCGGCGGCCCCCACACGAACTCCATGCGTCCAGCTTCCTCCCATCAGGGGATCATTGGTCGTCGTCGCGGCCGCTGTGACACCGGGAACGGAGCGCACCTCCTCCAGCAGTTGCCGCTTGAATTCTTCGTAGTGATCTGGCGCTACGTGAGAGAGCGGGAAACCGATATGAGCGATGGTGATTCCGCGTTCGCGCATTCCCGGATCCAGTGTCATGAGGTTGCGGAAGCTGCGAACGAACAGCAGCGCTCCCACAAGCAAGACCATGGAAATCGAAATCTGCGCTATCACCATCAGGCGCTGCGTCGAGAATCGCTCGCGGCTACCAGTCAGCCGGCGGTCGCCTGTCTTCATCGCCGTCACAGGATCGGAGTTCGACGCACGCAATGACGGGATTGTTCCAAAGACAACACAGGTCAACATCGCGACCGCGGCGGAAAATAGCAGAACGCGCCAGTCCGTGCTGATCGGCAGGTCCACTGACCATTGCTCTGTCGATAACGACCGCACCAGAAAGCGGCTGAATCCCTGCGCCATCACGACTCCCAGTAAAGCGCCGCTCATCGCTAACAGGCCGCTCTCAATCAACAATTGCCGCAACAGTCGACCGCGCGAGGCACCCAGCGCCATCCGAACCGCCATTTCGCGCTGCCGCACACTCGCCCTGGCCAGCATGAGGTTGGCGAGATTCGCGCAGGCAATCAGCAGCACAAGGCCAGTGATACCGAGCAAGAGCGAGAGCGAGTCCTGATACTCTTCGCGCAGGTTGCTCACGCCTCCCGACGCCGGAAAGACTCCCAACCGAAAGCGCGTGAACGGTCTGACAGCCTCTGCGCTGTATCCGATGGGCGCCGTTGCGTTGAAAATGCCGGGACTCAGCGCGCCGAAATAGGCCGAGGCTTTGTCCATTGTCCACCCTGGCTTCAGGCGACCCATCACCGACCGATCGAAAAGCTCCCGCTGCGCGGGGTTCGGCTCGCACAGTGGAAGTGCGATATCGAAGCTCTCACCTACTGCCATCCCAAAAAATCCTGGCGGTGTCACCCCCACCACTTCAACCAGGTCGCCGTCGACCAGCAGTGTGGTGTTTGCTGCCAAAACCCGTCCGCCCATTTGCGCCCGCCAGAATGGGTAGCTGACGACAACGCGCGATGTCTTGCAATCCGTTGTATGGTCCTCCGGCAGAAGCAATCTTCCCTGCCATGGGCGAATGCCAAGTACGCCGAAGAATTCTCCACTTACATCGAGTCCATGAATCCGGCGGGCATCGCTCGGATGTCCGAACAGACGATCACGATTGCGCCAGGCAAATACGCCTGAGAACGGATCATGATGCTGTCGAATCTCCTGCCACACGGGCTGAGTCAGCTGAGCATATGGACCATTATTGATTCCGAATCCGTGATTGCCGCCCACGATCTTCACTTCAGCGAGTTCCTGCGGGTTGGAGATAGGCAGGCTGCGGAGCCTGACCGCATCCAGCAACTGAAAGATCGCGGTATTCGCGCCGATCCCCAACGCCAGCGTCGCCACAGCTACGAGCGTGAAGGCAGGACCCTTCCGGAAACCTCGCAGTGCATAGCGCACGTCGCGCATTACAGCATCCAAGCCAAGAGCCGCATCGTGCTCCACCACGCGCTCCCTGATCACCGTCGCGTTGCCAAATCGCAGACGCGCGTCCCGCTCGGCCGCCTCCCGGCTCATACCCGCCGCCATATTGTCTTCTGTGCGCATGGCTACATGCGCTCGCATTTCGTCTTCAATCTCGCGATCGACCTTCGAGCGCATCACCAATGCCCACATCCGCCTCATTGCACCCATGGCTCACCTCACGCAAATCGAAGAATTGCTTCAACACCTTTCGCTACCTGCTCCCAGTTCTTCTCCGCCGACGCAAGCTGCTTCTTCCCCGCCGCCGTGAGGGAGTAATATTTCGCCCGCCGGTTCGTCTCTGAGAGCGCCCACTCGGAGCGGATCCAGCCACTCTGCTCCATCCGGTGCAGCGCAGGATAGAGCGAGCCCTCCTCCACGCGGAGCAACGCATCCGAGACCCGTTCGATATGCAGCACGATCCCGTAACCGTGCAGTTGCCCGACATGAGAGAGACTTTTCAGAATCAGCAGATCAAGACTGCCTTGTAGATCGTTCTTTGCCACGTGTCACCGGTGTTGGAGAATTAGACATAGCCATCTAGGTGTCTGAGCATATGTCGGCACAACCCTAGCTGTCAAGGTACGGCGATCGACTGCAGAGATCTTTGCGTTACAGTCGAAATATGACCACCCGCATGGCAACCGAATCTGACTTCGACCCGCTCCTGCGCCTCATTAACAGCGCGTTTGAGGTCGAGCGATTCTTCAAGGATGAGGACCGGCTGAACGACGCGAGGCTACACGAATATTTCAGGAAAGGCGTCTTTCTTGTGATCGAAGAAGACGGCCACCTCGCCGCGTGCGTCTATGTCGAACGTAACGGTGACCGCGCCTATCTCGGCCTGCTCTCCGTCGATCCAGCGAAACAGAAAAGCGGATTGGGACGCCGCCTTACCGCTGCCGCCGAAGAATTCGCCCGTGAGATGGGCGCGCATTTCATGGATCTGACGGTAGTAAACCTCAGAGCTGAATTGCCTGGCATTTACGAAAAGCTCGGCTACCGGGTGACTGGCACCGCTCCCTTTCCGGTCGATCAGATGCCAGTCACCCAGCCCTGCCACTTTGTCTGCATGACCAAGGAACTGGGCCACGCAAGAGCTTAGCTGTTCGAAGACGAAGGCCTCAGCAGTGGCTGCTCGGAGGCAACCTTGACAAAATTCACTGGCCCGAGTGTGTCGATCCCGTTAATTAGACGGTCGGAGAAAATCTTCGCGAACGTGTAGATCGACTGCATGGGGTTGGCTCCGACCGAGGTGGGAAACATGCTGCTGTCCATTACATAAAGATTTGGAATCTCCCGCTTGTTCACCACATTCCATACGCGCTGGCGCGTCGAGGCTACGGAGGTATCCGCCGATACTCCCATCTTATTGGTCGCCTGTAAGTGAGCCGACGTAAGTAAGGTACGATTCGGAATGAATTGTAGATTCTTTTCGACTAAGTCGGCCTGATCGATGCAGGTGAGATAGGACCCGACCATGGGATCGAAGTTATCCAAACCGAGGAAGTTCTCATTCGACGGAATGATAACCTCCATTGCGCCGGCAAGAAACATCATGCGAATCGCAATCGCGACTCCAGTGCGGAAGCGCTGCTTGTCTCCGTCGCTCAGCGCGTAATCGAGAGCAACGCTGCCATCGCTGTTCAATCGGATACGGTTGCCGTCTGAAGGCGTGTCCACCAGCATCACGCCGAACCCCGCAGAGTGATTAAACTTGGTGATGCGGTTGTATACCTCAGCGCCAGTCCCGGGAATCAGCAGCGCACCATACGCGGGCAAGCCCGACATCGTTTCAAAAATAAACCCGGGTGCTACTCCGAAGGCATCCAGGAACGTTGCACTGTCTAGCCCCTCGAGCAGATTGATACGTTGTTTGAAGACACCAATCAACGGAACCGACGGGTGCATGATCAGACCCAAACCAATACGCGGGTTAGCTACTGCTGGCGTCTGCCTGGCGCTGTTCAACAGGACGCGCGTTGTTCCGATGGTGCCCGCGGAAAGAATCACGTTCTCGGCTTGAATGGAAACAGTGGTGTCAGGCGGAAGCCCCAGCCGACATGGGTCGACAATCGTATTTTTGTATTCGGTCCATGGTGTATTCACCAGAAGCGTTGCGCCCGTCACGCGGACGCTGCCATCCGGGTCTGCAGGTATGAACGAAAGCTCCTGAACCGCGACATCCGGAATCACGCTCAGCGGATTTCCCTGATCCTGCATGGCCTTGAGAATGAGCTGTCGCGCCGCATCGCGCTTTTGCGTAACAGGAGACGGCGACAAATCTTCAGGAAAGCGATTCAAGTGGTACAACGAAGGATTCACGCCGAAGGCTAGCGCTCCGTCCCAGAGCACAAGGTTGTCCTTATTCAGTTCACACTGTGTCACTTCCCTCGTGACGATCGCATTGCGCACCCATTGGTACGCCGCCGATAGGCGTTCCGGTGTATAGAAGGCGCCGTCGATCCATCCCTGCTCAATCCAGTTCATAATCCGCGCCTGAATCGTGCCTTCGAGCGGCGAAAACGCGAGATCGATATTTACCGTGGTGCCGCCGCCCATCGCCTGCCCGCTACGCACCAGCACTCCATTGTTTGAAGTCGCAGCAACATTGTTTTGGAACATCAGTTTGGGATAACTCATCGTGTCCATCGAGCCCCACACCACAAATGGCCCCTGTTCGATCAGGACAACTCTCTTTCCCGCCTGCTGTAACTCATGAGCTACAGTTGCCCCTCCCGGTCCACTGCCAATTACTAAAAAATCGATAATTCCTTCCTTTGCAGAAATGGTCTGCGTGGCCGGATCATAGGTCAGCCAGCTGGGCGGGATGACGGGGTAATGGAGCTTCGAATAGATCTCGACATCGTCGACAAACGTAGTGGGATTCTGGATTTGCGTCAGCGGGACGGCCAGCCGTAAATCCCAGATTCCGGAAAGATACGCTTCGCGCACCAGCATCGCGATCATCGCGCTGCCGTACGAAGTGCAATCGCCTTCAAAAAAGAACGACAACACCTGCGTCGCCACTTCGACCGAAAGACCTCCGAATCCTCCCGGAGTGGCAAGAAAGGCTTGTACGGCCGGATTGGACGATTGCTTCAGGCAGTCATAGAACGGCAGGGTTTCCGGCGCCGGGGCTGTCAGCCCTTCCAGCACACCAAGGAACGGCGATTGCGCAAAACTCGAGAGCATGGCGTTGCTCACGCCGATTGCAATCTGCTCGATCTCCGGACGAATCTGCGGAGGAATCGGCAACTGCTGTACAGGAAACCAAAGGTCAAACAATAAGGCGTGTGTTTTCGCAATGGCAGGGGGCACAACCGGCATCATTCCCATAACAGACCTCCAGCAAAGGGATTCGGATGCAACAGCGGAGCCTTGTACGACGCCTCTATAAACCTCTGATGAATTTCACTGTGAAGGCTATGGACCTGGGAATAACTGCCAAGTTAGAGTAAGGCCGTAGTCAAAAGTTAGCAAGTAGTTATTGCAATAATATGTGGTGAAGTCTTCCTTACGCTCCCAAGTCATCTGCATCGTTGCCGCCTCTATCAAAACGCAAAGGAGCAACGTATGAGCAACTCCTGGTTAGACGAGCAAATCATGATGACTCTTTCCGGCATCGCCTATTACGGCGATGTCAGCGGCCAGCTGAAAAATCCAACCTACGCCACGCAGAATGACTGGTCTCTCGTCTGGGGACCGGTAGACGATTGGTATGGCAATCGAGCCTACGCTGCCCTTAGCGCATCCACGGGCAAATATGCGGTGGCCGTTCGCGGCACCGACACCGATTTCGGCTGGGACGCCTTCATCAACATGTACAACGACCTGAACGTGCTCTGGCAGGTGGAATGGGATTATTTCTTCGCCGGCCAGGGTGCAATGGTCTCCCAAGGCACCTATACCCAGCTCAGCTACCTCCTAGACCACGCCACATGGGATGGTCAGACGCTTGCCCAATTCATCGAAGGTATTCCAGCGAAAACGCCGATTGCAGTCACCGGTCACAGCCTGGGAGGCAATCTGGCCACAGTGCTCGGCGCGTGGATATCATTCAAACGCGGACCTCAGTCCGATACGCCCGACAACAGCACCGAGATTTACACTTTCGCAGCGCCCAGCCCGGGCAATCGTGCGTTTGCCAGCGCGTATAACGCGCGGCTCCCCAGCAGCTTCCGTTACTGGAATAGTCTCGACATCGTTCCTCGCGCCTGGGATAACCTGCCCGAGTTGTACAGCATTTACGATTCGATTGGCATCCGCACGCCAGCGTGGATACAGGATGCCATTTACACCATTTTGTACTTACCTCTGGAATGGAGCGAGTGGAAGTACGGCTCGTATTACCAGCAGAACAATGGAGACGGCAGCAAACTCCCCGGCAGTGCCGCGCCTTGGATCACAGAGTGGATTAGCGAAGCGATCTCTCAACATGCCGTCAACACGTATCTGGGATTGTTGAACGCCCCGCTGATAAAGTCTTCCGCAAACCTTGCGCTCAGCTCATTGCGCGCCGCTCCGGCAATCTCTCGCCTCTCCTTCGATAAAGCAAAGTTGCCGCCCGATTTTATCGCTCAGGTCGCAGCGTTCAGCCAGAAGTCGAGCAACGCCGCGAGACTCCGCAACAGATTGCTTTGAGTAGGCCAGAGAGCAAGCCGGCAAAGCATCGCCGGCTTACTTTCTGATGCCACGATAACGCTTTCGCTAACTGATCTCGAAGATATCTTCCGTCTTTGCCGATTGCGCCTGCGCTCGGTCCGCTACCTGACGTGCGATTGAATAGAACTGTGCCGCCTTCGGCGAATCGGGACCAGCGAGAGCCACGGGCAAGCCCGTATCGCCACCGCGCCGAATGTCTGGATCAAGCTCAATCGAGCCGAGGAACGGCAGCCCATATTGTTTCGCTATCCTCTCCGCGCCGCCCTTTGAGAAGATGTCTATCTCCTGGTGACAGTGCGGACAGGTGAAATGGCTCATGTTCTCGACGATGCCCAGCACTTCGACGTTTACCTGGTGGAACATCTCGAGAGCCTTACGAGCATCCTGCAGCGAAACGTCCGAAGGAGTCGACACCACCACGGCGCCGGTGAGCGGCACTGTCTGTACCAACGAAATGACCACATCTCCCGTACCCGGCGGCAGGTCAACCAGCAGAAAATCCAGCTCGCCCCACTCCACTTGCTGCAGGAATTGCCGGATGATCTGGTGCAGCATCGGACCACGCATCACCATTGGCTTGTCTCCCGGCGAGATCAGCCCCACGGAAATGACCTGCACACCGTGGGCCAGCGTCGGCTGGATTTGATTGTTAGCAAGGACGCGCGGCTGCTGGCTGGTGCCGAACATGAGGGGGACGTTGGGGCCATAGACATCCGCGTCGATCAGGCCCACGCGGAAGCCGAGTTTCACCAGCGCCACTGCGAGATTCACCACCAGAGTCGTCTTGCCGACCCCGCCCTTGCCCGATCCGACAGCAACGATGTTTGCCACTCCCGGCAATGCGCTCGGGCCTTGAGGAACATGCGAATGAGCCATACTCTTAACTCCAGAATTCGAAATAAATCTAAGCCTCAATCGGTTTGGCCGTACGCCTGCGCTCCTGCTCGCGCTGGCGCAACTCGCGCCGGCGGCCGGCATCTTCGTAGAGTCGCGTCTCTTCGTCCGTCTCCGGTTGCAATTTCGGAACCGGTACCCGTCGACCCTGGGAATCCACCGCAACAAAGGTTAGATACGCCGATCCGACGTGCCGGTGCGTCCCGGCGATCGTGTTCTCCACCCAGACCTTTACGCCCACCTCCATCGAAGTATTGAAGGCGCGATTGACTTTGGATTTGAGAATCAGCAGGTCCCCGACATGAACCGGCGCGATAAAGTCGATGTGATCCATGGACGCCGTTACTACATGGGTGCGCGCGTGCCGGTAGGCGGCCATCGCGCCCACCAGGTCGATGAAGTGCATCAGCCTGCCCCCGAGCAGATTACCCAGAGTGTTGGTGTCATTGGGCAGAATCAGTTCGGTCATTTCCGATTGCGACTCGGCGACACTGCGCACCGGAAGGGAATGGCCGGCAAAATCCATGCATTGTGCTCACTTTCCTACCCGATGCTTTCCACGAGAGTCATTCTTCGCAGTTTGCTGACAGGGATATTTCCAGTGTCGGCAATCGCGCGCTTTTAAGCAAATGAGCGTGCAGCTTGCGGCCTTCGATTTTATCGATGAAAATTGCGAAATCACACTCTTGTATGCCATTTCTCGAACAGATCAATACGAACAATGTCCTGGCATTCAAGACAGTGCGGCTGTGGGCCTTGCAGGATGCGCCAGCGGCCTTCGGAAGCACTTTCGCCAGAGAATCACAGTTCCCAGATGCCGAGTGGCTGAGGCGTGCGGCCAACATGAACGGCGAAGAGAGGGTCGGTTATCTGGCAATGGAGAATGATCGCGCCTGCGGCATTATCGGAGCGTTTCGGGATGAAAATAATCCGCTCAGCGCAAATGTCGTTTCCATGTGGGTAGCGCCCGAACACCGCCGAACCGGGGTAGGAAGCTCTCTGATTGCAGCGCTGCAAGCATGGGCGAGAGCCTGTGGCGTGCGCGCATTGCGGCTGATGGTAACTAGCAATAATCATGCCGCAATTGAATTCTACGAACGAATGGGGTTCTCCATGACCGGAAATACTGAACCTTACCCGAACGATCCTTTGATCATTGAATACGAGATGTCACAGGTCGTTCCAATGGCAGATAGATGATGTTACGCATTTCAAGTCCGCGTCTTCGGAGACAATGAGTTTATGGACAAGATAGCGATGCTCACAGAGATACTGGCGCACAATCCCAACGATGCCTTCGCCCGCTACGGACTCGCCATGGAGTATGCGGGTCGCGGTGAGACGGAGGCCTCCCTGGCGGAATTCGGGCGTTTGCTCGAGGAGCACTCTGACTACACTGCCGGATACTTCATGGCAGCGCAAACGCTGGTGAAGGCGGATCGCGCCGACGAGGCGAAGCTCCGGCTCTCCCAAGGTATCGCATGCGCACGGCGCATCGGCAACCAGCATGCGCAGAGCGAAATGCAGGCCATGCTGGACGACCTTGAGCTGGCCGGCTAAAGCACCCGGAATCGGGATGTTCCGTACCAAATCCACAAATCAGAAACCCTTTGGTGGCTCATCAAAACCAGTCGTGGCGGCCAGCATTCTTCCGCCGCCGGAACGCGCATAATTGCACAGCAATGAAGATTCCCTTGTTTCCGCTGGATGTGGTGCTCTTTCCCGCCGCGCCGCTCCCGCTGCACATCTTCGAGGAGCGCTACAAGGAAATGATCGGCGACTGCATCGAGACGGATGCCGCCTTTGGCGTAGTACGCGCACAGCAGGAAGGACTGGCTGTAATCGGCTGTACGGCACATGTCAAGCGGGTGTTGCAACGGTATGAGGATGGACGCCTCGATATTCTTTGCCAGGGAGACACCCGGTTCGAGATCGAGATGCTTGAAAACTCTCGATCTTATCTGGAGGCTGAGGTTGATTTTTTTGAGGACGATGGCGGGGAAGCGTCTCGCACCCTGAGAGAAGAATGCGCGGCCCTGCACTTTGAGACACTGGAACTGGCTGGACTTGAGGTTGCAACCATGCACCTCAGCCTGGACGGGCCGATCTCTTTTGCACTTGCCTCGGCCCTGCCCGCGGACCTTGGCTTCAAACAGCAGCTGCTAAGCATGCGCTCGGATTTCGAAAGAACGGAGCGCCTGCGCGATTTCTATCAGGCCGTCTTACCCAAGCTCCGGATGGGCGCGCACGTCTCGCGGGCCTCCGGACAGAACGGGCACGTGATGTAGCTTCAACAAACATGCAGACAATCGATCTGCCGCTCGCCGATTCGTCGCCCCTGGAGCCTTTCGGAGTCGCGTGCAGCCCGAGCTTCGTCTACTCTTATAGCTAGATTCTTAAATGTAGACTGCGGCCTTGCACCTGAGCCTGCCCCTCACCGCCACCCAGGAGGAAGAAATGACCACTCGGCGCCTGCCGCAAACCCTCGGCGAACTCCGCGCCGACAAGGAATTCTCCGAAGCGCGCATCGCCGCCCGTTCCGTTAAGGACGAGCTTCGCGAAAATCTGATCGAGCGGCTCAAAACACGAAAGACAATCTTTCCCGGTATCATCGGCTACGAAGATACGGTCGTTCCGCAGATCATCAACGCCATTCTTTCGAAGCAGAACTTCATTCTGCTGGGTCTTCGCGGACAAGCAAAGAGCCGCATCCTGCGCGCCCTCACCGCGTTGCTCGATGCGCATACTCCGTACATCGCCGGTTGCGAAATTCGCGACAATCCCTACCACCCGCTCTGCAAGCGATGCCGCGAACTGATTGCCTCGAAGGGCGACGCCACGCCCGTCGCCTACCTATTCCGCAATGACCGCTACATCGAAAAGCTGGCAACGCCCGATGTGACTGTCGCCGATCTCATTGGTGACCTCGACCCCATTAAAGCAGCCCGCGGCGGAGAAGATCTTTCGAGCGAGCTCACCATACACTACGGCCTGTTGCCGCGCGCCAATCGCGGCATATTCGCCATCAATGAACTGCCCGATCTCGCCGGGAAAATCCAGGTCGCGCTC
>Ga0210383_10006310_pt1 | contig 10359 bp, 10 predicted proteins | sample IncBWC14OmetaG_FD_160072 | JGI IMG/M metagenome (GOLD analysis project Ga0210383, IMG submission 160072) | Forest soil microbial communities from Barre Woods Harvard Forest LTER site, Petersham, Massachusetts, United States - Inc-BW-C-14-O ...
TTCGACGCCACCTGTTCACGCACTCGAGCGAACGTCGTTACGAACGCCGTTCCCATCTCCCCGCCCATGAGCCGCCCCGTCTGCAATACGACGCCGAAGGTGAGCGCATCCTGGGGTTTCAGGTGAAGAACGCCGAAGAATATGACGCCGGAGAGTGCGAAGCTTTGTCCAAGGGCCTGCAGGAAGGACGAGGGAAGAAACTGGTACGAGCCCCAAAGCGGGGTGAGGTTATAGGCCACCATGAGACAGGCGACGCTGATAAAGGCGAAGCCGATTGAGGCCACGAGCCTCGCGTCCGATCGGCGCAGCATCAAAGCCGCGAGCGGACAGAAAATGAGCTGCGGTACCGCAACCCAGATGAGCGTATCACCCGTTTCCAGCGCGCGGAAACCGCGCACCGAGCCCAGGAAGAGAGGAATTAAAAACGCCGTCGACGTGATCGTCAGGCGCAGAAAGGCGATCAAGAGAAACAGAACCGGGAGAGGTGCGCCGAAGACGACTTTGAGATTGAGAAGCGGATGAGGGATGCGCGCCGAATGGATCAAAATCGCCAGCAGCAACAGGACGCCGGCCGACAGCAACCCCCACTCCAATCCCGAGTTCAGCCAATCGAGCCGATTGCCCTGGTCGAGGGCCGCATAGATCAGCGCGAGCCCCAAGCCGCCCGCGAAGAGGCCAAATACATCGTTCGGCGGCCGCGTGGTAATCGGCTTGACGGCGATGCCTCGATGTAGACAGAGCGACATGATCAGTGCGAGCGGCACGTTTTGCCAGAAGATCCAACGCCACGAATGATGCTCGACGTACCAGCCTTCGAGGGAAGCCGATATGTTGAGCGACAGCTCGAGATTGAGTGCATAGATGGCGATGCCGAACGCCCAATACTTGGGCGGCATGTTGAGCAATATGAAGCTCAAGGTGAGCGGGATGAAGAATCCCGTGGCCAGACCGCCCAAGAACTGCATCGTGAGCAACGTGGGCAGGTTCGGCGAGTACGGGGTCAGCAGGGAAATGACCGCAAATGCGATGGACGCGCCGATCAATACACGTCGTGGACCGTAGGTGGCGCCCATCCAAACGGCCGGAATCGTGACGAGCATCTGGGCCGCGGTTTGCGCCGTGGTGATCCAGGCCCCCTCATCGAATCCGGCGCCCACCGCGCCGCGTATGTCGGCAAGGCCGAATGTGGACAACCGCCCGTTCAGGGTCGATATGAACGTACCCATCAACACAGCGATGAGTCCGAGCCATGGTATGGAAGTCGGTGGGGAGGGCAGCGTCGGCGCCGTCAAGCCTGAGCCGGGCAGAGGCGCGGTCGCGTTCATTTGTGCCCGCCGTCCGTGGCGTCGACCCTGGCTTCCACCGACATGCCGGGCACCAAGCGATCGCTGAGACCACCCGCATCGTCAATGACGATTTTCACGGCGATGCGCTGCACGACCTTGGTGAAGTTCCCCGTGGCATTGTCGGGCGGCAGCAGCGCGAATACGGCGCCGGATGCCGGCGCGAATGCCAGAACGTGCCCGCGCAATGTATGCCCCGGGAAGGTGTCGACGGTGATTTCCGCCTTTTGTCCGACGGACATATGAGTCAGCTGCGTCTCCTTGTAATTGGCGATGACCCATACATTCGGCAAGGGCGTGAGGGTCGTGATCTGACTGCCCACACCCACCAGCTGCCCGGGTTTGATCTGGCGCTGTCCGATCACGCCGTCTTGAGTCGCCGTAATGGTGGTGTACCCGACATTGAGCTTGGCCGCATCGAGCGCCGCGTGTTGCGCGGCGACCGCCGCCTCGCTTTGTGCGATTTGCGCCTCGAGGACCGCAAGCTGGCGCTCGGCAGCGCGCGCCTGGGCGCGGTTCTGCATCAGTTGCGCCTCGAGTTGCGCATGGCTGGTTGACAGCCTTTCGCTAGCCTCGGTGGAAGACGATCCGGTCTCGAGAAGGCGGCGCTGTCTTGCCAGGTCGCGGCCGTTCTGTTCGAAGGACGCGGTGGCGGACGCTACTACCGCGTGTGCCGCCTCGACATTCGCGAGCTGCAGCGAATGCTGCGCCCTGAGCGCCTGTGCTTGCGCCTGCGCGGTCGCGACGCCGGCTTCGGCCTGCGCCGCGGCGGCGCGATAGTCATCGTCAACCAATTGCGCGAGAATCTGTCCTTTGTGGACTCGTTCGAAATCCTGGATCGGCAGCTCGCGCACGTAGCCCGCGACCCTCGCGGAGATGGGCGTCAGATCCGCTTGCAGGTACGCATCGTTCGTTGTCTGCCATCCCGCCCCGCCCTCCCAGCGGGTCCAATTCGTCGACACGACGATGATGATGCCGACGGCCACGATGAAAACGAGGATACGCCACGCGAATTCGAACACCCTATTCCAATCGATGCTTGGAATAGTCATGGATCGATCTCTCCCTTCTGCGTCGCCGCCACCCAGTGAATCATCGTCCAGGCCGCGAGGAATTGACAAATCATTTCTTGCAGGCACGACCCGGTCTGGTGTGACCTATGCCGGCGAACGTGAATTGCCGGATCCGGATATATTCCGCGCCAGCAACGGTCCTAAGGAGTTGATTTGATGCTACTTTTATGCGAGACCCTACGCCCACGCACCGATCGGTGGAGGGAGCAGCCGCGGATCATTTTAGCAATGGTGAGCTACAACGCCGAACGCAAGTATCCGCCGCGACATCCCAATCGTCGCTGTCGTCCAGATCTGGGGATGCCTGATGCGAATGTCGCAATAAACCACGCGCAAGATCAGCGAGCACAAGCAGAATAATAAAGGTCGCACCGAAAAGTAATGCGATCACAACCAGTACCCGCACGGGTCGCTCCAGAGCACGTCAAAATGGCCCCCACCATTCTCGGACGCGTTTCTCGAAGACGCTTGTATGGAACTGCGCTGATTTGTCGCTTTATGTGATGGCCAAGTTCAAGGAACGATCCACTCGCCGTCCTTGACGATCCTCGTGCCGGCGGGATCCTCGAAATGCACGATGTAGCCGCCCTTCGAAGCGAAGCGCTGTCCCGGGCCCAGACTCAAATGCGGGTAATAGGCATTGAGCGTCCTGAAACTCAGCATGTTCTCGTACGTTTCCAACAGGTAATCGCGCACGAAATTACCCCATAGCGCACCCACCGATTCGGCGAGAATCACGCACGAAAGATAGGTGTCGACCTGAGTGCGCTCGTCGGTCACTTGAATGCGCTGGGTCTTGAACCAAGTCAGGGGCCACGTCATGCGCAGGTTTCTCTGCTCGGGTAAATCGAACGGATAGCTCAGGTGGGTGGTGGCATGCCACGCGGGGGACAGTGGCGCATGCTCCAAGCCGCCCATGAGCCCCGAGACCCAAACGCTCGCAGGCGATGCAGCAACAGGCAGTTGGCGTAGATCTTCGGGACGCAACCACAGTATCAGCGCATCTCCCGCGCCGGCATGCGCCACCGCAGCGGCCAGCTGTGCCGAGTCCGCACCCGTCTTAAGTGGGTAATCGTCGACCCGCATGCCGTCTGCAGCAGGAAACGATTTTGCTGCTGCGGCACCAATGTCACTTTCACGGTAGATTTGCACCACATGCTGCGTGCCCGCCGGCAAACGTGCCGCCAGTAGCTCCGCTTCCAGCAATACGCCAGCCGAGAAATACACCGAGTAAAAATCACCATCGTGGAGTTCGGGCAGATCCACGTTGGGCAGCAGGCAAGGGAGCTGTTCCTGTTCGCAAAATCGATGCACCGGCGCCCAAGTGCGCCCGGAAATTCCCGACACGACCGCCATCACGGGCTCGGCACGCAGCTTGGCGCGCAACTGCGCCTCCCACGTATCGGGCGCACCGATCAAGGTCCACACATGCAGCTGCCAACGCCGCAGGACGCGGTAATGTATGCGCCGCGACGCACGCAGCGGCGGGGCCTTGCCGCGATAGTACGCATCCTTGTTGTCGAAGAAATCGTTCAACACTTCGAGCATCGCTCGCGCGCGTTCCGGGTCGGCGTCGGGCGTGACGATGGTGGCGAAGTGCAGCGTATCGGTTTCGACGCCCGGAGCCGCAGTTGAGGACAGGGTGCGCAAGTAATCGATGAGCAGCGCCATGGTGGCGTCGTCCAAGAGGAAATGCGGCATCAGGGGACTCAGTGGCTTACCGGTGGGCCCCACGCCGGCGCGGATTGCGCGCGCAAGCGTGGCATCGGTGTAGCGCACGCGGCTGTATGCTGCCGCCGCCAGCGGATTCGACTCCTCCTCCGGCGCCGGGCGCTCACCAGGATTGAACAAATAGTGCCCCGTGATCGGCGGTGTCACGATCCGACCCTCCGACATCCCGAGGCCGCTGCGGCGGTGACAGCTCGCGCAAGCGGCATTTTTGCCCGCAACTCCTGCACCGTCCTCGCGCATGCCCTTGAGGCTTGCTCCCGACGGCAAGATGCCGTTTCGATACAGCATTTGCGCAGTGGCGGTGCGATCCGCCGAAGTGGCCGCTGCGCACCACGAGCCGCAGGTCAAGGCGAACGCGAAAGCGAACATTCGAACGAAATGTAGCGGTATCGGGGAAGTCGACATGTGCGAGAGGCACGCGCCTATTGAGCGGCGCGCGCGAGGCCGGGCGAGTCCGGCCATAGCTTGCGTTCGGCCAAGAGGTCCCGGCCTGTCGCAAAGCCGTCCAACCGCACCCACGGCTTTCCTGGAGCAGCTCGCATCAAAGTGAGCGGCGCGTGGCTCATCTTATCGCCGTGGTACGCGCCAAAGGCTCGCTGGATCGCAATACTGGCGGCCATCGTGCCGGTGTAATGATCCCAGCCTCGCTCGGCGTGGAATTGCTGTGCATAGGCGCGCAGATGCGCGGGCGAATCCTGCTCGGGGTCGGTGGAAATCGACACCAGGTGTACCGACTCGTGTTTGGCGCCCAAAGCACGCTGAAATTGCGCGAACACTTGGCTGCTCAGCGGGCAGATCGTAGAACAGCTCGTGTAAATGAAATTAAGTACGACCGGCCGGCCGTCATCCAGCTCCGCCGGAAGAGACACGGTCTTGCCGTCGTCGCGCACCAGATCGACCGCCGGGATGGCGTACGTGGCTTCCAAACGCTGCAAGTCGCGGCTCGTGGATGCGGGAGGATCCGCCACCGCCGCGGAGGCGATGGCCAACGACACACATAGGCTGGGAATGATCGAGCGAAGATATCTCATAAGATGTCCCTAAATGAATGTACCCATATGTCCGCCTTAGTGAGTCTGCGGTGCAGGAGTTGCCGGTCTTATGTGCGTTGGCGCGCGAGGTTCCGTAAAAACCTTCTCGCCCATCTGCCGGTTGAGGAACACCTGCTCAACCAACATGGCCTCCACCGCCTTGCCACCCTCCTCGCCGGTGATAGTCGAGTGGGGGATCAGCAGGCCGTCGACGGCCTTGTAATTGGCGTAGCTCACCGTCACCGTCGCCGATTGACCCGTCGACGTGCGGGACTCGCGCTCGTACTTCAGGTCGAGGAAGGTTGCTGCGTCGATCCACCATCGCCGCGTGGCTCCCGATGGTAGCTTGACGTTCAGACGGTAGGCTTTTTTGCCCGCGACTTCATCGATGCCGTCGAAATCCACGCTGATGCCCTTGGCCTGGTAGTCGATCAGCGGTCCGTCAATTCCGGGCCCATCACGCGCCGCCGCGATCTCATCCGCGGTGTACGGCAGCACCTCAGGGCTCCCATTGTGCGATTGGTGCAGCTTCCAGCCCTCGATGCCGTCGAAGACGCGCACCGATGTCTTGTCGCGCACGTGGACTTCAAAGCGCGCTTTGTTGGGGCGCGCCTGCTGCAGAACGAATGGCACTCGCGGCATCGACGGGTTGCCGGTTTCGAGCTGCCCGATCGAAACCATGGTGTCGATCTTGCGCCAGGCGTCGAGCCCACCGCGCGCCTTGACGTTCTTGGCAACGATCTGCTTGGCGGTCATATGCGGGACCGTTGGTGCAGGCGCGGCAGCCTCGGCCCATGAGGAGGCGAGACCGAGAATCAGACAAGCTGCACGGGCGTGTTGGGACAGGTGCATTGTTTCATTCCACCGTCAGGCCGGACATGCGAACCGTGCCGACCACGACGTCAACCATATTGCCGGGCTTGACGATTTTGTCGCGATTGCCGAATACCACCGAGTACTCCTGCCCCGCTTCGGGGGCCGCGGTCTGATGAGGCTTGCCATCAGCCGACCCCACTGACAATTTCTTGCCCGTTTTGCGATCGATCATGACGGGGGCCGCGCGCTTATCTGCGAGTGCGTTTGCCTTCTCGGGGTCGAGCACCCGGCATCGGAACTCCAGCGAGGCGCCCGCGGAGACTGCGTGCACGCTCAGCTGACTAATACCGTAGCGCCGTTCGAAATACAGCTCCTCTCTCTGGTTGTGCGCAACATGTCTCCTTGCGCTGCCGGTCGCAGGCACGGGTACTTGATCGGCCGCCGCGCTGCGCACGTTCGCGACGGGTAGTGCGCAGAGCACGGCGATCGCGCATAACAGCGCCGGCAACAGCGGAACCCTGCGACTCGGCACGCGTCCGTCTGACCAAGTCTGATTCCGTATCGTGGTTTTCATATCATCTCCCTCGTGGCACGATCCAATCTCCGTCCGCCACCAGGCGCGTACCGCTCGCGTCCTCATAGCGGGCCAAGTACCCGCCCTTGGAGGCAAAGCGTTGGCCCGGTGCGAGCCCGAGTCGCGGATAGTATCCATTGACCAAACGATGACCGAGCTCGATTTCAACGAGTTCTACCAGCCGGTCGGGCACCCAGTTGTTCACCATGTGGCCCGCGGCTTCGGCCAGAATTTCGCAGGCGAGATAGGTATCGGTCTGCACGCGTTCGGCGACGACAGGAATGCGGTAATAGCTGAACCAGCCTTGCGCGAAGCCCATACCGAGCACGCGCAGGCCGGGCAATTCCAGGGGATAGCTCATTCGGGCGACACTTCGCCAAGCGGGCGGCAGCGGAGCCTGCTCGAGGTCGGCCATGAGGCCGGAGATGAATACCGCCGCGCCGGCGGGCGGGGTGTCAGGGAGCTCCTTGAGATCGTGAGGACGCAGCCAGAGCACGATGGCATCCCCGGGCTCCGCCTCGTTCAAACTTTGGACAAGCTCACTCGCCGGCGCATTGGGTTGGAGCGGATGCTCCCGCCACTGCAGGCCGCTCGCCGCACTCGCCTGCTGCAAGGCTGCGGCGCCCGCAGTACCGATGTCATCGGCTCGGAACACTTGGATCACGTGGCGCGCTGGCGACTGCGCCTGGAGACGGCTCGCGAAGATTTGCGCCTCCAGCAACACTCCCCTCGAGAAGTACACGGGATAGAAATCATCCTCCGCTACCACCGGCAGATCCACATTCGGCAGCAGGCAGGGAACGGCGTGTTCTTGACAAAATCGATGCACGGGAGCCCATGTCTCCCGCCCCAGCCCGGAAATTACCGCAAACACCGGCTGGACCGCGAAATGCTGACGCAGTTGCTGCTCCCAGCCCTCCGACGGTCCGGTCAGTTCCCAGATGTGCAGGTGCCAGCTATGCCCCGCCGGAATCCGGATCCCGGCGCGTTGCTGCGGCGCCTGGTTCGCGACAGGAGCATCGTTCGCGCCGAAGCAACGTCCGAGCACGTCGAGCATACCTTGGCGCTGGGTCGGATCCGCGTCCGGGGTAATGATCGTCGCAAAGTCGAGCGTCTCGCCGCCGACGCCGGGCACCGGGCCGTGCCCAAGCTGCCGCAGATAATCGATCGTTGCGCTCATTGATGCCTCATCGAGCGCATAGCGAGGCATCAGGTAGTCGAACTTGCGCCCGTCCGGATCGATTCCCTCGCGAATGGCACGGGCCAATGTGGCGGCGGTATAGCGACTGCGCATCGGGCCACGTGCGCTGGTCGGTGGCTGCGCCATGGTCGCCGCGGTAGTGCTCACCGGCCGAAACAAATACTTCGCGGTAATCGGCGGAATCAAGATCCGCCCCTCGACGGTGCCGAGACCGCTGCGCAGATGGCAGTTCGCACATGCGGCCGCTTGACCTTGCATTAACTCGGCACCCTCGCGTTCGGCAACCAACGGATTGCCCGACAGCAGCACTCCCTGCCGATAGAGCCGCTCTGCGGCTTGAAGCTGCTCGACGCCGGCAGCTGAAAGTCGCGCCGCCGCACCGCTTGCCCCCGCCGCCAGCATGGCCAGGCACGCGGCCGCGCGCAGCCGGGAGACCATGCATTTCACTGCGATGACTGCTTCTTATCTTCCCGTGCTGCCGCTTGCACGGCGCGTGCCTTCTTGAGAACTTCCTTCTGCTGTTCCGGCGTCAACAGCTTGATGATCTCGCCGCGCTCCATGCGCCCGAGGCCCGCGATCATGGCGTCTTTCTGATCCGCCTTTAGGTTTTCACTCTTGACCACGACGTCCTTGCGCACCACCATACGCTGATGAATCTCGTCAATTTTTTCTTTCTGCTCAGCGGTGAACTTCAATCCGGCAAATTCGTCCGCGGAGCGCGGGTCGCGCGTGGGTCGAGCCGCAGGCGCGACCATGCGCGGAGGCTGCGCCACTGCGAGCCTTGAGTCCTGCGCGCACGTGAGCCCCGGCGCCGCGGATAGGAAAAGGAACCCGGCTGCGGCCGTCAGCCATCCTGTCAATCGGTTCAACTTCATGAGTACCTCGCTCTTGAGCGTCGTCCTGTTTCTGCGCCCATGTTCACTTGACGACCGGTTTCGCGAACAGCGCATCGTCCAACTTCGGGTTCACGGCGACGCTATCGATGAAGATTTTGTGCGTATCCTTGTTGCCCTCCACGGCAGTCTCAATGACGTAGGGAACCTTAAGACCGCTCACCGACTTGTAGTCGCGAAGATAAATCGCGACCGGCCGCGTCTTTTTGTCCATGCGCCGTGGCGTGCCTTCGATCTTGACTTCGAGGAACGTCTCGGCATCCAGCCAGATGTGCTGCACCTGACCGCCCTTCATGGTGACTTTGAGCTTGTACGCCTCGTGATCCTCGACTTTTTCGATACCCGCGAGCTCAACCTTGTTGCCTTTGGCGGCATAATCCACCAGCGGACCATCAAGCTCCGATTCGAAACCTGCCGCCTTGAGTTCATCGGACGAGTACGGCTCCACGGTTTTGCGTCCAAGATACGGGCGCAGCTTCCAGCCGTTGACGCCATCGTAGACCTGTACCGCGGTATCATTTTTGAATGCCAATTCCACCCGCGTCTTCCGCGGCCGCTTCTTCTCCAGCACGAATGGCAGTTGCGTCTTGCTCTTTCCACCGGCGTCCATCTTGCCGGAGAAGGTGATGGCCTGGACGCCTCTCCAGGCTTGCAGTCCGCCTTTGGCGGCGACGTTCCTATCGATGAGCTGCGAAGCCGTAAGACTGCTCAGCGCCTGTACGCTTGCAGCCCCCAGCAACGTCGAGGTGATGCAAAGCGGCAGCATGATGCGCGATAAAAACGTTCTTCTTAGCATGGACGAAACACTCCTGAGAGATCCTTGAGACTGACTTCAACGCTACTCCACGACCAACCCGCTAATCCGCATCGTGCCGACGATCAGCGTCACATGGTTGCCCGGTTTGAGGTATTTACCTTTGTTCGAGAACGCCATCCAGTACTCGCGGCCATTTTGCGGCGCGGCCACTTGACGTAGCTGCCCAACCTGCTCCATCACCGGGACTTGGAGCGCGAGGCCATGCTGTTCGTCGACGAGATAGGGCGTCGCGTCCTTGGAATTCAGCAGTTTGGCCTTGTCTGCGTCGACTGCGCGATAACTGAATTGAACCAGGGAGCCGGAAGCGGTTGAGCGAACATGGACGTCGTCGATGCCCCAGAGGCGCCGCAACAGCGTCGCCTGACGGCCATTGCTCACGGAGTTATGCCGCAACGGAACCGCGGCAGGCACAACTGCCGATGTTTCGGGGGCGTGCATGGGTTCGGCAGCAGCGGAGAAGGTGAGCATACCGACAAGAGTGCAAGCGAGCAGCATCCGCGTTGGGCTTGGCAGTAGAACGTTAGGCATTATCCCTCCCTCGGGTTCAAATTGGCGAGACAACGCTGGCCGCCCGTGCAAGCTGCGCGCGATAGCCACTTTTCGCTCCGGATCCATCAGCGTTTTCGCAAACTGCATCAACTGTTTCCAAATTTCGATCGGTCAGCGTATATCCTTCGTTTTCAAAAACGCGTCGCAAGCCTCAATGACGCGTTCTTTTGGCATATCAGCGAGCAAAGCGCCGTTCGTTTCATAGGATCGACTGGATCATGAAAACTTATCCGCGGCGCGACGGGCCGAACTCACGCGAGAGCTCATGCTGTTCCTAGAAAGGCCCTGCACGCCTGCTTCGCCTCGTCCTTCGATGCCTTCTCGAATTGTT
>Ga0210383_10006311_pt1 | contig 10358 bp, 8 predicted proteins | sample IncBWC14OmetaG_FD_160072 | JGI IMG/M metagenome (GOLD analysis project Ga0210383, IMG submission 160072) | Forest soil microbial communities from Barre Woods Harvard Forest LTER site, Petersham, Massachusetts, United States - Inc-BW-C-14-O ...
CATTCAATAAAATCTTCTGTACTAGACATGTCACAAATCACGAACATACCGTCAGAGGGTAATACGAACCACCCTTCACCGTTGCGTCATTAACAACGACCATACACTCCTGACCAGCGACACGGCCAATACCAGTAATCAAACCAGCACCTGGAATAGCCTGACCAGGATATACATCATGCGCAGCCAACGGAGACAGTTCCAGGAATGGAGTATGCGGGTCAAGTAGAAGTCCCAGCCTGTGTACAAATTTCAGTCCCGATGAGCATCACGGGTGTGGTTCACTGGCATTTTCACGGAGCGCCGCAGAGAGCAGAGATGATGCTGACCGTTCTCGAGGGAGCTTCTTTCCTTTGCTCCGCATTCGCTCAGCTGCTTTACGACCGCCTCCTAGCCTTGCTTCAGCCATTTTGGCTTCGACTTCAGCTACGAGAATGTCCATAGATTCAACCTTCGTGAGAAATTCTGGCGAAGAGGTGGAGATGAGCGACGGTAGCACGGAGGCATGGTAGTTCCTCCGCCATGAGAACAACGTCCCCCGTGCTGCCAGTGTGTTCCGGAATAAATGCCGCACATTGTATGGGACAAAAGCAACGGTCATACTGGTCGTCCCTCAGGCTCGTCTGAAGCAGTGCCGCGACGTGAGGTTTATAGGAAGCGTTATGTCGTGACGGACCAAATTTAGGGAAGGTCGATCATCATCGAAGTGATCGGCGGTGAATTATTACCACCGCAAGGCAAGTAAAATGAATGAATTATATATCCGAGGTATAATCCTACGGATGAAGTAGAGTAACAACTGATCCCAAACTCTAGAAATCTTTCCACTCATCATCCCAGCCATTTTTCTTGGCAGCAGGAACTGCTGCAGTCGCCGCCGACGCTTTTTGTGCCGGAGGCTGATCGTATTGTTGACCGTGGTTATGCTCACCGAAGAAACCATCCTCATCATCATGGTATAGTGCTGAAGTTTCTCCATCGTTGTCCTGCGCAATTGACCCGTACCCTGAGCTCGTCGGACCACCTCCAATTTTCTCCTTGACTGTCCCGACCACTCCGCCCACGCTTTCCGCCACATCCACACCAAATTGATTCTTCGACCACTGGTTGGCCGAACTTCCGGCCATTGTCGCTCGTTTTTGCGCTTCCGTCATATACCCCTTAACGCTAGCGTGTAAGTTTGGGTCTGTGACCTTCTCCATCCCTGGTTGAATGACGTTCTCCGAAACCACCTTTGATGCACCCACAACAGCCGCGGAAAATAGCGACCAGCCTTTACTTAGTGCTGCCATGGGATTCTCCTGGAGATCGTTCAACGAAGGTGCTGCACTGGACGATAATCCGAACGATGGATGTTGGTCAAGAGATGATGGTGCTGGGGTGCTTCCAAAACCCTGGTAACGACCGCCTTGGGATGGCGGAAGGTCAGCGGGACGAATGGCGTTGGCTTGACCGAGAGAGGCAAAGTAGGATTCATTGGCAGATTTTTGGTCTCCGGCTGGGTCAGGAGTGCCATGGGGAGAGTTACTGAAGGAGGCTGGGGAGGCAGACTCGCTGCGCAAGGAGCTTCCCATGGCAGAGCGGGTAGATGTGCGGGATTTACGGAGACCTTGAGCGGATGAAGGGCGACCAGGGGAGGCGGAACCGTTGCCGGTATTTGTGGTGCCCTCAGGAGGAGCAGCTGGAGTCCAATCCTTTCCTGCTAAGGCCGCATCCAACTATGCCAAGAGACAATTCAAAACATGATGATACAATAAGCACATATAAAATTACCTTTTCACGGTATTGGGTGGCTGCCCAACAGTGGTATGTGTCATACGAACTCGAACCATCTTTGTATCCTCCCTGCGCCACTGGGGTGTATGTTCGCATGAATTCTCGGAAGGGCGCATTCCCACCGAGCTAAAGTCATGGTGAGATAAATGGAACCACAGAATTCAGTCCGCCTCACCTGCATTCGTCTGATTTGTTCATCTTGCCAAGTATCCATCGAAATCGACCTCACGAAGCTGATACAGGCGCATTATAGTAATTTATACAGGACGCTACACAAGAGCGTACCTGATGTGTACCCCAAATCCCCGATGTGTCCCAGCACATTGTAGACAAAGGAAGACGGCGAAACTAGAGGATATGGTTAAAATTGGTGCCAGCGAGGACGGCCAGAAACATGTTTCGCCTAACCTGAGAGAAGCCCATTGTGGATTCGGATTGGAGCAATCATTACATATTTTGTTCTTGAGATCTTCGCGTTTTACAAGCTCTTGGAGGATCTTTTTAAGCGCTGTTTGGTCTGCCATGGAGGTGTCCGAGTCGAGGATCATACCGTGACGCACTTCAACTTGAAGTTGCCAGGGAAATCATGAACACGTGACTCAACACGTGGATTAAATATTGTATTTCAGGGCGGGACTTACATAAATTTGGCACCCGGACTTTCCGCCCTATTGTTCTCGAAAAGGAGATTATTTGGTTGTATTTGATTCTGTATAACATACTGCTGTCTATCGCACACTCCCTATCTGGTTAGTACTGCACGAACGAGGCTTTAGTGTGACATCACGACCAAATAGTTTCCGTTTCGACAAACAATCTCCTTTTTGAGAACAATGTGGGGCGGAAAGTAGCCAACTCCCGGCGTTTCAAAAATAAGAAGATCCGACAAAGATCCTACTCGGAGAAATCCAATGACTAAGCAGTCCTTGACTGAGAATTCAAAGTAGATGATTCTGTCAAAGTCACAGGATTGTTCCGCCACTCATGATCAACGACTGGTTCCAAAGAAGTGGATTAAAAAGGATTAACCACACAACATTGTTCCGAGTCCGTGCTAGTCCGCGTCGCTGCTGAGAGGTATTCGGACTTGGGAGCGGGAACATGTGACCTGTCACATGTCACAGATGGTGGCTGTGTTGAAGGTACGCGTGCCTGCTCCTGGGGACATTTTGAAGGCTGGCTCGAGTACTGACCTACAAAGCTTCAAATTCGGTGAGTTTAAAGACCCGAACTCCTATCTGCCAAGCCCGTTTATTCTCTACAAGGGAGTCTTTCGTGGAGCGTTAGCCCAAGGGACAATTGAACTCGATAACCTCTGCTCATCATTTACGGCCTCAGCCAAGCCCTCTAGTGCTTCTACAACGCTATTCGATTATCTTCTTTAAGAGAATATCTCACTCTCGCCTACAATCCTGGGACTCTTCTACCCCCGCTTGAGCCGTTCATTTTATTGCATATTAATCAGAGGGATCCATCATCAGAACATAACGTTCTCTACTTCCTACATCATTACCTTCAGCTTCACTTGAACTTCCCACCATGATCCAGAAAACCAACGCCCGGCCTACTAATACCACTGTTTCTCCAATGCGCCAAGCCGGAACTGATGGTCCCGAACACTGGGGTCAATGGTCTGGGCAGAAGTCAGTACCGACCCATATTCTGTGTCCTTTCCATTTTGAATAATCCATATTACGTTTCTACAGGCACTACTCGCTAGAAGTTGTTCAGCACCCCTTACGTGCACGAATGTGTGGTTTTGGCGATAAAGTACGTTTTCTGCCCCCAGAAAGTCGCCTACCATGATCTAATAGATGTTAGGATCGAAGACCTTTAGCTCCAGCGGCAGTAGCGAAAATGATAGTTAGACGATCCGATAATAGTATAGTAGACGTGGAGTACGTTGTCTCTAATTCCCAGCCAATCCGTCCTTATCATCCATGGCAGCGACGTGGATTGTTCGTTTTTCCTCGTCACCGTTGATTTATGGTCAGCGGATGGGAAACATGAAATGAACCTTGTACTCCATCCATCTTCTGCTGATCGCTACGTACCAACAAACTCGTCAAAACCGAGACGACGTGGTACTAGCTCTGCCAACCATCAACGCTCTTCTGGCCATCAAACCCCTGCCGCTCGCTCTACCCCAATCCCTGCTCAATATCGACCCGGAGAGCCGCAGGTCAGACATTCCCTTCTCCATGGACACTTGCAACCTCACTCAACATAATTATTTCAGACTGCTGGAACGGGAATGACACCCATGATGCCTCCCCAAGGTTCAGGGTACAATAGTCAGGGCTATGCCTTTGCCCCGCAAGCGGCCCCCATATCGGAAGCTTTGAATTTCCCCCAAACGGCTCCTTATGGATCGACCCCGTCGGATTCAACGCCTACGTGGGGCTACCCTCAGGGACCTCCCATGGACCGCAACTCAAATTTTCCGCCTCCCGTGTTGCCGTCTATACATTCATTCGGTCGCACATCCACACCTGCGACCAATGTAGGTATCACAACCACAACAACGGGAGAACCATGGCATTCAGAAGGCGACTCAGATATCCTGCCCTATCGCGCCTGGAATTCAGATCCCACATACCCGACGATGGACAATACATCTCAGAATGTTTTCGGCAACACCGCCGTCGACCCGTCCGTTCGCGGTTCTACAAACTCTGATGTCCACCAAAATAATGCATGGCCCCAACAAGATGTCTCGCAGCAGACTCGATACCCCCAAGATGCATTCCCCCCCGCAGCACCGAGTTCCCAGTTCGATCACTCCATGTACGCTTCTGCGTCATACTCTCAAAATCCACCTCCACCCCAAGCATCGTATTATTCTTCGACTTATTCCCAAACTGTACAGGATACACCCCCACCCCCAGCAGCATCCACCATTCCCCCACTTCCCTGCCACACATATACGCGAACGCTCGTGGGACCTCTCTCATCCAATGCTTGCCGGCTACTAGACGAACACCGCAAACCAGGGATATTCTTCCTCTTCCAAGATCTTTCCGTCCGTACCGAAGGTGCGTGATGAAGCCCATTTGGTAATCCCTTACCCCTCACTCCGGCTAATAGGAACATTCCGTTTGAGATTACGCCTTATGAACGTTGGAGCGTAAGACCAGTCCCGTGACACTGCGCATGAATGTACAATCTAATGTCTGGCAATTTAGTCCCCCAGCGCCCGAAGCGGGAGCTGTCCGAGTTCACAATGATGTATCTTCCGTTCTCGCTCAAACATTCACGGATCAATTCGTGGTTTATTCCGCCAAGCGTTTTCCTGGTGTACCAGGTAAGTATTAGCCGCCCTTTCTCCATTCTGCTTGTGATTATGGTTACATTTTGACCGATAGACACCACCGCCCTGTCGATCGCATTTGGTAATCAGGGACAGAAACTTCCCTTGGTAAGGCTGCTTTATCGTCCGTTCTCATCGGAGATCCTTACCATCCACAGCGCAATCGTCACGGGTCGAGTAAGCGTAGACGGCGAGGCGATTCTGGGTCGGATGATGATTCGGACGGAGCATGACCGAGGACGGCCCATATTTCTTGCAGAAGTCAGCACACTTTCTGCTTTCCTTCATTTTCCTGTTGGCCATAGTTGTTGTACCTCCCTAGAATTTCTGTCAATCCTACCGCCAGTTGTACGTTTGTTCGAATTCTTCACCCAATCGACGTCGTTCCGCACGTTCGTGGTCCATAACTGCCCGAACTGTGTCCGGGTAGTTTTTATAAATCCGGTTTAGCATTGCTCGAGCTTGGATGCTTTTTGGTGCGGTTTGCCCGGAATAATGCTCTAACTGCATCAGTTCATTGTCGGGTTTCACGGGTTCGACAATAAGCCCCGATTGTAGGCGTGAGAGCACCATTAGCAAGATACTAAGGGATGCAGCATGGGGACGCCAAACACTCCATGCCGGAGAGATCTGATGCAGAATATGGAGTGGATGAGCAAAGTCATCGTCATGCTCAGTGTCATCAATATCCACATTTGCGGACAGTTTGTCAGTAGCGACCTTCACGGCTTCGACCCTGTGCAGTGAATGGTGCATGGGAGCTTCTGAGCGCGGTTCGCATGTAGACACCTTTTCAGATGCGACTGCATCGAACATAAGCGGAGAATCCGGGTGTGTATCTCTGGCCATATGAAGACGTTTAGCTTGGTGTTGATACGGCAGGATGACCCTCTCAATAATTTCAAAAGCACGCTCCGGTTCGCCAGCGCGAACGAGAGCTACAACCAAGTGATTCCAATTATGCGAGTCAAATGAGAAACCATGTTTCTGGAACGTCTTCCAAACCGTAGCAATCTCAAGGTGTAGACCGGCTGCGGATAGTGCGTCGATGTAGATAGAGAGAGGGATACACAGGATGTTCGCTTGTAGTCGGGGACGAGTGGGATCATATTCGTCACCTTCGAACAGAGGGCTGACCCGGGAGTAATGTAGTCCAAGCTGGAAAATCTGTGGCCATAGTTGAAGAACGGAATCAATGTTGAAGGTACGACGATATACATCGAGAAGGGTTCCCAGAATACCCAGCGATGGCTCGCCCCCCATATCAAGCATGTCTTGAAAGAGCCGCTCAACGTCTTCAACGTTCCGCCGTTTGGCATATGCATACATGAGAGGACCGTAGATATGATCCAATGCTGACTTCCGTCCATGTGTTGGTCTGACCCACGCCCGGTCTTCCAGAGGAGCATCAATGAGGGTCTTGATGAACTCCTCCGCGATCTGTATACTTTCCTCAGTCCCCTCGTTACCGTACGCTTTTAGAATGGTACCGAAGGTGACCGAGGTCGGCTGAATTGCCCGTTCACGCATGTCATTGTAGACAGCCCTCGCCCCAATCTTATCACCAGTCCGCAGGAACCCGGCCATGATAATGGTAAGAACATATGCATTGATGTGAAGATTAGACTGCCAGCGGTCCGCTAGCTTGTCCATCTCGAGGAAAATGTCGGATGCAACGTTCATCAGACCGGCATCGCATGCAGACTGAATCAGTAACGCGAAAGTGTAAGCATCAGGGCGCACTTTAGCATTTTCGAGTTTGCTGAAGAGCTTTGAAACTATGCGAAAAGGCGCCCCGACGAGCACGTAAGCCTTCAGCAGGGTATTGTAGACTTCGATGGTGAGGTGGATGTGACGCGTCGGAGACGACCTTAAATAGTCAAATGCCCGGATCACTCCTTTCCAAGATCCAGCTTCAACATGAGCATTCATCACTGAGGAAATCATTCGACGATCCGGAATGACACCCTCACGTATAGCGCGTTGATATATCGCCTCTGCACCGACAGGATCCTTTCGATGCGCTAGGAGCGTAATGACCGTGGTGTAGGATACGACGTTTGGTTCGACTCCAGCTTTGCGCATCTGAGTTAAAACAGCTGCAATGGAATCCACATCTCCTCGCAAGGCGAAGCTTTTGAGGATGATGTTGTATACGTAGAGGTCCGGAACCATGCCGGCTTTAAACATTGATTCCAACCAGACATTCATCCCTTCAAAATCACCACGCTGAGCATGGCCAAAAATGACGATAGAATAATGCAGTAAATGTGGTGAGTTGAGCCTTTTCCCATCGGATCCTTCAGGGAAGAAGTCGGAAAACAATGCGAGAACCTGTTCGGTACGCCCTTGCGTAGCGTAGGAATATAATAACATGGCAATATCGAACTCGGAGGCCCACCCCTTGTCAGCAAGCTGGTGATAATATTCCTCTGCGCGCACGTCGTCGCCTTGGTGAGCGAACAAGTAAAGGCCGGTAGACAGGTTATACTTGAACCTCGACCCAGTGGTTATGGATGAATACAACGTATTCGCAGGTTCGAATGCGTCTTCTCGAACGAGGGCCCGCACCAAAGTCAGTTGCAAACTAACTGTGGGAAGGAGATGCTGCTTATGCATTTCCTGGAGGACACTAAGGGCATCTTCGGGTAAGTTTTGGTGGCATAGGACTTCAATGAGAAGCTCCCCCATCCGTTGTCGTTGCTCATTGTCCCAATCTCGTCTATCAGCCAAGACTACATAGGGATGTTCTATACTGGCCAGAATAGCGTATGAGGTTTGACGAAGCGACCGACCAAGTACAGCTGGGGTTGAATGATGCCATTTGCTCGACATTGCCGTAAGATGCGAGCCGATGAACCTCCATTCCAGGATGAGGAATTCCAGGACACGGATATTATCGTAATGTCGCCAGGTGGACATGATAATGCTTTCATAAACGCGAAAGACACCACCTCTGTCCTCGTAGACCAATGGGATATTTTCTACTGCATGGATGAGCGAGGTGGCTCGCTGCAAGTCACCCGTCAAAGCCACCGAGCGTGCCAGTAGACACAGCCGCCAATGATCGTAGGCTGATAGAGGCACCGTTCGAGGCTCAAGAGTTTCGAGAATGTCCCGCGCCCGAAGTCCCCACTCGTGCAATTTGTCTAAATCAAAATCACCTTCATAGTGTTTTTCTATCGCAGCCAAAATCTTGTCTGAAAACGCCAAAAGATCTCGAAGCGTCAAGAAGGAGACTGCTTCACAATCCACAACGGAGCAGTAATTGCCCCATGCTCCTTCCAACTCAAACTGCTCAAACGAAACATTGCTAACAAGGAGGAATTTCTGCAAGGCAATTGTTCTACTATCTGTAGGCAAGCCTGTATGCGATGTCGGTGTTTCTGAGCTGCTCGATGGTAGGGTTTCCAAGGCATTGGAAGCATGACGTTTCTGGCCCCCATGGACGCCACGGGTTGGAATAGAGTTCGGAGGAGAACAACGGTGGGTTGCACGGGGTATTTGGAAATTCGAATGGCGTCGAAAAGGTCGATCCCGACGAGGGATAATTTCCTTCATCATGAGCAACCGACTCCGTTCTAAATAGGTCGAATGTAAAACTGGGGAACACACCCATAGGTTAAACTGACTCACTTGGACACCAAAGTGAATGCCTCATGGCGCAGGACCATTCTTGACATTGTGACAAATAACCCAACCGGCATTCGTTTTCCGGCAAATCTGTGGCCTTTTGCTTTCCTTTAATACATCTTGGCTGAGGTGTGAAGAAGTTCGGAGTGAATGCGGGGCGCAAAGGTCGCACCATGACGCTTGCAACCGAGTAAATCGACGAAGAACAACCCAGAGATGAACGACCGGAGAGTAGGGAATTAAAAACAACCGCTGCGAAAGGTTCGACCATAGACAGGCTCGTCCCAGCCGACGAGTACCCGTTGCCTGTATTCCAAAAATCCTTCAAATTAGTACAGCTTTCATATTATACCGTGATGCTTCACCTGCAGCACTGGCAGGAGCCTGTTATGAAGAAATCGGAAAGGGTTGATTTTGTTGCGGCTATTTCCGCAACACACGAGCTTCCTCTTTGGGAGAAGTTCGATCCCTCTATTTCGCGAAGGTCTCCAAGGAATCGCGTTAGTTCCGCAAGTCGCCCTTTTGATCATTAATTAATGTGACCTTGTTTAGATATTTACATCCAGTGTTGAATGGTGGACCAACGACCCACTCCTACATACGACATTCTGGTTGTCCAGACGGAACAGGAGAGACAACAATGCTACGATATCCGAATTGCTGTATTCCATCTCGAGCAGAAATTTCCTCTCGATACTGAATTTGATGAGTTTGTGTCGTTCCCTTTGACCAGTTCTGCCACCTCATATTTATTAAGGTTCTCCCAGCATGGATGACACTGCCACCCATTTCTTGCTGAGAATTACACCCTCTCTTACGCCAGTTGGAACCATCCGTGCATATAAATCGAACGGCGCCAATTATTACAAACTTAGCCGGCTCGCTGTTCTCAAGGATTACCGTGGGTTTAACTTTGCTCGCGAGCTAGTTCTGGCGATGCATAACTGGGTCAAGGAGGATGCAATGCGTGCAGGCGATGTCGAATTTGTTGAAATAGTCTCGCACTCACAACTACCCGTTAAAGGATTCTATGCAAAGTAGGTTCGAGGTTGTCAGAGCTCATCCCATTACTGAACACTTCTATCTTCCATCTTAGGTTTGGTTACGAGCCCGAGGTGTGTATTCCTCTCCTAATCTGAGTCAGCTACGGACAGCTTCGAGCTTATTTCCAGGGTGTTGAGTTTGATGAGGACGGCGACCCTCATCAAAAGATGGTTGTTCGTTTGCCATTATCAAACCAGTACATATGAGACGGATGTGCATTCTACGGGACGACAGGCATAGGGTGTAAAAACAAAGTTCTAACAATACAGGATAATATGCATAGGGTATTCCCAATACAAGTCCAATGATGTTTACAAACGGGATAAATTAAAAAGTCCCGAGATGAATTCCAGGAAGGAAGAAAGGGCATCATTAATATCGTGACATGAAGATCCAAAAAAGTGTTCAAGACCGGATATATCGATCAAACCCGTCGTCGGTCATGAATCCCTCGCTCTCGCTCTCAGATTCCACCTTCATGGTTTGGAAGGCAGGGCTTCTCGGCAAAATACTGAAGTTAATGCTCGATCCAAATGCAGTTGTGCCCTCCTCGTACAACCTCCTCGCGGCTTCATACTCCATCTTCTCCTGCTCG
>Ga0210383_10006314_pt1 | contig 10355 bp, 7 predicted proteins | sample IncBWC14OmetaG_FD_160072 | JGI IMG/M metagenome (GOLD analysis project Ga0210383, IMG submission 160072) | Forest soil microbial communities from Barre Woods Harvard Forest LTER site, Petersham, Massachusetts, United States - Inc-BW-C-14-O ...
TGGACGTACGGCGGAGTAGGAGGTGCTGCACTACGCAAATCAGTCATCGTGCGCCTCCGATAGACATCTGTTTTAAAGAATCCAAGTGAATAACTCAGGCTTTTCGACCCAACGCTAACTAACACGGTCATTCAAGATGCACCGTGAAATCTTAAGAGGTTTCTCACCCTTTGCCGCTGTCGTCGATCCTGGCCCACGTCGAACTTCCCACGAAACAAGGATTTTCAGCAATTTGCCCGAACCAGCAGCTGCTGCACCCTCAGTTGGTGCCAAATCGCCAATGCGCTCATCGAGGTCTGATTAGTAACGACAAGTCGCCTTCTAGTCAGTTATCAGATTAGCGAGCTGATTTTCGACGCTCAGGTAGGTTTGGTCGTGGAAACCATACGGCGGCACTACAAACTCCGCTTGATTTCAAACTGACCCACCTTGACGAAGTTGAGATCATTCATACGTTTAGCGCGGTGCGCGGTTTCAGTGGGCTAACAAGTGAAACCCGAGGATGAGAAGGACGACGTTGTTAATTACGTGCATCAGGACTGTATTGAATGTCGAACCAGTTGCTCTGCGAACGTATCCAGTGGCAATTCCAAAGAGGAAGGCATAGGGGAACACAACCGGGTAGACGTGCATTGCCGCAAAGAGTGCAGCCTGTACGAGGAGCGCAGGAACGAAGCGCATGTGCCGGTTCAGCCACGAAAGCAGGAGTCCTCGAAAGAAGACCTCCTCAAAAATCGGGACCAGCAAACAACCGCGAAGAATCGCTATCACCCAGGCGGAGGAACTCTGGCCCTGTAGACGTTTGGCGTCGGTCGCCACAGCGGTTAATTGCGCGAGAAGGTGCGCGAAGCCTCCAAAAAACAGGCCGAGAAATGCATATGCAAGCGCACAGGAGGCAATGAGTACGATGGTTGCGCCGACTGCGAACACGAGGTCCTTGGCGTCGGAAAAGTGAAGCGCAATGGGAGGACGACTTGGCGGCCGAAACACGTAGCAGAGGACAGCCACAAGCGTCGCATATACGGCAAAGGTAACGATCTGTGGCAGTGCAGTTCCGAGCAACCTGCCCATTGTTTTCGCCAGGCCATAATAGGTGATGATTCCGACGCCGGCTGCGCAACAGATAGCGGCTATGAGAGAGATGCCGAGTTTGCGGCCGCTCACCAGGACTTCCGGCTCTGAAATGGATCGCGCTCTCATCATCGCCATTCGTGTTCTCCGGGCCTTGTTGAGATTAGAAACTGACGCGTCACGTCAGACAGGGCAGTAGCATGCCGGACCCTTTAGGCATGACCTATGCAGCTTCGCTGATCTGGCCGACCTGCTCTCCTCTGCGATCTCTGGTCAGTGCCACAGCGTCTGAAAACATCCAGATGAAGCCCAGGTACCGGGTGATGGGGATAAAGAAGTTTGCCGGAAATGCAGTCAGGCTGAGGGAGGAGAGTTCTCCTGTGAGTGCCATGAGCATTCCGAAGGCAACCAGCCATCGCGGGAGAAGCCGCATGAAGTAGCAAGTGACCGACACTCCCGCCGCCAAAAGGCCGAATCCAACCGCGAAGACCACCCCGCCGAGCAGGAAGTTGAGGAAACTGACCATCTTTACGATCGGCGCGGAGGCCAACACGTCAGGCACGGACAAGATCCAGCCCACGATGCCGGAGAGGATCAACGCGATGGTGGCGATCAGGCCGCCGAGCAGCGAGATGTTTGTGCCGGTGGCACGGACACCCAGGTAGCGCAGGCGGCTGACGGTTGTTACCGCAAAGATCCCGAAGGGTACTGCCGAGCCAAAAAGGAAGAAGTTGCTGACCCGCACCGCCGTTGGGCTTAGCGCGAGGAAAGCACGTAATTCTTCGGCCGGCGCGAATGGGGTTGCGAAACGCGCTCCGTGTCGGAGCACCGCTGCTGCCACGAGACCGCACGCGAAAATCAGGAAGTGGAATGTGACCAGCAGAAGGGAGGGACCACGGAATCGAGGATTCGATTTCATAATGAAATCATTTATTACATTAACGAATAGAATATGCAATAATTTCTTCACCGAAGATGAATCAAAGTGAGATGGGACTAAAACAGCCTGCGTTCCTGCTTGCTCAGCTTGGAGCGCATGCCGCGGAGAAATTTGCTGAAAGATTGAGAGTTCTGGAGCTCACGCCGGCAGATGCGGGAATTCTGCGCTTGCTTCGTGTCGAAGGTGGGCCAAGCCAGCAGGAGCTTGCAACCAGACTGCAGATTCATCCCAGCCGTCTTGTGGCCATACTGGACAACCTGGAGAAACGGGGCTTGGTGGAGCGAAGAGCACACGCGCAGGACAGGCGCTTGTACTCCATTCAACTGACCAAAAATGGCGACGAGATCTTGGAGAAGATCGGGAAGGTAGCGCGGGAACATCAAGACGCATTGCTCTCCGGTCTCGATAAGGAGGAGCGCGACTCCCTTGCAGCTCTATTGCTCAAGATTGCCGATCAGCAGGGTCTTGGTCGAGGGGTGCACCCGGGATATCAACAATTGGGAGGTTCCAAGCAGCTCGATGGCCGTCCCACGGCGACCAAGCGACGCCGCTGAGGTTCCTCGCGTCCGGAAGCGGTTCTCGAAGTGGCATCTTTGCCTGAGGACCCCTCGGTAATGGCAGGATAGATCCTGAAAAACGCGCTTCTCGTCACTTGGCCGTGTAGTCGGCTTTCACAGGCCGAATCACTCATTAAGCCGACAGCACGCTCGCTGAGTGACTCGGGGATTTGGTACCAATGGATGCGAAGGTCGCGGTGCGGCTATTCGGCACGAAGAGCTTCCACCGGGTCTATCGATGCGGCCCGGCGGGCAGGAAGAAAGCTTGCCGCTATTGATGCCAGACCAAGTAAAACGGCTACGCAAAGCAAAGTTACTGGGTCCCACGCGTACACGCCGAACAACAGACTACGCATCAGTATTGACGTCCCCAAAGAGCAGAACAGTCCAATGGCCAGCCCTGCTAAAGTCAGCCATCCCGCCTGTCGAACGACGAGACGATACACAGAACTGCGCTGTGCCCCAAGTGCCATGCGCACCCCGATCTCGCGCGTCCTTTGGCTCACGGAGTAGGCAATTACCCCATAGACTCCGACAACTCCGAGTATGAGAGCTGTAGTTGCGAATCCGCTTACCAGCCATGCAGAAAAGCGGTGCAGCATGGCAGCCTGAGTTGTTCCGATCTTTTCGCTCAGAGTCACTTCATTCGATACTCCCAAATCCGGGTTGATCTGACGAAGCGTCCTGACCAGCACCGGCAGCAGTGCGTTCGAATCCTGCGAAGAGCGTGCGGCTAGAGTGAAGGAGGGCTCGCCTGTCTGGTTGATTGGGAAGTACTCTGTGGGCGTAATGTCGACGTCGAGTGGTCCTTCACGAATGTCGTCGATCACCCCGACGATCTGCCAGACGGATGGCTGTCCTCCTTCGTCATCTGCGATGCTTTGGCCAATGGGATCGACGCCTGGGAAATACTTTTGCGCAAGCGCCTGATTAATGATGGCCACTCCAGGGTGCGAAGCATCGTCAGCCTCGGTGAAGAATCGTCCCCGCATCAGGGTCGCTTTGAGTGTGGACAGATAGCTCGCGCTCACATGGCGTTCGTTCACCTCGTTATGTTCACCGTGATAGGGTCTCCCCACGATTCGGATTCCGTCGGTGGGGCAATTACACCCCACCGGCAACCTCGACGTAAGGCCTGCCGATTCAACTCCGGGCAAGCTTGCGATACGTTGTGCGATCTCCCTGTAAAGCTCTGCGGTCCGCTCCTTCCCCTTATAAACTGAGCCGGGTGCTGCGACTTCCACCGTTGCAAGGTGGTTCGCATCAAATCCGAGCGGCACATGCAGGAGTCGATAAAGGCTCCGCCCGAACAGTCCGGCTCCTGTCAGAAGCACAACGGCGATAGCCAGTTCAACGATGACCAGATTTGCTCCCAATCTGCGCCAGAGTCCGCTGGCTGCGCCGCGATCTCCATGACTCAATCCGTCGCGCACTCTCTGAAATGAAAACCGCAAGACTGGGGTTGTCGCCAGCAGCAGCGCAGCCAGTAAAGCGGTCGCGCCAGCGAATGCTACGGTATGTGCGTTCAAGGCAACGCCGTTAAGGAATGGCATGCCGGAAGCCATGCCTTTGGGAACCAGGTGGGCAAGAAGCCTCATGAGAGCAGCTGCAACGATAATGCCTGCTCCGCTGCCGAGTCCTGCAAGCAAGAGTCCTTCGGTTACGAATTGCCTTACCAGCCGTGCCGGGGTTGCTCCCAACACCCCTCGCACGGCAATCTCGCGTCTTCGGCTTTCCGACCGCACCAGAACAAGACTGCCCACGTTGACGCACGCAATCAGCAAGAGCAGGCTGGCTCCACTCAGCAGCATCAGCAGAATGGATCGGATATCGCCGACAACGACCTCCGAGTAAGGTATGACACTAGCGTTCAGGTCACGCCCGGTAATGGCATATTGCCGCTGGAGTTGTTCCGAAATCATCCTCATCTCGGTCTGCGCCGACTGTACCGTGATTCCATCGCGCAGCCTTCCGATTCCCAAAAAGGCGTAGAAAGTCCGTGAATGCTCGTGTGGGCTGAGCTTATTGATGGGAACCCAGAACTCCGCATCACCGCTCAATGCGAATGAAAACGACGGAGGCAGCACACCGATGATCGTGTAGACCTGATTGTTCAGGTCCACAGTCTCTCCGATCACTTCAGGCCGTGCGCCAAACCAATGGGTCCATGCCTCATAACTCAGGAGCACTACATTAGGGCCGCCCGGTTGATCCTCACCGGGGTCGAAGTCGCGCCCCAGGATAGGACGCACCCCAAGGGTTTGAAAAAAGCTACCGCTTACACGTTCGCCCTTCACTGCCTCCATACCCGAATTGGTGCGCAACAGATAGCCGCTTCCGGTGTAGATATCGAGCGAACTGAAGGACTTGTTCTGCGCTTGCCAATCCAGAAAATCGGGATACGAAAGCGGCCAGCCTGGCAACTCAGTGTCGCTTTCATTCACAGACATAATCCGGTCAGGATTCGCGTACGGAAGCGGCTCCAGCAGGGCGGCATCCACAAATGCAAAAATTGCTACGCTTGTGCCAATACCGAGGGCGAGCACAAGAATTGCCACAGAGGTAAAGCCCGGACGTTTTGTGAGCTGACGAACAGCGAATTTAATATCATGGAGCAGATCGTCAAACCATGCGACACGGCCTCTAAGATAGAAGCGTTCCTGTGCTCTTTGCATATTGCCGAACTCGACTTTTGCTCTCCGGCGCGCGTCGTCTTCGCTCAGGCCTTCGCTCTGCAGTTCATCGGCTTCGAGTGCGAGATGCGATTGGATCTCCTCGGTAAAATCATCTGTGCGTCGTCTGCGTCTGAACATGATCAGACCCCCTCGCTGCTTGGTCCCTCATCCAGGATCAGTCCTATTGCTCTCGTCAGCCGCTGCCATTCGCTGGTCTTTTCTATAAGCTGCTGGTGTCCCTTCGCTGTCAGCGAATAAAAGCGCGCCTTGCGATTGTTCTCGCTGACGCCCCATTTTGCGCTGACCCACTTCTTGTCTTCGAGGCGCTGCAGAGCGAGATAGAGCGAACCATGGTCAACGAAAAACACCTCTTCTGACTGGAGTTGTATCGAACGCGCTATGCCTTGTCCGTGACGCGGCCCAAACAGAAGGGTTTTGAGAATGAGCAAGTCGAGCGTGCCCTGTAGGAGGGCAATGCGATCGCCGGGATTGTTTTGGGAAGGCATCCGGCACAAGCGTGTCATCGTCTCGGGTCGGATGTCAACAGGAATCGGAAGGGAATCACGTCGAAGTGATCCATCCCTTGCTCGGCTACAATCTCTGGACCGCGATTTGCTGACACTAGTGGATAGTTTCCGGGTAGCCCGTCACACGCAAGCTACTGCAAAGATAGACGATTTATCCATAGCAAGGCTGCAGGTTGCACGGGCACCGAGTCTGGGTTTAGCAGTGAAGCTTCGGCGCCAGTGAGGACGTCTTCTTGACATACCTAATCCTCTAGGCAGCAGCTTCGTACTGCTGAGTTGTTTAGGGGTCATAAATGGCGAAGAACGATCTGCAGGGAACCTTGGATCTATTGGTTCTGAAGACCTTATCTCAAATACGCTCCCTTCACGGTTATGGAATCGTCCTGCACATCCAGAGGGCGTCTGATGACTTGCTTCGCGTAGAGGAAGGCTCGTTGTATCCCGCGCTGCACCGTATGGAGCAGTCGGGATGGATTGCTTCCGAATGGTCAGTAACGGATACAAATCGCAAGGCGAAGTTTTACAAGCTGACCGCTGCTGGCCGGAAGCAACTGGAGGAAGCAGAAAAAGATTTTCAACAATTGGTGAAAGGCGTCTGCACTGTCCTGCGGTACGCATGAGGTAATCTCGTGTCCTTGTCTCGTCGCCTTGCAAACCTCTTCTCGCGCGCCAGAGTGCAACGGGAAATCGATTCCGAGCTGAGTTCGCACATCGAGATGCGGATGGAAGACAACATTGCCGCAGGCATGTCGCCGGAACAGGCCCGCCGGGATGCACTTCTGCGTTTTGGGAATCCGACTGCGCTAAAGGAAAGGGTGGAAGCCGCGGATGCTGCAGTTAATGTTGAAGTCTTTTTCAGGGACGTGATTTATGCGCTACGCCACCTCCGCAAATCGCCGGGGTTCGCAATTACAGCCATCCTCACTTTGGCGTTGGGGATCGGAACGAATGTAGTCGTGTTCGGCGTTTTAAATGCTCTTATCCTGCGCCCACTGCACACACCTCAGGCAAAGAACCTGTATCGAATTGTCGGAAAGCAATATGGATGGGACGGGCAATCCTATCCAAATTACCTGGATTACCGAGACCGCAACTCCACTTTTAGCGGCATGATCGCACAATACGGAATGTCGATTGCCGGCCTCAGCAAGGGCACCTCGGTACGAAAGGTCTGGGGTTATGACGTAACCGGGAACTATTTTGACGTGCTTGATGTCAAGCCGAAACTGGGGCGCTTCTTTCGTGCCGACGACGAACGGGGTCGAAACTCGGTTCCCCTTATAGTTCTGAGCGACCAATTGTGGCGCAGTCAGTTCAACGCCGATCCTCAGGTTGTCGGATCGGTAGTGGCGTTGAACAAACATCCGTTCACAGTTGTCGGTGTTGCCCCAGCGAGTTTCCACGGAACTGAATTGCTTCTGTGGCCGGATTACTGGATTCCCATCGTTAATGAACAACAGATTGAGGGATGGGACTTTCTGAATGATCGCCTGGTTGGCGGAGTCGCGGTTCTCGGGCGGCTAAAGCCAGGAGTAAGCCCAAAACAGGCGACGGACAATCTGAATGCGATCGCCACTGATTTGCGGCGGCAATACCCTACGGTGAATGAGGATCTCGACGCCCGCCTGATCAACCCAGGATTGATGGGCGACAGCTCAGGGTCAATAAGGGCGTATCTGGTAGGTATCATGCTGCTGGCTTTGCTTGTACTGGTGGCAACCTGCGTGAATCTGGCCAGCATCTTCGCGGCGCGTGCCGCCGATCGAAGCCGAGAGTTGGTTATCCGGTTGGCGATCGGCTCAAGTCGCTGGCATATCTTGCGTCAGCTGCTTATGGAGGCAGTTCTCGTCTCCGTCGCTGGCGGTCTGGCCGGGACACTGTTTGCAGCTATGCTTCTGGATGCTCTTAGCCGCTGGCAGCCTTTTGGTGATATGCCAGAACGCCTCCTTGTTGTGCTGGACGTGCGTGTTTATGTAGTCGCCCTTGTGCTGTCCATCGCGAGCGGCTTGCTATTCGGGCTCATTCCCTGTCGCCAAATTTGGCGTACGGACGCTGCTCAGATGATGAAGAACGGCGCTTCGGCAGGGACGGTTTTTCGGCGCATTTCGCTGCGCGACGTTCTGCTTGTCACTCAAATTGCACTCTGCACGTTCCTCATCACGGCTTCCCTGGTCGCAGTGCGTGGCATGATGCGGTCGCTACATGTGCCGGTGGGATTGCAGGCTGAAGGGGCCATGCTTGCACAAATGGACCTGGGCATGGCCGGCTACAGCGGAGATGCGGCTCTCTCGCTCGAAAGGCGAATGTCAGAAGAGGCCGCACGGATTCCGGGGTCATCGCTGCCGGAACTATCAGCTGCCCCGCTGAGCGGGTGGGGACCACGCGGCTTATCGGTGTTCCGTCAGGGGACTATTGACCAGCGCCCTTCCAACAGAGTTTTTGGTACGAGACTCTATTCAATTTCGCCTGACTACTTCAACGCTGCAGGAACGCGACTCCTGACGGGACGGCTTTTCAGCTGGCATGATGACGGTAAAGCGCCGAGCGTAGCAATCGTGAATCAGACATTCGCCAAGAAGTTGCTTGGCTCCAATCCAGCCGTTGGCCAACGCTTTCTCCTGGACGGCAAGCAGCACGAAATTGTGGGGGTTGTCGAAGATGGAAAATATGAGTCGCTCACAGAAGATCCCGAGCCAACTGCGGTCCTGCCAGTGCCTCAGTATGAACAGAGCAACGCTACTCTGGTGGTGCGTTCGCATCTATCATCAGCTGATAACGCTTCCTCCCTGCAAAACACACTCAGCGGCATCGTACCTGATGTTCCATATACCTTGCGCTCCTGGTCGGACGCCCTTGGCCCTGTCCTATTCCCGGCACGTGCAGCAACAATGTCCCTCGGGGTCATGGGGCTATTGGCGGCGATGTTGGCTGTCACAGGAATCTTTGGTATGGCAGCGTATGCAGTGTCAAAGCGCATGAAGGAACTCGCCATTCGTGTGGCTCTCGGAGCACAACCGTTACAGTTGATGTGGTCGGCCGTCAGTCGTCCCCTCATCCTTCTGTTATCTGGTTCCGCGATCGGCCTGCTTCTTGGTTTGCTGGCAAGTCGTTTGCTCGCGAAAATTGTGTATTCAGCAACTCCGGACGACCCTCTTGCCCTTACCGCTGTTATCACTGCGATGACGCTTCTTGGCCTCCTGGCCACCTGGATTCCAGCTCGGCGAGCATTAAGCGTCAACACCTCCAGACTTCTTCGGGAAGAATGATTTGATCGAGATTACAGAGTGTGAGGACGCAGTTAGTGCAATGGTTCCTGAAGCTGGCCACTTTCCACTATCGAACTCAGCAACTTACCGTTTGCCTCATCCGTCAAACAACTGGGTCACTCGGGGTGAACCGATGCGCACGCGATGTTTGTCGGCGGTTCTGGTTTTCTTTCTTTCGGGTTCTTTTTTCATGGCTTCAGTCCAATCCCAACCTCAAAACCAGCCGTCGGCAAATCCACCCTACACGATTCAGGTAAGCTCGCGGGTGGTCCTCACCGACGTTACAGTCACCGATAGCAAGGGGAATCCGGTACATAGCCTTCCCGAGTCGGCATTCCGCATCTTCGACAATAACAAGCTGCAAACGATCGCGACATTCGAGGAGCATACCGGCACACCCGCAATGAAGTTGGAGCCAGCAGTGGCGCCGGCGGGGGTGTACAGCAACGATTATCTCCTGCATCTGCCGCCGGTACTGAACGTTGTCATCATCGACATTGCCAATCTTCGGATCACCGACCAGATGTACCTCAACTACGAGTTAACGAAGGTTCTTGAAGAGCAGCCGGATGGTCAGCCTCTTGCTATTTACCTGCGCGCCGGAAACGGGTGTTTTCTGGTGCAGAACTTCACGTCTGATCGCGCGTTGCTGTTGGCCGCTCTGCACAAGGCCATTCCACGCATTCCGCCAACCGGCCGCGAATACCTGAACGACATCGACACGCTGCACCAGATCGCCACGTATCTCAGCCAGTTGCCGGGCCGCAAGAATATCCTGTGGTTCTCAGGCGGTTCGACCCTCTATCTCCGCGATGACGCCGAACTCTATGAAGATCCCGCTAGGTGGCGCGATCTTTATGACGAGCTGGAGCAGGAACGCATCGCCGTTTATCCCATCGACGCGCGCGGTCTCACAACGTATTCCAACCTCGCAATATTCGCTCAACAGTCGCTGATGAACGAGACGGCGAGAGCTACTGGAGGGCAAGCCTTTTATAACGACAACGGGCTGACAGAAATTACCGGTCGAGTCCTCAATTCCGACGGTAGCTTTTACACGCTGACCTACTCGCCGCATGACCTGCACTTCGACAACAAGTGGCACAAGGTTCGCATGGCGCTGAACGAAGAGGGATACCATCTGAGTTATCGTCGCGGATATTTTGCCGACGGAAGTTCGGGAGGCGCCGAGCAGTCGCAGAAGACGACCGTGAGGACGCGCCTGTTGCCGGACGGCGAAAAGGTCCAACTGCCCGAGATGCGCAGCCTTCCTATCATCTTTCATGCAAGGGTGCTCCCGGATTCCGACCCGGAAGTCG
>Ga0210383_10006315_pt1 | contig 10355 bp, 10 predicted proteins | sample IncBWC14OmetaG_FD_160072 | JGI IMG/M metagenome (GOLD analysis project Ga0210383, IMG submission 160072) | Forest soil microbial communities from Barre Woods Harvard Forest LTER site, Petersham, Massachusetts, United States - Inc-BW-C-14-O ...
AGCGTCGCGGCACTCGGTCCTTTCACAATCTCGATCGAGGCGATTTCCTCGGGCACGAGATCGTCGAAGCGGCCGGTGAGCTCCCCGGACACGAACGCTCCAAAAATCGAGATATCGCTGGCCGGGGTGTTGTCCACCCGTACCCCGTCGATGACGAGCAGTGGTTGATTCGAGAGATTGGCACTGTTCTGTCCGCGAATACTGATTGCCGGTGACGCGCCGGTGAGCCCGCCCGGCACGAACACCTGCACGCCTGAGGCGCGGGCAGTCAGGACGTCGCTCAGCGTCGTGACCGGCGCGCGGCCCACCACCGAGTCCGCGACGGCGATCGTCGCGATGCTGTTGCCCAGCGCGGCGAGTCGCTGGTCGCCGGTGGCCGTCGTGACGACCCGATCGAGGACGGCGGGCGCCGGCGTCAGCGCGACGTCAGCCTGAACGACGGTGTCGCGATCGACGACGACCGCCCGTGTCGTCGCGGTGAAACCGAGTGCGCGCACCGTGACGGAATAGGACCCGGGTGGCAGGCCATGCAACGCATATTGCCCGTCGATGCCGGACCGCGTGTGATGGTCCGCGCCGGCATCGATCGTGGCGTCCGTCACGGGCGTGCCGTCCTGCGCGCTGGTCACGCGGCCCCCGATGGTCGCGCCGCGGACGAGCCGGCGACGCTCGTCTGGCGTCATCGGCACGAGCAACACCTCGTTGCCGTCGCGGACGAGCACGCGCATGTCCAGCCCGCGGAGCATGAACTGCAGCGCCTCGCCGACGGTGATCCGGGCCGTGTCGAGCGAGATCGTCCGGGCCGGCATCGTCTGGGGATCGTAGAGGAGTCGCACGGATGCCGCCTGCTCGACGACTCCCAACGCCGCGTCGAGCGGGACGCGGTTGAGATGGAGCGCGACGGGCCGGGCGAGCGCCAGCCCGGTGTCCTGGGCCGCGAGCGGCGCCGTCAGTATCGCGAGCGCGAACCAAGCGGTCACCCGGAGTGTCATGCGTGACGGTTCGGATCAGCGAATGGGCACGAACGCGAAGCCATGATCCCGTTCGACGACGCGCGCGCGCGCGACGAGCGCCACCGATCGCGTGGCCTCGTCCACGGACTCGTCCAGCGCGATGGTGCCCGTGATCGTGCGGTTGGCGAGTGCCGGGTCTTCCACCGTGACGTCGACGCCGAACCACCATGACAGTGTCCGGGCGACGGTGGGCAACGGCACCGCGCTGAAGTGCAAGCCGTCGTCCCACGGAGCGACGCCGGCGGTCGCGATGCCGGGCGCCAGGGTCGTCGCGCCGTCGAGACGGACCGACGCGCCGTCACCGGGGCCGAGGGAGTACTCTTTGGCGGACCGCGCTGCCGCGCGCAGCGCGACGCGGCCGGCCGTCACCGCCACCCGCACCGCCGAGTCGGCGCGGTACGCCTTCACGAGAAAGCGCGTGCCCACGTCGCGCATCACCGCCGGTCCGGCGTGGACGACGAACGGATGGCGGGGATCGTGGGCGACATCGAACGACGCCTCGCCGTCGAGATCGACGGTTCGCGCACCGTCGCCGAGACGCACCCGGCTCTCAGGCGCCAGATAAATGTGCGTGCCCTCGCCGAGATCGATCGATGCCCGTTCACCCGCCGCGGTCGCGTACGTGACGAGACCACGGGGTGCGACATCACCCGTCCGTCGAGGCGAGAGCAACCACACGCCCGCTGCCGCGGCCACGCCGGCCGCGAAGGCGACGACACGGGCGGCCCAGGTGCTGCGTCCGCGCACCTCCGGAACTCGGAGGGAGCGAGCCGGCGTTCCGGCGTGTCCGGAGCGGGACAGCCGGGTCCACGCGCGGTCCACGCGGTCGCTCGCCGGACGGTTTTCGAGCGCGCGCCACAACGTGCGCATCCGCTCGAGCTGACCGCGGAGCGCGGGGCGCTCGGCGAAGTTGCGCTGCAACTCCGCCTCGTCCGCCGGCGTTGCGGTGCCGGCGAGATGGCGAAGCAGCAGTCGGTTCAGGGATTCGTCATCGGTCACGCGTCATCGACACGCGACCACGCCCAACCCCGTACTCGTTAGATCAACATCACGAGGGTCAGGAAGGGAGCCAGCCGTTTGCGCAGCGAGCGCAATGCCCGCGACAGATGTGTCTCCACGGTCCGCGGCGAGATGTCCAGCAACTCGGCGATCTCGGCAAAGCTCAACCCCGCCCGGCGATGCAGCGTGAGCACGGTCCTCGAACGCGACGGCAGATCCTCGATGGCGCGATCGATCGCCGTCCCGAGATCACGCGTCCGGACCGCGCCGTCGGCATCGGGTGTCCGCCGCCCGACGAGGTGGGGCAGCATATCCCGCAGCACCCGGGCGCGTGCACGACGATCCCGGGCGGCGTTGCGCGCCCGGTTGCGCGTCGCGCCGAAGAGATAGGCTCGTACCGATTCGTGCACGACCCATCGCTCGCGCTGCGTCCAGAGCGACAAGAACACGTCGTCCACGATCTCCTCGGCCGTATCGGCCGATCCGACGTACCACACGGCGAACGCCACGAGCGCATCGTAATACGCGCGAAACATCGTCTCGAATGCGACGACGTCGGATTGGGGAGCGACCTGGGCCATCGGGGATCACGATGAGGTGCAGAGCTGGTCGTTGTCAAGTCGGCGCTCGACGCTGCTGGCACACGGTGACTCGCGCCATTCCCGCGGCCGGTGGACCCTGAGTTTGCCTTGCTCACAGTCCTTCGAGCCGCTCCGAGAATCGAGCGGATGTTGCATTCATTCTAGACAGACCTGTCATACCAGCCGAACGAGATGCACGGTGCGCCGCACCGTTTGCCCATCGCGCTCGATCGTGATATCGACGGACCGCCCCGCTGACTACGAAGAATGTTGCGCAGCTGGCCGAGGGTGAGCTGCGCGACAGGCACGCTGTCGACGGACACGATGCGGTCGCCGGTGGCAAGGCCGGCCGCCGCGGCGGGGCCATTGGCCAGCACCTCATGGATGACAAACCGGCGAGGATCCCCGGCGTCGCTCATTCGGCGTCCCGGTACCATGACCTTATCTCGTTCTCGAGGTCCGATTTCTCCAATACTGGACCGGTGGCCGAATCTAACGTCCGGTATGAGCGAACCCAATCCACCGGAGGCGGGCGTACGCTTGGCCGCGCGCTGCGCTGTTGCCACTCTCCTGATCGTTGCGTGCAGCATCGCCCCGCCCGCTGAGCGCTACGGGTTCATCGCGCGGCTCGGCGACGACACCCTTTCGGTCGAGAGCGTCACGCGCAGCGGCAACACGGAGACGAGCGATGAGGTCGACCGGTTCCCGCCAGTGCGCGTGCGGCACACGCAGATCGAACTCGGGCCTGACGGCAGCATCCGGCATCTCGTCATGCAGATCTACACGCCGAGCGAGCCGGCAAATCAACGACACCGTCAAGTTGTCGTCGACGTGACACGGGATTCGGTGCACCTCTCGAAGCAGGATGCAACGGGTACGATCCAGCGCGCGTTTGCCACAGACGGCGGCACGGCCATGGGTCATCTTCCGCAAATGTACAGCCTGTATGAGCTGTATTTCGCCGCGGCATTGAAGCGCGCCGGGTTGTCGAAGCGAGCGTCTGGTGACACGGAGCAGATGCGGCAGTTTTACATCGACCGGGAGTTCGACCAGTTCCCCCTGGGTCATGGCGTCGTCCGACCACTTCCGGGCGGTAGGGCGGAGATCGAGCACGATTGGCTGGCCGGGACCGGTGCGGCGACCTTCGACTCAGCCGATCACATGCTCAGCTACTCGGGCGCTCGGACGACGTATAAGGTGGACGTGAGCCGACTCACGACGCCGCCTGACGTCCCGGCTGCCGCCGAGCGGTTCGAGGCGGCCGAGGCGAAGAGCGGAGTGAGGGCGCTGAGCGTGCGGGACACCCTGCGCGCTCGCATCGGCGATGCGGCCTTCACCATTGACTATGGCCGTCCCCTCGTCCGCGGGCGCGTGTTGTTGGGAAACATCCTCCCCTATGACCGTGTGTGGCGTACGGGGGCCAACGCGGCCACGCAGTTCACGACGTCGGCGCCTCTCACGCTCGCGGACATACGGGTGCCTGCCGGGATGTACACGTTGTGGACCGTTCCGCGTGCGAACGGCGCCGACTTGATTGTCAATCGAGAAACCGGGCAGTGGGGCACCGAGTACGATGGCTCGAAGGACCTGGGCAAAGCGCCCATGATAGCGGACACGCTTGCGACACCGGTCGAGGAGTTCACGATTTCTATCGTCTCGAACAGCAGGGTTCGCGGTGCGCTCGTGATGGCGTGGGGGCCATTTCGGTGGACGGCGCCGATCGAAATACGGTGAGGCATCCGGAGCCCCAAGAGTATCACTCATGGGACGCGTATCCCGCGGTGCGCGAGGCCAGGGCGAATCCGGCATTGTCCTGCAGTAATGTTCCTCATTGTCCGCGGACGAACTCCTGCATCGCGGCGCGGTGAATGGTTGGATACGGCACGTTCGCCCCTTTGATCTGGCTCCACAGCAGATGATTGAACAACGCGTCGTCGACACGATCCGGACGCGAGTAGTCGACATCCGGGTTCGGTCCGCTGGCGATGTTGAGCTCGGCGAGCGGCTGCGCCGGTTTCAGCGCCACATACGGATGAAGGTCGGGACGGGTACTCCAGATGTCGCGGAGTGGTCGGCCAAAGTGGTCGAATTGAGAGAGCGACCCGAGTCCCAGTATCTCTTCGATAGTCGCCACGACATCGGTGGTATTGACGAACCGGTGCAACACGCCGCCGCGATTCCACGCCGAGATCGCCAGCATCACCGAGCGGTGCGAGTCGACGTGGTCCGGCCCATCCTGGGCATCGTCTTCGAGCACGAACACGACGGTGTGGGCCCAGAAACGCGACCGCGAGAGTCCTTCGATGATGCGTCCGAGCGCGAGGTCGTTGTCGGCCATGTAGGCTCGGGGCGTGGGCATGCCGGGCCGCGAGCCAGACGTGTGGTCCGAGGGCAGGTGCAGAATCTCGAGCGCTGGCATCCGTCCGGTGCGTTCGAACTCGTGCAGTTCGGTGAGCCAGGCGTCCGCGCGGACCTGATCGCGCACCTTGAGGTCGAACGGCGGATAAATCGGACTGGTGAATGGCGCCAACGCAGCTTTGCCCGAGCGGTAGACCGGCGGACGGCTGGAGTCGGGTTGCACGGTCTCGGCGAACTCGCCGTAATCCCGGAGCGTGATGCCTTTCTTTCGCGCGGCGTCATACAAGTAGCCATTGGCCGGTTCGTCCGTTTCGCCCAGCTCGTCCGGCTCCGGGCGCTTGCCGCGATAGGTGGAGGACGTGGTTTTCTCGGCGTAGTCCGTCACGTACGCCCCCATCGACCACTGATGCCCTTGCTCGCTCACCTCGGCGTTCGTGAAGAACCGGTCGAAGATCCCGAATCGCTCCGCGAGCGCGTGATGGTTGGGCGAGATCGCGCGTGGGAAGAAGAGGAGCGACGTGTCGCCGTCGGCCTGCGAGAGATCGCCGAACACCTGGTCGTAGGTTCGGTTCTCTTTAATGATGTAGACCACGTGCGTGAACGGTGGATAGTGCGCGCGTCCCGCGCGCGGGGTGTTCCATCCATTCGCGCGTGCGACGCGCGCCGACAGCGAGTCCAGCGCGACGCCGTGGGCGGCGGGGACCACCGTGATGGTGCCGTTGAGCTGTCCGAGCGTATAGCTCGAGGCGTTCGTCTTGGTGATCGCGATGTTGGGCTGAATGCCGCCGGGGTTCGGACCGGCGCCGCGGCCCTTCCCATTGACGACCCACAGTGAGTCACCGGCGACGACGATCGCCGACGGGTACCACTCGGTCGGAATGCGCCCGGAGAGAGAGTTCGACTCGAGGTCGAACACGGCGACCGCGTTCGCGTCGGCCTCGGCCACGAACAACCGCGTGCCGTCCTGGGACAAGGCCAGTGCGTTCGGGGTGCTGCCCTCGGTCACACCATCGGGCGGTGCGTCGAGCAGCCAGCGGATGACGCGGGGCGATTTGGGGTCGACCACACCGACGCGGTCAGTGCTGGCCGACGCCACGAACAAGCGGCTGCCATCGGCGTTGAAGAGGAGTGCCGACGGGTGGCGTCCGACGTCGACGACGCGATCGGCTCTGAGCCGACCGTTGGCGTTCGCGTGGAATACCGAGACGTAATCTGCGCCCCACGCCGACGCGTACACGTCGCCGTTGGGCGCGACGGCCACCCCGTAGGGGAACGGACCGACGCCTACGCGCTCGGTGACGCGACGGGCGGCGAGGTCGACGACCGCGAGCGAGTCGCTCAGGTTCTCGGCGACGTACATCGTGCGACCATTGGGCGAGAGCGCGATGCCGGCTGGATAGCGCGTGCCCGGATTGGTCGAATCGGGGTGGCCGAGCACGATGCTGTCGGCGAGTGTGGCCGGCTGTGCCGAGTCGGATCGCCAGCTATAGATGTACACGGCATCGGCTACTCCGCCCGATGCGTAGAGCGTACCGCCATCGGTGCTCCAGGCGAGCCCGAGGAACGCGCCGAGCTGCTCGATACGCTGTGCGACGGCGCCTGACGCGCGGTCGACGACCTCAATGCCCTGCTCGCGGTATCCGGAGAGGCTCAAGACCAGCCATCGGCCATCGGGCGACGCCAGCGCGGCGAGCGGCATGTTGCCGACGGGGATCGAGCGGCCAGCGGGGTCGAGTCGGAGCCCGGTTGGGAGGCGCGGCGGATCGTCCGCCGCCCGAGGAGTCGGACTCACTATGGCCATGAGGCCGATCGTCGCGAGCACGATCACGCGTATTGTCATCGCTCTAGTTTGTGAGTGTGCGGTGAAGCAGGGTAGGACCACGCATCGCTGCGGCGAGCACACCAATTACTTTCGCCCATCGCCGCGATGAATCTGTGCTTGGGCAGGCCACAATTCTGAATCACCCGCTCGCTACTGTATTGAACGCACTTAACATGCGGCGCAGGCGCGTAAACGCAACTCAAATCGACGGACGCCGTGTGAGGGTGACACACACATTCGCTCGACGTTGCGTTCGTTCAAGATGCCGACGTGAGACTGACCGGATTCAGCCGTGGAGACGGCCGATCTCCATGATCCGCTTGGCAAAGCAATGTTCGGTTCGTTCAATCGTTTCTGGACAACGTGTGCGACCTTTCGGCGACTTTTGAACAACCGACATGGCGATGCTAATGCTGGTGCCGTTCTTGCTGCAGGTCGCGCAACCTTTGCGCACGCTGTTCAGGGAAGAGCAGGAGTACGAGCTGCGCTCTTCGCCTGAATCCGCGACGTTGATCGGTGTCACACGCTACGACGACCGCCTCGACGATCCCTCGGTGGCAGCGGTACAGGCCGATGAGGCAGCCCGTCGATCATTTCTGGCGCGGTTCGAGGCGATCGATACTGTTGGTCTCTCAGCTGCTGACCGGCTGAATCGTCGCCTGATGATTCGTTATCTTCGCGAGGATCTGGACGAGCGACCATCGGTGAACTCGAGTTTGTGAAGCTGCGGGCCGAGGCGCGAGAGCGATTAGGGGGCCGTTTCGACCTGCGCGCGTTCCACGATGCGCTGCTCAGTCAGGGCAGCCTCCCGCTCGACGTGCTCGAGGTCGAGATGCATCAGTGGATGGACAGCCAGGCGGGTGCCAAGGCGGCATCGCGTTGAGGTACTGGGGACCCAAATTGCCAGCGCGCTGGTTGGCGTCGCCTGCGCGACGTTCCGAGTCTCGATTATACCGCAGATGCAGCTGGTCGAGCAGTCGCCTCACCAAGACATAGGCCTCCAAGATACTCGTCATAGGAGGCCTCAGTCCGCGCAAAAGCAACCCAGGACGCGAGCACATCGCCATCCCCGTCCGAGCGATCCGTACCGGCGTTTTGAGCAACATGATAGTGAACACATTGCATTTGACGCGACTCTCTACAGGGCGCAGATTGCGACGCAACGGAGATATGGGAAATGCATGGCGGACGGTGTCGAATCGCGGTAGTCGCGGGGAGCCTGTGCGCCACGCTGGTGCGGGGGCAGGCGCCGACGCCTGTCGATACCGTCGCATTGCTCACACCGGTCCATCGCTTTCTCGTCGCATTTAACGCTCATGTCGACAGCGTTCCGCGCGGCGTCTTTACGGAGGACGCGGTCGCCATCGACGTGATTTCCCCATTCGTATGGGCGGGACCCGGCGCGATAGGGCGATATTACGCCGCCCTGTTAGGCCGCACACCGTCGTCGCCACGCGCGAACGACCTGATCGCGATGGACCAGCACTTGAGCATCGGCTCGCTCGAGTCGGTGCAGGTCGTCGGCGATGACGCGACCTTCTTCGTGCGAGCCGTGGCGACGTACGTCGATCACGGCACGCGCCAACAACAAATCGCACGGTGGCACTTCACCGAGCGACGCATACAGGGCGAGTGGCGGATCTCGGCCCACGTGTTCGACGTGACGACCGGGTGAATGGCCGAGGATTCGACGTGTGCGCCATGCGGCAAGGCGCTCGTTTCGGGCCTGCGCTGACCGGCGCGAAGTGTGCCGCGAAGTCGGCACATGCCTCTCCCACATGACCAATCGGCGATTCGACCGGCAGTTCTTCACGGGCATGGCGATCGCCATGCTCGTGTTCGTTTTCATCGGGTTCGCACGCTCCTACTATCTGGCGGGCGCACTGCACTCGCGACCGCTGCCCAACCTCCTGGTGCATGTTCACGGCGCGCTGTTCACTGCCTGGATCCTGCTCCTCGTCATGCAAACGTCTCTCGTGGCGGGCCACCGCGTAAGCCTGCATCGGCGTCTGGGTCTCTGGGGCGTCGGCCTTGCCGCGGCGATGGTCGTGGTGGGTCTCTTGACCGCAGTCGATTCCCAGGCTCGGCACTTCGAGCCAGGCGAGCCCGGAGCGGGGACCCGGGCGTTCTTCACAGTCATGATCTCCACCTTGGTGCTGTTCGGAACGTTCGTCTATCTGGGCTATCGGCACCGGACGAAGCCAGCGGCGCACAAGCGCTATATGCTACTCGCGACCATCACCATTTTGGACGCGGCGTTCCAGCGCTTTCCCGTGGGGACGAGTTGGTGGGGGGCGGAAGCGGCGGCGCTGCTCTGCACCGTACCGCTCGTGGCGATCCTGGCCGCATACGACTATTGGTCGAGCGGTAAGGTGCACCGCGTGACGCTCTGGGCCGGCGCGCTCATCATCGGACTGCAGCAGATCCGAGGTCCCATTGGACATACCGCCGCCTGGCAGCAGTTCGCGCTCCGGGTCCAGACGTACGCGCGGAGTCTCTAGTGCAGATCGGCCAGCTGAAGCTCCGCTTTCGCGCGAGCGCGCTCTCCATCGTGGATGGCGAGCATGGTGAGACGAGCGGCTGGTTGACGTGCTACAAGCAGCCCACAAACGATGCGAATTCTAAGTCCATGGAGCGGAGGGGGATCGAACCCCTGACCTCCTGGTTGCGAACCAATGCAAAGGGTAGCGAAGTCCGTCAACTTGACGGCGTTCAGAGGGAGACCGGGCATCGGCGCCGTGGTTCCCTGCCCTCGATGACGGAGTTTGCCGGGAGAAACGGGCCGAGAAACAGCCCACTCGGTGGACAGCGGCGCGCGCCCACTCCGGGGCATTGGAGCTCAACGACGGACCCGATCTCGTATTCAACGCGCCCGCACGACGGCCGAGTTTGTCGTCTCGCAGTACGCGGCGCAGCAACCGAGCGCCGCCGGGCGTCATCGGTTCGCCGTTGTTCCGTGAGCACGTCGTCGAGCTCGATTTCGATCGCTCGGTTATGATCGTGCACGATCCGCGATCATTTCACTATCGCGGATCCGGCGTCATCATTCCGATTCGATTTCGTCAACGAGATCCCAGTCGCCGAGGGGCAACTGGAGTTGCCGGGTTCGACGACGCGGATTCCGATGCGGTTCGCCGTGAATCTGGGTGCCAAGGCGACGCTGTTTGTGAGCGAGCCCTTCATCGCGGCGCAGCAACTCTTGGAGCGCTTCACGTGACTCGCCGAGAGCCCGCTTGGTGCGGGCCTCGATGGTGAGACACGATACGCTTGGCGAGGCTACCGCGTGATATTCGACTACGCGCGCGGGCAGCTGATTCTCGAACCCCGGCATCCCGCGATTCCGGGTACGTTCGTCCGACTCGTTTAGGTAGAGGCACCACGTACTTCGCGGGAACCTGAAATGCTCGGGCGCACGCGGCAGAGATCGCCTCCCACATCGCGACATTGTTGGATGCACGCAACATCGCGCGCCTTCGCCAGTGTGCGCGTTCGTTGTGTCTGTTCAAGACTCACGCTCCACCACAGCGAAAGTTGAATGCTTACGCCGAGAGCGAAACCCATAGGCTCGGCCTTACCGCCCGT
>Ga0210383_10006316_pt1 | contig 10354 bp, 8 predicted proteins | sample IncBWC14OmetaG_FD_160072 | JGI IMG/M metagenome (GOLD analysis project Ga0210383, IMG submission 160072) | Forest soil microbial communities from Barre Woods Harvard Forest LTER site, Petersham, Massachusetts, United States - Inc-BW-C-14-O ...
TGCGTGCTACATCCCAGCGCGTCGCGCGATGGGCGTCGATCCCAATGTCGCGCTGCGTTACGAATAAAAATCCGGCGAGGTTTGCACCATGAACTGGTTTTCGCGCGGCAAACGGGAAGAAGATCTAGGCGAGGAGCTGCGCCATCACCTCGAAAAACAAGTGGAAGCGAATCTTGCATCCGGTATGACGCCCGACGAAGCGCGCCGCCAGGCAGCATTGCAATTCGGCGCGGTGGAAAGCGTAAAGGAATTCTGCCGCGAGCAGCGCAGCGGCTTCTGGCTGGAAACTTTCTGGGCCGATGTCCGTTATGCGCTTCGAGTGATGCGCAAGAATCCTGGCTTCGCCGCAATCGCAATTTTTACGCTCGCGCTCGGCATTGGCGCAAACACTGCAATCTTCAGCGTCGTCTATGCCGTGCTGCTACGGCCGCTCCCTTACCCCAATTCAAATCAATTAGTCGTCCTGTTTGACGCGAAACCCCAGGAAGGAGTCGAGGAAACCGGCACGTCATACACGAATTTTGAGGAGTGGCGCGCGCAAAACACCGTCTTCAGCGATATGGCCGGGAATCAAGGCCACGATCTCACTGTCACGGGGCGCGGCGAACCGTTTGTTGCAGTCACAGGTGTCGTCACCCCCGAAGTTTTTGCTGTGTTGGCGGCAACTCCTCTTGCGGGCCGCACATTTGTTCCCGGCGACGGCAAGCAAGGCGCCGCACCGGTCGTAATCCTCAGCGAAAATCTCTGGCGCAGCCGTTTCAGCGCAGACCCGAATATTGTTGGCAGTTCGATCAGCCTCGATAAGCGCTTGTTCACCGTCGTCGGCATCATGCCGGCCGATTTTCGCACCCCTCTGCAAGCGCGAAAACAGGACATCTGGGTGCCGTTGGTAGACGATCCTCTCTTCAGCACATGGATGGCGCGGCGCGGCGGCCACTGGTTTGTGGTGCTCGCGCGGTTGAAGCCCGGAGTTTCCATCGCGCAAGCGCAGGTGGAAATGAGCGCGATCAGCTCCCGCCAGGCGAAAGAAAATCCCGCCGAAAATGAAGGTTGGACCGTGCGAATCGTTCCGCTGCAATCCGAACTCGTCGGAGACGTGAAGCCCGCGCTTCTGGTGCTGCTTGGCGCCGTCACGCTCGTGCTTCTAATTGCCTGCGCCAATATTGCAAACCTGTTACTGGCTCGCGCCACTTCTCGCGCGAAAGAAATGTCGGTTCGCATTGCGCTCGGTGCCGGACGCGGACGCATCGTCCGCCAATTGCTCACCGAAAGCGCTGCGCTCGGTTTCTTGGGTGGCGTCGCCGGCATCTCGATTGCGTATTGGGGAGTGCATAGCTTGACAGCGCTCTTGCCGGCCGATATGCCCAAGGCAAATCCGATTCAAGTGGACGGGTACGTGTTGGGATTTGCGCTGCTGCTTTCGGTAGCGGCGAGCTTCGTTTTCGGTTTGGCGCCCGCGCTTCTTGCCGCTGGCTCTGATCTGCAGAAAACTCTTCGAGAGGGCGCCGGCAGCACCGGTGGGGGCGGTGGTCGTCAAAGCGTGCGAACTATTCTGGCAGCGGCAGAAATTGCGGTTGCGATGGTTTTGCTCGTCGGCGCCGGTTTGCTGGTGCGCAGCTTCATCGCACTCACATCCGTTCGCCCAGGATTCAGCCCCGAAGATCTGGTGAAGGCCGAAGTGCAGTTGCCCCGCTTTGAATATTCCACACCCCAGCAATGGACTGCATTCACAGAAGATCTGCTGGCTCGAATCCAGGCGGAACCCGGTATGCGCGATTCGGCCGTCGGACTCCCGCTGCCGCTTGTGCATAACGCCGTCAACCTCGCCTTCGAAATCGAAGGATCTGCCGCGCCACTATCGTCGCAGGCCCGCACGGCGGACTATGTGGCAGCGACTCCGGAATATTTTCGTGTGATGGGGATTCCTTTGCTGCAGGGCCGTGAATTCAGCCGTGAGGACGCTGCGTCCAATCCGCGGGTCACGATCATCAGCGCATCGATGGCGCGTGTTTATTTTCCAAATCAGAATCCAATCGGAAGGCGGCTTGTTTTCGGATTTCCACCCGATGCGGGTTCGCCGCGCGAAATTGTAGGCATTGTCGGAGACGTGCGCGACGTTTCTCTCGGGCAGAATCCGGCAGCAATGATGTATGTGCCGTACGCTCAGGCGCCTTTTTGGGGCGCGGTCGTAGTCGTCCGAAGCAATTTGGGCGTTGCTGCAGTCGCCGATGCGGTTCGACGGAATGCGGGCGCCATCGACAAGGACGTGCCGGTGATGGATATCGCGGCGATGCCGGAAGCGGTCGATACCACCGTCGCACAACCGCGCTTTCAGACGATGCTGCTTGGTCTCTTCGGCGCGTTGGCTCTGATTCTGTCCGCAGTTGGAATTTACGGCGTAATCTCCTATTCCGTTATCCAACGTACTCACGAAATCGGCATTCGCATGTCGCTAGGCGCTCAGCCGCGCCAGGTGTTGCGGCTCGTGATGGCACAGGGCTTAAAACTCTCGCTGTGCGGGATCGTAATCGGCGCCGCCGCCGCGTTTGCATTAACGCGCCTGATGACGAGTTTGTTGTTCGGCGTGAGTCCCACCGACCCGCTTACCGTTACGGGCGTCGCGATATTGCTCGTGGCAGTTGCGCTCGCCGCCTGTTACGTGCCAGCGCGGCGCGCGATGCGCGTCGATCCCATGACGGCACTGCGCTACGAGTAAACGCCAGTTCGAGATAATCTCGCTGAGGCTTCTGCCCTCGTCACAGCGCATGTCTGCGCGGTCAGCAACGGTCATCCGTTCTGCGCCGCTCCACGGAACAAGTTACGCATTCCCCGCGTATCATCCCTCGGGGCGGACGCTTGTCCGCAGTGTGGCAATGCCATGAGCGTCAGCGAAATACGGAGGAAGTGATGGCCGAATCGAACGCTCCGAAAAGTGTCAGCGAGAATCGCAGCGAAGCGCAGACTAGTGTGTGGCTGGAAACATTTTGGTCGGACATCCGCTACGGATTTCGCACGCTCCTGAAAAATCCCGGATTCGCGACGGTCGCGATTCTAACGCTCGCGCTCGGCATCGGCGCAAACACTGCAATGTTCAGCGCTGTCAATGCAGTGCTGCTCCGCCCGCTTCCCTTTACCCAGCCCGAACGCCTGGTGCAATTGTGGGAAACGGAGTCCGCCGTTCCGCAAGCGCCTTTCGCGGCGCCTGATTTCGTGGACTGGCGCGCTCAGAATCAAACCTTTGACGACATGACGATTTACACTTGGCCGCAGAGTTTGAATCTGAGCGGCGCCGGCGAACCGGAACACATTTCGGGCGTTCTCACGCAAGCGAATTTCTTTTCCGTGCTCGGCTCGGCGCCGATGTTGGGCCGTACCTTCACCCAAGATGAGGACCAGGCGGGGCACAATCACGTTGCCGTGCTCAGCTACGGCCTGTGTCAGCGCCGCTTCGGCGGAACGCGCGACGTTCTTGGCAAAGAGATCGAACTCGGCGGCGAAAAATACGAGATCGTTGGTGTGATGCCTCCCGATTTTCGCATGGGCCTGCGCGCTGACCTGTGGGCGCCGATCGATATGGACCCGAAGAAACTGCCATCGCGCGGAAATCATTCTTTTCCTGCTATCGGGCGGCTCAAATCCGGCGTCACTCCGCAACAAGCGAAGGCCAATCTGAATGCGGTTGCGAAGCGGCTCGAGGAGCAATACCCGGGCTCGAACCGGCACGTTGGCGCGGACGTGGTGGAAATGCGTGAGCAGCTCACGGGCGACGTGCGCCCGGCATTGCTCGTCTTGCTCGGAGCCGTCGCGCTCGTGCTGCTCATCGCGTGCGTGAACGTGGCCAATCTTTTGCTGGCGCGAGCTTCGAGCCGGCAGCGGGAAATCGCTCTGCGCAGCGCGCTCGGGGCGAGCCGATCGCGAATCGTTCGCCAGTTACTAACAGAAAGTGTGCTTCTATCCTTTCTCGCTGCGATTCCCGGAATTTTGATCGCGTATTGGGGCGTTTCGCTGCTGAGATCTTTGCCGGGCGCTCCGCTACGTGTGCTCGATCAAATCAGCGTAGATGGAACGGTGCTGGGGTTCGCGGTCGGGATTGCCGCGCTGACGGGACTCGTCTTCGGGCTCGCGCCCGCGCTGCAGGTGGGCCGGCGCGATTTGCACGACGACTTGAAGTCTGGCGGGAAAGGCGCGGGCGTGGCAGCGTCGTCGAGCAAATGGCTGCGCAACGGCCTCGTGGTGGGAGAAATCGCACTGTCTCTCTGTTTGCTGATCGGAGCGGGCTTGCTGCTGAGAACTTTTGAACGGCTTCGGTCGGTTGAAATTGGCGTGCGGCCGGACAACGTGCTGACCGCGAAGGTGGCGCTGCCGGAGGCGCAATACGCAGAGAGTCAAAGGACGCGCGTGTTTCGCGAAATGGCCGAGCGCCTGGAAAACGCTCCCGGCGTGGATGCAGCCGCAGTGTCGAGCGAGATTCCGCTCGACGGCGGGACGAATAGCTACGCGAAGAAACCCGGCGCACCCGCGGAGGAACTTGGAGCACTGATGGAATGGAATGAGATTACGCCCGGATATTTCAAGGCGTTCGGGATTCCGTTCCGCGAGGGCAGGACTTTTACTGCAGCAGACTTCGATCTCGTTCAAAAGGTGAGCGAGGCCGCCAAGAAATCAGACTCGAACTATGAAGGACCGATGATGATCGGCATCATCAATCAGAAAATGGCCACCGAATTCTGGCCGAACGAATCCGCCGTCGGGAAAGTGTTCGAGGTCAACTCGATCCCCGTGCAGGTGATCGGCGTGGTTGCCGACACAAAAATTTTCACTTCTCCCCGGCAGAACACCATTGACGAAGCTTACTTTCCGATCGGCTTGGGCAGCCGAAGTGAAATGGCGATTACAGTCCACAGCAGCCAGGCGGCAGCCGCATTGCCGGAAACCGTGCGGCGGACGGTTGCGGGAATGGACTCGAGTCTTCCCGTCTTCAATGTACGGACGATGGATCAGGTGATCGTGGAGTCGAGTTCCGACACGCGGTTCGAGGCGTTGCTGCTGGGAACTTTTGCGGGGCTGGCGTTGCTGCTGGCGGCGGTGGGAATTTACGGTGTGATGTCCTACCTCGTCGCGCAGCGGACGCAGGAGCTAGGAATTCGCATGGCGCTGGGCGCGCAGCCGTTTGACGTTCTGCGCCTGGTGATCGGACGCGGCGTGGCGCTCACGGTGGCGGGACTTGCGATCGGGCTCGTAGCGGCGTTTGCGATCACAAGGCTGCTGAGCAAACTTCTGTTCGGAGTGAGTGCCACGGATCCTGTCACGTTTTTTTCTGTGGCGCTGCTTCTGGGAATTGTGGCACTGGCTGCCTGCTACATTCCGGCCCGGCGAGCGACGCGAATCGACCCATTGGTCGCGTTGCGCTACGAGTAAGTTTTGTCGCCTGAAGATCCGCGTTGTCATCCTGAGAGCATCCGATCAGGATGCTCGAGGGATCTCGATGCGAAGTTTCGGCGTGGCGGATAATTTACTTCGCCTCCGGAATGTGAAGAGTGATTTTGGTGGGCTTCTTTGAATTGATCATGATGCGCTTCTCCCACTCAGAGAAAACGCCGTCGGAATAAGCGCGCAGGTCGTATTGCCCGGTCTCCCAGCGCGCGAATTGAAAGTGGCCATTTTCGTCGGTGTGCGTCGCGTGCGGCTGATGGCCGTCCGACGTTTGAATCGTGACGCTGGCATGCGCGACGGGCTTATTGTGAGCGTCGACCACAACTCCTTCAAGCGTGCCGACTGGAATCGTCACGTGCTGCGCCGCGGCCGAGAAAGAGAAAGCGGCGATCGCGAAAGTCATTGCGAACATGATGATCGTCGCATAGCGAACGCATCGTTTCATGCAGGGCCTCCTAAATTCTGCTCGTATTGTAGCGTCGGCCATTCGTCTCCACCGGATTCGCGAAGGCCAGCGATGCGCGTGCGTCACCTGTCCTTTCGTACAAGCGAAAATTGAGCATTGAAAAGCTTCCCTAATATTTGTAGTGGCGGCTGGCGGCGGCGTGCGCGGCTTGGTCCTGGCGGCCTGTGTCGGGATTGAGGCCGCGTTCGAGCGCGATGAAATAATTCAGAAGCTGAAGCGGGACGAGATGCGTAAACGCAGCGAGCCATTCTGCAGCGCCCGGCGCCAGCTCCGGCACCACGAGCGTGTAATCAGCGGCGACATCGTGATTCGCCGAGGCAGTTACGATGGCCGCGCGAAGCATTTTCAGCTCCCCGGCCGCGCGCAGAATGTCACGGGCTCGGTTATCCGAGCGTTCACCCGAAAGCAGGCCGATGATCGCGCCGCGCGCATCAATTTCTGAAAACGGACCGTGAAGAACTTCCTCCGTTTCGAATCCTTCGGCGGCGATGTAGCAGCTTTCCTTGATCTTCAGGGCGCCTTCGCGGGCGGTGGGGCAGCCGACGCCCGCACCGAATAAAACGATGCGCGCGAGCGGAGAGATTTTCTTGGCGAGTTCGCGAACCTGCGGCTCGGTTGTGAGCGCCTGGCGAATGAATTCAGGCAATCGATCGATCGCCCGGACGTCAAAGCCGGGGGCAAGGAGTTTTTTTCTTTCGGCGACGCGCAGAATCAAAATCGCCAACGCGGCGAGAGCAGTGCTGTAGCTCTTCGTATATGCGAACGAAACTTCCTGATCGCACGTTTCGATGTGGAAATCAGCGCCTCGAATTTCTGCGCCGCTCATCTCGCCTGTAATGGCAATCGTGAGCGCTCCAGCCGCGCGCGCGGCGCGTAACGCAGCAATCGAAGCCGTAGTGGTGCCAGTGTGAGTGATAACAACCACGGCATCGCGAGGGCCAAACGCGATTGGGTGATTCACGAGTTCGAAGGATTGCTCGAAGTGCGGCCAGAGGCGTCCAGCGGTGAATTCGCGCGTCCAAAGTTCCGCGATCTGCGCTGCGTGAAGCGATGTGCCAATGCCTACAAACGTGATGCGCTCTTTTTCGGCCATCGCGTCTGCCGCGCGTTCGATTTCCGCACATTTCGCGAGAACTTTTTCGACGAGCGCGGGCTGCGCATGAATCGCGTCACACAGATAGTAGGGGTGGGCGGAGCGCATTTCAGGCATTTGCTTTTTCTCCCGCCACAGTGTATCCGATGAGTTTAGTTTCGCGTTGAATCGAATTAGACGCTGGCAAATCGTTCATCGGGGAGATCGAATGGCTCGTTACATCACGCAACACACCCTCGCATGCCTCACGCGGCAAGGCGCGGAAGAATTGGGGAAGCGTCTCGCGGCGGCTACGGCGGTGACGGCCAAGCGCGTTTTCGTCAATATGCAGGAAGGCAAAATGGTGGTGGAATTCGACGCGGCCACGCGCGACGACCTCGAAAAGTGGTTTACCACCGAGAAGTTTCATTTTGACTGGATCCTCCGAGTGGAGTTTGAATTCGCGGAGGGCACGCTGCGTCCGTTGGTTTGATTGCCGGCTCATGTTCGACGCTCAAGCCCCCCTTAACCGTTGATCTAATGGTATGCCCGTCCTTTATTTTCAATGACTTGAAGTGGTTTCTAATCGCGGAACCGTTGATTAGAACAATGATTAGAAAGTAATGAGTATCCCGCCACGCCTGGCTAGGCAAGTCCCCAAGGCCCCCCTTAACCGTTGATTCGACGGTATGCCTATCCTTTTTTTTCAATGGCTTGAAGGGAATTCTAATCGCGGGACCGTTGATTAGTAGATGAGGGATGTCGAGTGATGTGTAACAAGCGAGGCCTGGGCGGCAACGGTGAAGCCGCGCCTTGAGACCCCTGCAAATCGGGGATCGGCTGGCGCGATTCTCGCGTCGCTGGGAACGGGATCGAATTTTTGTGAGTAGCGCCATTGCTCCAGTGTCGACGGTAGCACGGTGCGATGAAAATATCAGGACAGACGCCGGGCAAAAAAAGGACGAGGCCCAGTACCCTGAACGAAAGGACAGCAGCGACCATAAGCACGACGAGTGCTGAGCCGAGAAAGAAGATTCCGTTTGCCAGGTTGACGGCTCTTTAAATAGAATCTTTTCTAACCAGCCCGACATGACAGCGCACGAAATATCGATCGGGGCCACTCTGATTTTTGCACTTGCGCTCAACGCCAGCGAGAGAGCGCAGCCATCCTCACAATCATCCGCTTCTTCGGATCAAGAAAGATGCGTCATCGAGGGCCATGTGACGAGCGTGCCGACGGGCGAGCCACTCAAGGGCGCTCAGGTCTATTTGACCGCTCCTGAGAAATATAAAGCGCTATATCGTGCGGAGACCGACACAACTGGAGGTTTCTCCATCGAGAACGTAGAACCTGGCACTTATCAGTTAAAGGCAGATAAAACTGGTTACTACGATCCCGCCCGAGGTTGCGATTCAGCGGATATTCAAAGCGGTGATGTAATCAAGCTCGCTCCGGGCCAAAGACTATCTGAGATTAAACTCCAGCTATCGGCCTCTGCCGTTATTACCGGCACCGTCTTCAATCCGAAAGGTGAGCCGCTGCCAGATGCGGATGTCGAAGCCGTTCAACTCTATTCTTATCGTGGACAGCGCACACTTGGGAACGCAGTGAGTCCCAAGACCACCAACGACCGGGGTGAGTTCAGAATCTATCATCTACAGCCCGGTAAGTATTTCGTTCGCGTGTCCGACGCGTTCTATTTTCGAAACGAGTCTGACGTTGAGGAGGACGATCCGGCCGCAAGGCAGGTGAAAGGATTCCTGCCAATCTACTATCCAGACACTTCGGAATTGACTCAGGCTACCATTATTGAATTAAAGCCCGGAGAAGAACTCGCCCAGATAAATTTTACCGTCCATCTTACTCAGGTACTCCGGATCCGTGGCAGCGTGGTAAGTGGACTTACGGGCGAGCCGATAACCAACGGATCAGTTGCCATTGGACTAGTGCCTCCCGCAATTCGCGAAAACGGGGGCGGAGCCATGTCGATTGCTGAGGACTCGCACTTCGAAGTCAAGGATCTTGTTCCGGGCAAGTACATCGTTTCAGCTCACGCATGGGTAGTGCCTGAACGCAGGGTGTTGGGTGGATGGAGACAAATTGAGTTGACGGATTCGAGCCTCGACGACGTGCAGATTCGAGTGTTTCCGAGCCAGGACATTACAGGGAGGGTCGAGTTGCCAGGAGGCAAGAAAATCGAAGCTGGCCACCTGCAGATCCAACTGGACCCACACGACGATTTAGTCTATGGCTCTGCATTCACAAACGTAAAAGCCGACGGAACGTTCATCATTCCCGACGTAAAACAGGATTCGTACGACCTTGGTTTGTCAGGTCTTCCGGATGGGTACTATCTGAAATCCGCAGCTCTCGGAACACTCGATGCCACAGACGGACTGAGAGTGGGCGTAGAAGCAATCACGGTCCCCCTCGTCATTCACGTGAGCCCTTCGGGCGCGAAGGTGGACGGCGTCGTCATGACAGGCACCGGGAAACCGGCGTGCTCGGCGACGGTTGTCCTAGTTCCGGATGGAAGCCGGCGCTCGCGTCGACGCCTGTACCAGGAGGCTGACGTTGATCGAAGCGGCCACTTCGAGATGCTAGGAATTGTGCCAGGCGACTACAAGCTCTTCGCTTTTGATCACGCCGAAAACGTTGGTTACATGGACGCGGGGTCACTTAGCGTTTACGCGAATCAGGGGCAGGCTGTGCATTTCGACGAGGGCGATCGCCGGACTGTGCCGCTGAAAGTGATTCTGACGGGGTCGGGAAGTCCCTGACGATATGTCAGCGAATTAGTCCCAAGCGCGCAGCGATTTTTTCTGCGGCTTCGGCTGACGTGATGACTCGATGGACTTCGAAATCGATCAGGTCGTTCCACTTCCCGATCCATTCGTCGAGAAGGGCGCGGTCGGTGGTTTCCATTAGCTGGTAGCAGCGTTCGAGTTTTTCGTCGATCCAGCTGGAGATGTAGGTCAGGCCTTCTGGGGCCATGCGGCCGCGGTCGCGAAAGCGGCGGTAGACGGGTGCAGCGTCTTTGTTTTTAAAGTGTTCGACGATCATGTAGAGGGGCATTTGCAAATACCTCTGAGGAATGGAGTCAGCCAAGCTTGATCGTTTGAACTCTACAGCAAAAGAGCCGACTGGAAGCCCATTCACTATGTTCAGGGCAAGCCGGGCCGCCAACAATCGGCGCGGCAAGCGCTACAAGGGAGAAAAGTAAGGGGCGGCTGGTTGAGCCGCCCCTTTGAAGAAGTGTTACGAGTTTGCTGCGTTGGCGCTTAGTGCGATGCGACGACGGCGATTGCTTCGTCCAAGTGGTGATTCGCTTCATGCAGGTGCTTCAGGACGCGCATCTGGAGACCCTGAGTGTAAGGGTTGT
>Ga0210383_10006318_pt1 | contig 10351 bp, 9 predicted proteins | sample IncBWC14OmetaG_FD_160072 | JGI IMG/M metagenome (GOLD analysis project Ga0210383, IMG submission 160072) | Forest soil microbial communities from Barre Woods Harvard Forest LTER site, Petersham, Massachusetts, United States - Inc-BW-C-14-O ...
CGCCGAATGATTTCAGACGCGTGAGGGCAATCTCTAGCAGCGTTCGGCCGCCCACTTCCACCAGTGCTTTCGGCTTATGGTCGGTCAGCGGGCGCAGGCGCGTACCAAGCCCCGCCGCCAGCACCATGGCCTTCATTGGCCGAGTTGCTCCAGCCCCAAGTGGCGCAATTCCACTTCCACGCCATTTCGTCCGCGCAGCCGTTTCGCCAATTGCTCTGCCAGGTACACCGAGCGGTGCTGCCCGCCCGTGCAGCCAAACGACACCATCAAGCTCTTAAATCCGCGCTGCTGATAATTGCTGATGCTGGCGTCCACCAAAGACAAAACGCTGGCCAAAAATTGGTGCACACTTTCTTGCTGGTTCAGGTATTCAATCACTGGCGCGTCTTTTCCGGTCAGCGCCTTGAAGCGATCCTCGCGCCCCGGATTCGGTAAGCTGCGCCCGTCAAAAACAAATCCACCGCCATTACCGCTCTCGTCCTTGGGCAACCCACGATGAAAGGAAAAGCTGTAAACGTGTACAACGAGGTTTTGCGCTTCCGTGGCCAGCCCGAGCAGTTTTTCCGAGGCGAGCATGCTCTGGAACGCATCGGTCAGCGTCGGCAATTCAATCGGCAGTTTCGCGTTGTGCAGCAGCCAGCGTAAGTTTTTCAGCGCATACGGCACGCTTTGCAGGAAATGAGCCTTGCGTTCGTAGAAGCCTCGAAAGCCGTAAGCCCCCAGAGCCTGGAGAATCCGTACGTAGACGTAGGCGTAGTAATATCGTTGAAATTCTTCCCGGTCCAGATCGATGAAGGTTTCTAGCGAATCCAGATAATCTTCAAGAAGCTGCTGGCGAAGTTCTGGAGGCAAATCGGCCTTGGCGTCATACAACAACGAAGCAATGTCATATTGCAACGCGCCTTTGCGGCCGCCCTGATAATCGACGAACCAGGGCTTGCCATCGCGCAGCATTATGTTGCGCGACTGAAAATCGCGATAGAGAAAATAATCGCTGGGCACGGTAAGCAGAAAATCTGTCAGGCGCCCAAAATCGTCTTCCAACGCCTGCTCGCTGAACGGAATGGCGGCCAGCCGCAGAAAATAATATTTGAAATAGTTCAAATCCCAGGCGATCGACTGGCGATCGAAGCTTGCGCGCGGATAACAAACGCTGTAATCCAGGTCGCGCGCGGCCTCCACCTGAAACCGCGGCAGCACCGCGACGGCTTTCCGGTACGCCTCGCTCACTTCTGGAGCGATAGTCTCTCCGGCGCGGTTATTGGACAGCAGATCAAACAGCGTAGTGTCGCCGAGGTCCTCCTCGAGATATGCGCCCTGCCGCAAATCTTCAGCGTAAATTTCCGGCACCGGCAATCCGTGCTTTCGGAAGTGCCGCGAAAACGATAGAAACGCGACATTTTCTTCACGCACGCCGTAGAGAATACCGACAGCGCTGATTTTTCCCGCGGAAAGGCGAAGAATCTTGCGCCCAGAAGCGCTAAGCGCTCCTTGCAGAGCCTGGATGCGCTCCACCGGCTGGTGAAAATGTTCTTCGAACAGTTTTTCGAGCACGTCCATGAATGTTCCGCGCTTTCTTACGTTTTATCTAAAATGGAGCCTCATTCAGTTCTACCACAGCTATTTCCCCGGCCAGAATTTCCTTCCGGTAGAGTTGCTCTATTCGCCGTTATTTCCTAACGGCCGCGCGGCACAGCTATAATTTAAAAATGCCCTTTTCGAACACTCAGGCCTCACGTAAAAAGCAATTGCGCAAAGAACAACGCCGCACCGAACAACGTAACCAGGCGTCCAAGAATCTCGATCACATGTCCTCAAAGGAAATCGTGCTGTTGATGAGCCATGAAGACCACAAGGTGGCGCCGGCCGTCGCCCGTGAAATTCCTGCCATCGCTCGTGCCGTGGATGGCATCGTCTCGCGCATGCGGAATGGCGGGCGCTTGCTCTATGCGGGCGCTGGAACCAGCGGACGCCTAGGCGTTCTCGATGCTTCGGAGTGCCCTCCAACGTTCGGCATCTCACCGCAACTTGTGCGCGCACTGATCGCCGGCGGAAGCAGAGCGATCACCCATCCCGTGGAAGGTGCGGAAGACAGCAAAGTAAACGCGCGTCGAGAACTCGAAAAAATCGGGCTGAAGAAGAACGATTCGTTGGTGGGTCTGGCGGCCAGCGGCACGACGCCCTTCGTTTTGGCTGCGATTGCTTATGCAAAGCGCCGCGGTGCGTTGACCATCGCCGTGACCGCAAATCGTAAATCACCGCTCGCCAAAGCCGCGCACATTGCTATTACGCCCGACGTAGGTCCCGAAGTTCTTACCGGTTCCACGCGTCTCAAAGCCGGAACCGCGCAGAAAATGGTCCTGAACATGCTCTCCACCGCTACGATGGTGCGGCTCGGTCACGCGTATGAGAACCTGATGATCGACCTCACCAAGACAAATCGTAAGCTTCGGGACCGTGCCAAGCGCATCTTGATGGAGGCGACAGGCAAAAATGTGTCTGACGTGGAACACGCTCTGCGTCAAAGCAAACACAATTTGCGCGTCGCGCTGATTATCCTGAAACGCCGCATTTCCGCTGAACGAGCCCTGAAGGAATTGGAAGCAGCCGATGGGGATTTGCGTCGAGCTTTGGGCGAATGAACTAGCAAGCCAAATGGACAAATTTCGAATTCGCGGCGACAAACCTCTTCACGGCACAGTCCTAATTGCCGGCGCCAAGAATTCCGCGCTGCCTTTGATGGCTGCGGCGCTTCTCACCGCCGAGCCGGTAACTCTCCACAATATCCCGATCGTGCGGGACATCGTGACCATGGCGAAGCTGCTCGCATTCATGTCCGCGAAAGTTTCCACCACGGAAATTCCCGCGAGCACGTACACCATCCAGTCCGAATCGCTAAACGATGCGGTTGCCCCATACGAGCTGGTGAAAACGATGCGCGCGTCGATCTTGACGCTTGGCCCGGCCATCGCGCGCTCCGGCGTGGCGCATGTTTCGTTGCCCGGTGGATGCGCGATCGGAGCGCGCCCCGTGGACTTGCATGTAGCTGCACTCGAGAAAATGGGCGCGGTGATTGCCACCGAGCACGGCTACATTCAGGCACGGGTGCCGCGCGGTGGCCGCCTGACAGGTACGCACATCGTGTTCGAAAAAATCACCGTCACCGGCACGGAAAATATTTTGATGGCCGCGGCGCTGGCCGATGGCCTAACTACGCTGGAAAACTGCGCGTGCGAGCCGGAAATCACGGACCTGATCCACCTGCTGCGCAAAATGGGGGCCCACATTGAGGGCGACGACACCAGCACGCTGAAGATTCGCGGCGTTGAAAAGCTTCATGGTGCAACGCATTCCGTCATTCCCGACCGCATCGAAGCCGGAACTTTTCTAATCGCCGGAGCCATTACGAACGGCGATCTCACCATCGCCAATTGCAACCCCGCTCATCTTGGCGCAGTAATCGCGAAGCTGGAATCCACTGGTGTGCGCGTCGAAATTCCAGACGCTTCGACGCTGCGCGTGCATGACGGACACAAGCTCATTGCCGCCGACGTCATCACCGAGGAATATCCCGGCTTCGCCACAGACATGCAGGCGCAATATATGGCCCTGGCAACGCAGGCCGAAGGCACTTCCGTGATCACCGAAACCATCTTCGAAAACAGATTTCTTCACGCCAGCGAAATGGCTCGCATGGGCGCGCACATCACAGTTAACGGACGCCGCGCCGTGGTCCACGGTCCCGCGTCGCTTTCCGGCACGATCGTGCAGGCCTCCGATTTGCGAGCCAGCGCCGGCCTCGTGCTGGCAGCCCTAGTCGCCCCCGGCGAAACCGTGATCGACCGCGTCTATCACATCGATCGCGGCTACGAACGCATCGTCGAAAAGCTTTCCGCTGTAGGCGCGGACATTGAGCGTCTGCACAGTACGGCGCAGTAAAAGACGAAAAAGTCCTTCCGAATCAATACGCGTTCCGGCTTTGACCATCACGCGACATCTAACACGGCAAAATTTCGCAAACTCTGATAGAATCCCGCAGTTGCGCCGGAAGCGAACCAGCGGATGGTCAGCGACGAGCCACGCAGAACCACGGGAGGGATGAAATGCGAAACGCCCAACTTCTCGACAAGATTGACGCCGCCATCGCAGAAAAAAGCCTGCTGAAGCATCCGTTCTACCAAGATTGGCAGATGGGCAAGCTGAGCCGCCAGGATCTCCAGCTTTATGCCGCGCAGTATTATCGCCACGTGGAAGCTTTCCCGAAACATCTTCGCGTCCTTGCTGCGCGCTCCGAAGGGCCGATTCGCGACATCGTTCTGGAAAATCTGGCGGAAGAAGAGAATCCGCGAAGCCCGCATCCGAAGCTGTGGCGCGATTTCGCCGCCACCCTTGGCGTGAGTGAGGAAGACATTACGTGCTGCCCCGCGCTTCCCGGCACGCAGGCTGTAGTTGAAACATTCCGAGAGATTGTGGGCGATCGTCCGGTGGCCGAAGCAGTTGCGGCGCTCTACGCCTACGAAGCGCAAGTGCCGGAAATTTCGACAACGAAGATTGAAGGCTTGCAGAAGTTCTACGGCGTGCAATCGCCCAAGGGTTTAGCATACTTCACCGTGCACGAACACGCGGACAAAGCGCATCGCGAAGCCTGGCGCGGTTGGTTAGAAGAGCACGCTCACGGCAATGAAGAAGAAATCCTGGCCACCACGAACGAAGCGCTGGACGCTCTCTGGGGCGCGCTCGACGCCGTGCACTGCGCCCACGCTTAGCGCTGCCGTTTCCTGAAAGTTTGGAAAGCCGCAAGGCTCCCAGACTCCGCCGGCGCCATGGCTATTTATCCTTTACTCGGCTGATGAACATTTGGATGAAGCGCTCCGCATCCGAGCTCAAACACACGCGCGCGTTATTCTGGACCGGCACAACTCCATCAATTTCGTAGTGATCGCCATGTCGCACGTTGTTTTCGTACGAACCCATGCGGTTCGCAACAGTTTCGCCGCGCGTAAATTCGCCCCTGGTCTCAACGTCCACGTGCATATCCTTGGTTTTTACCAGCGTAGGATCAATTACCACTCCCACGGCCAGCGGATCGTACATGGCTGCGCCGTCCCAGCCATTTTTCTCTGACCGCTCGATGTAAAATCTCACGATTTTCGAAGCCACGTCGTTTTCGGGGCCGTGGCCCGCCTCCAACTGCGCCAGATGGTTGCGTTCAATCAAGGTGCGCTCGCCTACATCGGAGCCGACCATGGTCACCATCCAATCCGCGTTGAATACGATCTGCGCGGCTTCTGGATCGCCAAAAATATTCGCCTCGGCGGCTCCGTTCACGTTTCCGCCGTTCAGCGAACCGCCCATAATCACGATGTTTTTCACCAGGCCGACGATGGAAGCATCCTTCGAAACCGCCAGCGCAATGTTAGTCAGCGGTCCGACAGGAATCAGCGTGATTTCGTGCGGGTATTTGTGCACCAGCTCGATAATCAGGTCGGGACCAAAACGCGCATCGGCCTTGCACTTCGGCGGCGGCAACTCAATATCTGCCAGGCCATTCTTGCCGTGCCAGTACAAAGCCGTGTAGGTCTTCTGCATCAGCGGCTGGTGCGCGCCTCCGGCGACGGGAATATCGCAGCGTCCCGCCAGACTAACGAGCTTCAGCGCATTCTCCAGCCCTTGCTTGGCAACCACGTTCCCCGGCACGACCGTCAGCGCCTCCACCTGCAACTCCGGCGAATTCAGCGCCAGCAATATAGCCAACGCATCGTCGGTTCCCGGATCCGTATCAATAATCACGCGCTGCTTCTGCGCCTGCCCACGCACGGGCAAAGTCGCCAGCAATGCGATTCCAGCGGTAACCAATACTCGTCGGAAGTTCATCAGGGTCCTCTCGGTTGGTACAAAAGCGTGCTTTCATTTAAAACGTACCGCGAGTAACTTGCAAGGCGACCCCCTACGATTACGAAAATTGATAACGCGAGGACGTTCGACAGGATAGAGACTGCGGCCTTTCCTGGAACAAATGATATGCCAGTGAGATGTATCTCAGGGGATCAAGAGGGCAACAACCATGGTGCATGTACCTGTCAAGGAAGACGTAAAGCAGAAGGCGGAGCGGGCCCTGCGGGAAATGGGAATGTCTCTGTCGGATGCTGTGCGCATTCTTCTGGTGCGCGTTGCGGCGGAGAAAGCCTTTCCGTTTTCGCTGGAAGTTCCCAACTCTGTGACCCGCAAAGCCATGCGTCAACTGGACCGCGTCAAGGGCCAGCGCTAAAAAAACACGAAGGAACTGTTTGCAGATCTGAGGAGTTAACGTGCTGTCGATCGTGCGTTCGACGCAGTTCGCGCGAGACGCCCGCCGATCTTTATTGAACAATCGTAAGGCCAACTCAAAAAGAAAAGGCCTCCGAAATCAGGGGCCTCTCTCATCAGATTTTTCGAAGGCTAGCTGCCTTCGGTGGTGCTTGCGGTTGTGGCCGGAGCGGAGGCTGCTGGAGGCGCGCCGCCACCCTTCAGCGCCTGCTTTTCCCGCGCTTCCTTGATCAGTGCCTTACGCGAAAGCCGGATTTTGTTGCCTTCGATCGCCAGGACCTTCACCAACACCTGGTCGCCAAGTTTCAGTTCGTCGCGCACGTCGCGGATGCGGTGCTCGGAGATTTCGCTGATGTGCAGCAAGCCGTCGGTGCCCGGGAACAATTCCACGAAGGCGCCGAATTCCGCCAGCCGTACAACTTTGCCGAGATAAGTCTTACCCACTTCCGCGCTCGCGGTGACGTCGCGCACCATCTGCAATGCCTGGTCGCCGCCCGCGCCGCTGGTAGAGAAGATGTGCACGGTGCCGTCTTCCAGCACGTCAATCTTCACGCCAGTCTGCTCGATGATGGACTTAATCTTCTTGCCGCCCGGACCGATAAGGTCGCGGATCTTGTCCGTGGGGATGCTCAACTTGTAGAGCCGCGGAGCGTAGGCCGAAATAGTCTCACGATGCGCGCTCAGTGTCTTTTCCATGATGTCCAGAATTTCTAGCCGGGCCTTCTTGGCCTGTGCCAGAGCTTCCCGCATCATGGCGATACTGATGCTGGTCACCTTGATGTCCATTTGTAGTGCCGTGATGCCCTCGCGGGTTCCGGCAACCTTGAAGTCCATGTCGCCGTAGTGATCTTCAGCGCCGGCAATGTCCGTCAGGATCGAATACTTGCCGTCATCGCTTACCACCAGGCCCATGGCGATGCCCGCGCAAGGCGCCTTCATGGGCACGCCCGCATCCATCAACGCGAGCGAACCGCCGCACACCGTGGCCATCGAAGAGGAACCGTTGGACTCCAGAATGTCGCTCACCACCCGCATGGCGTAAGGAAATTCAACTTCAGGCGGAAGCAGGTTAGCCAGCGCGCGTTCTGCCAGCGCACCGTGTCCGATTTCGCGGCGGCCCGCTCCACGCAGCGGTTTTACCTCGCCAACGCTGAACGGCGGAAAATTGTAGTGCAGCATGAAGCGCTTGAACTGGTCTTGTTCGAACAGCAGGTCCAGCCGCTGCATATCTTCCTTGGTGCCCAGCGTCAACGTGGCCAGCGCCTGTGTTTCACCGCGGGTGAATAGCGCCGAACCGTGTACGCGTGGCAGCAACCCTGCTTCGCAAGTAATCTGGCGAACCTGGTCAAAGGCGCGGCCATCCGGACGCCGCTTGGCCTTCAACACTTCCTCGCGGAAGATATCTTCGCGCAGGTGCTCGAGGGCACGCTTGGTCAATTTGATTTTGTCTTCGTCGTCTTCTGGAACGGTCTTCAGGATTTCGTCCTGCAGCGCATCCACCAGGTGATAGCTTTCCTTCTTCGGATGCTTTTGGGTGTTCAGCGCATCTTTCAGGCGCGCGCCATATTTTGTCTTGATGCCGTCGTAGATGGCCTTGTCAAACGGAAATGGCTCAATCACGATCTTGGTCGGCTTGATTTGCCCGTACAGCTGCTTGATGCCCGCAACAATCTTCTTGATCTGTTCGTGGCCAAACTCCAGTGCTTCCGCAACCTTTTCCTCGGAAACTTCGAAGGCCCCGGATTCCACCATCACGATGCCTTTTTCCGTGGCGGCAACGACGATATTCAGCTTGCTGGTCTTCTGTTCGGCCACCGTTGGATTGGCCACCAGATTCCCATCCACTAAACCCACGCGAACCGCAGCGATGGGATCCGTGAATGGCAGGTCGGAACAGTAGGCCGCCGCGGAAGCCGCGGTCATGGCGATGACGTCCGGGTCATTCGCGCTATCCGCGGACAGCACCAAGGCAATAATCTGTGTTTCGTTCCTCAGCGATTCGGGGAACAGCGGCCGCATCGGCCGGTCAATCTGACGCGATACCAGAATTTCCTTTTCCGTCGGTCTTCCTTCTCTCTTGAAGAAGCCTCCGGGAATCTTTCCGGCGGAATACGTATTTTCGCGATAGTCCACAGTCAGGGGCAAAAAGTCGCGGTCACTGGCTTTTGGGGCAATGCACGCAGTCACCAAAACAACAGTGTCGCCATAACGCGCGGTCACGGCTCCATTTGCTTGCTTGGCAATCTTTCCGCTCTCCAGGATCAGCGTGCGCCCTCCCACTTCGATGGATACCTGGTGAGGCGCAGGGATATGATTATTCTCAGACATGTTTTCTTCCTTTGGCTCCTGCTCATGAGGAGTCCGTCCGTTCAAGGTGTCATTCAAAGAAAAAAGGAGGATTTGCCGGGGAGGGGACTGCTCCACGAGCACCTACACCAATACAAACGCCGGGCAATCTGCCGTCACAGACTGGGCTTGTTCACGTCCAACCAACCGCCGGCTGGCGTACAGACTCCAATGGGAATATGTGCGTTCGTGAAGTTGCAAGTTGTATCGCGTACCGCCTTGCGATTCTTACTTGCGCAGGCTAAGGCGTTCAACAATCTGGTGATACCGATCCGGGTCTCGCCGGTTGAGATAATCCAGCAAGCGCCGCCGCTTGTTTACCATCATGATTAGGCCCCGGCGCGATGCATGGTCTTTTACGTGCGACTTGAGATGCGTCGTCAAGTAGTTGATGCGCTCGCTCAACAGTGCTATTTGCACTTCGGGCGATCCCGTATCTTTCACGTGTGTGCGGAATTGTTCGATCAACATAACTTTGGCGTCGCTCAAGTGCCCCCCACCGTCGTCCCTTGAATTTTCCTCTTTTCTTCGACTCATTAAAAGTAGCACAGTTTTGTTTATAGTGTAAAGGGCAGTAAACACGGGTTGAAGTTCGCATACGCCGGTGTCCGCGCTGATTCTGCGGCATCTCCTTGCAACGCGGGGCCAAATCTTGTTCAATGCTAGCGGTAAGCCCTCAGACTTGCCGGCACGCTCTCGTCCGTCGAGCTCCGGCCATCCACAGGAGAGATTCATGCGCAAAGCAATCGCAACAATTTCGGTGTTATGCATTGGCTTGGCCCTGTTTGTGTTCGCGTCTCATGCCCGCCAAGATAAAGCGAATCGTCCCAGCCCGGCCGCAAGCGCCTCTCTGGACCTTGGTGGCGGCAAGTCGGTCACCATTGATTACTCCAGCCCGCGGCTGAAGGGCCGCAAATTCGGCAAGGACCTCGCACCTTATGGAGAAGTGTGGCGTACGGGCGCGAATGAAGCCACCACGTTCGTTACCACTGCCGATATCACCGTTGGCGGCACTCCCGTCCCCGCAGGCAATTACACCATCTTCACGATTCCCAACCCGGACAAGTGGACTCTCATCATCAGCAAAAAAACAGGGGAATGGGGAACCAATTATGCCGGGCCGTCCAACGACCTCGCTCGCATCGACATGAAAGTCTCCACGCTTCCTTCCCCCATTGAAAATTTCACAATTTCATTCGAAAAGGCCGGCAATGGCGGCACGTTGCATATGGATTGGGAAACTACCCGAGCTTCCGTAGCTATTGCCAAGAAGTAACAACCCGCCGCGCACACGTTACCGGCGACCATCACTCCAAAGAGACTCTTCGAATTTGTAGGGCCCGCCTTCCGAGGCGGGCCATTTCTTAGTCATACCGAAGAAACAACATTTAGCCCGATGAATTAACTTGAGAACAAATTAGTTATATCGTATATTACTCTCGTGAAGAATCGCGCCCGCAGCCATAGTGCGGGCGTTTCCATTTTAGGACTGATTCACGGGACCCAGCCACTAAGTCATTCAAATTCCACACTTGGGAAAATCGCCCCAATAAGCTCTTTAGAATGAACACTTACGAAACCATAAACAAATGACTTACAAAGCCTTTAGAGTCCGCACTTACAAGCCAAAAACCCCGTAGCCCTTTCAGAATCCGCAGTTACGAAAAACGCACTCTGGGGTTCCAAACGTCCGACCCCA